>Ga0164243_10004024_pt1 | contig 23180 bp, 26 predicted proteins | sample OricompcompostOP_FD_108781 | JGI IMG/M metagenome (GOLD analysis project Ga0164243, IMG submission 108781) | Organic Plus compost microbial communities from Emeryville, California, USA - Original compost - Organic plus compost (OP) | ecosystem: Engineered > Solid waste > Mixed feedstock >...
ACGCCGACAGCGGCCAGCCACCGCCTTCGCCCTGCACCATGATCGCGTTCATGTAGATCGCGTCGACGTCGGGGCGCTCCTCGCGATCGACCTTCACGTTCACGAACCGCTCGTTCATGAGCTTCGCGATCTCCGGGTCCTCGAAGCTCTCGTGCGCCATCACGTGACACCAGTGGCACGCGGCGTAACCGATCGAGACGAACACGGGCTTGTCGAGGCGCCGCGCCTCGGCGAACGCCTCCTCCCCCCACGGCCACCACTCGACCGGATTGTTCGCGTGTTGCCGGAGGTACGGCGAGCTCTCGGAGGCGAGGCGATTCGGCATCCCCCCGGGATTACGCCGGGTGCCGCTCCGTCGCAACGGATCCGATCGGATCACGCGTCGAGACGGCTCTCACGATCCGCCTCCGCCATGGAGAACCGCCAGCGACGGCGCTACGACTGGAGATATGGGTCGAGGGTGGTGGTCGGTCGCGGCGGCGGTGGTGTTCGGCGGTGTGCTCCCCGGTGCAGCGAGCGACGCACGAGCGAACGTGGAGATCGGCGGTACCGCGGGAGTCCACATCTTCGACGAGCACAACGAGCTCGGGGTCGAGGACGGCCCCGACGCGCCGAGCGAGCAGAACTCGGTGCTGCTCGGCGTGCGGATCGGCGGCTTCTTCAACGAGATCCTCGGCGCCGAGGCCGAGGTCGGCATCCTCCCGACGCGCGCGCGCGAGCTCGACTACCGCGTCACGAACCTGACGTTCCGCGCGCAGGCGGTCGCCCAGCTCCGCGCGTCGCACCCGGAGACGATCGTCGTGCCGTTCCTGTTGCTCGGCGCGGGCGCGTTCAGCGTCGTCGCCGCCGACAACGAGCAGTTCATGACGCCTGCGACGCGCATCGGCCCCGACACCGACTTCGCGTTCCACGCCGGCGCCGGCGTCAAGCTCCGCCTCGGCGAGCAGCTCGGGCTCCGCATCGACGCGAGATACGTGCTCGTGCCGAGCAGCGACAATCCCCGGCTCACGCCGCACGATCGCTCCCTCACGCAGGACTTCGAGCTGCTCGGCACGGTCTACCTCGAGCTCGGGCGCGGGCGGACGCAGCGCATCGTCGACGCGCCACGACCTCCGGAGGACGATCTCGACCACGACGCGGTGCGCGGCGCGCTCGACCACTGCCCCGGCCAGCCCGAGGACCGCGACGGGTTCGAGGACCACGACGGCTGCCCCGACGACGACAACGATGGCGACGGGATCGACGACGCGGCGGATCTGTGCCCGATGATCGCCGAGGACCGGGACGGCTTCGAGGACGACGACGGCTGCCCCGACAACGACAACGACGGCGACGGCCTGCTCGACGGGGTCGACCGCTGCCCGCTCGAGCCGGAGGACCTCGACGGGTTCGACGGCCACGACGGCTGCCCGGATCCCGACAACGACGGCGACGGCGTGCTCGACGCCGACGACCCCTGCCCCGACGATCCCGAGCCGCGGCGCGGCCCGCGCACCGGAGCCTGCCCGGAGAAGCCACCCGTGACCTCCGAACCGGAGGTCGACGGCGCCGTCGACGCGCCCTGAGCCCGCGCTGCGAGAGGAGATCCTCGGACCTCTCGCCCCCGCGGGAAGCGGACGCTCCGCGACCCCAGATCTTCGGATTTCGAGGACAAAAGCCCGGTCCGAGCACGACCCACGGAGGCGGGATCGGGCTATAAATCCCGTCGCTGCGATGTCCGACGTAACTGCTTCCAATATCACGCCGATCTCGATCGAAACCGAGATGAAGAACTCGTTCATGGACTACGCCATGAGCGTGATCGTCTCGCGTGCGCTCCCCGACGCGCGCGACGGCATGAAGCCGGTGCACCGCCGGATCCTGTTCGCCCAGAAAGGCCTGAACAACGTCTGGAACCGGCCGTACCTCAAGTGCGCCCGCATCGTCGGCGACGTCATCGGTAAGTACCACCCGCACGGCGACTCGGCGGTCTACGACGCGCTGGTGCGCATGGCGCAGGACTTCTCGCTGCGCTACCCGCTCGTCGACGGGCAGGGGAACTTCGGCTCCGTCGATGGCGACCCGCCGGCGGCCATGCGTTACACCGAGTGCCGGATGGCGAAGCTCGCCTCCGAGATGCTCGCTGACATCGACAAGGAGACCGTCGACTGGCAGCCGAACTACGACGACAAGGAGGAGGAGCCGACGGTCCTGCCGACGCGGGTCCCGAACCTGCTTGTCAACGGCGCCGCGGGCATCGCGGTCGGCATGGCGACGAACATCCCGCCGCACAACCTCGGCGAGATCATCGACGCCGTGCTCGCGGTGATCGAGCGCCCGGCGATCTCGGATGACGAGCTCCTGAAGCTCGTGCCCGGCCCCGACTTCCCCACCGGCGGCGTCATCCAGGGCCGCGTCGGCATCGTCAGCGCGTACAAGACCGGCCGCGGCGCGATCGCGGTGCGCGGCGTCGCCCACGTCGAGGAGGTCCGCAAGGATCGCCAGGCGATCGTCGTCACCGAGCTGCCGTACCAGGTCAACAAGGCGCGCTGGATCGAGCGCACCGCAGAGATGGTCCGCGAGAAGAAGCTCGAGGGCATCAGCGACATCCGCGACGAGTCGGATCGCACCGGCATCCGCGTCGTGTTCGAGCTCAAGAAGGACGCGAGCGATCAGGTCGTGCTCGCGAACCTCTACAAGCACACCGAGCTGCAGTCGTCGTTCTCGATCCACATGCTCGCGATCGTCGACGGCCGCCCGGTGCTGCTGTCGCTGCGCCGCGCGCTCCAGGTGTTCATCGATCACCGCCGCGACGTCGTCACCCGCCGCACGCTGTTCGACCTGCGCGAGGCGCGCGCCCGCCGCGAGATCGTCGAGGGCCTCGGCCTCGCGGTCATGAACATCGACCGGGTCATCGAGATCATCCGGTCGAGCAAGGACACCGATCAGGCCAAGGATCGCCTGATGGCCGAGCGGCTCGGCGGCCTCGCCGGCTTCCTCGAGCGCGCGGGGCGCCCCGCGGCCGCGGTGGATGCGGCGCGCGAGAAGGAGTTCGTGTACCTCACCGCGCGCCAGGCGCAGGCGATCCTCGACATGCGCCTCGGCCGCCTGACCGGCCTCGAGCGCGAGAAGCTCGAGGCCGAGTACAAGGAGCTCTGGGAGCTGACCGACTACCTCGAGGGCCTGCTCTCCGACGACAAGAAGCTCATGGGCGCGATCGTCGAGGAGCTGCGCCAGATCCGCGCCGACTTCGCGGACGAGCGCCGCACGAAGATCGTCGACGCCGAGGGCGAGATCCTGACCGAGGAGCTGATCGACCAGGAGGACATGGTCGTGACGCGGACGCACCTCGGCTACATCAAGCGCACGCCGGTCCGCGAGTACGAGGCGCAGGGCCGCGGCGGCCGCGGCATCACCGGCGCGACGTCGACCGAGGGCGACTTCATCGTCGACATGTTCGCCGCGTCGACGCACGACCACCTGCTCCTGTTCACGGACAGGGGCCGCGCCTACTACAAGAAGGTCTACGAGCTGCCCGAGGGTGCCCGCACCGCGAAGGGCCGCCCGATCGTCAACGTGCTCGATCTCCAGGAAGGCGAGCAGGTCGTCGCGATGCTGCCGTTCAAGGACGAGCAGTTCAACGAGGACACCTGCGTGTTCTTTGCCACCCAGTCGGGCACGGTGAAGAAGACCGCGCTGTCGGCGTTCGAGAACGTCCGGCAGTCCGGCATCAAGGCGATCACGATCGACGAGGGGGACCGGCTCGTCGGGGCAGCGCTCGTCACGCCCAACGATGACGTGCTCTTGACCTCGGCGAAGGGCTTCGCGGTCCGGTTCACCGAGGACAAGGTCCGTCCGATGGGCCGCACCGCCGGCGGCGTCCGCGGCATCAGCCTCCGCGAGGGCGATCGCCTCGTCGGCATGGTGACGTTCCCGCGCGACGCCGACGCGACGCTGATCACCGTGTGCGAGCGTGGCTACGGCAAGCGCACGGCGGTCGCGGACTACCCGACGAAGAACCGCGGCGGCAAGGGAGTGATCGCGATCAAGACGAGCGCGCGCAACGGCCAGGTCGCGGCGGTCCGCATCGTCACCGACGACGACCACCTGATCCTGATCTCGGATCGCGGCAAGCTGATCCGGATCCGGGTCCGCGACATCTCGGTCAAGGGCCGCGCGACGCAGGGCGTCCGCATCATGCGCGTCGACGACGGCGAGCACGTCGCCGCGATCGAGCGCCTCGCGGATCCGGGCGAGGAGTCCGGGATCGCCGAGGCCACCCCAATCGAGGCCGCCGACGACGGCGACACGATCCCGAACGAGAGCCTCGAGGACGAGCTCGAGGGCGAGGAGGACGAGGGCGGCGACGAGGACGCGGGCGACGAGGGCGAGGAGTAGCGCCCGCGCGCGCGGTCGGTCTGCCGGTCAGAAGAAGTACCGGAAGCCGACCGCGCCACCGAGATCGAGGTCGACGTCGGGCACGATCAGGAGATCGAGCGCGAGCTCGCCGTAGACCTGGAACGGCGCGGCGGCGAAGTCGAGCGAGAGCCCGAACGGCGCGCGCGCGCCGAGCGCGAGGTCGTCGTTCGCGTCGGCGAGGAAGCCGCCCACGCCGATGTACGGTCGCAGGCCGACGGACCCACCGCGCAGGAGGTCGGGGAAGAAGAAGTCGACCACGCCGTGGACGTAGAACCCGTCGTCGTCGAACACGTCGATGCCGAGCGAGACGTCGAGCGCCGCGGCCTCGCTGAACCGGTACATCCCGGTGACGCCGGTCGGCTCGCCGACCACGAGCCCGATCCCGAGAGGGCCCCCCTCGGCGCGCGCGGTTCCGGATGCGACGAGGAGACCCGCAGCGACGAGCAGCATCGAAACTCGCATGCGGTGATGATCGCAGAGATCGCTGCTACGTTCCCGCCGATGCCGATCCAACGTAGCCAGTCGATCTTCGAGCGCGCCCGGGCGATCATCCCCGGGGGCGTGAACTCGCCCGTGCGGGCGTGCCGGTCTGTCGGTGCCGATCCGGTGTTCGTCGCCCGTGGCGAGGGCGCCGCGATCTGGGACGCCGACGGCAACCGCTATCTCGACCTGATCGGGAGCTGGGGCCCGCTGATCCTCGGCCACAGCCACCCCGAGGTCCTCCAGACGATCCAGGACACGCTGGTGCTCGGCACGACGTTCGGCGCGCCGACGGAGATCGAGGTGAAGTTCGCCGAGACGCTGCGCGCGGCGGTGCCGTCGATGGAGATGGTGCGCGCGGTGTCGTCGGGGACCGAGGCGACGATGAGCGCGCTGCGGCTCGCGCGTGGGTTCACCGGCCGCTCGAAGATCATCAAGGCCGACGGTGGCTATCACGGCCACGCCGACTGCCTGCTCGTCGCGGCGGGCTCGGGTGCGGCGACGCTCGGGATCCCGGGCTCGGCCGGCGTCCCCGAGGGCGCGGCGAAGGACACGATCGTCGTGCCCTACAACGATCTCGCGTCCGTCGAGCGGGCGTGCGCGGCGGGCGACGTCGCGGCGGTGATCATCGAGCCCGTCGCCGGCAACATGGGCCTCGTCGTGCCCGCGCCCGGCTACCTCGAGGGCCTGCGCGACATCACGAAGAAGCACGGCACCGTGCTGATCTTCGATGAGGTCATGACCGGCTTCCGCGTCGCGTACGGCGGCGCCCAGGCGCGCTACGGCATCACCCCGGACCTCACGACGATCGGGAAGGTGATCGGCGGAGGCCTGCCTGCCGCGGCGTTCGGCGGCCGCGCGGACATCATGCAGAAGCTCGCGCCGCTGGGGGCCGTCTACCAGGCGGGCACGCTCAGCGGGAACCCGCTCGCGATGGCCGCCGGGCTCACGGCGATGGAGATCCTGGGCCGGCCCGGGACCTACGAGCGCCTCGAGCACCTCGGCCAGCGTCTCGGCGACGGGCTGCTCCAGGCCGCGCGCGACGCGGGGGTCCCGGCATGCCTGAACCGGGTCGGGTCGATGCTGACCCTGTTCTTCACGAACGGCCCGGTCACGAACTACGAGACCGCGAAGACCGCCGACACCCAGCGGTTCGGGATCTTCTTCCGTAACATGCGGGAGCGCGGGGTGTTTTTGCCACCCTCGCAGTTCGAGGCGATGTTCGTCAGCCTCGCCCACACCGACGACGACATCGACCAGATCGTCACCGCCGCGAGACAGTCCCTGGCCGATTGACGCTTGAGAACACGCGTGGTACCAGGGCGCCCGTTGATGCCGACCCTCCCCTCCGAGCGTGGCGAAATGTCGCAGGATTCTGCGGTGCCGCCGCTGCATCGAAACGTCGTGAGCCCATCGACCCGGCGCGCGCGTTCGATCGATCCAGCCTCGGTGAAGAGCCGCCGTGCGTTCGAAGCGCTGTCGGCGAGCTCGGTCGGTCTCGAGCTCGGCATCGCGGTGATCATGGGCCTCCTGTTCGGCTGGTGGCTGGATCAGAAGGCCGGCACCACGCCGTGGCTGATGTTCGTGTTCCTCGCGTTCGGGCTCGTCGCCGGGTTCCGGGGCGTGTTCCGCGCCGTGCGGCGCGCCGAGCGCGCGGCGGAGGCAGACGGTGGCTAACCCCAGCATCCACCGCATCGAGCGCCTCAACTACGCGCTCGCGGCGATCGTCACGGCCGTCGGCCTGTTGACCCAGAGCCGCGCCGTGGTGCTCGGGCTCATGGTCGGCGCCGGCCTGACCTGCCTGAACTTCTATGTCCTGCGCCGCTTGATCGTGAAGTGGACGGCGGAGGCTGCCAGCGGCGATCGCCGCGGCACCGCGTCGATGCTCATGCTGCCGAAGATGATCGGCCTCATGGGCGCGGTCGCGCTGGCCGTGCTGTTCCTGCCGCTCGACGTCATCGCCTTCACGATCGGCTACTCCATCTTCATCGTCTCGATCATCGTCGAGGCGACCTATTCGGCGCTGCGCAGCGCCCCCTCTTCTGGCGAGCCCACGCCGCCGGCCCCAGCCCCCAATAGCGAGCACGACCATGGGTGAACACGGCACCTGGTTCGATTATCTCAACCGCTTCTCCTGGTGGACGAACTTCAACCACTGGGCCGAGGGTGTGTTCAAGCGCACCGCGGGAACCGAGATGTTCCCGTCGGGGTTCACGCTTACCCACTCGCTCGTCACCCTGCTCGTCGTCGCCTTCATCCTCTGGGGCGGCCTGACGTTCTTCAAGGGCCTCAAGAGCAAGGACGGGGGGCTCGTGCCGCCGCGCACGATGAACCTGCGCAACTTCTTCGAGTACGTGACGGAGAGCGTCTACGGCCTCGTCGAGGGCGCGATGGGTCCGCAGAACGCCCCGAAGTTCTTCCCGCTGATCGGCGCGCTGTGGTTCTTCATCCTGTTCTCGAACCTGTTCGCGCTGATCCCCGGATTCGTCGCGCCGACCGACACGCTCAAGACCAACGTCGGCATCGCGGTCCTCGTGTTCTTCGCGACGCACTACTACGGCGTCAAGGAGCACGGCCTCGCGTACTTCAAGCACTTCCTCGGCCCGAACCTCGCGCTCGCGCCGCTCATGCTCCCCATCGAGCTCATCAGCCACTTCGCGCGCCCGCTGTCGCTCGCGGTCCGGCTCATGGGCAACATGATGGCCGACCACAAGGTGGTCATGTCGTTCTTCGCGCTGGTGCCGTTCCTGGTGCCGGTGCCGTTCCTCCTCCTCGGCATGCTCGTCTGCCTGATCCAGGCGCTGGTGTTCTGCACGCTGGCGGCCGTCTACATCGGGATGGCGGTGGAGCACGAGGAGCACTGATCTCGTCCTCGAAACTCGGTCCCTTTTTCCGACACAACCAACCTTCACGAAGCATCCAAACTAGGCTAAAGAACCGGCGCCCCGCGCGAACCTTCAGGGAGAAACACGAAATGAAGCGCACCACCAAGTTCCTGTTCACGACGTTCTCGACCATCGCCACGCTCCTCGTCCTCATGGGCACTGCGTTCGCGCAGGGCGCCGACGAGGCGGCCATGAAGGCGCAGGGTCTCGCCAGCAACTACGGCGTGATCGCGATCGCGGCCGCGCTCTGCATGGGCGTCGCTGCCTTCGGCGGCGCGCTCGGCCAGGGCCGCGCGGCGACGGCGGCGCTCGACGGCATCGCCCGTAACCCGGGCGCGGCTGGCCAGGTCCGCGGCCCGATGATTCTCGGCCTCGCGCTCATCGAGTCGCTCGTCATCTACGCGCTCATCATCGCGCTCCTCCTCGTCCTCAAGGTCGGCGCGTAACAACAACCGCTCGCGTAGGGCACTGTTGCCAGGCGGCCCGGAGGAGACTCCGGGCCGTTTTGCGTTTTCGGAACGCCTGTGGGACGCTGAACGGCGCATGTCGGACGCCGACACCAAGCCCGCGCTGGACCTCGCGGGGAAATCGACCATCGAGATCCTCGCTCAGATCGACATGTTCAGCGGGCTACCCACCGCCCACCTGCGCCGCGTCGTCGACATCGGGCTCGAGGAGCAATACCGCAGCGGCGCGACGATCTTCGCGGAGGGCTCGCCGGGCGACAAGTTCTACCTGATCGTCGAAGGCGCGGTGCGCATCAGCCGCATCGTGCCCGGCATGGGCGAGGAGGCGCTCGCGGTGCTCCGCGCCGGCGCGTACTTCGGCGAGATGTCGCTGATCGACGACGCTCCGCGCTCGGCGACCGCGGTCTGCCACGAGACGTGCCGCCTGTTCGTCGTGAACCGGAAGGACCTCGAGGACCTCCTGTTCGTCGATCGCGACCTCGCCTACGAGCTGCTCTGGAACTGGGTGCGCACGCTGTCGCGTCGCCTGCGCGCGACGAACGACAAGATGACGTTCCTCGCCACGACCTCGAAGTTCTAGATGTCGTCGCGGCCGCTGCACATGGTCCTCGCCACCGCGCTCGGGTCCGCGCTCGCGATGCCCGCGGTCGCGGAGCCGTTGCCGCCCGGGAGCCTCGGCGTGATCGCGGGTGCGACGGCCGGCGCCGGCGAGGACGCGCGCTCGCTCGGGTACGGCTACGTGATCGGCGCCCAGGCGGCGTGGCAGCCGATGTCGACCGAGCGCGGCGTCGGGTTCTCGGCGAAGTGGTCCACCGTGTTCGGCACGATGTTCGACGCCGAGGCGGCGCGCATCAACAGCGACCTGCTCACGCTGCGCATGGACCTGCTCGTCGGGTTTCGCATCCGCCCGGCCGCGAACCCGAGCCGCTACCTGACGGCGCACATCGGAGGCGCGCTGTATCGCGCGAACCAGGTGATCCCGCCCGACATGCAGCGCGCGTTCGTCGGCCCGATCGCGAGCGTCGGCCTCGACCAGTACATCTCGGGCTGGCTGTTCAACGTCGACGTGAGGTATGGCCTCATCGGTCCCGGCCCCACCGAGCTCGGCCTCGTGATCGGGGTGTCGAAGACCGGCCCCTGACCATGCCCGCCCTCGTCACCGAACGCCTGCGCCTGACCCCGATCACGCTCGCGGCGATCGAGGCGGTGCTCGATCACGACCGCGCCCGCGCCGAGACCGTCGTCGGCGCCCGGTTCCCCGATCAGTGGCCGAACGACGATCTCGTGGCGCTCGGCTTCCCGTACTCGCGCGCCGCGCTGCGCGCCGATCCCGAGACCCGGCTGTGGGGCGACTCGCTCGTGCTCCTCAAGAACGAGCCGCAGATCATCGGCAGCGTCATCTTCCACGGCCACCCCGCGGACGGCATCGCCGAGGTCGCGTACACGATCGAGGAGTCGTTTCGCAACCAGGGCTACGCGATCGAGGCCACGCGCGCGTGCGTCGAGTGGGCGCTCGCCGAGCCCGGCATCCAGGCCGTGCAGGCCACCACGTTCCCCTGGCACTACGCCTCGCTCGGCGTGATCCACCACATCGGCATGACCCTCGTCGGCACCCGCGACCACGACACGCTCGGCGAGCTCCTCGTCTTCGAGCGCCGCCGCTGAGCGCGCGCGGGTCAGCGCCCGCGCTTCCAGGTCCCGGACTTGCCACCGCGCTTCTCCTCGAGGCGGATGTCGCCGATGACCATGCCGCGGTCGATCGCCTTGCACATGTCGTAGACGGTCAGCGCGGCGGCGGACACGGCCGCGAGCGCCTCCATCTCGACGCCGCTGCGGTCGAAGGCGCGCACGGTGGCGGTGATCTTCACCGCGTTGCCGGTGACCCGGAGGTCGACGTCGACGCCGGTGAGGCGCAGCGGGTGGCACAGCGGGATCCAGTCGGCGGTCTTCTTCGCGGCCAGGATGCCGGCGAGGCGCGCGACGCCGAGGACGTCGCCTTTGCCGATCGTGCCGGCGCGCACGGCGCGCGCGGTCGCGGGCAACATCGTGATCGTCCCGCTCGCGATCCCGACGCGCGCGGTCTCGGGCTTCGCGCCGACGTCGACCATGTGCGCGGCGCCGGCGTCGTCGAAGTGCGTCAGCTTCGGCTTGGTTCTCGCCACGCGGGCGAGACTACTCGACGGTGACGGACTTCGCGAGGTTGCGCGGCTGGTCGATGTCCGTGCCTTTGAAGTCGGCGACGAAGTACGCCAGCATCTGCAGCGGTAGCACGGTCAGGATCGGCTGCAGCTCGAGCGCGGTGTCGGGCACGAGGATCACGTCATCGGCGTGGCCGCCGATCTCGGTGTCGCCGCGCGTCGCGATCGCGATGACCTTGCCCTGGCGGGCGCGGACCTCGGCGAGGTTGGAGACCACCTTCTCGTAGTGCGGGCCGCGCGGCGCGAGGACGACCACCGGCAGGTGCTCGTCGATCAGCGCGATCGGGCCGTGCTTCATCTCGCCGGCGGCGTAGCCCTCGGCGTGGATGTACGAGATCTCCTTGAGCTTGAGCGCGCCCTCGAGCGCGATCGGGTACTGCGCGCCGCGGCCGAGGAACAGAAAGCCGATCGTGTTGCCGTAGCGGCGCGCGAGCGCCTGGAGCTGGGCGCCGCTCTCGACGACGTCCTGCATCTTCGTCGGCAGCTGCACGAGCTCGGCCAGCAGCTCGCGCGCGCGCTCCTTCGTCAGCGAACCGGTGCGGCGGCCGAGGTGGATCGCGAGCATCGCGATCGCGACGAGCTGGGTCGTGAACGCCTTCGTCGACGCGACGCCGATCTCGGGCCCGGCGTGCGTGTAGAACGCGTGGTCGGACAGCCGCGGGATCGACGACTCGACGACGTTCGAGATCGCGAGCACCTGCGCGCCCTTCTTCTTCGCCTCGCGGATCGCCTCCATCGTGTCGAGCGTCTCGCCCGACTGGCTGACCGCGACGATCAGGTCGCCGGGGCCGAGGATCGGATCGCGATAGCGGAACTCCGACGCGAGGTCGACCTCGACCGGGATCCGGGCGAGCGCCTCGACGAGGAACTCGCCGACCATCGACGCGTGGTACGAGGTGCCGCACGCGATGAAGATCACGCGCTTCACCTGCTTCGCGTCGAGCTCGATCCCGTCGAGGATGACGTCGTCGCGCTCGAGATCCACGCGCCCGACGAGCGTGTCCGCGACCGCGCGCGGCTGCTCGTGGATCTCCTTGCGCATGTAGTGCTTGAAGCCGCCCTTCTCCGCCTGGACCGCCGACCACGTGATCGTCTTCGGCTCCCGGTGGCGCGGCTGGCCCTCGAAGTCGGTGATGGCGACGCCCGCGCGCGTGACCGTCACCATCTCGCCTTCGTCGATGAAGATGACGTTGCGGGTCTCGCTGAGGATCGCGGTGACGTCGGAGGCGACGTAGTTCTCGCCGTCGCCGAGCCCGACGACGAGCGGCGACGAGTTCTTCGCCGCGACGAGCGTGCCGGGCTCGCTGTCGCTCATGACGACGAACGCGAAGCTGCCGCGGACCTTCAGCAGCGAGCGGCGGACCGCCGTCGTGAGGTCGGGCGCGCCCGCGTCGAGCTCGTGCGCGACGAGGTGAGCGAAGATCTCGGTGTCGGTCTCCGACGAGAACTTGGCGCCCGCCGCCGCGAGCTCCGAGCGGAGCGCGAGGTGGTTCTCGATGATCCCGTTGTGGATGACGCTGATCGGCCCGACCTTGTGCGGATGGCTGTTCTCGTCGCTGGGCCGGCCGTGCGTGGCCCAGCGCGTGTGGCCGATGCCGATCGTGCCGCTCACCGGCTCGAGCTTGAGCTTCTCCTCGAGGATCGACAGCTTGCCGCGGCAGCGCACGACGCGGGACACGCCGTCCCCCGTCGACGGATCGAGGACGGACACGCCCGCCGAGTCATAGCCGCGGTATTCGAGCTTGCGAAGCCCTCCGATCAGGATAGGAGTCGCTTGCCGGTTGCCGATGTAGCCGATGATGCCGCACATGTTCGGCTGCTACTTTTGCGGATTCTGTGCCGGCGCCTGGGCGGGAGCGGCCTTCGGTGCCTTCGCCGGCGCGGCGGCCGGCGTGGCCTTCGCGGTAGGTGCGGGAGCGGCGGCCGGGGTGGCCTCCGGGGCGGGGGCCGCGTCGCCCTCGTCGGCGTCGTCCGCGAGCTCCTCCGTGTCCTCCTCCTCGTCGATGCCCGCGATCTCGTCGGCATCGGGCGCCTCGTACGGGAGGACCGTCGGCGGCAGATCCGCCATGATCTTGCCCCCGCCGGCGCCACCACACGCCGCGGCGGCGACCGAGAGCAGCGCGACCTTCACGAGGATGCTCAGCAACGAACGATTCCGCATTGCCGGGACGCTAACATTGGCGCCTCACTGATTCCAGGGCGAGCCGTGTGCGCCCGAGCGCGCCGGGACCGGCGTCTGTGCGGGTGCGCACCAGGCGGAGGGGTCACCTCGAGACGGCCCTGGATGCCGGCCGCGAGGATCGGGTCATCGTTTGTCACGTCGAGGGCCGCCCGACAACGCCCACGCGGGCCGGAGCGGCCCAAGGGCGACGTCCCCATCAGATCCGCACCCGGAGGACCTCGTAGGCCTCGGCGTACTGGTACCCGCTGATCCGGCCCATGGCGCGCGCCAGGTCCCGGCTGGACTCGAGGTCGAGCTTGGGCACCTGGGAGGCGTGGGCGGAGATCGCCGCGATCTTGGTGTCGATCGTGTGCGTGATGTCGGCGAAGCACTGACCGAACGAGCGTGACTGGGCGTTCATCTCGGGGCTCGACAGGAACGCGAGCAGGTCGCACGGGGTGCGGCGCAGGGCCGAGACGGTGGCGCGGTTGACGAGCCCGTGATCCCAGTGGAGGTCGTGCGCCGAGTGCGTGATCACGAGATCGGGGCGGACGTCACCGACGATCGTGTCGAAGCGACGCACGAGCTCGTGCATCGGGATGTCCTCGACCCGGCACTGGCGCTCCTCGTAGAGGATGAACAGCTCGGCGCCGAGGACGTCCGCGCCGGCGAACGCCTCGGCCTTGCGCTGCTCGGCGTGGTTCGGGATCGAGACCACGGCCATCGTGACGTCCGCGCCCTCGTCGGCGAGCCGCGCGAGGAGACCACCAGCACCGACCTCGAGATCATCGGGGTGCGCGCCGAACGCGAGGACGCGCCCTCCCCTCTCTTCCAGCAGTCGATTCATGTGCGAGGTCCTTCCGTGACGGCCCCCGCGCCCGCGGACAGCAGCGCGGACGCGTCGGGGCCACAGTTGAAGAGCGGGTCGACAAACCCGAGGTGAGAGACGAAGCCGAGCCCGGGATACCGCTGCGGGTAGTGCGGGTGATGGAACCGCTGCCACACCACCGAGACGCCCGCGCGCGCGAGGAGCTCGGTGTCGAGGTAGCTCGTCGAGCCGCCGCGACCGGTCAGATACGTCCGCGCGCCGACGGCGTCGCACATCGCGAGGATGCGCTCCGTCTTGTGCCCGGCGAGCCCGAGCGACGAGGCGCGCACGATCGGCACGCGGATCCCGAACCAGGTGCGCGCGAGCTCGAGCAGGTGAAGATCGAGATCGAGCAGGAACTCCCAGCGCCGGACGTAGACGTCCTCGAGGGCGGCGGCGTAGCGCGCGAAGTGCGGCGCGCGGCCGTAGTGCGTCACGAGCGTGCGCCAGTGACGGTGTTGCCAGTGGTGCCGTCCCCCGCGGCCGGTGTTGTCGATCCGGCGATCGCAGATGCGCGCGTCCTGCGAGGCGCGGACGAGCGGCACCGTGAGCCAGCACGGCCCCGCGCCGAGCTTCACCCGCTGGCGGTTCTGGAAGTTCTGCGCCTCGAACTGGAGGTCGTCCATCACGACGAACAGATCCGCCTTGGCGAGCTTGTCGAGATAGCCGAGCCACGGCAGGTAGTGCGGCTGGTGTGCGGCGACGATCACGACGGAGGGCCTCCCGACGCCGGCGTGCTCGCCGGGACCTGCGGCGCGCCGCCGTGCCCGCGGGTCTCCCAGCTCGAGCTGTCGAGCGTGAACAGCCCGAGCGGCGTCAGCAGCAGGTACGCCACCGGCATCAGCACGGTCATCGGCAGGAACGCGATCGGGTGGACGCGGAGCCACGGCGGCAGCGCGCGCACGCTCGGCGCGAGGTAGTAGACGAACGCGAGCAGGCCGATCACGGCCATGTGGAACGTCGCGAGCTCGAGGAACTCGTGCCGCTCGATGTGCGTGATGATCACGAACGGATAGACGAGCAGCAGCATCAGCATCGACAGGTACTGGAGGCAGACCAGAGGGTGCATCTGCCACGCGCTCGGCGAGAAGATGATGAAGTCGACGATGTTGGAGCGCTTCCAGCGCAGCTGCTGGTTGAAGTAGCCGCGCAGCGTCGGCGCGGCCTTGGTGAAGCACATCGCCTTCATCGTCATCACGGTGCGATAGCCGTGCTTGACGATCTGATGGGTCAGGAACCGATCCTCGCCGTACTTGATCGCGATGCCGAGGATGTTGCGGTTCTCGAGGATCGGCTCGAGCTCGATCAGCACGTGCCGCCGGTACGCGGTGAGACAGCCGGAGAGGCACAGCACCTGGCGGCAGCCGCGCTCGAGGTTCTTCAGGTGCTCCTGGCCGAAGTAGTACTTGATCGTCTGCAGGCGCGTGAGCCAGTTCTCGTTGGGGTTGGAGACGTGAACGCGGCCACCGACCGCGGCGATGTCGGGGCTGACGAACCGCGCGACGAGCTCGCGCAACGCGGTCGGATACACGATCACATCGGAGTCGACCGAGACGATGATCTCGGCCTTCGACTCGCGGACCGCGTGGTTGATGCCCTTGCGCTTCCCCATGTTGTGGGGATTACGGAGCACGCGAACGTTGTCGTAGCGGGCGGCGGCCTTACACGCCCACTCGTAACTGTCATCGGTCGAACAGTCGTCGACGACGGTGACCTCGAGCTTGTCCTTCGGATAGTCGAGCTGAACGAGGCTGACGATCGTGTCGTAGATCGACTTGCCCTCGTTGAAGAGCGGGACGACGACGGTGATCGTCGGCTCGTACCCGTCGATCGTCTCGTCGATCCGGTTCCGGCGAAGGATGGTCAGATAGAACCCGAACACGTAGCGATTCAGGAACACGAGGAAGATGAACAGATAGATCGGGAACGACGTCACGACCGGTGACGTCGACGCTCAGCAAGAGCGATGCCGCGACGTCGTCGCGCGAGGCGTTCCTGGAATGCGTCGGTTGTGTCGCGTCGCGCGTCGACGACCGGGGGCCACACGCAACGCAGTGGAACATCGCGACACCAGTGTAAACGTTGCACACGGGTTGGTTTGCTCGCAGATGCGAGCGCGAGCGCGATGGCGAGCGAGTTGCACCCACGCATGTCGCGGTTCATGAGTCACACCAACGAGCGCGGCGCCCTTCCTGTTCGATCGATTCCTCGAGTCGCGGCGAGACATCGCCCACACGGTGCTGCCGAGGAGGTCGACGAGCGCACGACCGTCGACGCGAGGCGCGCACCGGTCGCGTTCACGACGCCGGTGGCGCGCCGGGTGCCGGAGCCGTCACGTCACGCGCGCGCCGCGAAGCCATCGCCTCCACCGGCCAACGTGATTCCGTTCACGAAGCCGCGCGCGATCGCAGCGCTCGCCGCGGCGAACCCCGACGCGGTCGCGATCCAGGCCACGCCCGCGAGCGCGCCGCTCGCGCGAGACACGTTCTCCGCCGGGAACGCGGCGCCGAGCGCGCCACCGGCTGGTGCACCGCCCGCGCCACTGCCAGCGCTCCGAGGCCCCCACGCGGCCGCGCCGTCCCTCCCCGCCCCGCCGGCGCTCTCCTCGCCGTACGCCCCGCCCATCTACACCGGGCAAGCCGCGCTCGCGCTCGGCCCGCAGCCGCTGCCCGTCGAACCTCTCCCCGCGCCGGTCAGCGAGCCCGCGTCGATGTTCCACGCGGAGGCGCCCACACCGTACAGCCCCGCGGCGGCGGAGGTCGTCGCCCGCCCCGACGATCGGTGGGCCGTGTTCGAGAAGCTCGGGCTCGGCAAGCCGAAGGAGTGGACGTGGGAGCGCCTGCGCAAGCGGCTCGGCACGGTCGACGCGCAACGAGCCTCGCGCTGGCTCGTCTCGGCGTACCGGCTGCTCGGGTTCTCGATCCTGACGATCATCGTGGTCGTGCTCGTCGGGTACATCACGACCACGGCGTTCTTCTACGTCAGCGACAGCTGGATCGTCCCGATGGCGGTCACGCCCAGCGACGAGAAGGTCGTCACGCTGCGCGCCCAGGTGTCGGCCCAGCAGGATCAGCGCGACCGGATCGCCGACGAGCTCAACCAGGCCGAGCGCGCGATCGTCGCCCAGCAGACGTTCCAGGCCGAGTTCGAGAAGGCGATCCGCGGCGATCTCGCCAACCGCAAGGCCGCGCTCGAGCGCTGGCGCTCACTCGCGAGCAGCGCGGCGGGCACGCGCGCGACGATCCAGAGTCAGAACCGCGCGTACGCGGGCGCCGCCCGCCGTCGCATGCAGCGCGAGTACGCGGCGGGCCTCATCGATCGCAACGCGATGCTGTCCGGCAAGTTCCAGCTCGCGCAGATCTCGAGCTCGAACCTCTCGCTCGCCGAGCGCCAGGCAGAGTACGAGACGCGCGCCGCCGAGCTCGAGGCGACCGCGCGCTCGCTCGATGCGATCCTCAGCGGCGCGAGCGAGACCGACGACGACGACGGAGGTGTGGCGCTGTCGTTCGAGGTGCTGCAGATCAAGCAGCAGTACGAGACCAGTCGCCTCGAGCTCGCGAAGGCCGTGGAGAACCGCGACTCGCTCGCGGCGAGCCTCGCGCGCCAGGACGAGATCCTCGCGGCGCTGGAGGGGTCGGCGTACCTGCGCGCGCTCGACGACGAGGCGACGGTCGCGTTCGTGCCCTACGGCAACCTCGCGGGGGTCGAGCCCGGTGCGCCGCTGTACGCGTGCAAGCTGACGATGATCATCTGCTTCGAGGTCGGGAAGGTGCTCGAGGTGCTCCCCGGCGAGGTCCAGTTCCGTCACCCGCACAGGGACAAGAACCTGCGCGGCCAGCTCGTCGAGATCGAGCTCCACGGGGACGACGCGGACGCGGCGATGGAGGACCACCTGTTCGTCGGCGGCAAGCCGTTCCTGCTGTGATGAGGATCTCGATCGTCGTCACCGCGGCCGTCGCGCTCGCGGGTGGGATCGCGCACGCCGAGACGCCTGTCACCGGCGACGGCTACTGCGACTACGTGCAGGGCGTCGCCGCCGCCGAGAGCGCCGTGTTGCTCGCACCGACGGTGTTCGGCCAGTTCGGCGTGGTCGAGCAAGCCGCCGGCGCGGTCAACCCGGACCTCCGCACCAGCGGCCTCCGGCTGATCGCGGGCGTGCGATACAGCCTCGATGGCGTCTACAAGGGGCTCGCCGTTCGCGAGCGCGCGCGCGCGGAGTGCCGCCGCCACGCCGCGCTCGAGCAGGTCCGCGGCGAGACGCTGTACCAGGCGCTCGGCGCGCGCGCGCGGGTCCTCGACGAGGGGCTCGCGGAGGCCGAGACGGTCCTGCGCCAGACGCTCGCGGATCTCGCCGCGCGACGCACCACGGCGCAAGAAGCGACCGCGACGCGCCTTCGCGTCGAGGCGCTGCGCAAGCTCGCGACCGAGACGCGGCGCGAGCTGAGCCTCCTCCCCGAGCCATCGGGGCCGCTCGCCGGCGCGCTCGCCGCGTTCCAGCGCGCGGATCACGAGGTCGAGCGCATCGCCGGCAAGCTGCGCCGCGCGGCCGCGTTCGACGTCAGCGTCCGGGTCGGCTTCGATCAGTTCCTCGACGGCGCCGTCGCCGACGACAACCCGTACTTCGCGGTGCTCGCGGTCGGCGTGAACCTCGGCGCGCTGTGGCAGGGCAAGGGCAACGCGCGAGCAGCCGCCGGCCGAGCGCGGCTCGTGCAGTCGGGCCGCGACCCGTCGGCCGTCGACGCCAGCCGCGACCGCGTGCAAGCGCTGATCGAGACCGAGGCGCGGCGCATCGAGGAGGTCGCCGCCCTCGAGGCCGACCTGGCGAAGCAGCTGAAGGCGCTCGATCGCCTCGGCGGGGAGGACACCCGGCGCTACCGCCAGACCGTGTGGTTCGAGTGGGTCGAGATCAAGGCCGAGCTCGCGTACCTCGAAGCACACGTGGCCGCACTCCGCCAGGTCCTCGGCGAGCCGGAGCCGGGGACCGCCCCGGAGCTCGAGATGACGCCAGAGGAGCCCGGAGCGAGATGAGGTGCGCGACGCTCGTCCTCGCGGCCGCGCTCGGTGCCGCGTGTGGAGGCGAGACGGAGGCGGCGCCGCCTCGCGCCCGCGCCGACCGGCTCGTGGCCGTGGACGAGCTGTGCGCCACGCGCGGCGCCGCGGCGCCGGGGGCACGCGTCACCGCCCCGACCATGCGCGCGGTCGCGCTCGGGACGTCGGGCGACCGCGCCGCGCTCGAGTTCGTGTACCGCGGCGACACCGACGACCGCCGCGCGTTCGCGTCGGGCCCTGCGCGCCGCCAGCTCGGCCTCAAGCTCCGCGCCGCCGACGGCTGCAACCTCGTGTACGTGATGTGGCGGCTCGATCCGGCGCCGATGCTCGACGTCTCGGTCAAGCGCAACCCGGGGGCGCGCGATCACGCGGCCTGTGGCGCGAACGGCTACACGAAGGTGAGGCCGACGCAGCGCGCGCGGGTACCGGCGCTCGTCGCGGGCGCGCGTCACGAACTGCGGGCCGCGATCGCCGGGGACGTGCTCACGGCGTGGATCGATGACGTGGTCGCGTGGCGGGGCACGCTTCCGGCGTCCGCCCGCCGGCTCGCGGGACCCACGGGCCTCCGCTCCGACAATCTCGCGTTCGACCTCGTCCGCTTCGCCGCCGCGAGGTCACACCGCGTCACGACGGAGACGTGTCGCGCGACCGTCGGCGACTGAGGCATTCCGAGAGCGCGAGCGCCGCGCCGTTCGCGCACGAGCACGCTGCGCGCCGGTGACATGTGGCGTCGCGAGCGAGGACACTCGACATGCGCACGAGGGGCGGACCCAGGGCGCACCTCGTCGGCGCGCGCGGGCACATCCGGTGCATCTGCCATCGGGTATCGCCATGACCACCATCCAGCAAATTCCCACCAGCGAGTCGAACGGTCGGGTCGGCGAGCTGATTCATCGAATCACCGACGACGTCAAGACGATCGCGAGAGACGAGGTCGAGCTCGCTCGCATCGAGCTCGAGCGCACCGCGAAGTCGGCCGCCGCCGACGCCGCGGTCGTGCTCCTCGGTGGGATCGTCGCGTTGATCGGTCTCGGCTTGCTGTGTCTCGTCGCAGTGGCCGCGCTCGAACCCCTGATCGAGCCGCTGTGGCTGCGACTCCTGATCATGTCGATTGTTTATCTCGCGATCGGCGGTGCGATCGCCGGCGTGTTCGCCAAGAAGCTCGGCCACGACGCCAAACCCGATCTCGAGCTGCCCATGCGCGAGGCCCAGCAGACCGTGGGCGCGGTGAAGAGCGGGCTCGCGGCCGGGGCGTGAGCGAAAGGACCAGACCCATGCGTGATCGTCACGAGATCAAGACCGAGATCGACGCCGCCCAGGAAGACCTCGAGCACAACATCGCCCAGCTCAAGGAGGTCATCACGGAGAAGGTCGACGTGAGAGGGAAGGTCCACGACAAGGTCGAGGAGAAGAAGGTCCAGGCGATGGATGCGGTCGTCCGCGTGCGCCAGACCGTCCTCGACGTGTACCGGCAGGCGCGGAGCTTCGTGCGCGAGAAGCCGCTCGTGGTCGCCGGCATCGCCAGCGGCGTCCTGCTCGTCGGGACCGGGCTGCTCGCGATCCGCAGCAAGCTCCGCCCGCGCCGCCGGGTGTCCGAGATCCACGGCGTGGACGACCTGCTCCTCGCGATCGAGGAGCTGCGGCAGCGTCGCCGCTGACCGGCGTCAGTCGCCGGTCTCGTCCTCGTGGATCGGGCGCTCCGGGTCGCGCGGACGCGGCGGCTCGACAGGTGGCTCCGAGCCCGGGGGCATCGCGTGCTTCGGAGGCTTCGCCGCGTCTTCAGGCTCGTCGAGCGGCTCCGGCGGCGGCTCGTGCTCGGGGAGGCTGGGCTCGGGGGGCGGAGGGGGTGGATGGAACGCGTGCTGGTGATTCGGTGAGCTGGACATCGAAACCTCGGCTCCGAGATGTGCATCGCGCTTGCCAACGACGAGCGCCCACGAGACACGCATCACCCCGCACCTCTGCGCCCGCGCTCGATTCCGTATCGAACAACACACGTTCAGATCAGACAAAACACTACGATTGACTCGTTCTTTGTCTGCTGTTAGCAGTTTTCTCTCACAGCAAACCGAAGCGAGGTTTCCACATGTCGACGATCCGTGCGCGCGCGGTGGAGGATCGGACCGGGGTTTCTTCAACGTCCAGCGTCGCTCCGGAGGTGATGCTCGCCGAGCTCCGCGTGCTCCGCGACGAGCACCCGCTCTGGACGTGCCGGCTGTTCGAGGCGTTCGAGAACGGCAGCCTCGATCAACGTGATCTCCAATACATATTCTCGCAATACCATCTGTATTCACGGAGCTTCACGAGATTCATCTCCGCGATGATGGCGAACTGCGACAACGACCTGTTCCGGGCGCAGCTCTCCGAGAACCTCTGGGACGAAGGCGGCGGCTGCGACCCCGCGCGGCGCCACTCGGAGCTCTACCGCCGGTTTCTGCGCGACGGTCTCGGCGTGACGTCCCCGGAGGACACGGTGTTCGAGGCGTTCACGGAGCAGTTCGTTCGCGAGTACCTGTCGTTCTGCCTGCGCAACGACGCCCTCGCGGGCAGCGCGTTCCTGTCGCTCGGCACCGAGAGCATCGTGCCGCGCATGTACGGGGTGTTCCTGACCGGGCTCGAGCACGCCGGGCTCGAGGAGTCGTCGCTCGAGTTCTTTCGCATCCACATCGCATGCGACGACGAGCACGCGGAGACCCTCGAGAACATCATGCTGTCGTACGCGGGCGACCCTCGCTGGTTCGACACCTGCAAGCGCGCCATGAACCGGGCGCTCGACCTGCGGCTCGAGCTGTTCGAGCACCTGTTCGACGAGCTCCAGCGTCGACGCCTCGATCCGATCGTGGCGCGGATCAACGCCGCGGTCTCGCTGTGCCCGCTCGCGGCCAAGCCCACCGACGTGCGCCACCGCCCGGGCGACGCGTCACCGCCGCTGTACCGGAACCGCGACGAGGCCGCGGGCATCGACTTCGAGGTGACGCGGATCCCGCTGCGCGCCGAGGTGCTCGACCCGCGCCGCGTCGTGATCCCGCCGGGCAAGTCCAACGAGCGCCATCGCCACGCGCACGAGACCTACTTCTACATCGTCGAGGGCACCGGGCATGTCGAGGTGGACGCGCAGCGTGTCGAGATCGCAGCGGGCGACAGCGTGCTGGTGCCCCGCTGGGCGCTGCACCAGACCACGAACACCGGGACCACGCCGCTCGTGTTCGTCGCGGTGACCGATTACCAGCTGACGAAGCGCGCCTACGTCGGCGACGCGAAGGCGTACCGGCTCGACGAGAGCGCGAACGCGCACCGGCGCGAGTAGTCAGCGGAACAGGCTCCGCACGAGCGGCTTGCGGAAGTCGCTGCCCGGCGCGAAGTACCCGCCGAGCATCGACGCGCGCGCCTCGGGATCGTCGACCGACACGTCGAGCAGCACCTCGCCGGTCTCCGCGACGACGGTGGTGCGCAGCGAGCCCGGCCGCGCGCGATACAGGATCCGGTCGCCTTCCTTGAACCCGCGATCCTCGAACCGTCCGAACGCCTCGTTGACGCGCTGCCACGAGCCCGCGAAGCCTCGCTCCGAGATGAGCCCCGCGTCGCGGGCGCGCGTCAGGTTCCGGCGCGCGCCGTCGAGGTAGTCACCGAGCGACACGTTCCGGAGGAACCGCAGCTGGACGAGCACGTTGTCCGCGCCGAGCGCGACCTGCGCGAGCTTCGCCCCGAGCGCGTCGGAGTACTCGCGACCCTGCGCGAGGGCTCGGAACTGCTCCTGGGTTCGCTCGTCGAACTGCACGTCGATCCGCGCGACGTCGACGCCGAGGAAGGTCTTCTCGTACTTCATCCCCATGCGCGCGAAGGGCCCTGTCGCGAGGGTCTCGTCCCGCGGCGCTTGCGCGACCGCGAGCGAGGACGACAGGAGCACCCCGGAGATCAGGAACCGGACCATGCATCGCATGCCGTCCCGAGTTGCAGGCGACATGCCGCGCGCGCCGGGCACTTTCCGACGCGCGACGCGCATCGCTCACGATGGCTGGAAGAACAGCGGCACCTCGGCGATCGCCGGTGCCCCTGGCGCGGCGAACACGAGCCCGCGCGCGACCATCGTCAAGCAGCGCCCGAGCGCCTCCGACGAGGCGTCGTGGGTCGCGGTGACGACCGCACCGCCGGGATCGATCTCGAGCTGCAGCCGGATCTTCATCGGGCCGAGCAGCGGGTCGGCGGCCAGCGCGCGCGTCCAGCACCGCATGAACGCGCTCCTGCCGGTGTCGAGCGCGCGCAGGATCACCGCGTCCGGTAGCGTGATCGGGCGCGCCGGGGCCGCGGGGGGCGGCGCCAGCGTGACGCGCTCCGGCACCTGCTCCTCGCGAGGCGCGTCGGGCAGGACCTCGGTGAGCGGCTCGAGGTTCGGCAGCCATTGCCACGAGAGCGCGCTCAGCAGCGCACCTCCGAGCCATGTAGCCGCGACCCACGACATCGCGGGGGATCGTACGCGCGCTCGCCACGTGAGCGCAATGCGACAGTCCACGGCGGCGATCGGTGCCGCCGGCCCCAGCGCATCGGGAGCATCCACGCGTCACGAGGCCGCGGGCCACGAGGCCACGCGAGCGGCCGACGCACCGAGTCGGTCGGGATCGCGAGCAGATCGGCGCCTGGGCCTGCGTGGCGCGCGCGGCGCCCTGGGGGTAGCCT
>Ga0164243_10004025_pt1 | contig 23179 bp, 22 predicted proteins | sample OricompcompostOP_FD_108781 | JGI IMG/M metagenome (GOLD analysis project Ga0164243, IMG submission 108781) | Organic Plus compost microbial communities from Emeryville, California, USA - Original compost - Organic plus compost (OP) | ecosystem: Engineered > Solid waste > Mixed feedstock >...
CCCCGACGACGTGCCGCCGCCGGGCCGGTTCCCGGTGATGGAGCCGAGCCGCCCCGTCGAGATCCGCATCCCGTCGCTCGACGTCGACGCGCCGGTGCATCCGGTCGGTCTCGCCGACGACGGGTCGATCGAGGTGCCGTCGCTGGCGAGGCACAACCAGGCCGGCTGGTTCGACAAAAGCCCCACACCCGGGCAGTACGGGCCTTCCGTGCTGGTCGGCCACGCCGACACCCGCGACGGCCCGTCGATCTTCCACAGGCTGGCCAAGGTACGCCCCGGCGCGCGCGTCGAGATCCGCCGGCGCGACGACTCCGTGGCGGTCTTCGAGGTGAACTCCGTCGAGAAGTTCAAGAAGGCGGACCAGCCCATCGACCGCATCTACGCGGACTTCAGCCGCCCCGCCCTCCGCCTGATCACCTGCGGCGGCGAGTTCAAGGGCGGCAGCATCGGCTACGTCGACAACATCATCGTCTTCGCCTCCCTGGTCGAGGCCCGCGACACCTGAAGGAAGGGCCCCTTCCTAACGCTTCCTGCATAGGAGGGGGCCCTTGTTAACAGAGCCCCGCCCACACCGTTAAGAAGGGCCCCTTCCTATACGCGAAGCGTTAGGAAGGGGCCCTTCCTTCGAGGTCGACGAGGATGGGGGCGTGGTCCGAGGGGCCCTTGCCCTTGCGGGCCTCGCGGTCGACCACGGCGGCCGAGACGCGGCCGGCGACGGGAGGCGTCGCGTACACCAGGTCGATCCGCATGCCCTTGTTCTGGTGGAACATGCCGGCCCGGTAGTCCCAGTAGGTGAAGGGGAACGGGCCCTTCATCGGCGTGGGGACGACGTCGACCAGGCCCGCGTCGAGCAGCGCCGCCAGCGCCGCGCGCTCCGGCGCCGTGACGTGGGTGGACCCGACGAACACCGCCGGGTCCCACACGTCGGCGTCGGTCGGCGCCACGTTGAAGTCGCCGCAGACGACCAGCTCCGGGTGGCCGGCGAGGTCGGCGGCCACCGCGTCCCGCAGCGCCGCCAGCCAGCGCAGCTTGTACTCGTAGTGCGGATCCTCCGGCGTACGCCCGTTCGGCACGTAGACCGACCAGACGCGGACGCCGCCGCACGTCGCGGACACCGCCCGTGTCTCCGGAGCCGGAAACCCGGGCTCGCCGGGAAAGCCGCGGGTCACGTCGTCCAGCCCGACCCGGGACAGGATCGCCACCCCGTTCCACCGCCCGTCGACGTGGGTCGCCACCTCGTACCCGAGGGAGCCCACCGCCGAGGTGGGGAACTGCTCGGCCGTCGACTTGACCTCCTGGAGGCAGACGACGTCCGGCTTCTTCTCGCCGAGCCAGGCCAGCAGCCGGGGCTCCCGGGCCTTGACCGAGTTGACGTTCCAGGTGGCGAGCCGCATCCGATCAGTTTCCCGGGTTGTCGCCGGGCCGGGGCTGCGACGCGAGGAACCTCTCCAGCTCCGCGCCGAGCTCGTCCGCCGTCGGCAGCGGCCCGGCCGCCGGCCCGAGGAGGTTGGTGCCGGCGCGGCCGCGGGTGAATGCGTCGTACTGCTCCTCCAGGGCCCGCACGACCCCGGCGGCCTCGGCCGTCTCGGCGACCTGGCGGTCGATGTCCAGGCGGACGGCGTCCGCGGCCGCGCGCAGCTCGTCGGTCGGGAGCAACAGCCCGGTCGTGCGTGCCACGGACGAGACCAGCACCTCCGCGGCGGCCGGGTACTCCGCCTGGGCCACGTAGTGCGGGACGTGCGCGGCGAACCCGATCGCGTCGCGGCCACGCTGCCCGAGGCGGAACTCGATGAGGTGGCCCGCGCTGCCCGGCACCTGGACCCGCTGGAGCCAGGGCTCGTAGCCGGCGATGAGTTCGCGGCGGGTGGCGTGCGCGGTCACGCCGGCGGGGCGGGTGTGCGGCACGGCCATCGGGATCGAGTTGAGACCGATCGTGACGCTCACGTCGAGTCGCTCGATCAGGCCGATGACCGCCGCGGTGAACCGTTCCCAGTGCAGGTCGGGCTCGGGGCCGCCGAGCATGAGGAACGGCCGGCCGGCCTCGTCGTGGAGCAGCCGCAGCTCGAGCACCGGGTCGGCGTACTCCTCCCAGTGGTCCTCCATGAAGATCATCGGAGGGCGCCGGGAGCGGTAGTCCAGAAGCTGGTCGATGTCGAAGGTCGCGACGACGCGGCTGTCAACAGAGGCCAGGAGATGTTCGCGCGCGAGCCGGGTGGCGTTGCCGGCGTCCACGAAGCCGGACAGCGTCTGGATCAGCGGCGGCTTGCCCAGCTCGGGCAGGTCGCCGGCCAGCTCGTAGAGCGCGTGCGGATCGAGCACCGCGGTCCTACCTCCCTGAGTGCGTAGGTGGTACCCCAACGAGAACCACCGCTCCATCTTCCTGCATTCCATGACCGGTTGACGGCAGGCGGGTCGGACGTACGCATGGTTCGCGATTTCTATACGCAGAGTAGTCAAAGTGACGGCCGGCCGAGGTCCCCGGTCGACCCTCCGTCGGGACCTCTGGCCCGAATGGAGGAGGCCGAGGACCGTCACTGAGAGTGCCTTCGAAATCGGACGTTAGTGCCGTCCAAGTCGGTCATCAGTAGAATTCCCGAGTTGCAACATACGCGAGGGTATGCCCAAGCTGACGGTGCCCGATATCGACTGACCGATTAGGTATTCGGCTTTTGTGGCGACCGCCACAGAATAACGCTAGGTAATCGCGGGTACGGCTGCCTAGCCTCGTCGAATGCGTGACGACCACACCCTCGAGACCGAGAACGGCGCCGCAGCCCCCGCGGACCGTTCAACCGAAACCCCCTCGGCCGAACGGTCAGGTACGCGCCTCGACCGTGCTCGACGAACCTGGCAGCGGTTCGCGGACGGCACCGCCCGCACCGCCCACGCGACGGCCGAGTCCCTCCGCCGCGGCGGCGGCGCCACGGCCGAATCCCTCCGCCGCGGCACCGCCGCCACGGCCGACTCCCTCCGCCCCGGCGTCGACCGTGCCGCGGGCGTGTGGACCGCCTCCCGGGACCGCGTGACCGCACTGCCCGCGTACGACAAGATGCGCAACGTCCTCGGCGAGCGCGGCCCGGCCCGGATCGCGATCGCCACCGGCGTCCTCGCCTGTCTGGGCGTGGCGGCGGCGGCCGAGGCCGGACCCGCTCAGCCGGTCGACGCCAAGCCCGGCACCGTCGCCACCGCCGAGTCGGCCCCCGCCGCGACCCCGCAGATCACCGGCGGCCCGCCCGCCGCCGCGGCACCCGCCCCGCAGGCCCCGGCCCCGCCCGCGGCCGCCCCGGCACCCGGCGGCGCGAAGGGCGCCGACAAGCCCCGCACCGAGGCCCAGCAGACCCAGCCGAAGGCGGAGGCCAAGGCCAAGGCCAAGCCGAAGGCCGCCAAGCCCGTCCAGCCGAAGCCGGTCGCCGGCCTGAGCCAGACCCAGATGAACAACGCCATGCAGATCGTCAAGGCCGGCGAGAAGCGCAAGCTGCCCGAGCGGGCCATGGTGATCGCGGTCGCGACCGCCATGCAGGAGAGCCAGCTGCTCAACCTGGCCAGCGACGTGGTGCCCGAGTCGTGGGACTACCCGCACCAGGGCAGCGGCTCCGACCACGACTCGGTCGGCCTGTTCCAGCAGCGCAGCAGCGTCGGCTGGGGCTCGGTCAAGCAGCTGATGAACCCGTCGTACTCGGCGGGTGCCTTCTACGACGCGCTGGTCAACGTGCCGGGCTGGCAGGACATGGCGCTCACCGACGCCGCCCAGGCCGTGCAGTACTCGGCGTTCCCCGGGCACTACGCCAAGCACGAGGACCGTGCCCAGGCCGTCGTCGACGCGCTGACGGACTGACCGGTCAGCGCGTCAGCGTGACGCGGTCGAGGTCCGGCGCCCACGTGTCCGGGTTCGAGATCTCCACGGTGTTCGGTCCGGCTGCCAGCGGCAGCCGGACCGTCATCGTCTTCACGGTCTCCCACCCGCCGGTGGCCGGGAAGTCGTAGCGGCCGACCCGCTCGCCGTTGACCCTGATCGTGGCGCTGCGCGGCTCGGCGCAGACGTAGTGCACGACGAGGTCGTAGCGGCCCGCCGCCGGCACGTCCAGCCCGGTGAAGCGCACCGTGCTCTGCCACCCGATCCAGGCGATGACCGTGCCACCGGAGGCGCCGGGCACCGGCCGCGGGTTGGCGCCTCCCGTGCGCACCGCGCCGTTCCCCTCGGCCTCGACCGAGATCGTGGTACGCGGCGCGGCGTTGGTGGTCTCCGGCGCGGGCCGCCGCGGAGCGGACGTCGCCGGCGCCGGCGACCGGGTCGCGGCGCGGCTCGCGGCCGTGGCGGTCGGCCGGGCCGTCGTCGGCGCGGCGGTCGGCGTCGCGGACGGCGACGGCGGCGGGTCCGGCGACAGCAGCGGTACGGGCGGGTCGCTCGGCGCCACGCTCGGCGCGGGCAGGACCTGGCGGTCCGGCCGCTCCGGCTCGTCGATGGTGGACAGCAGCAGCGGCACGCCGGCCGCGACCGCCAGCGTCGTCACGGCGACGGCCGCGGCGGCACCCCGGCGCCCCCGCCGCGGTGCGGGCGGCGCGGGCACCGGCGGCGCGTCGTCGAGCGTGACCGGTGCGCCGTCCGGCGCCGGCTCGTCGGGCACCGCGGGAATCACCTCGGTGACCGGGCCGTCGTCACGCTCCACACCGGACGGCGGGAGCCACCCGCCGATGCGCAGCTCGCCGTGGTCGTGGCCGGGCGTGGACATCCGCCTCCTCAGCAGGTGATCACCGTCGGTCCGCGGTCAGGGACGCTACCGCACACGGTCGCCGCCGGGCACCCGGCCTTGGGCTGGCCGTTGTCGCCGTGGGGTACAAAGGTGATTCCCCCGAACCTCCCGGAGGACCGCCGTGACCCACCCCGAGGCGGGCGCCGCCGCCCCGCCCCCGAGCCACCCCGCACCGCCGCCGGTGCCGAGCCACCCCGCACCGCCGCCGGTGCCGAGCCACCCCACACCGCCGCCGGTGCCGGGTGACACCGCGCCGCCATCGGCGGTGCCGAGCGACACCGCGCCGCCATCGGCGGTGCCGAGCGACACCGCGCCGGTCGAGCCGCCGGCCGCGCCGGGTGACGCGCCGCCGGACGAGTCCGGCGAGACCACCGCGCCACCCGCCGGCCTCTGGGAGAAGATGAAGGCCGACCCGCAGTACGCGCCGGAGCACCTGGCCCTGGAGGCGGTGCGCCGGCTGGGCCCCGAGGCGCACGAGTGGGGGATGCGGCTGCGCGCCGAGCGTCCCGGCATCCCGCCGGACGCGATGGCCGACCTGGCGGTGAAGAAGTTCGTCAACCTGGCCCGCCTCTCCGGCGCCGTCTCCGGCGCCACGGGCATCGCCGGCGCCGTCCTCGACGTCGGCGTGCTCGCCTGGACGCAGGCGCGCATGGTGCTGCACCTCGCGGCGGCGTACGGCGTCGACCCCCGCGACCCGGAGCGGGCCACCGACCTGCTCGTGCTGCAGAAGGTGCACAAGGTCGCCGAAACCGCCCGGCTCGCGCTCGGCGTGGCGGCCGGCCGCGAGCGGCCCGCGGCGCTCCTGCGCGGCGGCGGCCGCCCGATGCACCAGGTGCTCGTCAAGCTCGGCGTCAAGCTGGCCCAGATGGCCGGCATCCGGGCCGCGAAGCGGGTCTTCGCCAAGGTGGTCCCCGGCGCCGCGGTGATCCTCGGCACGTGGGCCAACTCGTCGGCCACCACCGACCTGGCCCGCCGGACCCGCGAGCTCTACGCCGCCCGTGCCTACTACCGCGCGGCCCCGCCGCCGGCGCTGCCGGCGCCACGCCCGCCCGCCTGATCCGAACCCTCCCGAGGAGCGCTCTCCGAAGCCGCCCGGTGCGTACCGCCCGGGGCGTACGTCCGCCTCATCCGTCACATCCGGCTACTCCCGTCGGCGTAGTCCAGGAGTCGTCACGGACCGCAGGCGGACGACCGCGCGAAGGAGCAACCTTGGAGGAGGTACGAGATGAGCGGAGGAGCCATGACGACGCCATCAGGCCCGCGGCTACGAGCCTCGGACACTGAACGCGAAGAGATCGCGACGATCCTGCGCGCCGCGATGACCGAGGGCCGGCTCGACCTCGACGAGGGGGAGCGGCGGCTGGCAGCGGCGTACGGCGCGACCTACCGCGACGAGCTGGGCCCGCTGACCGCCGACCTGCCGGACGGGGGCCGTGCGGCGCTGGCCCGGACGCCCGAGGCCCAGGCGGCGGCCAAGGAGGAGCTCAAGCGCTTCCTCAAACGGCGCGCCGCGGTCCTCGCCGCGATCGGCCTGCTGTTCGCCGCGGTGTTCATCGCCAACGGTGCGATCTTCTTCCCGGTCTTCCCGCTGGTCGTGCTCCTGTTCTTCCTGCACTGGGCCAGCTGGGGCCGGCGCTCCTACTACGCCCGCACGGTCCGCGGCGACTGGTACACGCGCGGCGACCTGCACGGTCGCGGCGACTGGCGGGGACGGCGCGACTGGTACGACCACGGCCGCTACGGGCACGGCTGAGCTTGCCGGGCGGGGGTAGGTTGCGGGGATGCGCCGGGTCCTCGTACCCCTGCTGGCTCTCCTCGCCGTCCTCCTGGCCGGCTGCGCGCGCGACGCCGCCGCGCCACCCGAGATGGCCCCCACGGGCACCGTCTCGCCCGGCGCGGGCCTGGTCCCCGTGCCGGTCGCCGGCACCGACCACACGCTCCAAGTGCCGCCCGGCTGGTCGGCGTCGGTCTACGCGCGCGTGCCCAACGCCCGCTTCCTGCTCGTCCTCCCCGACGGGGCGGTCCTGGTCTCGCAGCCGAACGCCGGCGCGATCGCCCGGCTCGCGCCGGGCGGCGGCGCACCGGGCACCTTCGCCGCCGGCCTGGACCGGCCCCACGACATGGTGCTGGCGACGGTCGGCGGCCGGCAGTGGATCTACGTCTCCGAGGCCGACCGGATCGTCCGCTTTCCGTACGCCGCCGGCTCCGCCACCGCCGGCACTCCGGAGGTCGTCGTCGACGGGCTGCCCGACGAGAGCCTGCCGGAGCTGCACGGCCGCTACGGGCACGTGCTCAAGAACATCGCGCTCGACGGCGACACCCTCTACGTCTCGATCGCGTCGAGCTGCAACGCCTGCGTCTCGGACACCCGCAGCGACCCGGTCCGGGGTGCGATCTACCGGTACGACGCCGCGGGCCACAACGCCGGCCGCGCGCTGGTCGCCACCGGCCTGCGCAACGCCGAGGGGCTGGCGATCGCGCCGGGCACCCACGACCTGTGGGTGGTGGTCAACAACCGGGACAACATCCTCGACCCGCGCACCGGCGAACGGGACACCGCGTACGTCGACAACCACCCGCCCGAGGAGTTCATCCGGGTCCGGCAGGGCGGCTTCTACGGCTGGCCGTTCTGCAACCCCGACCCCGACGACGGGCTGCGGAACATGCCGTACCAGCGGGACTGGGAGCTCAACCGCGACGGCCGGGCGGCCGACTGCGCCACCGCCACCCCGGTCGACGTCGGCATCCAGGCCCACTCGGCGCCGCTGGGGCTCACCTTCGTGCCGGACCTCGGTGCGGTGATCGCCCTGCACGGCTCCTGGAACCGGAGCCGGCCCACCGGCTACAAAGTGATCAACTTCCCGTGGGTCGGCGGCGCGCCGGGCGACCAGCACGACCTCGTCACCGGGTTCCTGGGTCCCGGCGGTCCCTGGGGCCGCCCGGTCGACGTGGCCCGGCTCCCCGACGGCGCGCTGCTGGTCAGCGACGACCTCGGCGGCACCGTGCTCCGGTTAGGGCCGGCCGCCGGCGGGTAGTCCTCCCGGTATGACCCGCAACCCGCGGCAGGTCCGCCCGCAGCCGCGCGGGGCCCGGGGGACCGTCGGTCACCCGTACTCGGCGCTCAACCTCCGCCTGCTCCTGGCGCTCTTCGGCCTGGTCGTCTTCGGTGTGCTCACCTGGCTCGCCGCCCGGGCCGACCTCACGGTGCTCGCGGTGATCTGCGGGATCGTGGCGCTGACGGCGCTCGTCGACGTGGTCGTCGTCCAGCTCCGCCGGCGGGCCCGGCAGCGCGCCGAACCGGGCGTACACCACTCGCTGTTCGAGTAGGGGGCCGCCATGCCGATCGCGACCGTCAACCCCGCCACCGGCGAGATGCTCAAGTCCTTCGAGCCGATGGGACCGGAGCAGATCGACGCTGCCCTCGACGCCGCCGTGGCCGCCGCGCGGGCCCTGCGGGCCACCACGTTCGACCAGCGGGCCGCGTGGATGCGCGAGGCCGCGCTGCTGCTGGAGGGCGAGGTCGAGGAGATCGCCCGGACGATGACGCTGGAGATGGGCAAGCCACTCGCGCAGGCCCGGGCGGAGGTCGCCAAGTGCGCCACCGCCTGCCGCTACTACGCGGCGCACGCGGAGGCGTTCCTCTCCGACATGCCGGCGCCGGCGGGCGAGGTCGGCGCCTCGCGGGCGTACACCCGCTACGAGCCGCTCGGCCCCGTGCTCGCGATCATGCCGTGGAACTTCCCGCTCTGGCAGGTGCTCCGGTTCGCCGCGCCGGCCCTGATGGCGGGCAACGTCGGGCTGCTCAAGCACGCGTCGAACGTGCCGCAGACCGCGCTCTACCTGGACGAGCTCTTCGACCGCGCCGGCTTCCCGCCCGGCGCCTTCCAGACGCTGCTGGTCGGCACCGACGCGGTCGAGGACATCATCCTCGACGGCCGGGTACGGGCGGCGACGCTCACCGGCAGCGAGGCCGCGGGCCGTTCGGTGGCGGCCACCGCCGGCCGCGCGCTCAAGAAGACGGTGCTGGAGCTGGGCGGCAGCGACCCGTTCGTGGTGATGCCCTCCGCCGACCTCGACCGCGCGGTGGCGGTGGCGGTCCGCGCCAGGTGCCAGAACAACGGCCAGTCGTGCATCGCGGCGAAGCGGTTCATCGTGCACGCCGACGTGTACGACGCGTTCGCCCGCGCCTTCACCGACGCGATGGCCTCCCTCGTGGTCGGCGACCCCACCGACCCGGCCACCGACGTTGGCCCGCTCGCCACCCGCCAGGGCCGCGAGGACGTCACCGCCCAGGTCGAGGACGCGGTGGCCCGTGGCGCGACGGTCCTCACCGGCGGCCGGCCGGTGGACCGCGCCGGCTGGTACTACCCGCCGACGGTGGTCACCGACCTGACCCGCGACATGCGGATGTACACCGAGGAGGTGTTCGGCCCGGTCGCCGGCCTCTACCGGGTCGAGTCCATCGACGAGGCCCTCGACGTGGCCAACGGCACGCAGTTCGGCCTGGGCTCGAACGCCTGGACCCGCGACCCGGCCGAGCGGGAACGCTTCGTCTCGGAGCTGGACGCCGGCCAGGTCTTCATCAACGGCATGACCACGTCGTACCCGCAGCTCCCGTTCGGCGGCGTCCGCGACTCGGGCTACGGCCGCGAGCTGTCCGCGCTGGGCATCCGCGAGTTCTGCAACGCCAAGACGATCTGGGTGGCGTAGGGCCTGGCTCAGCCGACGTCGTTGGCCGACGGTTCGAGGGTGGGCAGGTCGTCGAGGGCCGGGTCGTGCCAGGTCGCCGGCGGCGCGGTGGGCGACGGGGGCGTCCAGGGCGGTTCGCCGTACGACTCCGGGCGGGCGTAGTAGATGTTGCCGTCCTCGGCGACGAAGGCGATGTCGCGCGTGCCGGGCACGAACGTGCCGCCCTCCACCGTCGCGCCGCCCGGGGCCTCGAACTCAGCGGTGCCCGTGTAGCGGTCCGTCACCGCGTCCTTGATCAGCTCGTCGCCGCGGAGGGTGGCGTCGGCGGTGAAGACGTAGACCCGCCGGTGGTCGAGGACCATGAGGCGCTGCCGGTCGTCGGAGATGCTCGCGGCCGAGATGTTGTTCACGCGGTGGCCGATCTGGCCGATCCGGGTCAGCTTCGCGGTGCCCGCCGCACCCCCCGGCAGGTCCACCCGGTAGATCGGCGTGCCGCGGGTCTTGGCGAAGAGGTAGAAGTGGCCGTCGAGCCAGATCATCGCCTCCGCGTTGGAGGTGCGGCAGCCCGGCTTGGGGTCGGGGAAGCGCAGGTCGTACGTGGCGACGACCTCCAGCGGGGCGTCGACGGTGGGGTCGGGCTCGGCGACCCGGATCAGCCGCTGCTCGTCCGTGCAGTTGTTGGCCCCGATCTGGCCGATCCACAGGGCACCCTCGTCGTCGACGGTCAGTGCCTCCCAGTCCTCGTTGGTGGCGCCGGGGACCCCGTACGCCGGGAACATGGTGCCGTCCCGGACCGGCTCGGGCATCCCGCCCGCGGAGATCCGCATGCCCCAGATCGCGTCCCGCGGCGTGTCGGGGCCGCTCGCGCCGCCGTCGCGGAGCCAGTAGAACACCCCCGGGTAGTGCCGGCTGGCGGCGAGGCCGGACGCCTCGCTGGCGGGCAGGGTCACGCCGAGCGGCGGCAGCTTGCCCGGGACGACCGGTGCCTGTTGGTCGGCGGCCGCCCGTCCCGCCGGGAACGGGGTTTCGTCGCCGGCGGGACCCCGGACGGCGACCGCCCACCAGCCCACCGCCGCGAGCACCACGACAACGGCGGCGGCGACACTCCACAGTGATCGTCTCCGCACGGTGGCCTCCGCAAAGCGAGTGGGACTCATGGGCTATTCGTAACATAAGGGACAGTCGGGGCGTTGAGGACTCTACGGGTTTGATGACGGTCGATCGCGGGGAACTGGCCGGCAGCGACCCCCTTCCGGCACTCGGAGGCTTCGATGACGCAGACCGCCGCGGACCGGTTCCCGAGCCGCCACCTCCCGTCCGTCCAGGTGCGCGACCTGCCGGAGGCCCCCCGGTCGCACTGGCGGATCATCGGGCCCGGGGTGGTGGCGGCCGGGGTCGGGCTGGCGTCGGGGGAGTTCGTGCTCTTCCCGTACATCGCCTCGCAGGTGGGTCTGGTCTTCCTCTGGGCGGCGGCGGTCGGGCTGGTCACCCAGTGGTTCCTCAACATGGAGATCGAGCGCTACACGCTGGCGACCGGCGAGACGGCACTCACCGGGTTCTCCCGGACGTGGCGGCACTGGGGGCTGGTGTTCGCGCTCCTCACCTACTTCGCCAACCTCTGGCCGGGCTGGGCGACGAGTTCCGCCACCATGGTGACCTACCTGGTCGGCGGCGAGGCCCGGTGGATCGCCATCGGGATGCTGCTGCTGATCGGCGTCGCGCTCACGTTCGCGCCGGTGATCTACACGCTGCTGGAGCGGGTGGAGTTCCTCAAGGTCGGCCTGGTGGGACTCTTCATCGTGGTGGCGGTGATCTTCGCGATCCGCGCGGACGCGTGGTCGACGCTCGGCCACGACCTCGTCCACCCGGACTTCCCGACCGAACTGGGCTTCGCCCTGATGCTCTCGGCCCTCGTCTTCGCCGGCGCCGGCGGCGGGCAGAACCTGGTCCAGAGCAACTGGATCCGGGACAAGGGCTTCGGCATGGGGGCGTACGTGCCGCGGCTGGTGAGCCCGGTGACCGGCCGCCAGGAGGCGGCGCCGGAGTCGCCGGGCTTCGTGTTCGAGGAGACCGAGGAGAACCTCGGCCGATGGCGCCGCTGGTGGGTGCTCGCCAACAAGGAACAGGCGTACACGTTCCTGTTGATCAGCTTCGTGACGATCGCGCTGATGAGCCTGCTGTCGTACTCCACGGTCTTCGGCGTCCCGGGCCTCGCGAACAGCGTCGGCTTCCTGGAGGTGGAGGGTCGCGAACTGAAGGCCACTGTCGGCGGGTGGTTCGGGAACCTGTTCTGGCTCGTCGGCGCGGTCTCGCTGTTCGCGGCCGCCATGGGCATCGTGGACTACACCAGCCGCCTCGCCGCGGACGTGCTGAAGACCAGCTACCTGCGCCGTGCCTCGGAGAACCGGATCTACTTCGCGCTCGTCTGGGGCCTCGTGCTGCTCGGCGTGGTCATCCTGCTCGGCGGCTTCGACCAGCCGCTGCTCCTGCTGGTCATCTCGGCCTGTGTCGGCGGCCTGATGATGTTCCTCTACTCAGGACTGCTGCTGCTGGTCAACCGCCGCTTCCTGCCGGAGCGCGTGCGGCCGCGGGGCTACCGGGTGGCGGCCCTGATCTGGGCGATCCTGCTCTTCGGCGTCTTCTCGGTGCTGACGATCCGCGAGCAGGGCGCCAAGCTGCTCGACTGGCTCGGCTAACGCCCATCCATCGTGGACGGACGCGCTGGCGCTCAGGTCGGGCGGAGGCGGAGGATCTCCGTGGTGACCTCGACGATCTCGTAGCCCGCCGGCGCCGTCGTGGCGCGGGAGCCCGGCGGGTACGCCAGCGCCAGCCGGCGGCCGCCCGCCGCCGCCGTCCACCGCCCGACCGACGCCACCGGCGCGTCCGTCGGGCCGGGCCGGAGGTCGGCGAACGTGCCGTCCGGCCGGAACTCGATGCCGTCCCGCCCGCGCGCCGGCGGCAGCGGGCGGTCGGCGGGGCGGTAGACCCGTACCCCGCCGGTGTCCTCCTCGCGGACGTGGACCCAGCGCCGGAACAGCGCCGCGGGCGGTGCGGTCACGGCGTGGCCGCCGCCGCCAGCAGCGACGCGCGCGGGCCGCGCAGGGCCATGGCCATCCGGTCGGCCTGACCCCGGGTGAACATCATCATCGCGACGTCGTCGGTGTAGTCCATGTAGTTGACGAACATGTCGCCGTGCGGGCCGTTGCCGCAGCTCACCGACGGGTACGTGGGTGTGCCGTAGTTCGGGCCGGCCTGGTTGGGGGTGTCGGCGACGAAGTCGTCGCCGCCGCAGCCGTCGCCGTCGTCGCCCCAGATGTGGCGCAGGTTGAGCCAGTGGCCGACCTCGTGCGTCGACGTGCGGCCCAGGTTGAACGGCGCCGTCGCCGTGCCCGTGGTGCCGAACGCCGTGTGGGTGACCACCACGCCGTCGGTCTCCGGCGGGCCGCCGGGGAACTGGGCGTAGCCGAGCAGGCCGCCGCCGAGCTGGCAGACCCAGACGTTGAGGTGGGTGCCGGGCTCGACCGGGTCGGCGCCGCCGGTGGCCGCCGACTTCACCGCGTCGTCGGTGTCGAACGCCTCGACCGACGTCCGGGTGCGGGTCACGTCGGCGAGCGTGAACTCCACGGACGCGTCGGCCACGAGCGGCACCCACACCGGAGGGACGGCCGCGAGGTCGGGGTTGCGGGCCCGGAAGTCGCGGTTGAGGACCTCGATCTGGCTGGCGATCTGCTCGTCGCCGATGTTGTGGGCGGGGGCGGACCACACGACGTGCACGACCACGGGGATCGTCACGACGCCGAGCGGCGGCGGCTGCTCGCGCGCCACGTCGAAGGTGTAGGTCTCGATGTCCTGCCGGGCCCGGGCGTACGCCGGGTCGGTGTCGAGGAGCCGGCGGTGCACCGGCATGGTGCCGCACCAGTCGCGGGGAGTGCCCGGCGCGAGACGGCCTGTGGTTGTCATCGGCCCATTCTGCCGCTCCGGCACAACATCCGTACTGTACGATCTTGCCCGTTATCGCCCACCCGGGTGGGGCCGCGCGCCGTGATCCGGACGTGATCTACTAGAGACATCCGGCCCGGACCCTGGCAGGCTCCCAGCCATGACGCTTCACCTCCACTCCGCCGCGGTGACCGACCGCGGCCTGGTTCGCAGCGCGAACCAGGATTCGGTCTACGCGGGCACGCGGCTGCTCGCCGTCGCCGACGGAATGGGCGGCATGGCGGCCGGCGACCTGGCCAGCGCCATCGCGATCGAGGAGATCGCGAAGGCCGACGCCGATCACGACCCCGACGCGCTCGTCGAGGCGCTGCGGGTGGTCATCGACGCGGCGAGCGCGCGGATCCGGGCCGCGGTCGAGGAGGACCCGGCGCGCGAGGGCATGGGTACGACCCTCACCGCGCTCCTCTTCGCACCGGACAACTCCGCCGTCGCCCTGGCGCACATCGGCGACTCCCGGGCCTACCTGCGGCGCGACGGCTTCACCCAGCAGATGACCAAGGACGACACGTTCGTGCAGATGCTCGTCGACGAGGGGGTCATCACCCCGGACGAGGCGAGCGTCCACCCGCGCCGAGCGGTGATCACGCAGGCCCTCCAGGGCGATCCGGTCGAGCCCGCGTACACGACGATGACGCCGCGGCCCGGCGACCGCTGGCTGCTGTGCAGCGACGGGCTGTCCAATGTGGTCCGCGAGGAGACGATCGACGACGCGCTCGCCACCCACCCCGACCGGGACGCGTGTGCCCATCGCCTCGTCGACCTGGCCCGCCGGGCGGGCGGCCCCGACAACATCACCGTGGTCGTCGCGGACCTGCTGGCGGCGCCGTGATCGGCCGGGCGGTCCGCACGCTCGCGGCCTTCGCCGCCGGCACCGTCCTTCTTGGACCGCTGACCGAGGTGGTCTTCTACGGCACCGAGGGCTTTCCGGCCGGTGCCGGCCGGCTCGTGTCCGCGATGGCCGCGGTCGCCCTGGTGTCCGTCGGCGCGGCGGCCGCCTTCCGCGCGGAGGCCCACCGGCGCGGCTGGTGGACGCTCGCGTCCGCGCTGACCGCCACCGGCCTGCTCGCCCTGTTCGCCCCGCTCGACGCCGCCTCCGCGTACGGTGAACTCCACCCGGCGGTGCGACCGGTCGCCGCGCTCGTCGCCGGTGTCGCGATCGGCGCCTGCGCGGCCGCGGTGCTCCCCGCCCGTCCGGGCGAGGGCGACCCGGCGCCGGTCGCCGCGCTCGCCGCCGGCGTGATGCTGCCGACGATCCCGCGGGTGCCGCCGTTCCCGGAGATCAACGGCTACCGCGACGACGTGACCTGGCCGCTGGTGGCGGCGACCGTCCTGGCGTTCGCGGCGGCCCTCGTCTCCGGCCCGGCCCGCGCGGCGGGCCCGCGCCTCGTCGAGGTCGCCGCCGTCGCCGCCGCCGGCGCCCTCGCCGGTGCCGCGTTCCACACCGGGTACGTCGACCGCGCCGTCGCCGGGGCCGCCACGCCAGCCGTCGTGGCGGCGCTCGCCGGCACGGTGGCGCTCTGGGCGGCGCTGGTCGCCGCGGTGGTCTGGTGGAGCGCGCGCGCCGCCGGCCCGGCCGCCGCCCGGTTCGCGTTGCTCTGCGCCGGCGGGACCGGCGTGTTGACGGTCAACCTGCGCGGCGATCCGTCGACCTTCCTCTGGGCGCCGCTCGGCGTCGTGGCCACGGTTGCCGCGGTCGTGCTGGTCCGCCGCCGGCCGGCGGGGCCGTGGGAGGCCGCCGGGCTCGCCGTCACCGCGGTGCTGATGCTGGCGGCTACGGTGTTCTTCCCGGAGACGCTGTGGCTGCCGGCGCTCGGGGCGGTGACGGCGGGTTTCGCGTTCGGCGCGGCCCTGGGGCGGATCGGTGCCGCGGACGCCGTCTACGGCCTGGCCGCCGTCATGGCCACGGTGCCGACCCTGCTCGGCGCGGTCGGTCCGCTCGGCGAACTGGCCGGCGACCCGCCCGGGACGGCCGGCCAGGTGCTGACCTCCGCCCCGATCTGGCTGACCGGCCTGCTGACAGCCGCGATCCTGGCGCTCCGCCAGGGTCGCCCCGCGCGCACGGCCGTCCCGCCGCCGGCACCGGCTTAGGGTCCGTTTCGAATCTGGGGCCGGGCTGCGGCGGGCCCAGACGACCCCTCGTGAAAGGAAGGGCCCCTTCCTAACGCTGAGGCGTTAGGAAGGGGCCCTTCCTTTCACGCTCCGCCTCGCCTCAACCCCAGACATGAAACGGACGCTAGCCCAGGGTCTCGTCGACGAAGCACCAGCGCCAGGTCTCGCCCGGCTGGAACGAGCGGATCACCGGGTGGCTGGTCTCGCGGAAGTGAGCGCTGGCGTGGCGCCGCGGTGACGAGTCGCAGCAGCCGACGTGGCCGCAGCCCTCGCACTTGCGCAGGTGCACCCAGTCGTCGCGGCCCTCGGCCAGGCAGTCCTGGCAGCCGTCGCGGGTCTGCGGCTCGGGCGAGCCCGCCTCGGCGATGTGCGCGCATGTCATGCGCCGCTCCTTCGTCACTCGTCGTCCCTGCGGGTGAGGAGGGACTCCTCCAGGTCGAGGTCCCGGTAGGCCCGGTTGAGCACCTCCTCGGGGATGCGACCCTCGTCGCGGGCCTTGCGGAAGACCTCACGCTCGGCGTCGATCATCTCCTGCCGCAGTCGACCGTACGCCGCCGACGGGGTCTCCCGCCCGTCGCCGCCGAGCCGTTCCCACGCGGTGTTCGTGCGGTCGACCACCTGCTGCCGCAGCCGCTTGACCACCGACTCGGGTGCGCCGTCGAGCGACGACTCCAGCTTCGCCTTGGCCGCCCGGGCCGCGGCCTGCTGCACGGCCGCCTCGGCGAGCAGGTCCTGCGTGGGGTCGTCGGGACGCAGCCGCAGCATCCGGGCCACCATCGGCAGCGTGGTGCCGAACACCAGCAGCGTGACGACGATCACGGAGAACGCGATGAAGATGAACAGGTCGCGCGGGTAGACGACCTCGCCCTCGCCGGTGCCGGCGGCGGGCAGCGCCAGGGCGGCGGCGAGCGTCACCACGCCGCGCATGCCGGCCCATCCGGTGATCACGGGGTGCACCCAGCTGAACGACGGCTCCCGCTCGCGGATCCGGGCCGACAGCCGGGGCAGCCACGCGCCGGGCAGCACCCAGACGTACCGGGTCACGACGACCGTGAGCACGACGGCGGCGGTGACACCGACCACCGTGCCCCACGGGGTGGTGATCTCGGCCAGCACCGACCGCAGCTGGAGCCCCACCAGCAGGAACACCAGGCCTTCCAGCAGGAACTTCACCAACCGCCAGAACGCGTCCATCTGGAGCCGGGAGGCGGCCGCCATCAGCGTGGGCATCCGGTGGCCGAGGGCCAGGCCCGTCACGACGACGGCGACGACGCCGGACGCGTGGATCGCCTCCGACGCGAGCACCACCGCGAACGGGATCAGCAGTGACAGCGCGTTGTCGAGCAGCGGGTCCTTGATCCGCTTGTGGAGGAAGCCGAAGACGAGCGCGCCGAGCACGCCGACGGCGATGCCGCCGCCGGCGCTCACGACGATCTGCTCGCCGACGGCGCCGACGCCGACGGCGCCGCCCACCGCGGCGGCGGTGGCGACCCGGAGCAGCACCAGCGCGGTGGCGTCGTTGATCAGGCTCTCGCCTTCGAGGATCGTGACGAGGCGTCTCGGCAGCCCGATCCGGCGGGCGATCGCCGTCGCCGAGACCGCGTCCGGCGGGGCGACCACCGCGCCGAGCGCGACGCAGACCGCGAACGGCGCCTGCGGCACGAGCAGGTGCACCACCCAGCCGATCGCGAGTGCGGTGAATATCACCAGCCCGATCCCGAGAAGCAGGATCGGGCGGAGGTTGTAGCGGAACGCCGGCACCGAGGTCTGCAGGGCCGCCACGTAGAGCAGCGGCGGCAGGATGCCGACGAGCACGAACTCGGGCTCCAGGTGGAACTGCGGCACCGCGGGCACGAAGGACAGGCCGAGACCCAGGATCATCAGGAGGATCGGCGAGAGGATGCCGATCTTGCGGGCCAGCGCCGCGCCGAAGACGGCGATGCCCAGCAGGATGACGATCTCGGTGAGCCCGTGCATACGCGAAAGCCTATGCCGGACGGCCGGCCGTTCACGTGTCCGTCAGGCGGGGGAGGACCTTCGTCCCGAACGTGTCGAGGAACGCGTCCTGATCCGTCCCGACATGGTGCAGGTAGATCCGGTCGAAGCCGAGCGCCGCGTAGCCGGCCAGCCGGTCGGTGTGCCAGCCGAGGTCGTCGGAGATGTCGACCACACCGGCCACCCGGGAGAGCGGCACGTCCCGGGACACCTCGTCGAAGTGGTCGGGCAGCTCCAGGTCCCAGCAGACCGGCGGCGCGAAGACGTTGGAGCGCCACTGGTCGTACGCGATGCCCTCGGCCTCCTCGCGGGTCGGGGCCCAGCTCAGGTGCACCTGCAGGCACAGCGGCCCCCGGCCGCCGGCGTCCCGGTAGGCGGCGGCCATCGCCCGCAGGTGCTCGTGCGGCGCGTTGACCGTGATCAGGCCGTCGGCCCACGCCGCGCACCAGGCGGCCGTCGGCACGCTCACCGCCGCGCCGAGCAGCGCCGGCGGCGTCTCCGGCCGGGTCCACAGCCGCGCGCGGTCGACCCGGACCAGCCCGTCGTGGCTGACCTCCTCGCCGGCGAGCGGCGCGCGGATCACGTCGACGCACTCGCGCAGCCGCGCGGCCCGGACGTCCTTGCGCGGCCAGCGCTCCCCGGTGACGTGCTCGTTGCTGGCCTCGCCGGTGCCGAGGGCGGCCCAGAACCGCCCCGGGTACATCGCCGCCAGCGTGCCGATCGCCTGCGCCACGACGGCCGGGTGGTACCGCTGGCCCGGCGCGTTGACGACGCCGAACGGGAGGTCCGTCGCCTGCAGCGCGGCGCCGAGCCACGACCACGCGAACCCGGAGTGGCCCTGGCGTTCGCTCCACGGGGCGATGTGGTCGGAGCACATGGCGGCCGCGAACCCGGCGTCGCGGGCCCGCACAGCGGCGTCGAGGAGGGCCTTCGGATGGATCTGTTCGTGGGAGGCGTGCCAGCCGTACACCGTCATGGACCGGTCCATACCCCGTTCTCCGGAACGGTACGCGGCAGCGGCGCCGGCGCCAGCCGGATGCGGTTCACCAGCAGGCCGGCGACGAGCAGCGGCGTCATCAGGCCGGCCTCGGCGACGGTGAACCCGCGGTCGAGCATGAGCAGGGCGTACCTTGGAGGTTCAGGGCCTGCCGCGGCGCGAGGTGTCGATCCGGCAAGGAGGGCTCGTGATGTTCGTACAGGTGATCCAGGGTCACGTGAAGGACCCCGACCGGCTCGAGGCGGCCATGGACCGATGGGTCCGCGACCTGGCCCCCGGCGCCGACGGGTGGGTCGGGTCGACCGGCGGGGTGACCGATGACGGCGAGTTCGTCGGCCTCGCCTGCTTCCGGGACGCGGAGGCGGCGCGGCGCAACAGCGACCGGCCGGAGCAGGACCGGTGGTGGAGCGAGACGTCGAAGCTCTTCGACGGCGAGGTCACCTTCCACGACAGCGAGTCGGTGATGACCGACGACCACGGTGACCGCGAGAACGCCCACTTCGTGCAGATCATCCAGGGGCGAGGCGACAACCCGGAACGGGCGATGGAGCTGATGACCCAGGACGCCGACAAGTGGGCCCAGTTCCGCCCCGAGATCCTGGCGGAGACCGCCTGCGGGTACGGCGACGGCGAGTACACGGTCGCGGTCTACTTCACCGACGAGGAGCAGGCCCGCGCTGGTGAGCGCAAGCAGCCGCCGCCGGAGCTGGCCGCGCAGATGGCGGAGATGGACAAGCTCAACGTCGAGGAGCCGCACTTCTTCGACCTGCACCACCCGTGGATCCACTCACCACGATGAGTCGCCGCCGGCCGGCGGTCGGGATCCGCTAGTCGAAGCGGCAGCAGGCGACGACCGCCGCGGACTCCGGTGGAAGGTCGACGCTGTTGTTCGTCAGGCTCACGCCCGGGCCGGTGGTGAACAGCACCGACTTCGGTACGCCGTGGAGGTTGACCCGGGCGGCGGCCGGGCCGGTGTTGGCGGCGACCACCAGCGCGCCGCGGCGCATCGTGACCACGTCGGCGCCGCGGCGCGGCGGGTGGGCCGGCTCCGGGTGCGGGTCGGCGAGTTCCGGGCGGGAGCGGCGCAGCGCGGTCAACGCGCGGACCAGGGCCGGCGGCACGTCGTCGGTGGGCGAGAGCAGGGGGGTCAGCGGCGCCGTGAGCAGCAGCGTCGCCGCGACGTCGCGTACGGCAGTCAGCGTGGCCACCGGGCCCGGCGGGGGTCCCTCGAAGTCCGTGTCCCCGTCCGGGCCGTGCCGCAGCCACGCGGCGACGCCGTCGAGGGTGCCGAGCCGGCCGCCGTCCGCGGGCACGAGGTACCGGTCGGACTCCGCCAGCGTCAGCGGCCGTCCCATGTGGTCGGAGAGCGCGCCGACCGCCGCGGCGAACTCGCCCAGTGGCACCGGTGGGGGCGGGCCGTCGAGGCGTACCCCGTCGAGGTCGAAACCGGCCAGCCACTGCACGACGTGGTCGACCACCGCGGGCCCGAGGATCCGGTCGGTGGCGAGCCGGAGCACCACGCCGAGGCCGAGCGACCGGGCCCGGGAGACGAGGGCCCGCAGCGCGTCGTCGGCCGGCGGCTCCACCTCCACCGCGTCCACGCCGAGCGCCGCCAGCTCCGCCAGCGGTGCCGGGTCGGGTGCGGGGAGCACCCAGACGACCACCTCACACTTCCCGGTCGAGCACGAGCAGGCTCCGTTCCGGCACGGTGAGCCGCGCTCCGGCACCCACGGTCGGCGCCGGCTCCACCTCCTCCGCCTGGGAGGTGTCGAAGACGACGCGCCACTGCTCGCCGTACTCGGCGGGCGGCAGGGTGAACTTCAGCGCCTCGTGGTGGCCGTTGAAGCAGAGCAGGAACGAGTCGTCGACCTGGCGCTGACCGTACCGGCCGCGCTCCTTGATGCCCTCGCCGTTGACGAAGACGGCCAGCGCGTCGACGTCGCTGTCCCAGTCCCGCATCGGCCCGCCGTCCGGCGCGAACCAGGCCATGTCGGCGACCGGCGTCGCGGTGTCGCGGCGGGCGACCGGTGCGCCGGTGAAGAACCGGCGGCGGCGGAAGACCCGGTGCCGCGCGCGGAACGCGATGAGCCGCCGGACGAACGCCAGCAGCCCCTCGTCGACGTCCTCCCAGTCCACCCAGCTCAGCGGGTTGTCCTGGCAGTAGCCGTTGTTGTTGCCGCGCTGGCTGCGGCCCAGCTCGTCGCCGTGCAGCAGCATCGGCACGCCCTGGGAGAGGAAGAGCGTGGCGAGGAAGTTGCGCCGCTGCCGGGCCCGCAGGGCCAGCACCGACCGGTCGGTGGTCGGCCCCTCGACGCCGCAGTTCCACGACCGGTTGTCGTCGGTGCCGTCCTGGTTGGACTCGCCGTTGGCCTCGTTGTGCTTGTCGTTGTAGGACACCAGGTCGGTGAGCGTGAAGCCGTCGTGGCAGGTGACGAAGTTGATGCTGGCCACCGGGCGGCGGCCGTCGTCCTGGTAGAGGTCGGCCGACCCGCTGATCCGGGTGGCGAACTCGGCCAGGCTGCCCGGCACGCCGCGCCAGAAGTCACGCACCGTGTCCCGGAACCGGCCGTTCCATTCCGTCCACAGTGCGGGGAAGTTGCCGACCTGGTAGCCGCCGGGGCCGATGTCCCACGGCTCGGCGATCAGCTTGACCTGGCTCACCACGGGGTCCTGCTGCACCACCTCGAAGAAGGTGGCGAGGCGGTCCACCTCGTAGAACTCGCGGGCCAGGGTGGCGGCGAGGTCGAAACGGAAGCCGTCGACGTGCATCTCCTGGACCCAGTAGCGGAGCGAGTCCATGATCAGTTGGAGTGAGATCGGCGACCGGACATTGAGCGAGTTCCCGGTCCCGGTGTAGTCCATGTAGTACCGCGGGTCCTCCTCCGAGAGCCGGTAGTAGGCCGCGTTGTCGATGCCCCGGAAGCCCAGTGTGGGGCCGAGGTGGTTGCCCTCGCCGGTGTGGTTGTAGACGACGTCGAGGATCACCTCGATGCCGGCGGCGTGCAGCGCGCGCACCATGCCGCGGAACTCCTGCACCTGCTGCCCGTGCCGGCCCATCGCCGAGTAGCCGTGGTACGGCGCGAAGAAGCCGATCGTGTTGTAGCCCCAGTAGTTGCGCAGTCCGCGGTCGGTCAGGTACTGGTCGTGGACGAACTGCTGCACCGGCATCAGCTCGACGGCGGTGACGCCGAGCCGGGTCAGGTGGTCGATCATGGCCGGATGCGCCAGCCCGGCGTACGTGCCGCGCAGCTCGTCGGGGATCTCGGGGTGCCGCGCGGTGAGCCCGCGCACGTGCGCCTCGTAGATCACGGTGTCGTGGTACGCGATCCGCGGCGGCCGGTCGTTGCCCCAGTCGAAGTACGGGTTCACGACGACCGCCTTGGGCACGTACGGCGCCGAGTCCGTGGTGGACATCGCGTCGGGGTCGGCCTGGTCGTGCCCGTACAGCGCGGGGTGCCAGCTCACGTCCCCGTCGATCGCCTTCGCGTACGGGTCCAGCAGGAGCTTGTGCGGGTTGCACCGGTGCCCGGCGGCCGGGTCCCACGGCCCGTACACCCGGAACCCGTACCGCTGGCCGGGCTGGACCCCGGTCAGGAACACGTGCCAGACGTACGCGTCCACCTCGTTGAGGTCGATCCGCTGCTCGCGGCCCTCGGCGTCGAAGAGGCACAGCTCGACCGCCTCGGCGACGGCGGAGTACAGGGCGAAGTTCGTGCCGACCCCGTCGTACGTGGCGCCGAGCGGGTACCGCGAGCCAGGCCATACCAGCATGACCGCAGACTAGCCGTATTTCGTCCGATTCATCCCTGTTGGCGGAAGGAAGGGCCCCTTCCTAACGCCTAGGCGTTAGGAAGGGGCCCTTCCTTCCGTGCGGCGGCGCCGCGAGGTTGCCGGGCGGAGGGAGCACCCGGCGGGGTCCGGATCAGACGGTCTCGCCGAGCTGGCCGCGGAGTTTGGTGAGTGCGCGGCTGAGGAGGCGGGAGACGTGCATTTGGGAGACGCCGATCTGGTCGGCGATCTGGGATTGGGTGAGGTTGCCGTAGAAGCGGAGGGTGAGGATCTTCTGTTCGCGTTCGTCGAGGGTGGCAAGGGCTGGGCCGAGGGCGACGCGGAGTTCGGCGAGTTCGTATTCGGTGTCTTCGTGGCCGATGAGGTCGCCGAGTTCGGTGGCGCGTTCGCCGTCGCCGGTGGGGGTGGACAGGGAGACGGCGTTGTAGGCGCGGGCTCCTTCGAGGCCTTCGAGGATTTCTTCTTCGGTGAGGTTGAGGTGGGTGGCGATGTCGGTGACGGTGGGGGAGCGGCCGAGGGTTTGCAGGAGGGTGCTGTTGGCTTCGCTGATGGCGAGGCGGAGTTCTTGGAGGCGGCGGGGGACGCGGATGTCCCAGGTGCGGTCGCGGAAGTGGCGTTTGAGTTCGCCGATGATGGTGGGGATGGCGTAGCCGGCGAAGTCGACGCCGCGGGTGGGGTCGTATTTGTCGACGGCTTTGATGAGGCCGATGGCGGCGGTTTGGAGGAGGTCGTCGGTGGGTTCGCCGCGTCCGCTGTAGCGGTGGGCGAGGTGGTGGGCGAGGGGGAGCCAGGCTTCGATGGTGCGGTCGCGCAGGGCGGCCCGGCCCGGGTGCCCGGCCGGCATCGCCGC
>Ga0164243_10004026_pt1 | contig 23179 bp, 21 predicted proteins | sample OricompcompostOP_FD_108781 | JGI IMG/M metagenome (GOLD analysis project Ga0164243, IMG submission 108781) | Organic Plus compost microbial communities from Emeryville, California, USA - Original compost - Organic plus compost (OP) | ecosystem: Engineered > Solid waste > Mixed feedstock >...
CGTCGCAGGCACGACCACCTTTCAAGTGGTCTATGACATGTGGCTCAAGCACCGGGCGCTCAGCCTGAAGGCAGGACGAAACACCTCGCTGGAACTCATCCCCCGCATCTTCAAGAACGACATTCTGCCCAGGCTCGGGCCCAGGCCGATCCACGAGATCAAGCGCTACGAGTTGCTCGCAGTAATCGAGAAGATCGAGCAGCGCGGCGCGCTGTCGGTCGCCGAGAAGGTGCGGACCTGGTTGCGGCAACTGTTCCGCTACGCGCTCGCCAAAGTGCCGGGCATGGAGCAGAACCCGGCGTTCGACCTGGACGTGGTGGCCGTCCCGCTGCCGCCCGTCAATCACAATCCCTACCTGCGCCTGCCCGACTTGCCACTGTTTCTGCAGCGCCTGCGCCGATACCAGGGCCGGCTGCGCACGCAACTGGGTATCCGGTTGCTACTGCTGACGGGGGTGCGCACCGGGGAGCTTCGCCACGCCACGCCGGATCAGTTCGATCTGGAGACGGGGCTGTGGATCATTCCGCCGGAAGTCGTGAAACAGCTGCAGGTGGCGATGCGCAAGCATCGCCAGCGGCCGCAGGACGTGCCGCCGTACATCGTCCCGTTGTCGGTTCAGGCCATCGAGATCGTGCGTCATCTTCTGGATGACCGCAAACCGATGCAGCGGTACCTGCTGCGGAGCGACAAGCGCGTCTCTGCCATCATGAGCGAAAACACGCTCAACAACGCAATCAAGCGCATGGGCTATCAGAACCTGCTGACAGGGCATGGGATCCGGTCCACCATCTCGACCGCGCTGAACGAGTTTGGGTATCCAGACAAATGGATCGATGCCCAGCTCTCGCATGTCGATCCCAACCAGGTCCGATCCACCTATAACCATGCGGAGTATGTCGAGCAGCGCCGCCAAATGATGCAGGACTGGGCAGACCGGTTGGACCTGCTGGAGCAAGACCAGGCCGAGCTTGCCAGCACGCGCTTGGTCGTCCATGTGCAGCGCGCGCCGGCGTTATTGTGTGAGTCCTCTGCGATGCAGACGCCGGTCAATGAAGCCACCTTCGCGCCGGCCACCTTGAGCGAGCCTGATGGCGAGACTTCACCGCCGCAACCGATCAGCGTGCAGCGCCTGCCTGCTGTCGTACCCCGGCGACCGGTCATTCAACCTGACGTCTCCGATCTACAGCGCGAACGCGTGGCGCTGCTCGACCTCTTCAATGCGCCGCACAACCTTCCGGTCACGGAATTTGCGCGCATGGCGGGGAAGTCCCGGCGCTGGATCAATTACGAGATCCAAGCCGGCAACTTACTGGCGCTGCGGGTAGGAAATCTCTGGCAGCGGGTGCCGGATTGGCACCTCGATCCGATCCGGCATGCCCTCATCCAGGCGATCTTGAAGTTGCATCGCGGCGTCGACGGTTGGCAGATCTATCATGCACTGACACAGCCATGCGAATCGCTAGGCGGCAAGGTGCCAATCGCGGTCGTCAGTGCCAACAATCTGGACGATCTGATCATGATTGTCGCGGCGGCTGTGAAAGCAGGTACTGCGGCGGGCCTGCAAGCGGCGTAGTGGCCAGGCTCGCCGCGGCTAAATTTCAGTTTCGATGATGATCAGGGAATCTCGATTTGATCGCCCGTCGACATGATCGGGCCGGCTTTGATTTCTACTGGAGAGGGCGGGACATGATCTGGCGAAGGCCAACCATCATCTAGGCGCATACGCTTCTTGTTGCTGGACCAACGGCGTCTAGCTGCAGGTGCCGCCATAGGCGCGGCAATTGCCGTTGGCTGCTTGGCGTTGTCTCATGTCGCTTCGTTGGTGGGCAGCGCGTCTACCGGTATTACTGTTGGCTGCGCGCGCGAGGGCGACAGCCACGTCTTAGCGGGATTTCTTAATCGAATGCACTTGCACCGGCGTGCAGGAAGGCTTCGTCAAGGTCGGCGCCGAGATCAGCAGCCCGGGCATCATGCGGGCGGTGCAGTTGAAGCGGCGCCCCTTTGTGGTGGTCGCCACATAGCTGAGCTCCTGTGCGCCCAGCGGGTCGGGCTCGCTTGCCTTCACGTCCGTCACCGAAAGCTCGTCCGATGACGCCAGTCCGATCATTTCGGCGGTGGCGCTTTGCAGAGGCACGATCGCCTCGTTGGTTCCCATGGTGGTGCAGCCGGAGACCGCCAGAATCGTCGCTGCCAAAGAGAGGGTAAGGCCGGTTTTCATCACTGTCCCTGTGTATGTTGTCGTATCGGAGCCGCTTCAGGCGGAAACATGCCGCCATCGTCCGGGCGGGCGGCAAGTGGGGAAGGATAAAAGCCGGTGGGGAAAATTGCTGTAGGGCAAGTGGACTAATGTGTACTAGTACATCGCTCCGGTCTTCGGCCGTCGTGGTGGGGCGCGTTGTGCAGGAAGGCGTCCGTCCATGCCTCGCACCTGACAGCCACCTCGTGAGTAACCTCGACCGTGAAGGGAAGCAAGGTCCTAGTTCGGAATGAACTGGGGCTTGCTGCAAGCGGAGTAGTAGACGCGGCAGTTGCTATCCGTCGCGTTGCACCGGCTCATGCCGTCCTGGACTGCTGCCTCAATTGAGTCGCCGGCGCGCATGATGTAATTCTTTTGGCCGAGAATCATGGCGCCGCATTGGTTGGCGTATGACAGGTCGATCTTGCAGGTTCTGCCACCCTTGGCGTGACAGTCGGCGATTGCAGCGCTTTCGGCTGCCGCGCGGCTGGGGCTGTTGACGGCGGCGCCCAGGCTGCCAGTGGTATTGTCAGTGGCAAGAGCACCCCATCTTTCCTCCCACCTGCCGGATGGTTCAGGCGCGCTTCCCTGTTGGCTTTGCATATAGCCCTGGCGCGCCTGTTCGGCATGATGTTGCTGCTGCTGGATCCGTTGCTGCTCCTGGAAGTATTGGTTGTTATTCTGCTGTGCATGGAGCGAGCTTGCCGCTCCAAGCAATGCGGCCATCAGTATTGCGCGTGATTTCATTTGATGGGTCCAAAATCGCTGTATACGGTGCAGGCGGGCATTGCCGCCCCGACTTCTTTGAGCATTCGCTGCATGCCGAATGTTGCCGGGCGACACCGCGTTCACCTTCTTGATATCGCTAGAGTCAATTGCGGACGAACTCTGGCTTGGTGCATGCGGAGAAATACAACCGGCAGTTGGTGTCTTCCTTCTCACACTTCCCGACTCCCAGCCTGGTCGCTTCTTCCACCGTTGCCGCGCTGGCCACATTGAATACCTTGCTACCCAGGATCATGGCGGCACATTGGTTGTAGTAGGAGAGCTGGATACGGCAGGCGGTACCTCCCTTCGCCTGGCAATCGGCAACGGCCGCGGCTTCTGCTGCTGCCTGTGATTCCTGTCCAATCGCAGATCCCAAGACGCCCCGGACCGCATCGGTGGTGATCGATCCCCAGGTGGTCTTCCAATGTCCGGCAGGCTCATCGACATTGCCCTGCTGGCTCCGCATGTAACCCTGGCGCGCCTGCTCGGCATGGTGTTGCTGCTGCTGGATCCGTTGTTGTTCCTGGAAATACTGGTTGTTGTTCTGTTGGGCGTGCAGCGAGCCGCTTGCAAGCGCCAGCGCTAGTGTTAGAAGTGACGAAAATTTCATAAGAAGCTCTTCGCAGGAATGCAGATGTGGCGGCTGTGCTCGAATAATAGGGGGCTCGTGTCTCAATACGGAATGAATTTCGGCTCGCTGCATGCAGAGTGATAGAGCCGGCAATTGCTGTCCGAGGCGTTGCACTGCGCCATGGTGTCTTTCGTGCCCTCCGCGATGGTAGGGGCGGAGCGCATGTAGTACTTGCTGGCGCCCAGTACCATCACTGCGCAAGCATTTGCATACCAAAGCTCGACGCGGCAAGTCTTTCCGCCTTTGGCATGGCAGTCTTTCACAGCGGCCTGTTCCGCCGCGGCGCGATTAGGTCTATTCACGGCGGTACCCAGTTTGCCTGTGACGTTATCGGTAGCGAAAGCGCCCCACGCCTCCATCCATTCGCCAGTCGGGCGTGGCGGGGCGGGGATGTCGGCTGGCGTTGGGGTGTCCGTGCCACCAGGGGCGCAACCCCACACGGCTCCGTAGCGCTTTGGTGTCTGTCCTGGCGGGCAGCCTCCCTCGGCGTGCGCCAGATGGACCATAGCGAGTAGCACGACGACCAGCACGACTTTCATACGCGAAATCCCGTTGACGCAAAAGGCAGCGTGAGGCCGGGGCATGGTGTGTTCCCCGAATGGTCAACTTGCATGGGGAACCCCAACGGTATCGTTGCAGCAATGCAACATCTAGCTGACAGGTATTGGCCTCGGCGCAGTGAGACGGAAGCGAGTATAGAAGTGAAGCGGTGCAACGGGATCGCGATAGAACACATGCACTAGGGAGTACTAGTGCATCGAGAGGATGAAAGTCAGGGTTTACCAGAACGCCCGTGACAGTCGGATCGCCGAAAATTGTGGCGGACAGAATCAGAGGCGCATCGGCGCAAGGATATGAAAAGACGTGTTCTAGATACGGAACGTGACCAAGCGACCGTCCGCCTGGTGCTTGGCGTGTTGGGAAGCACTGTCTACCCGCTGGTGGTAAGTGGATTAGGAATATTGCCTTGGCGCACGTTTGTAGCGCTTCTGACGTTCGGATGCGGGTATCTGATCGCTGCCGCGGTGCTATGGCGGGTCATCGTGCATAGGCCCGGCGTGTATCCTTGGCGCCGAGCAGTTGCCATGCTGCTCGATTACTCGGGTATGGCGTTCTATTTCGTGGTGGGCGGAGAGTATTTCCTGCCGGTTTTTGCCATCCTGCTGTGGGTGACCGTTGGCTACGGGATTCGCTATGGGTCGTCCTATCTCGCCGCGTCGACCGGGATGGCCCTGATTGTTCTGGCGCTGGTCGCGTGGCTGACGCCGTACTGGCAGGCGCAACCCTCCATCATCGTGACATTGGCGCTCACGACACTCATCGTGCCGGCGTATACCCATGTCCTCTTGCGAGAGAACAAACGCGCTTATGAGCGTGAGCGAGAGGCGACGCTGGCCAAGACCCGTTTCCTGGCCCAGGCCAGCCACGATTTGCGCCAGCCCATCCATTCGATCGCGCTGTTCACGGCCTGCCTGCGCGATGAGCATCTCAATGCTCGCCAAAGCCAGTTGGTGGACAACATCGATCGTTCGCTACACAGCGTCTCGCATCTGTTTCGTTCGATCCTCGATAGCTATACGCTCGATAGCGGCAAGCTCGAGCCAAAGCCGGAAATCGTGCCGGTGCGGGAGATGCTGGAGGCGGTCGCCAGCGAGAACCGCGATGCGGCCCGATGGGCGGACGTCACAGTGCATGTCCGTGCAGGAGACGACCGCATCCGCACCGATCCGAGCCTGTTCTGCACCATCGCGCAAAACCTGGTGGCCAACGCCGTCAAGTATGGAGAGGGGAGGCCCGTGCTGGTGGCCACCCGGCAGCGGGGAGGCGTCTTGTCCCTGCGGGTGTACGACCAGGGGCGCGGTATCCCCAAGGAAAGCCTGGAGCGCGTATTCGACGAGTTCTATCGAGTCCGGCAACCGCGGGATAAGGATATCGGCGGCTTGGGCCTGGGGCTTTCCATCGTCAAGCGCATCTGCGCATTGCTGAACGTCAGCGTGTCGATTCGATCCCGGGCTGGAAGGGGGACGTTGGTCTGCGTGGATGGATTCGAGGTGGTGAAGCAACCACCCGAGGCCGACCGACGGAATACGGGCAAGACCGCCAGTTTGCTGAGCGGATTGCAGGTGTTGCTCATCGAAGACGATGTGAGCGTCCTCATGGCCACGGCACTCCTGTTGGAACGCTGGGGATGCGTTGTTCAGCGCGCGACCACATTGCCAGAGGCCCCTGAGGCCTGCGATGTGGTGATCAGCGATTTCGACCTGAATGCTCAGATCAACGGCGCTGAGTGCATTTTCCGGGTGAGGCAGAGATTCGGCGTCCAGTTGCCGGCGTTGCTGTTGACGGGCCACGATACCAAGGCGGTGCGCGACCAGGTGCCCGATCCGAGTCTTCCCATTCTGGCCAAGCCTGTGCGGCCGGCAGAGTTGCGATCGCTGCTGACCTCCCTCGTTCTGGAGGCGGGGCGGCCCGCTGGCATTGGCCAAATAACCCGGGCGTCCTGAGCCGCGACGCGGTGTTGGCCCGGATCACGCAGCCTTGGTTCGGCCGAAGCCGGCTTTGGCTCCCAGGGACGCTGCCGCGGCGCGGGAAGGCACATTCAGGGCCTTGAGAAGCGCCGATACGTGAATCCGGACGGTATAAGGCGAGATCGCCAGGGCCCTGGCAATTTCCTTGTTGGTCATTCCGTCGACAAGCATGCTCAAGACATCTCGCTGCCGCTGCGTCAGCGAGTCAAGCGCGCCGATAGATTGCCCGTCATCGGGCAGGTGGGTGCGGTTGTAGCGGACAACGATGTCCCCGGCCCGGATCGCCTGGATCGCCTCTCCCAGTTCGTCGGGCGGCACCGACTTGCCGATGAAGCCGTCCGCGCCGCAGGCCAGCACCGTATCGATCCTCTGCTTATCGTTGTCCATGGAAACGACAATGAGGGAGCTTCGCGGGCACGCGCGTCGCAAATCCGACAGCCAGTAGAGGGACGTCTGGCCAGGAAAGAGCAAATCAAGAATGAGGGTGTCGGGCGGCTCTCCCTCGCGCACAAGCCGGAATACCTCGTCGAGGTGGTCGGCCTCCAAGATCTCGGCCTCCGGCGCGATCCGCCGGATGACCTCTTTCATGCCGATTCGAAAGGTTGGGTGATCGTCCGCGATCAGGAATCGTTCGCGCGATGCTGGTTCATCCGCCATGTCTCAAAAATCCGCGAGCGCGTCTCTCCGATGGCTGGCGCCAAGCTGTTCGGATAGTGAGTCTGGCCTGGGACGCAGTTGCCACTGAGGTGACACAAATTGAAGTGTCGGATGTTAGAGCACGCCGATTTAATTTGTGCAGGATGAAAACTATCATTAACATCTGTTTCAATCATGGAACGTACGTCTCTATGGCGGGGTTTGTGCGTTTCAATTTGTTTCGACGACGTCATCCAGCTCAATCACGAGATAGGGATTGTTCGCGAAGGGGGCGTCGAACAGCAGTGCCGGATCTCGCAATAGATATCCATGCAGGCGCCTAGCTTTGCGCCTGGGGCCGGATACGACGCAGGTCCAAATGTTCAATCCTTCGGCGTGCTTGCGATGCAGGCCGGCTCGCTCGAACTGTTTCTGGGCCCATTGCCAATCGGGAAGGCCGCTTTCCCTTGCCTGGACCGTGAGGGCAGGATACTCGCTGGCGTAGCGCTGAAAGATGCCTGGGCTGACTAGGTATACGGTGTTGTCGATGGTATGTATCAGGGCCTTGGCGTCGTTCAATATCAACTTGCGTGTCAGCAGTCCTTCCTTGAGCCATCCGACAAAGTGCTCACTGGTACCTGGAGCCAAGCTGGGATCAGCATTCTCTCGTGGGATGGTGGTATCTGTTGCGGCATCGCACGCGGTATCCGCGGATCGAGCCGAGACGTCGGCAGGTGGCAATATGTCGAGTAAGCCGCTGAGCGCATCGTCGGGCTCCGGCACATCTCCCTCTGCCTTGCGTTCGGAAGCAGCTGGCGCAGTTGGTTCGACTGCAGGCATAGGCGATGGCTCGGCCGCCGTCTCTCTTGCGTCGATGGACACGGTGCCGGAAAACGGGGTGGGGCGGGTGTCCGTGTCCCAGATCAGCGCGGGCGCGAGTTTGAGCAGGGTAAACGCATGGGACCAGCCGGTCGCACTGGTCACGGTCGCCTGCCAGATTGCCTTTCCGTCTGGCGTCGGCAATGCGATGCCATGGTCCTGGAGGACATCAAAAATTGCGGAGTTGCTGGCCGGAATGCCATCCATGCCCTGGGACAGCAGGTGAGCGCGCAGTTTGTCGGAGACCGTTTTGCTCACCAGCCACAGCGCGTCATCGGTGAGCCAGGCATCGGAGGCCTGGGGCTGATTCAACTTGAGCTGTTCCTTGAGGAGGAAGCGCAAGCCGTCGAGCAGCTTGCGCTGCAGGCTATGCGTGGGGGCCGCGAGGGCCTTGGCAGGATCCCCGCCGAGCGCCTGCGCGACTGAGGCTTGATCGGCTTGGCGGATCAGCTCGCCGAGGATGCCGGCGTGCTCATATTGGCCCGCCAAGACAAACAGAAGCGCGGCCCAGGCTTCCCGGAATTGGACCAGCCAGTCCAAGCTGACGCGGTCCAGGATCTGTGTATAGAGCAACCCGGTCGCCGCATTGTGCAGGCGGTACTGGCGATCCTGCCGGTAGCGAAAACGATATCGCGTCCGCAGCGGGCCATGCCACGGATACCAAGGCGTCCCATCGGCGTCCTGGACGTCCAGATCGACGGCGATTTTGCCGATGTCGTGCAGCAGCGCGGCATAAGCAGCCGCCGCGGACCAGGCTTCGGATTGGGCCACCTGTGTTTCCGGAGCGGTGCCCACGGGAAGGAGATGCGCCTGACGCAGTTTTAAAGCATAGGCGACGATCTCAAGGCCATGGTCGAGCATCCCACCTGGGTAGGCATGGTGATGACTCTCGGACGCGGGAAACAATTGGACTAGCGCGGCATACCGTTCGATCGGGGCAAGGTACAAGGTCGAGAACTGCCGGCGAGAAAGCGAGGTTCGTTGCCAGATGTGCTCAAGCAGGCGCTGTCGGCGCGGCGTGGCCAACAAGGAGTGTGCGGAAGTCGGCTGGATTAGGTCTGGGTGCCGATTCGGAGACGACTTGTCACGAGCAGAGCAGGCATGCGGTCCCTGGCGGTGGAGAAAGGCGAACATGGGGGCGCCTGAACGGGTTCAAGGACGGTATAGGGGGCAGCAGTGTGCGCGACGTTTCCTGTTGCTCATTGAAGCGCTCGTCGAGGCTGGTTTAGGGGAAAAATGCGGTGCATGCACAATCCATATTGTGCGGCAGGCATTCTCGCTCGGTACAATCAGATGCAATCACAAGAACATAGTGGAGCTTGCCCGCGATGTTGCCATGGTGTGCCAGATTGGCCATGTTGTTGCCTCGAGAAGGCCGGACTCTACGGGTTTTCCTCGGCATCCTTGCCGTCTTCGCAGTCCTCCTTCTGCTGACCTATCTCTATGTACAGGCCTATGGCCAGGCGGAAACCCCGCTGTCTATGCTGCTTGTGGGTGGCTTGGCCGTGAGCTTCTATTGTCTGTTTGTTCTCTGGAATTTGGTTGCCATGCGCCGCCTGATTCGTTTCCGGGATCGGAATTTACAGTCACAACGGAAGATCCCGGTGCTCTGGTTTCCTCTCCTATGGCCCTACCGGAAAGAGGACATTGAGCGAATCGACGCACAAGGCCGCCTGGCCGAGCTGATGACGTTCACGTTTATCCTGATCAGCGTGGTTGGCCTGACATTGGCGGTCGTGTTACCACACTAACAAGAGGCGGTCGTCGTGGAAGGTACTGCGCAAGACTGGCTTCGGCGAGAAGAGTTTTGCTATTCCAATTGCATCGTCATCGGAGCAGGCGAACCGCTGGCCTATGCGTTGGTCGAGAACAAACTTGTCGTTGGCGATGACATTGATGCTGCGGCAGCCTCATTGACGTATGTATTCCAGAATTTCTCGATTGAGATCGATGGGGCAACGTTCCGGGGTGGGGAAGCGGCGGCACATAGCGCGTGCGGGTGGTTCTGCCAGGAAGTGAACGGGCGCCTGGTTTGGGCGTTGATGTCCCTGGAGTCCGGACCATTTATCGGCCTGGAAGTAGGAGGGGACTGGCTTTGCTTCATCTCAGCATCCGGTAGCCGATGGAGAGTGCATGCCGGCGACATTCGGAGCCTGTCTGTCGAGCCTTCATCGTGCGCCTCTAGCGCCAGGAGTGAGCTGTCCTGCCGGTAGTTTGGATGCGCGCCTTTTCCTTTTCAGGTAGCTCCATTCCCCTTGCGGCCCATTCCTTTCCCCCTTGCCGCCGTTTGGCCCCCTTTCTATCCTTGCAATCCCCGTTTGTAGATATACAATAGGAATGTATATCAATCAGGAGGAACCCTGCCATGCAAGTCGCCAAATGGGGCAACAGCCTGGCCGTGCGTCTGCCCGCCAGCGTCGTCGAGGCGCTGGAGTTGCAGGAGGGCGACGACATCGAGATCGTCGTGGGGGATTCCCGTACCTTCGGGGTGCGCAAGAAGCCCGGCGCGGACGCGCTGCTCAAGCGCCTGCGCGCCTTCCGCGGCAAGCTGCCCGCTGATTTCAAGTTCGACAGAGATGAAGCCAACGCGCGCGGCTAAGAGCAGGGCCTTTCTCGACAGCAATGTCGTCCTGTACTTGCTCTCTGCTGATCCAGGCAAGGCGGATCGAGCCGAAGCCTTGCTTCAGGAGCAGCCCGTGATCAGCGTCCAGGTGCTCAACGAAGTCACCCAGGTATGCGTTCGCAAGTTGCAGATGGGCTGGGACGAAATCGGGCAGTTCCTGGACCTGGTTCGCAGTTTCTGCAAAGTCGTGCCGCTGACCGAGGAAGTTCATGACCGGGCGCGCAGGATTGCCGAGCGCTATCGGTTAGCGTTCTATGATGCATGTATCCTGTCGGCGGCGGTGGGGGCAGGATGCCAGACGCTGTACACCGAGGACATGAATCACGGTCAGATCTTCGAAGACACCCTGAACCTGCGGAACCCGTTTTCCGAACTGTAAGGTCGTGGTCTGCCGCAAGGAGCGAACAATGCCTTCAGCCAAATCCACTGACACGTTGTCCCGCCGAATGGGGAGGTGGGTTGCAGGTGCGCTTCGTTTTCTGGTTCGATGCGAACACCGGATCCGGGAAACGCTGATGCAGCGCGGGCTGCCCCAGCCGCTCACGGTGGGACTGTTGTGGCTCGCCAGAGCCCTTGCGGTTTGCCTGCTGGTATATGCGGCCTATATGGCGTTTTGGGTCGTACTGCTGCTCGCTGCGCTGATCGTTTATGCAATGTACTCAGCACAGTACGGCTACGAAGAAGAAGAGCTTTATCGGTTCAAGACTCTGGACGATTTGCGGAAGGAGCCTGGTTACGATCCGGTGCTCTACAACGATTACGAGCACCAGGACTATCCGCCCGAGAAGACCGAGCGGTAGTCGATCACGATTGCTGGCTACTTCAGTTGACCAAGTATCGCGTTAGCTCCTCTCCCACCAGCATTGCGTGCAGCCGCCGTTCCATCCGATAGATGGCTGATGATGTTTCCAGCGCGAATGCCAACCCATGTCAGAGAAGTAACCCAGAAGGCCGGCAAGATCAGAAACATTGCTGCCATCACGTAGTTCAGCAGCATGTCTCCGAAGGCGTTGTTCAATCCCATGAGCGGATTGAAGTTGCTGTGCGGCGATTCGCTGCCGTAAAGCGCGTCGAGAATGGTGCTGTCGATCCAGCGTGCAAGCTGGAACCAGAAATCCACAAAGAACAGTGCGAATTCGACGCAGCTGATCGTGACCACCCCGCGCAGGTCATAGGTTCCCATTAGCAGGACCAGCGGGATGCAGATCACAAGCGCCATCTGAAGGAAGGACAACACCATCGGGAGTGCCTGCCGCACCACGTCCATGGCGGGGAAGAATCCGACCGAACCGAGCGAAAGGCCAGCATCAGCCGCGCCGCGCGTGACAATGTTGGGCAACGTCATGTCGATGCGCCCGCCGTAATCCGTGTACACGGCACCCTGGTTCATGTTCCGCTGCTGGCGCGGCGATGCGATCGCCCGGATCACCGCGTCATCGACTTCAGCCCGCGTCAGGAACCCGGCCCATCGGCCCATCCGCGTGAGGAGATCGGGGTCGACTTCCGCAAGAAGCCGGCTGCGTAAGCCAACCTCGGCATCCGACCACCACTGACGGCAGGTGGGATACCCGGCGCCGCTGTCCACCTGTGCCAGCCCGGCATCTCGCCCGGTATCATAAGGCCAGGCCGGTCGTGGCGTGCTGGAGTGATAGGCATCATAAAAGCCGGCGGTTTCCAGGAAATATCGGGAGCCAATCCAGGACACATCATTCAGCTGCTCCTCGGATAGCGTTGGCTGGGCCATGAACAGCTTGGAGCGAGCCCGGCCGTAGCAGTCGTGGGTGAAGTCGGCCACTTCCTGCGCGAGGACGGGATCGTCGATGCGGGTGGCATCGATTTCCATCCGCATCTGCCGCAGATCGGTCCCGCATGGGATCGCTGCCACGGCGGCACCGGTCAGCGCTTTGGACAGCGCATGCATGAAGAACCACCACACGGGAACCTGGGCGGCTTGATTGTTCAACGTGGTGAATGACTGCGACCAGCCGGTGTCCGCCGGCTCTGGCACGTCGACCTGGCATTGTGTCGAGCGCGAGCGATCGAACTGAATGGTACTGAGATTGACGGGAATGAAGGGGATTCCGGCAAAGAGGATCACCACGATCGCGATCCAGACGCGGTTTTCGATGCGGGCCGATGACAGCACACCCTTGTTGCCTTCGTCGGCGCCCTCGGTCCGGGCCTTCAGCCACTCCTGAATGACGATGGCCGCAAATGGCAGTGCAAAGACGCCGCTCGCCACCAGGATGTTCCAGATGCCGTTGTTGACGATCCAGCCCACCAGCGTGAGGTAATACTCGAGGTAGTTCGTCGTATAGAGGGTCATGCTGGCTCCTGATGTTCAGCCGTGGGCGAGCCACTGGCTCGCCTCCAGCAGCGCGATCGACACCGCAGCGCCGATCTCGGCCCGGCGCAATCGGGAGGCATGGCCGGGGTCGCGAGCCAGTAGGCGTTGGCGCACCCGCCACCAGCCGGTGCCGATGCCGGCGTAGAGCAGGAGGCGCCAGATCAGCAGGTGGGAGGCGTGGTCGCGGAGCCAGGCCTGCCACAGTTCGATGCCACCCAACAGGCGCACGCCGAAGGCGTTGACCAGCAGCGCGGCGCCGATGATTAACACCAACCACGCTGCCGCCTGGAGAGGGCGACGGCCTATCAGGCTCGACAGAGTTCGCATGGCCGATTTCATGGCGTGTTGGCTTTCGGTTTCTGGATTTCGTCGAGCCGATCGCGGGTCGGGTCGCCTTCGTACACGCCACGCGAGCCGGCGGCGCGGGTGGTGTGGCGTTGGATGATGGCCATTGGCGCGTTGCCTGCAAGTTCGCGGCGCAATTCCAGTTCAGTCTTGAGGTTCTGGATCTCCTGCGTCAGCGTGTCGGCTTCCTGGTCCACCGCATCGGTGGCCAGTTCGTTGGCGGCCACGTTCGGCTCCTTCTTGCCCGTCAGAAGGGTGCGCTGCAGCAGCAGGGCTTTCTCCAGCGTGCTCGCGAGCGCGACCTCGGAGGCGAGACGCCGGCCGAGCACGTCCTGGTCCGGTTCGTCCCGCAACGCCTCGATGACGCCACGGGTGACCGGAAGCGAGGCGCTGCCGGCAGCGGCAAGATTCTCGGGTGTGGTCGGCTTCGCCCCGCTGACGAGATCCCGCAGTGCTTGCAGCTTGCGCTCGAACTCTTCCTGGATGATGGGCGTCAATCCCACGCCGGGAGTGGTTTCGGTCTTGGTGCAGGTCTCGCAGGTGCGCTGCTCACGCTCACCAAGTACACGAACGGCCCATTCGGCGGCTTCCTCGGGCGAGCTCCAAGTCTGGCAGGTCAGCCGTTCCCCGCAGTCCGCTCGCCCGATGGACGAGGTGTCACCCACGCTGCGGCCGTTCAGCAGGTTGTAGCCGGCCCGGGTGACATCGCCGACGACCTTGATCGGCGCCTGGCCTGCGCCGCCGGCATTGGCGCCGCCGACCCAGGGCACGCCTTGATTGCCCTTGGCGCTCTCGGCCTGCTCCACCGCGGCGACTGCATCCTGGTTCTGCACGGCATCGCGCAAGGCGATGCCTTCGGCCAGCTGGTCCCAGCCGGCCTGGCCCCCAGCGATGTCGGCCATGCGATTGGCCAGCGCCCGACAGGTCAGCTTGGACCGGTCGAAGTCGAGCCTGGCCTGCAGGATGCCATTCGTGAGCAGGTTGTAGAGTGCAGGATTGGCTCGCTGGATGATCAGCGCCGGCAGGGATGCGACGGCTCCGGTGGCGTTCTGGATGACGTCACTCATGATCGTCTGGAAACCATTCGTCATCCCATTGAGCTGGTTCTGCAGCGTCGTCGTCAGGTTCATCTCGCCGCAGATCAGATTGCTGTTCCAACCGACGCCAACGCCGATGCTGCGCATGTTGCCAGCCGGTCCCATCGACACCGCCCGTCCCCCGCCAATGCTGTAGAGCACGTCGTCGCCGATCACGCTGCCGCTGGCGTTGAAGCCGTCGCCGTCGAGGCGGGTTTGTGCCATGGATGCGGTGCATAGCACTGCCATGGCGCTGGTCAGTGCGGCCTTCAGAAGGGGCAAACGGGACGTCGTCATGAGAGGAGCCTAGAAGTCGGTGCTGCCGAGAAAGATCTGCCCGCGGCGTTTGCAGCAGCTGTAGGGACGCCACAGGGCCCAGGCAAAATCGCCCCGGGTTGCCTGGATTCGAGGATTGGCATGCGGAAAGGTCGCGCAGGTTGAGGACAGGCGTGGGGTCAGCTCCTGCCACTTCCCCGTGGAGGCATCGCTTTCGATGAGCGGGCTGGCGGGCCAATATCCGGCTCGGGAGGATGCCACCATAGGCTGGTACACGTGGATCTGGCCGCGGCGGGTAATGACATCGCCCGCGCGCTGGGCAACGACCGCGGCCGCCTTGTAGTCGTCTACTTGGTGGAGGAAGCCCCCGCGTGGATAGACGCTCCCCCAGCTGTTGCCGGACAGGAGGCTTCCGACATCACGCAGCCCCGGGATCATCGCTTCCGGATAGAGGGCTTCGGGCAGGTTGTGGCGCCAGGCAATGGTGTCAAAGGTGCTGAGCAGGTAGGGCGCGAAGGGCGATGCAGCGCCATCGCAGGTATAGCCAAACTCGCTGGCGAACCGGCCGAAGACTTCGCCGGCCGGATGGCCCACCGCGTCCGCGTTCTTGAACTTGGCCGGATTGTCCTCGTGGGCTTCCTGTTCGATGCCGTCACCGCCCGCCTGGGCGGTGGCCTGGGCCGGACTCATGAGGCGGATCTCGATCCAAGGATTTTGGCCTGTGTCCGAATAGCTGGATACCACGGCCTCGGGGATGTAGTGGCGCACCTTGACTGAGGTGCGAACACGGCAGCCACCGAACCCGCAGTCGAGCCAGTAGCAGATGCCGATGACCCGCCAGGCTAGGCAGTCAGGGGACAGGGAGGAGGCGATAATCGAGGCTGTATCGAGTGCCCAGGCCGAGGTGGCAACTCCTGCCATCAACAGAGCCGATCCTAGACGGCGCTTCCAGCCCAAACGCGAGTTCACCGTTGCCTCCGGCGATAGGCCTCAATGCGGGCGACTGCTTTGGGGACATCCGGTTCCCCGTAGACGACGTACTGCCGGTCCACGACCACGGCGGGAATGCGGGCAATGCCGAGGCTCCAAGCATCGGCAATACCTTGGTAGGCCAAGGCCATGCGTTGCTGCAGATCACGGCCACCCTCCACGAGGCGGGCCCGAGCATGCACCACGGCTTGATCCGCACGCGCAGGGAGGTCTTTGCCAAGGCTGGCCTCGATCGTGGTGGGGGCATCCAGGGAGACAACGCGAGCGGCTCCGGTGGACGTCAAGGGATGCGCGTGGTCGGAAAAGGCCCAGACCTCTGCTGCGTGCGCGCGCAGGCCTGTCAGAAACAAAATGAGAATGGCCGCAGCTGCGGTGCGGACTGTGAAACGTGGTCGAAATCGATCTCGCATGGCAGGCTCCCTGTTGGATGCCTGTGCAAGTCGACTCCGACAAGCCATTACGCGCAGCAAACAATGCGGCGCGAACAACACCCGCGTTCCTGCGAGCGGGATTCCCTCAAGTGGGTCCTGGCTGAATACGAGATTCGAGTCCTAAGAGCTGGCGGATCTCCTCATTGTCTGGCCGGCTGCGGTGCAGGAGCCAGCGTACGCCGATGTGGCCGAGCAGAATGCAAAAGATCCCAATTGCGCCCAAGGTTGCTTCCTTGGTCTGCGGGGAGCCTGCTCCCAGGTCATTGGCATGCGTGTGCAGAGACTGGAAGCGATAAAAGACGTTGTAGAGATCGCGCAGTCCGCACCGGTCAGCCATGACTTCAATTGACGGTAACTGGCTGCCTTTATCAAGGCGACCGCTGTTAAGGAAGCTCTGTGTATGGTCGTTGCCGTCCCGGTCCACCATCCTAACGATGCCACGTTTGGCATTGACTTTGAACAGCGTCTTGAACTGTTCCCTTGTCGCATTCTGGAGAGAGTCCGCGTTGTCAGCGGACATGGTGGCCCAGTGTGCTTTGATGGCGAGTTCGATCACGGAGCGAAGCAAAATATTGATCGCAAGATCATGTGGACCTTGGGCGAGCATCGCGCAGGAGTTCATGAGCTCGCTTCCTGCTTGAAGCATCTGCCGGACAACCGCATCAATTTGCGGATGCAGCGCGTCTTTGGCGGACATCTTTGCTCCGGCGGCCATGGCGCCGGAACGTTGAGCGAGATCCTTGGCGATCAATTCAATGTCCATATTCCTTGTAGGAAAGGCAGACTTAGTACGGGTGGGAATGTTCGGCATACGGGAACCGACGTTTAGTGCTCCGCAGTCTAGCAGTGCGGCTCGGTCAACAACGACAGGACGGTGTGGACATTCGTTGATCCATCGAGCACTGGATTGTGTCTGTTACAGATAACATTGAGGTATAAGCAGGATATGTTCTTTCAAGTTTCATCCGAAATGTATTTCAGTACCATCAATTCAAACGCCTGCAGGCGTTGGGTTGAGTTGAAATGCTCAGGGGAAAACAGACTAGGAACATGGCGTTATGAATGCGCGAGAAAACAATCAAAGAAGGGGAGTGCTCAAGGCCTTGGTGATCGCCGCCGGGCTGATGTTGATGGGGCCGGCTTGGTCCTCCGCCTATCCTGCGAAACCGATTCGCTTCATCGTGTCGGGCGCGCCGGGCGGAGGAACCGATTCCGTCACCCGCATCGTCGCTAACGGCATCGGGGAGGCCAAGCAATGGCAGATGGTGGTCGAAAACATGCCAGGGGCTGGCGGGAATATTGGCATGCGTCAGGTCGCGACTGCGGCACAGGATGGCTACACGATTGGCATGGGCGAATCCAGCAATCTTGTCATCAATCCTTTCCTATACACCAAGCTGCCTTTTGACATCGAGAAGGATCTCGCGCCGGTGGGCCTGGTCGGGAAGGTGCCGCTCGTGTTGGTCGTCGGCTCTGGGTCGCCATACACCTCCGTTCAAGCGCTGATGGAGGCTGCCAAGCAGAAGACGCTATTCTTTGCCTCGGCGGGCAGTGGCTCTGTTGGCCACCTGACTGGCGAGCTATGGAAGCGGCAAGCGGGCTTCAATGCGACGCACGTGCCATACAAGAGCGCCGCGCCGGCGATGGCCGATGTGGCGGGCGGGCAGGTGGACTACTTCTTTGCGTCGGTTAGCTCGGCTATGCCGTTGCTTCAGGCCGGGAGAGTCCGCCCCCTTGCGGTCACAGCCGGTACTCGGCTGGAACTCCTGCCCGATGTGCCGACATTCGATGAGCTCGGCCAGAAGGAGATGCACGCCGAGGTGATCTACGGAGTGGTGGCACCGCGCGGTACACCGGATGACGTGATTGAGGCGTTGAACACGGGGTTGAATGATTTCCTCGTCACGCCTGCTGCGCGCAGGGCGTTGGCCAACCTAGGGGCGGATGCCACTGCCATGGGCGGCAGCGTAGTGCAGTTCGATCAACTGCTGAAGGCAGAACGCGAGAAGTGGAGCGTCGTTGTCAAAGCGTCGGGTGCGCGGGTGGATTAATCGCAACGCGATCAGGGTGCATCAAGGTCGCGATGCAGCCGACCGATCCCGATCAGTTGGCTTGAAGGCGGCCAGGAGTGACGCGATGCGACCGGTCGACATTAGCGCCCGATTGGACGATGTACGCGGTGAAGTCCAATCTGGTGAGACCATGACGGGTACGCAAATTCAGTATGTCGCGCCAGGTCAGAGTTCCGCGCGTTTTCAATTCGTTCTCCAATATGGCCCACCCGGTGGCAGGAACGATGTGTTCCTCAATCTCACGGAAGGTGAGCCGATCGCTCACGATCAGCCATCCCCATCCGTGGGCATGTGCCCAGGCTCGTCCGGCATCGGCCTTTGCGCGATTGATGCTCAACGCCATGTTGTCGGTCGGCTTCACCTCAATGAGCAGCCCGCGTCCGTCTGTGGTCGCAGCGAATACGTCTGGAAAATACTGCCGTTTCCGACCCATGAAGGTGTATGGAATCTGCGTGGGCTGCTCTTGATAGTAGGCGATCCGTTCGCTGAGTTCCAACGCGGTCAACACGTCAAGCTCAAGGCCTGACTCGTAATTCACGGTGCAGCCGCGCTTATGCGAGTAAAAACTTCCGGCGATATCGGATGCGTTGGTGATCCGATGTGCAGATAGCTGCGCCGCCGGCGGTGGCGGCCCAATGACGTCGGGCCAGTCCGTGTGCTCCAGCCAGTGTGTGATGTCAGATCCGACACTCTCTGCTGCTCCCCGATCGCGAGGGGCGTTACTCAGCCTTGCCTTCCTGGAAGGCACAACGGCAGGCAGAAAGTCCACAACGCCATCTGTTCTTTCCTTGGTACAGCCAGCGGTGCGAAGGACGAGCTTCGCAGCGATTCTAGGCGGAATCTCGAAACTGCTATGGATGGTTTCAAGTAGCCATGTTGCCAATGCCTTATCATCGTCACGAAATGGCTCCAAAAGCTTCTTGAGTACAGAGCCAGGCGTCCCTTCACTACTTGCGCGTCGGGCGAGTTTTCCCAGCGCACGCTCCTGGATCTGGCGTGCTCTTTCCGCTGAGACGCGCCATTCTGCGCCAATCCTGGTAAATGTGAGCGGCTGGCCGTCTATCCCGAGACGCATCCCAAGCACGCTGCAGTCCCGGTTCTTCGGTAGACTTGCAATAGCGGCAATGACGAGCATGCCCACATTCACATCATCGTGGTGGCTCTCGGCATATTCCGCCGGAGGCTCCGCAGTGACTGCTGGATCCAGGTTCGTTGCCTCGGTCTGCGCATGATTCAGCTGTGTCGAAACCGTTGAGGTCAAATCGACGCGGTGTCTAGCAACCGTCGATCGCATCGCCAGCTCTTGAGAAAGCTCGACGGACTTCGACCTGATAGCGGTAGGCCGGATCGACCGAAAGCCGGCAGCCAACAACGGCTTTTCAGTATCTTTGTTCTCGCGCAGGTACTGGGCGAGAACATCCACCGAACAACTGTGGTTAGTTGGACGCAGGGCGGGCGGAATTAAGCGCAATGCGGCCCCGGTGATGCTTGCGTGCGTTCTCTGATGTCGATCAGCTAGCTCGGGAAGGGTAAGGCCTTGTTGGACCTCATTAATCAATTGCTCGAATTCGCCCTGCTCCCATGGGACGCCATGCCGTGCGGGTTTGTCGGCGGTGATGGCCCCAGATGCTGGTTCGAACTTGCTCATGCGTTCCATTATGGCGCAGAGAGAAGGAGGATTCTCAGGCGCTAGATCGCGCAAGATGCTAGGGTCAAGGCCGCATGTGCCTGGGCCTAGTAGGGGCGGCTTGTGGCCTGGCGTGAGTCTCACTGAGGAATTGGCCGCTTTGACCTAGAATCCTTGAGATGCAAGTCTCTCCGGCATACACAACTGACTAAGGAGCACGTGAGATGGCAATCTCTCAAGAGGTCTTCGAGACTGGACGCCAGATCGCCGCCATTTGCGCAGAATCTCTTTCAGCCGCCTTGCGAGCGGGAATCGAACGTTACGTCGGCTGGCCGTACAAAGTGGCGTCTGCCAGCATCATTGACGTTGACCGTAAGGTGTCAGATGTCTTTGCAGCTGTCGTGTACGTGGCAGAAGAATCGCCGCCGTCTGCAACTACTTCGCAAGTAATGGCGGATTCCTCCGCAGTCGTTGTTGACACGGCCGACAGTTTGACCATAGACAACTTTCGCGCGGCTTACGGGCGCATTGCGCGCGCGAAGCGACTAAAGAAGTCGCCAGGACCGAATCTGGATAGACCGACGACGACCGTAACACTCGGCGTGATCTATGCTCAGAGGTCTGACTTGCCACTAGAGGCGTTTGCCGAGGAGCTTGAGAGACTTAACGCCGGGACGCCGAGCAGGGAGTGGCCCGACATGATCGTCGTTGCTACGATGGGTGCGATCCATTTTGCGGCGCAGTTTCCAGGAGAGTCGCTGAGCGGGGACTATCTCCCGCCGGCAGAAGGTGCGCTCAACAACTACATACCGGCGGTCTATGTTCTGATAGTTTTAAGGCCCACGGGCACGTTCACCTTCAACAAGATGGTGTCTTATATTCTCGCGCACCTTGGCATCTTCTCGCCGGGCGCGAAGCTCTCCAGCTTCACCGAATTGCTGGACGGCGTGCCCAAAATGGCTATGGTGATCTCCGGCTATCAATACGACCTCAAGGGCAACTTGAGTCCTGTTCCACGTAATCAGTACCAAGACCGCTTTGTACCAGCACCACCGTTCCAGATCACGGACCGGCGCGGGAGGCACTTGGCCACGCTTCAACTTGTCCCGTGGCAAGATGGAGGAGCGATCGTTCTTCAAGGGAAATTGCCATTGCTCGGCCTGCTGCCATTCTTCGGGAGGCCGGACATATTGAAGGCTGGGGTTGTCACTCGGCCGGACGATTTGCAAATTTCGTACGTCCTGCCAATTACGCCGGAGAATTTCGGCGACATGTTGACTCGGTTTCAGCAACGGTCAAATATGCTGGTGAAGCAATCCCAGAGTCAATGGATCGTGCAGAAGCTCGCCGATGAGGGATCGGCGTCGCCATTTATGGCGCGTTTGTTCATGGGCCTCATGCGGCTGCGCGATGCCGTTTATCCTGATCCTGCGGCGCGCGAAAGCTTCGACAAGGCTTTTGATTTCGTTCCTAACTCGCTGTTCACGGCGCGAACGGTGGCTATAGAAATAGCCGAACTCTGGGCAAGACATGCGCACAAAGTCTCCGCCGGAGAACTCGTGCGGCGGCAAGGACCGGCAATCCATATTGACGAAAACATCGACAAGGAGCTGAGGAAGCACGTGGAGCACTTCCTTAACAGCGCCGTACGAGTCATCAAGCAAGGCATGCAGGGACTCACGATGCAGCTCGGTGTAGACATCGGCTTCATGTTCAAGCAGCAGCCTGCCTTTGAACGGGGTATTGCCGCACTCAAAGCGGCCGATCCACTTCTAGCAAATTATCTAGAGAAGAGTCGGCAGATGTGGTCAGAGCGGCTTATCAAGATTCGTAACGACCTGGAGCACAATAGCTGGTCCTTGCCACGTGTCAGGTATGATGCCTCCGGCGCAACGATCGTCGCAGTCGAGCCCCTTGTTGCTGGTCTGCCAGTCACAGAGTTTGTGCGGGAGATGCTTGATCGCGTGTGTTGTTTTGTTGAGGACATAACTGCACATTGCATACAGAAAATGATGGCCGCGCCGATTGTCATCACCGAAATCCCGTTGGCCGAACGTTGTTCGGAAGCGCCCGAGCGTTTTCGGCTCACCCTTGCTGTGGGTGGCCGGCCTCGCTGGCATATTTCCTATCCGTCTTCTTCGTTCGAAAGGGTGTAGCAGTGAGCAATTCATTGAAGCCGCATCGCCAGTACATGGGCCGCCATTGTCATGCGTGGCCGGAAGATATGATGCAGCATTAGACCAATCGCGGAGCGTTGCTGACGAGGCCGGATTGGTCAGTTGTGAATGCCATCAATGTACCTGTAACCAAGTGCCTTGGTACGCCGCTCTTTCCTATGTAGCGTCAGTGCCAATGCTGGCAATAGCGGAGAGCTGGATCGGCTTCAAAGGGCCGCGAACACGGTACGTACCTACGTAGTCAGGGGCCGTGTTTGTGGCTCGTTCTAACAATTGGGTAACCACGCTACCGCAGATGCGTCCTTGACATGGCCCCATCCCACAGCGACTGAAGAACTTGGTTTGGTTCGGCCCCTGACAGCCCAATGCTGCCATGTCACGAACGGTGCCGGCAGTCACTTCTTCGCACCGACATACGATGACGTCGTTGGTCGGACTGGTGATGTACCCAGGTGGGCGATAGAGCGCATCCAGGAAAGGCCGTATTGCTCGGTGGCGGGTCAGTGTTCGCTGATGGATAGACGAGCGCTGTTGCAACTCGGTGTGGGAGATGCGGCCCAGCGCATGGGCGGCCCCGAGCGCAGCCAAGGCACCGCTTGCCTCCGCAGCGACAGCGCCCGCAATGGCCACCGCATCCCCGGCAATCCGGAATCCATCCAGGGAGGTTTGCCCGTGGTCGTCACAGGTGACGCGCCATGCGAGTTGCGCCGGGTCCCAGGTGTGATGCACACGCAGGAGGCGCGAGAGTTGATGATTGGGAATCACGCCGTGGTGGAGCAGTACGGTATCGACATCGAGGGTATGCGATTTGCCCGCCACCTTGAAGTGAAGGCCGGTGACGCTGTCGGTCCCGAGGATCTGCAGATCGCCGACGTCATGGAAACGTGGAACCCCCGAGGAACGCAGATGGCGGAGCAGACGCAGTCCTTTCACCAGATACTCCGGTGCGCGCAGCGCGGCGGGCAAATGTCGGATCGCCTCCCGCCACTGGCCCTTGGCTGACGTATCCACGACCGCGACCAGCTGTGCGCCGGCTTCAATCAGTTGGCAGGCGACCAGTAGAAGCAACGGGCCCGCGCCGACCAGTGCGATGCGGCCACTTGGGATGTAGCCGCCGGATTTCAGCGCGATCTGCGCCGCGCCGGCATTCATCACGCCCGGCAAGGTCCAGCCGGGCAGCGGGGATGGTCGTTCCATGGCGCCGGTGGCGGCGATGAGCTGCCTGGCTTTGACCTGGAATGCCTTCCCGTGCTGGACCGCCGCGACCTCCAATTCCTCGGAGGCGTCCCAGACAAGGGTGTCGTAGCGAACCTCTGCGCTACTGGCGTGTAGGCGGTCGAGCAGGCGAGTGCCGGCTTGGTAGTCCGGGCCCAGAATTTTCGCCATGCGGGAAGAGGCGATGCCGACATTTCGGTAGATCTGTCCACCAGGGCGCGGCTGCTCGTCGAGCAGGAGGGTCTTCAGGCCAAGTTCGCCAGCGGTCGCCGCAGCCGACATGCCGGCGGGGCCGGCTCCCAGGATCACCACGTCGTAGCTC
>Ga0164243_10004028_pt1 | contig 23173 bp, 24 predicted proteins | sample OricompcompostOP_FD_108781 | JGI IMG/M metagenome (GOLD analysis project Ga0164243, IMG submission 108781) | Organic Plus compost microbial communities from Emeryville, California, USA - Original compost - Organic plus compost (OP) | ecosystem: Engineered > Solid waste > Mixed feedstock >...
AGCTGACGAACCCGACGGCCTTGTTGTTCCACTCGGCGTAGAGGAAGTCGATCGCGTTCTTCAGCGCGCCCGGCACGGAGCGGTTGTACTCCGGCGTCACGATGACGAAGCCGTCCAGCGAGGCGATCTTCTCCGCCCAGGCCTGGGTGTGCGGCTGGGTGTAGTTGCCGAGGGACGCCGGGTACGCCTCGTCGAGGACGGGGAGCTTGTAGTCCAGCAGATCGACGATCTCGAACTGGGCGTCGGTGCGCTCGGCGGCGACCTCGTGCACCCAGCGGGCCACGGCCTCGCCGTTCCGGCCCGGACGGGTGCTGCCGATGATGATTCCGATCTTGGTCATGAGGACCTTCCGTGCGGTGATGCGTGAGTGCGGTGATGCGTGAGGTGATCCACGGAGAAAAGCTTGCTCCGTCAAGCAACCACTAGGGGGAAGGTAACTCGATTTGATTGACGAGTCAAGCAAAGGGTCTCGGGTCCGCCCGCCCCCGGTGTCACCCCCGTGGGTGGCGGTCGTGTGGGCGGGGCGCCTGCGGCGGGCACAGTCACGAGCGACGCCCCCTCACGAAGGACCCGATCATGAGCGCCGCCGAGCAGTTCGCCGTCCAGGAGGTCAGCCCGTCCTACTGGCGGGTGACCTTCTCCAACGGAGCGATCAACCTGATCGACGCCGACACCCTCGAACAGCTCGCGGAGCTGATCACCCGTATCGAGGAGGCCCCCGACCTCACGGTCGTCGTCTTCCGCAGCGCCCTTCCGGACTTCTTCATGGCGCACTGGGACATGCTGGCCGACACCGCCCGGGTGGCCGCCATGAGCCCGGCCGCCTCCGGACTGCACCCCTACGCCGACAACCTGTACCGGCTCGCGCGGGTCCCCGCCCTCACCGTCAGCGAGATCGCCGGCCGCACGCGGGGCGCCGGGAGCGAGTTCGTCCTGGCGACCGACGTACGGTTCGCCGGTCCGGGAGCCGTCCTCGGGCACTTCGAGGTCGGCATCGGCTCCGTGCCCGGCGGGAACCCCACCGGTCGGCTGTCCCGGCTGCTCGGCCGGGGCCGCGCCCTGGAGGTCCTGTTGGGGGCCGACGACTTCCCCGCAGGCCTCGCGGCCGAGTACGGCTATGTGAACCGCGTCGTGCCGGAGGACCGGCTCGAGGGCTTCGTGGACGCCTTCGCGCGCCGCGTCGCCGGTTTCGACAAGGTCGCGGTGCGGGAGGCGAAGGCCCTGGTCGACGCGGTCACCGAGCCGCCGGCCGAGGAGTTCGCGGCGGCGCTGGCCGCCTTCTTCCGGACCTCGGGACGGCCGGCGAACAGCGCCCGTGTCAAGCGGCTGTTCGACGCCGGGCTGCAACGGCCGGACGGGGTCGAGCGCGACCTGGGACGGCACCTGGGACCATCGTCCTGAGGGACGTTCCCGTCCCCACCTCGCCCCACGAGGAGTCAGGAGGCCGCGCCATGCGGATCACGTTCCCGGGACCCGTCGCGGACGCCGCGTACGCGCACGTGAGCGAGGTGCTCGCCCCGCCGGTCCTCCAGCACAGCGTCCGGGTGTGGCTGCTCGCCGACCACATCGGCCGGCACGAGGGCGTCGACGGTCCCGACCGCGAAGCCCTCGCCGTGGCCTGCCTGTTCCACGACGCGGGCACGGCCGACGTCTACGACGGGCCGCAGCGGTTCGAGGTGGAGGGCGCCGACGCGGCGCGCGCGTTCCTCGCAGAGCGCGACTGGCCGCGGCCGCTCGTCCAGAGCGTGTGGGAGGCCGTCGCACTGCACACGTCGCCGGGGATCGCCGAGCGGATGGGCCTGCTGCCCCGTCTCGTCCGGGAGGGCGTCCTGGCCGACTTCGGCCGGACCGACCTGATCCCGCCCGGCGACCAGGAGTCCCTGAACGCCGCGCTCGCCGCCTTCCCCCGCATGGACGTCGAAACCGTGCTGAGCGGCGCCGTGGTCGCGCAGGCGCTCCGGCAGCCGGACAAGGCCCCGCCGTCCAGCTGGCCGGGCGGGCTGCTCGCCGCGCACCGGGCCGGACCGGACGCGGACCCGGCCTTCTGACCCGCCCACGCGCGGGCGCGACGCGCGTCCCCCGGGACACCGGCGGGCCCGCGCAGGTGACCGGCGCCCCCGCAGGACCGATACTTCCGACAGCGGGACTTCTCGGCGCCCCGCGTGCGATCGTTGGCCCGTACCCACTCTGAACAGCACCGACGCAGGTCGCCTGGCCACCTGTGAGAGCTTCCCGGGAGGTACCCATGAAGATGCTGATCAACGTCGCGGAGACCGTGGTCGCGGACGCGCTGCGCGGGATGGCCGCCGCTCATCCGGAACTGGTCGTCGACGTGGAGAACCGGGTGGTCGTAAGGCGGGACGCCCCCGTCGCGGGCAAGGTCGGGCTGGTGTCCGGCGGCGGATCGGGGCACGAGCCGCTGCACGGCGGTTTCGTCGGACCCGGCATGCTGTCGGCGGCCTGTCCCGGCGAGGTCTTCACCTCGCCCGTGCCGGACCAGATGCTGCGGGCCGCGGCCGCCGTGGACAGCGGGGCCGGCGTGCTCTTCATCGTGAAGAACTACACGGGCGACGTCCTCAACTTCGACATGGCCGCCGAACTCGCCGAGGACGAGGGCATCCAGGTCGCGAAGGTCCTGGTCAACGATGACGTCGCGGTGACCGACAGCCTCTACACGGCCGGGCGGCGCGGCACGGGCGCCACCCTGTTCGTCGAGAAGATCGCCGGGGCCGCCGCCGACGAGGGCCGGCCGCTGGAGCGGGTGGAGGCGATCGGGCGGCAGGTCAACGAGAACGCGCGCAGCTTCGGTGTCGCCCTCAGCGCGGTCACCACACCGGCCAAGGGCAGCCCCACCTTCGACCTGCCGGCGGGCGAGCTGGAACTGGGCATCGGCATCCACGGCGAGCCCGGCCGGGAGCGGCGGGCCATGATGACCTCGGGCGAGATCGCGGACTTCGCGGTCGGCGCCATCCTGGACGACATCTCGCCGCGCAACCCGGTCCTCGTCCTGGTCAACGGCATGGGCGCGACACCGCTGCTGGAGCTGTACGGCTTCAACGCCGAGGTGCAGCGGGTGCTCGCCGAGCGCGGGGTCGCGGTCGCGCGCACCCTGGTGGGCAACTACGTCACCTCGCTGGACATGGCCGGCGCCTCGGTCACCCTGTGCCAGGTCGACGAGGAGATGCTGCGGCTGTGGGACGCGCCGGTCAGCACACCGGGCCTGCGCTGGGGTATGTGATCCGGGGCCGCACGAACACGAGCCACCCGCCACGCAAGGAGATCAAGTGCTCGACGCCGACTTCTTCCGCCGTTGGATGACGGCGACCGCCGCCTCCGTGGACCGCGAGGCGGAACACCTCACCGCCCTCGACTCCCCCATCGGCGACGCCGACCACGGCAGCAATCTGCAGCGCGGGTTCGCCGCCGTCACCGCCGCCCTCGAGAAGGAGCAGCCGCGCACGCCGGGCGCGGTCCTGATCCTGGCCGGACGCCAGCTCATCTCGACGGTGGGCGGGGCGTCGGGGCCGCTGTACGGCACGCTGCTGCGCCGCACCGGCAAGGCCCTGGGCGACGCGGCGGAGGTCGACGACGGGCAGTTCGCGCAGGCCCTGCGCACCGGGGTGGACGCGGTCATGGCACTCGGGGGCGCCGCGCCCGGCGACGCCACCATGCTCGACGCCCTGGTCCCCGCCGTGGAGGCGCTGGGCGACGGCTTCGCCGCCGCGGCGACGGCGGCGCGGGAGGGCGCCGTGGCGACGACACCGTTGCAGGCGCGCAAGGGACGGGCCAGCTATCTCGGGGAGCGGAGCATCGGGCACCAGGACCCGGGCGCCACGTCCTCGGCCCTGCTCGTCGCGGCCCTCGTGGAGGCCTCCGATGAGTGACGCGACGAGTGACGCGAAGGAAGGACGGCTGGTCGGCATCGTGCTGGTCTCGCACAGCGCGCAGGTGGCCGCGTCGGTGGCCGACCTGGCGCGGGGGCTGGCGGGCGGCGGGACCGACGTGCCCGTGGCGCCGGCGGGCGGCACCGAGGCCGGTGAGCTGGGCACGAGCGCCGAGCTGATCGCCGCGGCGGCGGCGTCGGTGGACCGGGGCGCCGGGGTCGCCGTCCTCACCGATCTGGGGAGCGCGGTCCTCACCGTCAAGGCGCTGCTGGCCGAGGGCGACGAACTGCCGGAGAACACCAGGCTGGTGGACGCGCCGTTCGTCGAGGGCGCGGTGACCGCGGTCGTGACGGCGGCGACGGGCGCCGACCTCGCGGCGGTGGAGGCGGCCGCCGCGGACGCGTACACGTACCGGAAGGTCTGAGCGGGCGGGGCGGGTGACGAGCCGGCGGGCCCGCCCGGGTCCGTCACTGCCCCCGGGTGAACTTCCTGGCGGCCCGCTCCCCGTTCCGTACGGCCTCGGCCGCGTCCTCGACGGGTTTGACCACCTCGTCCTTGAAGACGATGTAGGTGACGCCGGAGGGGGCGCCACCGGTGCGGGGGTCGGCGGGGATGCCCAGTGCCTCGGCGGCGGCGTACGACGCCTCGCCGATGATGTCGGCCGGGCCGACGTCACCGACGACGGCGTACCGCACCCGGTCCTGGTACACGACGGCGGCGAGGGAGCCGGCGCGGACGCCGTGGGCCTTGTAGTCCCATATGGCGCTCGGGGCGGGCACCACGATGTAGGGCAGCCGCTCGGCGCTGAGACAGCGGCCGTCGGACTGGGTGAAGGCGGTGGCGGAGGAGAAGTGCGGGTCCGTACGGCTGCTGCACCGGGTGGTGGGGCGGCCGTCGCAGTCGATGTCCATGTCGGCCTTCCAGAACACCGCCTCCTTGGTCCCGCAGACGGGGACGGTCGCGGGGCGGCCGCTGTCGGTGCGGTAGCTGCCCCGCGAGACCTGGGTGCACGTGCCGGCCCGGGCCAGCAGTTCCGCGGCGGTGACGTCGGTGTCCTGGCTGACGGCCGGCTCCTCGGGGGCGGGTGGCGGCGGGGTCGGCGGGCTCGTGGGGGCGAGCAGGGCGGCTCCTGCCGCGGCCAGCGTCAGCGCATGCGATCGCACGATGGGGGGCCTCACGTCGGGGACACGGACACGCGTCCACCGGCGACCCGGGGAGGGGACCCGGCGGTCACGCACTGTGCACCGCGTGGGCGCCGGCGAACACTCAGCCCAATCTGGCGGCCGTCCGATCATGCTGCCACCAGAGCGGTCCGTACGGTGCACACCGGCGGGACGACACGGCGGGCCGCGCCCGGGCGCCCACCGGCGGCCGGGGGCCTGACTCCCTGACGGACCCAGGCCCCGGGCCACCCGCGTCCGGCGCGGGATCAGCGACGACAGCGGCCCACGCCGTGGGCATGAACTCCCGAGCCCTCGAGGGAAGTTCAGCCATGAGGACCTTCAGCATACGGAACGCCCCGCACCGGTCTCCAGCGGCCACCCTCCCCGCGCGCACGCCGCCCCCTCCGCACGCACGCACTCTTGATGTGAGCGCGTCACAGGGGTCATATTGGTCCGGACCATTGCCGTCGGTCCCCTCCGGGAGGCAGAGCCGTGCGACGCCTGTCCACCCTCGTTGCCGCCGTCTGCGCCGGTCTCCTGCTCGCGTCCTGCGGCGAGGGAGGTCCCGGGGACGAGGGCGCCCGCCTGCCGGGGGCACCGACCGGGGTGACGGCCAGGGCGGGCAGCGCGACCAGCGTCCACGTGATGTGGAACGCCGTCGCGGCGCGGGACGCCGGCCGGATCCGCGGCTACGAGGTGTACCGGGGCGGCACCAAGGCCGCGGAGGTGCCGGCGTCCGCGCACATGGCCGACATCACCCGGCTGGAGCCCTCCCGCCGCTACGCGTTCACCGTGCGGGCCCGGGACGGGGAAGGGCGGCTCGGGCCGCCGAGCCGGACGGTCCGGGCGACCACCCCGGCGGCCGTGGCCGCGGACCGGGCGGCGCCCAGCCGTCCCGGACGGGCCACCGGACGGGCGGTCGGCAGCCGGGCCGTGCAGCTGTCCTGGACGCGGGCGACCGACGACCGGGGCGTGGTGTCGTACGACGTCCACCAGGGCGGGACGAGAATCCACAGTGTGGGCGGGAACCAGACGGCCACCGTGATCACGGGGCTGCGGCCCGGCACCCGGTACTCCTTCACGGTGCGGGCCAGGGACGCGGCCGACAACCTGTCCCCGCCGTCGGCCGCCGTACGCCTGGCGACGCCGGGCAGCGACGACGGCCGGGGCACCGCGCCGACGGACTTCCGGGCCACGACCCGGCGCGCGGACGGCGCGTACCACGTCGATCTGAGCTGGACACCGCCGCGCACCGACGGCACCGTCACCGAGTACCAGGTCCAGCTCGACGGGCGGGCGGCCACGTCGCTCGTGTTCGGCGGGAACCCGCCTCGCGGGAAGGCCACGTACAGCTTCTACCTGGGTCCGGAGGCCGGGGTGCGGCACCGGGTGCGGATCCGGGCCATGCTGCCGGACGGCACCTGGGGCGGGTTCTCGGCGGAGCGGACCGTGACCACCGGGCCGTGAGAGACCGGTGGGGCCGGCCGTGCGCCAAACCGGTTCCGGCCGCCGGTCCCCCGAACGCGGCGCCGTGTCACCTGACCGGCCGACGCCCGCATGCGCGCGGGTCCCGGTACGCGTTGGCTGCACCTGAGGCAGCACGGGCGTTCCCGACTACGGCGGCGCAACGGACGTACCGCCGACCGTGCCGCCGGAGGGCAACTCATGCGCAACTCCTCGCTCTTCCGCTCGGGCCTGACCGTGGCAGCCGCCTCCGCACTCCCCCTGTTCGCGGCCGCCGTCCCGGCCACCGCACAATCGGGGATCTCCGTGAGCACCACCGGCTCCACCGTCTCCGTCACGACCGGTGCGTGCACCCGGTCGAACGGCACCTGGGGCACCGCCTCGCTGCTCAACAGCCGCCAGTCGAACTTCTCGCAGGGCCGCCGGGTCTCCCTGACCGGCACAGAGGCCTTGCAGTCGGCGGCGTGGTCGGACGTGGGCGCCGGGACCTACACCGTCATCGTCATCTGCTCGGACGGGGCGAGGGCGGGCACCCAGGCCGTCATAGTCTCCCCGACCGCCCGGCCCACGATCTCGGCCACGACCTCGCCGTCCCCCTCGCGCGGGGTGATGGGCGGCATGGGCGGCGGCAGCCGCGACTACGGCACGCTCACCATGGTGGGCGGCGGTGTCCTGGTCGGCGCGGGTGTCGCGGGGGCCGCCTGGTTCCTGCGCCGCCGCTCGTCGCGCCCGCGCCACCTCTGACGGCGGGCGGCCGCCCGCCCGGCCCCGGGACTCACGCGGTCCCGGGCCCGGGCAGGTCCGGGAACTCCTCCAGCGCGTGGGTGAGCCACCGCGTCCAGAAGGTCTCCAGGTCGATGCCGGCCCGCAGCACCAGATGCCGCAGCCGGTCCTGCGAGCTGTCCTTGCCCGGCGGGAAGTCGCGCTTCTCGATCTCCTCGTACTCGGCGAGCTGACGCCGGTGCAGATCGAGGTGGCGGCGCAGGTCCGCCTCGATGCCCTCGGTCCCCACGACCGCCGCGGCACGCATCCGCAGCAGCAGCGTGTCCCGCATGGGCCGCGGGTCCTGGGACGCCGCGGCCCAGCGGGCCAGTTCCTCGCGGCCCGCGGGCAGGACCTCGTAGCTCTTGCGCTGCCCGCGCGCGGGCTGTTCGGACGGCAGGGTCCGGATCAGCCCGCCGCTCTCCAGCCGCCCCAGCTCGCGATAGATCTGCTGATGCGTCGCCGACCAGAAGTAGCCGATCGACTTGTCGAAACGACGGGTCAGCTCCAGCCCCGACGACGGCTTCTCGAGCAGGGCGGTGAGGATCGCGTGCGGGAGTGACATGGGGTCATCCTAGGGACGCGGTCCGGCGGCCCTACAGGCTCGCCGCCAGCTCCGTGCCCTGCTTGACGGCCCGCTTGGCGTCGAGTTCGGCGGCGACGTCCGCGCCGCCGATCAGGTGGGCGCTGCGGCCCGCGGCGACCAGCGCCTCGTACAGGTCGCGGCGCGGCTCCTGGCCGGTGCACAGCACGACGGTGTCGACCTCCAGGACGGTGGACTCGTCACCGACGGTCAGGTGCAGTCCGGCGTCGTCGATCCGGTCGTAGCGCACACCCGGGACCATGGTGACGCCCCGGTGCTTCAGCTCGGTGCGGTGGATCCAGCCGGTCGTCTTGCCGAGGCCCGCGCCGACCTTGCTGGTCTTGCGCTGGAGCAGGTGCACGGTGCGCGGCGGTTCGGGGCGCTCGGGGGCGGCGAGGCCGCCGGGGGCCGCGTAGTCCATGTCGACGCCCCAGAGCCGGAAGTACGTCTCGGGGTCCTCGCTCGCCTTGTCGCCGCCGTCGGTGAGGAACTCGGCGACGTCGAAGCCGATGCCGCCCGCGCCGAGGACGGCGACGCGCTCGCCGACCGTGACCTCCTCGCGCAGGACGTCGAGGTAGCCGACGACGCTCGGGTGGTCGACGCCCGGGATGTCCGGGACGCGCGGGGTGACCCCGGTGGCGACGACGACCTCGTCGAAGCCCGCGAGGTCGTCCGCGGAGACCCAGGTGCCCAGGCGTACGTCGACGCCCTGCCAGTCGAGCTGGTGCCGGTAGTAGCGCAGCGTCTCGTCGAACTCCTGCTTGCCGGGGACCTTGCGGGCGACGTTGAGCTGTCCGCCGATCTCGTCCGCGCCGTCGAACAGCGTGACGTCGTGGCCGCGTTCGGCCGCGCTCACCGCGCAGGCCAGGCCGGCGGGCCCGGCGCCGACGACCGCGACGCGCTTGCGCAGCCGGGTCGGGGAGAGCGTCAGCTCGGTCTCGTGGCAGGCGCGCGGATTGACGAGGCAGGAGGTGATCTTGCCGCTGAAGGTGTGGTCGAGGCAGGCCTGGTTGCAGCCGATGCAGGTGTTGATGGCCTCGGGGCGGCCGGCCGCGGCCTTGGCGACGAAGTCGGGGTCGGCGAGCATGGGGCGGGCCATGGACACCATGTCCGCGCACCCGTCGGCCAGCAACTCCTCGGCCAGTTCGGGGGTGTTGATGCGGTTGGTGGTGACCAGCGGGACCGACACCTCGCACATCAGGCGCTTGGTGACCCAGGTGTACGCGCCGCGCGGCACGGACGTGGCGATGGTGGGGATGCGGGCCTCGTGCCAGCCGATGCCGGTGTTGATGATGGTCGCGCCGGCGGCCTCGACGGCCTTGGCGAGCGTGATCACCTCGTCCAGGGTGGAGCCGCCGGGGACGAGGTCGAGCATGGACAGCCGGTAGACGATGATGAAGTCCTCGCCGACGGCCTCGCGCACCCGGCGCACGATCTCCACCGGGAAGCGCATCCGGTTCTCGTACGCGCCGCCCCAGCGGTCGGTCCGGTGGTTGGTCTGCGTGGCGATGAACTCGTTGATCAGATAGCCCTCGGAGCCCATGATCTCCACGCCGTCGTAGCCGGCCTGCCGGGCGAGGCGGGCGGTGCGGGCGTAGTCGTCGATGGTCCGCTCGATGTCCGCGTCGGTGAGCTCGCGGGGCGGGAACGGGCTGATCGGCGCCTGGAGGGGGCTCGGGGCGACCAGGTCCTGGTGGTAGGCGTACCGGCCGAAGTGCAGGATCTGCAGGGCGATGCGGCCGCCCTCGCGGTGCACGGCGTCGGTGACGGTCCGGTGCTGCTCGGCCTCCGCGTCGGTGGTGAGCTTGGCGCCGCCCTCGTAGGGCCGGCCCTCGTCGTTCGGGGCGATGCCGCCGGTGACGATGAGGCCGACGCCGCCGCGCGCCCGCTCCGCGTAGAAGGCCGCCATGCGCTCGAAGCCGCGCTCGGCCTCTTCCAGGCCGACGTGCATGGAGCCCATGAGGACACGGTTGGGCAGCGTGGTGAAGCCCAGGTCCAGCGGGCTCAGCAGATGCGGGTAACGGCTCATGGGGGCGGCCCTCCGTCGCGGTGTGGTCTGACGTAGTTGTAGAGGACCGCGCCCCGGTTATGCAACTAGTTGCACAACCCGGGGGGCGTGACTCCGGCCACGGGTGCCGTCGTGCGACCGGGCCCCGGCACGCCGGAAGCCCGCGTACCGGCGGTACGCGGGCTTCCCTCGGTTCGGCGGGCGGGACGGGCGCCCCGAGCGTCCTACGACACCTCGGGCCTGCTCTCCAGGACCACGTGCAGCTCGCGCTCCTGGTCGCCGGAGGCCGACGTCTGGTCGTGGACGGTGAACAGGGAGTCCAGGGTCGTCCGGAGCCGTTCGATGGCCCAGTAGCCGCCCTGCGCGTCCGCCTCGACGCGCGACGAGAGCCGGGCCGGGGGCGGGCACTCCTGCGCGTCCGTCACCTCGAACGTGCCGAGCCACACCATCGGCCGGGACTCGTGGAGCTGCTGCGGCACCTCGTCCGGTGCCCGGTCGGACTCGAAGCACGTGGACAGCGCCTCGAAGACGATCCGGGCGTCCTCCTTGTCGCATCCGCTGATCTCGACGGACACAGCTTCGTCGTGCAGTCGTTCACGATCCATCGTGATCGCTCCTCTCGTGGCCACACCGCGGTGCCACGGGTAGCCCGCGGAACCGGACCCCAACCCAAGAAAAGCACCACACGTGCCGGCGCACTACCGGCGAGGACGCCCCGGCGACCCTGTGGACACGCCTCAGCCCCTGGTGAACCGGTACGTCTTGCTGTCCGTCAGCACGCAGAACCCGGGCGAGATGACGATGACGCGCAGGGTGCCGGTACGGCGGTCGTAGTCGATGCCCTCCGTCTCGAAGGAGCCCGAGCAGGAGCTGCGCAGCGGGAGCTGGCGCAGGGCGGTGACCCGGCCCGTCACGTCCGAGGCGCCCGGCGCGGCGGACAGGTCGATCTGGAGCAGCGGCTTGGTGGTCCCGAAGAGGCCGCCGTCGGGGTCGTCGGACGAGCACAGCAGGGTCGTCGCGTCCCGGAAGTCGCAGCCCTGCACGTCACGGACCGGGCGGTCGAGCCGGATGCTGGAGGTCCAGGGCAGGTCCGCCGAGGGGGACGTGGACGGGTTGACGCCGGGTGTCGGGTGGACGAGGAGGCGGGTCATGGTCCCCCACTCGCCGGAGACCATCCACTGCCCGCTCGGGGAGATCGCGACGAAGGAGTTGTTCAGCGCCTCGCCCGGGCCCAGGGCGTGGACGTACTCGGACCAGCCCCCGTTCGGCGCCTGGACCCGGAACATCTTCGCGCCGCCCGAGTCCGCCTGGTAGGGCTCGATGTAGTAGCCGTCGTAGGAGGCGTCGGGGTCGCCCACATGGTTCCAGCCACGGAGTCTCACCGACAGGGGGATGGTGCCGATGCCGGTGTAGCGGTTGGGGCTGTTCGCCGGGACCTCGACGGAGGCCAGACCCTGGCTCTCGGTGAGCGGGTCGGCGCGGTCGGAGCCCACCTCCGTCCAGGTGTCGGCCGCCTGCGCGGGCGTGGCGGCGGACAGGACGGCGGCCGAGGCGAGGGCCACGAGGCCCGTCACGAAGGCATGACAACGTTGCCGGGCACGCTGGGCCATGGCGGCGACTCCTTGGGGGTGGGTGCGCGTCGGCGGACAGTGTGGCGGCACCCCATAGTCATGTACAGACCAATGACAGCCATGTTCGCTGTCGTGTCCGCCACAGTGCCGGCCCCACGTGTGGTTTCCGGCCACACCCGCCGCCGTGTTGAGACATGGTGGAGGTGGGCTGCCGAGGGGGCCCGGAAACGGTTGGACGCGGTAGAACAAGGGGAGTCGGCACGGGGGAACGACGTGCCGCGACTACGGCGAAGGCGGTGCGTGGGATGGCTCCAGGCGAACGTCCCATGGCCGGGGGCGACGAGCCGGTACGGGGCCCGGTGCGTCCGAGCGGGCTCCTCGACGTGCTCGGGGTGGCCTCCGTCGTGCTGGACGCCGAGGGCCGCATCGTGCTGTGGAGCCCTCAGGCCGAGGAGCTGTTCGGCTATCCGGCGCGCGAGGCGCTCGGCGAGTACGCCGCCCGGATCATGGTCCACGAACAGCACCTGGACCTGGTCGTCAAGCTCTTCGCCGACGTCATGGAGACCGGCGAGGGCTGGGCGGGCGCCTTCCCGATCCGCCGCAAGGACGGCGGCACCCGCCTCGTCGAGTTCCGCAACATGCGGCTCCTGGACGACCAGGGCGACGTCTACGCCCTCGGCCTGTGCGCCGACCGGTCGACCGTCCGCCAGGTCGAGCGGGACGTGGCGCTGTCCACCCGTACCATCGCCCAGGCGCCGGTCGGCCTGGGCGTCCTCGACACCGACCTGCGCTACGTCTCCGTCAACCCCGCGCTGGCCGAGCTGAACGGCCTCCCCGCCGAGGCGCACCTCGGCCGCATGCCGCACGAGCTGATGCCGGACGCCGAGGCCGCCCGGGCCGTGGAGGCGGCGCTGCGCGCGGTGCTGCGGACCGGTGAGCCGGTCGTCGAGCGCCGCGTCGTGGGCCGTACCCGGGCCCACCCCGACGTGGACCACTTCTGGTCGGTCTCGCTGTACCGCCTCGAGGACACCGCCGGGACGGTGCTCGGAGTGGCCGGGATGGCGGTGGACGTCACCGAGCAGCACCAGGCGGCGGTCGCCGCGGAGACGGCGCGGCGCCGGCTCGCGCTGATCGCCGACGCCTCCACCCGCATCGGTACGACCCTGGAGCTGGACCGCACGGCCAGCGAGCTCGCGGACGTCGCCGTGCCCGAACTGGCCGACGTGGCCGCGGTGGACCTGCTGGACGCCGTACTGGAGGGCAGGCGCAGCACCCTCGGCCCCGCCCAGGCGGCGGTGATCCGCGCCCTGGCCGTCCGCTCGGCGCACGACACGGGCGCGCTCGAGGCCGCCGATCCCCCCGGGCACATCGCCCGCTACGGGCCGGACCGCCTCGTCACCGAGTGCGTGCGCACCGGCAACCCGGTGATGGTGGCGCGCGTGCGCGGCGGGGACCTGCCGCGCATCGCCCGCTCCCCCGAGGCAGCCCGGCAGCTCGGCCGCGCGGGCCTGCACTCCTATCTGGCGGTGCCGCTGATCGCGCGTGGCGAGGTCCTCGGCGCCCTCGACCTCAAGCGCGTCCACAACCCGCTGCCGTTCAGCGAGGACGACCTGCTGCTCGCCCGGGAGCTGGCCGCCCGCGCGGCGATCCAGATCGACAACGCCCGCTGGTACCAGAACGCCCGGGACACCGCCCTGACCCTCCAGCGCAGCATGCTGCCCAGCCATCCGCCGGTCACCGGCGGCCTGGAGGTCGCCTCCCGCTACCAGCCGGCCGGCGCGGGCACCGAGGTCGGCGGGGACTGGTTCGACGTCATCCCGCTGGAGGGGGCCAAGACGGCGCTGGTCGTCGGTGACGTGATGGGCAGCGGCATCGAGGCCGCCACCACCATGGGCCGGCTGCGCACCGCCACGCACACGCTGGCCTCGCTCGACCTGGAGCCGACCCGGCTCCTCGAGCACCTCGACAAGATCACCGACGGCCTCGACCACTCGATCGCGACCTGCGTGTACGCCGTCCACGACCCGGAGCTGCGGCAGTGCCGCATCGCCAACGCCGGGCACCTGCCCCCTGTCCGCGTCCGCCCGGGCCGGCCGCCCGAGCTGCTGGAACTGCCGACGGGCGCGCCGCTCGGCGTGGGCGGGGTCGCCTTCGCCACGACGACGGTCGACCTCGCGCCCGGCGATCAGCTCGTCCTCTACACCGACGGCCTGGTGGAGACCCGCCAGCACCCGCTGGACGAGCGTCTCGACGCGCTCCTCGCCCTGCTGGACGGCCCGGAGCGCCCGCTTCAGGAGTGCTGCGACCTTCTCCTGCGGACGCTGCACCAGCCGGAGAACTCCGACGACGTGGCGCTGCTGATCGCCCGGGTGCTCACCCCGGCGTGATCCCCCGGGCCGTGCCGGCCCCGCCTTCGGCCCGGCCGATCACGACGTGGGCGTACAGCTCGTCGGAGACCAGCAGGCGGGCCGACAGCCCGCTGCCCGCGAAGGCCTCCAGGGCCGCCGGGGCCTGCCGCTCGCCGGTCTCGATCAGCAGGCGGCCGCCCGGTGCCAGCCAGCGCGGGGCCTCGGCGGCGACCCGGCGCAGCACGTCCAGGCCGTCCGGGCCCCCGTCCAGCGCGACCAGCGGCTCGTGCTCGCGCGCCTCGGCGGGCAGCAGCGGCACCTCGCCGGTGGGGACGTACGGCACGTTCGCCGCGAGGATGCCGACCCGGCCGCGCAGTCCGGGGGGCAGCGCCTCGAACAGGTCGCCCTCGTGCACGCGGCCCCCGAACGGCGCCACGTTGCGGCGGGCGCAGCGCACGGCGGCGGGGTCGATGTCGGCGGCGTGCAGTTCCGCCCCGTCGAGCGCGGCGGCCAGGGCGGCGCCGACCGCGCCGGAGCCGCAGCACAGGTCGACGATCACGCGGGCGTCGGGGACGTGGGCGAGGGCCTGCCGCACGAGGAACTCGGTGCGCCGCCGCGGGACGAAGACGCCGGGGGCGACGGCGATCCGCAGACCGGCGAACTCAGCCCAGCCGAGGACGAGTTCGAGGGGGAGACCGCTCACGCGCCGCTCCACGAGGGCGGCCAGCTCGCCGGGGCCGTCGGCGGCGGACAGCAGGAGCCGGGCCTCTTCCTCGGCGAACACACAGCCGGCGGCGCGCAGGGCGCCGACCACGGCGTCGTGGGTGAGCGGTGCGGGTGAGGGGGAGAAGGGCGACGGGGACGCAGGGGGCATGGAAGCCGAGAGCCTTTCGGGAAGCCGAAGGGTGCTCTGGCGGTCGCCTAGCGGCGGTGGCCCGCGTCGTTCCGAGGGATGAGCACCCGACCTGACACAGCGGTGATGGGTCCCACCTCCCGGTCTCCTGGGCCGGGGCTCTCCCGGCCGGACGGCACACCCTACCGCAACGGTCCGGGCCGTTCCCGGGGAATACGGCGAGCCCGCGGGCCGCTGGCGTCGGGGTGCCGCCGTGCGCCGCCGGAGCCCGCCGTCACCGCCGGTGAGCGGCAGGGCGTCCCGCGCGCGGGTTCTCCGCCGGGACGTCGTACGGTGGTACGCGCACCTGCTGTCCCGACCAGCGGGCCGTCGCCCGCGGCGGCCTGGAGGCCCCACCCCATGCACGTCACCCGAGGCTTCACCGGACGCCCGCGCGTCCCGAACGCCGCCCTGCCGCCGGGCCAGTACGACGCCGGGGACGACTGGCCCGTCCTGTCCGCGGAGGTCACCCCCGAGCTGACGCCGCAGGAGTGGACGTTCCGCGTCGACGGCCTGGTGGAGCGGCCGCGGACCTGGACCTGGGAGCAGGCGCACGCGCTGCCCGCCTCCGCGTACGAGGGCGACATCCACTGTGTGACGAGCTGGTCCAAGTTCGGTGTGCGGTTCGGTGGTGTCTCGCTGGACGCCTTCCTGGATGTGGTCCGGCCCCATGGGTCCGCCACCCATGTGGTCGCCTACGCGCACACCGGGTACACCACCAACCTCCCGCTCGCCGATGTGACGGGTGGGCGGGCCTGGATCGCCTGGGAGTACGACGGGCGGCCGCTCGCCCCCGAGCACGGCGGACCGGCGCGGCTGATCGTGCCCCATCTGTACTTCTGGAAGAGCGCGAAGTGGATCGCGGGGCTGCGCCTCCTCGACCACGACGAGCCGGGCTTCTGGGAGAGCAACGGCTACCACCCGCGCGGCAACCCCTGGGAGGAGCAGCGGTACTCCGGTGACTGAGACCCTGGGGACGACCTCGTCCTTCACTCCCCCGACCCGTTTCGCCGTGCCCGGCCGGATCTCCGTGGACGACCGGGCGGCGTCCGTGTGGCAGACCGCGACGATCACCGGCATCCGCCGCGAGACGCCGCGGGTGGCCACGTTCCGGCTGTCCGTGCCCGCCTGGCCGGGGCATCTGCCGGGCCAGCACCTGATGGTGCGGCTCAGGGCGCAGGACGGCTATGTGGCGCAGCGCCACTACTCGATCGCGTCCGCGCCCGACGACACCGGCCACATCGAGCTGACGCTGGACCATGTCGACGGCGGTGAGGTGTCCGGCTGGTTCCACACGGTGGCCGAGCCGGGTGACACGGTCGAGGTGCGCGGCCCGGTCAGCGGGTTCTTCGCGTGGCCCGGCGACCGGCCGGCGCTGCTGCTCGGCGCGGGTTCCGGCGTCGTCCCGCTGATGTCGATGGTGCGGCACCACCGCGCCCGTCGCTCGGACGTGCCGCTGCGGCTGCTGGTGTCGGCCCGCAGCCCCGAGGAGCTGATCTACGCGTCGGAGTACGGCTCGGAGACGACGCCGGTGTTCACCCGGAGCGCACCGGCCGGTGTGCCCGTGGGACGTATGTCCGCCGCACATGTGGCGCCGCTCCTGGCCGAGCGGCCTCCCGGTGGGTGGGAGGCCTATGTGTGCGGCTCCAACGGGTTCGCCGAACACGCGTCGCGGCTGCTGGTGGCCGCGGGCCAGCCGGTCGACCGCATCCGGATCGAACGCTTCGGCTGACCCGGGAACAGGGCCCGGTGTTCGGGGTACCTGGACGGCATGCGAAGCCGGGTGCGTTGGTGGCGTCTGCGGCACAACGAGCTGCGGCGCCGGTCGGATGTCGTCGAGACGTGGACCCTGCTCGGGGTGGGCCTGCTGCTGTTCGTGGTCGCCCCCCTGGTGGGAGTGGCCGCGGGCTGGTGGGCGCACGGTGACGCCCAGGCCACGGCCGAGAAGCAGCGAGCCGAGCGACGGCAGGTGCGGGCGATGGTGGTCCGGACGGTCTCGGGCGCGCTGCACACCCCGCAGACCGGGCGGCAGCCGTCGGCGAAGGTGACGGTCCGCTGGACGGAGCCGGGGACCGGGCCCCGGACGGCGGCCGTGCGCGTCCCTACGGGGACGCGGCCGGGTGAGACGGTCCATGTGTGGCTGGACTCCGCCGACCGCGGTGTGCACCCGCCGCCGGACGACTCCGCGGTACGGCAGCACGCGGTGACGATGGGGGTGTGCGCGACGGGCGCCACGGCCGCCGTCGTCGTCCTCGGCCACGGCCTCGTGCGGCATGCCGCGATGCGCCGCCGGCTGGCCGAGTGGGACCGGGCGTGGGCCGCCACGGAACCGGCGTGGACGGGCCGCAACGTCTGAGCCGTACCCACCGCGTCCACGGACGGAGCCCTGGTCAGCGCGCCGATCTTCGACGTAGCGTGCGGTGTCCGTGCTCCCTCCTCGCACAAGGTGGTCTCCATGGCCCTGTTCGACCTCCCGCTCGACGAGCTGCGCGCCTACCGCAGCGCGTCCTCCGAGCCCGAGGACTTCGACTCCTTCTGGTCCAGGACGCTGGACGAGGCGCGCGAGCACGATCTGGACGTCCGCTACGAGCCGGTCGACACCGGTCTGACCACGGTGCGGGTGTACGACGTGACGTTCGCCGGGTTCGGCGGGCACCCCGTCAAGGGCTGGCTGCGGCTGCCCGCGGGGGCGGCCGAACCGCTGCCGCTGGTCGTGGAGTTCGTGGGGTACGGCGGCGGCCGCGGACTGCCGCACGAGAACCTGCTGTGGGCGTCCACGGGCCGGGCGCACTTCACGATGGACACCCGCGGGCAGGGCAGCACCTGGGGCGGGGGCGGCGACACCCCGGACCCGGTGGGCGCGGGGCCCGCGTTCCCCGGTTACATGACGCGGGGCGTCGACGCGCCCGAGAACTACTACTACCGGCGGGTGTTCACGGACGCGGTCCGTGCCGTCGAGGCGGCCCGCGCCCACCCGCTCACCGACGCCGCCCGGACGGTCGTGGCGGGCGAGAGCCAGGGCGGCGGCATCGCGATCGCGGTCGGCGGCCTGGTGCCCGACCTCACGGCGGTGGCGCCGGACGTGCCGTTCCTGTGCGACTTCCCGCGCGCGACGACCCTGACGGACCGTCATCCGTACCGCGAGATCGGCCTGTTCCTCAAGACGCACCGCGGACGCACCGCCGACGTCCTGCGCACCCTGTCGTACTTCGACGGCGTCCACTTCGCCGCGCGCGGCCGGGCACCCGCCCTGTTCTCGGCGGCGCTGGAGGAGCAGACCTGCCCGCCGTCGACGGTGTTCGCCGCGTTCAACGCCTGGGCGCACGACGAGAAGGCCATCGAGGTGTACGACTTCAACGACCATGAGGGCGGCGGCCCGTACCACGAGGTGGTCAAGCTGGACTGGCTGCGTTCCCGCGCCTGACGGGCGTCCCGCCGGGGCACACCGCCCCGGCACCCTTCCCTCCAGTCCGACCAGTCGGTACGTTCAGGTCGGGGCCGCGCCGGCGTGGCCCTTCTCCGGTGGACGACGAGGGGTGGGCGGCTCATGACGGACGGTGCGGCGCGGGTGCACGGGCACTGCGATCCACGGTTCGAGGCGGTGCGCACGGCGTTCGAGGCGAACTTCCGGGAGCGGGGCGAGCTGGGTGCGGCCGTCGCCGTCACGGTCGGCGGCGAGACGGTCGTGGACCTGTGGGGCGGCTGGGCGGACGGGGCGCGCAGCCGGCCCTGGGAGCGCGACACGCTGGTCAACGTCTGGTCGACGACCAAGGGCCCGACGGCGCTGTGCGCGCACATCCTGGCCGACCGGGGGCTGCTCGACCTGGACGCGCCGGTGGCCGCCTACTGGCCGGAGTTCGCGGCGGCGGGCAAGGAGGAGGTCCTCGTGCGGCATCTGCTGGCGCACCGGGCCGGCCTGTCCGGGCTGCGCGAGCCCCACGCGCTCCGGGAGCTGTACGACTGGGAGCTGACGACCCGGCGGCTCGCGGCGACGGAACCCTGGTGGACGCCGGGGACGCGGTCCGGGTACCACGCGATCACGTACGGCTTCCTGGTCGGGGAGGTCGTGCGGCGGGTGTCGGGGCTGCGGCCCGCCGCGTTCCTGGAGCGCGAGGTGACCGGCCCGCTCGGCGTCGACTTCACGATCGGGCTGCCGGAGAAGGAGTCCGGCCGCGCGGCCGAACTGGTCCAGCCCCCGGCCGGACCCGAGGGCGAACGGCCCGCCGCGCCCGCCGCGTTGCCGCCCGCGGCGCTGGCCGCGGTGGCCAATCCGGCGGTGGGCGCGGAGCAGGCCAACACACCCGCGTGGCGGGGGGCCGAGATCCCCGCCGCGAACGGGCACGGCACCGCGCGGGCGGTCGCCGCCCTGTACGGGATCTTCGCGGGCCGCGGCTCGTACGGCGGCCGCCGGTTCCTGTCCCCCGAGGCGGCCGAGCGGGTGCGGGAGGGGCAGGGCAGGTGCCGCGACCTGGTGCTGGGCGCCGGACTGGGGCACGAGACGGAGATCGGGCTCGGGTTGTGGCTCAGTGGCCCGCACGGCTCGTACGGGCCGAACCCGCGCGCTTTCGGACACGACGGCTTCGGCGGATCCTGTGGCCTGGCCGACCCGGAGGCGGGGGTGTCGCTGGGGTACGTGATGAACCTGATGGGGCCCCATATCGCCGACGATCCACGCAAGACGGCCCTGGTCGACGCCGTGTACGCCTCACTCTGAGTCAGCGGACGACCACGCGGTTTCAGCCGAAGTGAAGACCCGCCCTTCCCTCATGGTTTAGACCAATGCTTGGATCTGGTGACGCAAGGAGCCCGCACGGCTACGACACGTCACCGATCAGGAGGCGCGGCATGGTCCGCACCACCCCGCACGAACGCCCCGTCACCATCGCGCAGCCGCTGTACTGGCGGATCGCCACCCAACTGCTGGGCGAGCTGCGCGACGGCACCATTCCGCCCGGTGAACGGCTGCCGGGGGAACGCCAGCTGGCAGGGCACTTCGGAGTGAGCAGGGAGACCGTACGGCAGGCGCTGGAGGTGCTGCGCCGCAGCGGTCTGGTCGCCACCGACCGGCGCGGCAGCCACGCCAGCCTGCCGGGGCTGCCGGTCGAGGCGCCGACGTCGGTGGCGTTCCCGATCGGCGCCCAGGCGGCGGGACCCGGTGCCGTGGACCAGTCCATGGTGGTCTGGGAGTCACCCTCGGCGGAGCACGCCGAGGCACTGGGGATCGACCGGCACCGGCCGACGCTGGTGCACCGCTACGAGTGGGCGGGCGCCGACGGGCGGGCCCGGCGCACGGCGGTGACAACGTTCTCGGCGGTGGCGCTGGCGGAGGTGGCGGAGCTGGCCCGCTACCGGGACCGTGCGGACGGTTCCGGTGCGGCCCAGATGCGCCGCGCCTACGACTGGATGCGCAGGGCGGGCCTGACCCTGCATCACCGGGACGCCATCACCCGGCTCCCGGGGGGCTCCTCGGTCCGGGTCACCCGGCGTTCGCACGACCAGTACGGGCGGCCCCTGGAGATCACGGACCTGGTGCTGGAGGCCCACCAGGACGCCCTCGTCTACGAGTTCACGGTCCCTGCCGCGGGCTGAGGGCGTACGACCCTCGACTGGCGGCCCAGGGCGAGCAGCCGGCCGTCGGCGGCCCAGACGGTGCTGTCGTCGACGGCCCAGCCGCCGCCCGCGTGCTCGGTGCGGATCCTGACCAGCGCCCAGCCGTCGGGGGCGCCCTCGTCGAGGGCGTCGGTGAGGTGGACGGTGAGTTCGGCGGTGGGTACGGGCCGCGCGGTGTCCCAGACGGCGTAAAGGGCGGGCGGCAGGACGTCGGTGAGGGTGACGACGGCGGCCGCGTCGAGCGGCCGGCCGTCCAGGAAGCGGATCCACGCGGTGAGTTCGGCCCGTTCCCCGCCGGCGAGCGGGCGGTCCGCGGTCGCGGGGCGTATCTCCAACTGCCGCGAGAACGGGGACAGGTCGAGCGGGAGACGCAGCAGCGGGGAGTCCTCGGGACCGGGCACGCGGGGCGCCGGGTGCGCCTCGTGCGGCACGCCCTCTCGGCGGGCGCCGAAGAGAGCGGAGCCGAGGACGACCGGGACGCCGTTCTGGTGGCCGGTGAAGACGCACGTCGCGGTGCGCCGGCCCGGGGTGGCGGGGGCGGTGCCGGAGAAGTGCAGCGGGCTGTCGTCCACGGGCGCGAGGTAGTGGGTGGTCAGCGTGCGGACCGGATGCGCTCCGCCGGCGAAGCGGTCGCGGACGGTGGTCAGCGCGAGGGCGGCGACATGGCCGCCGTGCGCCCCCTCCCAGGAGTGCCAGGCGGGGTCGACGCGGGTCTCGGTGTCGGTCGAGGTGCTCACCCGGCCACGATAACCACGTGAGTTTGAAAATCAAACCCTTGTCCGGCTTCCGGTCCGGAAATCCAACCCACCCGGTCGGGCGCCTCTCACCCGGCAGGGCGGCGGGCCACCACCATCCGCACCCGGGGGCTGCCGTCCCGCCGGGTCCCGAACTCGGGCAGCGGCTGCCAGCTCACCTCGAATCCCGCGTCCGCCAGGCCCCTACGCACGTCCGGCAGCCGGAAGGTCCGGTAGTACATGACGAACGGCGGCCGCCGGACGGCGTTGCGCACCCGCATCACCGCGTCGAAGCCGAGGAGCGCCCAGTAGCCGGGGGACGTGGGGCGCGGTGGCGCCACGACCGGGAAGGCGAAGCGGCCGCCCGGCCGCAGGACCGAGTGGACCTGGCCGAAGAGGCCGGGCAGTTCACGCGGCAGGAAGTGCCCGAACGCCCCGAAGCTCACCACCAGGTCGAAGGCGGCGGTGAACGGCAGGGCCCGGGCGTCCGCGCGGACCCAGCCGACCCGTGGCCCGGCACCCGCGTCCCGGGCCGCCTCGGCGCGCTCCCGGGCGACCTCGAGCATGCCGGCGCTGAAGTCGACGCCGGTGACGCCGCGCCGGCACAGACCGCTCAGGACACCCAGTCCCGCGCCGGTGCCGCAGCACAGGTCGAGGCCGTCGTCGTACGGACCACCGGGCGCGAGGGCCGCGCTGACGGCGGTCAGGACCGAGTCCGGGGTCCGGAAGGGCGTGGGGTCGAACTTGGGGGCCAGCAGGTCGTAGCCGTGCTCGACCGACGACAGGGCCTGGACGGCGAGTTCGCGCAGGCTGGGGCCCTCGGGGCTGAACACCGGCGTCACCGCGCCGCGACGCGTCGTCCGAGGACCGCGAGGACACGGTCGCACCAGCGCAGGTTCTCCTCCTCGAAGGAGATGCCGGCCAGCAGCGTCAGATAGGGCCCGACGCGCTCCGCCTCCTCCAGGTACGCCTCCTCGGTGCGCCCGTCCAGGAGGCGTTCACGGACGCGTTGGTAGCGGTCGAGCTTGCCGCGCGCCCAGCTCCGCCGCTCCTCGACCAGGGCGCGGGCGGTCCCGGGATCATCCATGGCCTGCACCTTGATCAGGAGTTCGTCGCGGATGGCGGTGGGCCGTCGGGGCGGCTGTGCGGCGAAGGCGCGCAGTTGCTCGCGGCCGGCGGCGGTGAGGGTGAACATCCGCTTGTTCGGCCGCCGTTCCTGGTGCACGAACCGGGCCTCGACGAGGCCGTCCTGAGCGAGGCGTTCCAGTTCGCGGTAGAGCTGCTGCGGGGTCGCGGGCCAGAAGTTCGCGAACGAGATGTCGAAGATCTTGGACAGCTCGTAACCCGAGGCCTCGCCCTCCAGAAGGGCGGCGAGCACGGCGTACTTGAGGGACATGTGGACACCGTAACAGCGGGTGATTATTGTCATCCGCACCTACTCAACAAATTGATTATGAGGTGATCCGGATGCACGCGTTCCGTGCGGCGGTCGAGGCGGGCGACACCGACGCCATGGAGGCCCTGCTGGCGGAGGACGTCGTCTTCACCAGCCCGGTGGTGTTCAAGCCGTACACCGGCAAGGCGATCACGGCGGCGATCCTGCGCGGTGTCGTCCGGGTCTTCGAGGACTTCCGGTACGTCCGCGAGATCCACGACGAGGGCGGCCGGGACCACGCGCTGGTCTTCACCGCGCGGGTCGGCGACAAGCAGATCACCGGCTGCGACTTCCTGTCGGTGGACGAGGACGGGCTGATCGACGACTTCATGGTCATGGTGCGCCCGCTGTCCGGGGCCCAGGCGCTGGCCGAGGCCATGGGCGCCCAGTTCGACCAGATCCTCGCGGACGCCGAGGCGCGCACCGCGTAGGCCTTCACCGGCCGGCTCCCACGGCCGGCATGGACGGCGGCTCCCCGAGCCGCCGTCCACCCGTTTCACGGGACTCCTAGCCACGCGCCGAACGCGCGTGCTACCGTCGAGTCAGCACTTGTGTACGCCCCGTCGAGGGCGCCGGTGCTGATCCTCTCCCGAGTCCGCCGGTCGGCGTACCGGCGGCTTTCTCCTTCCACCTCCGCGACCAGCGGTTCGCTCCGCTCGGCGAGGTGCTGTTCTCCGCCGCACGCGAAGGCCCGTTCCACGCCTTCCCGTCTCCGCGGC
>Ga0164243_10004030_pt1 | contig 23163 bp, 18 predicted proteins | sample OricompcompostOP_FD_108781 | JGI IMG/M metagenome (GOLD analysis project Ga0164243, IMG submission 108781) | Organic Plus compost microbial communities from Emeryville, California, USA - Original compost - Organic plus compost (OP) | ecosystem: Engineered > Solid waste > Mixed feedstock >...
AAGCGGAGATCTCCCTGCAAAACAAGCAAGCCTGCTACCGACCGAGACCGGCATTCTGACGATTGATAATACGCAGGGCTATCTCGATTTGCTCTCCACGCAGATCACCCAACTGAAAAGCGTCGCAAGCTCAGATCAGGAGTTAATGAAACATGCAAGCAACGTGGAAAACGCCATCACGAACCTGAAAGACTGGGTCCAGAAGATGCGAACCTACGCAACCCAGCTTATTAAGGCATCGGATATCAAGAGCCCCGAGATGATTAAGGTTGCTCTTCAGTTGAAACAGCTCGCGGCTGACGCTTATGCCGGCCGAACCATTCCACCCAATCAGGGCCCACAGCCGATTCTGGGTTCAGCCGGAGCCTATCAGGCGTATGTCGAGAGCCAGTATCTGGCAACCCTCACCCTGCAAAAAGTCTAGCAGGATCATTCCGAGGCATGGACAGAAACGGATCCATGCCTCTTTTTTTTCCGCTCACCATACAGGACTTCATGGTACCCTTTAAGGGCAAAAAAGAAGTACTGATTTGGCCAAATAATCAGCACTTGCTATTTTGAGGGCGTTTTCACGCTTCTACTGCCGGAAATAATTGCTATTTCCGGCAGACAGAATGCTCTCGCAATGGGGGAGGAACTATAGGAAAAGGAGAGAAAGAAGCAAAAGTCCGCTGAACTGTAGAGCTTATTGCCGGCTTTCATTGTCGGAAAAATGGGAGATCTGACATTCAGTTCTGAAGAAAAAACCTTACAGAAGTGTGTTTTGATATTTGTTCTATAGGGTTATTTGGCTTCAAGCGCGGGCTAAAATAGAAAAACGCGCCCAGCACCTGCGACATACGGTTTAGAAAACCTGTTTGTAAGCATTCGGTTCTACAAGCTACTTTACAACGTTTTTCTTCTGCTCCAGCTAAGGTCAATATCACACCATTACAAAGGGTAGGAGTTCCCCAGGATCGGTACCTGACTCTGCCTCTTTCCTAAATACAACCCCATCTTATGATGAGCGCTCTCTACAGTTCCTGAAATTGCCCAAAATTCGGGCATACATTTGCCGGGACATAAACGCATCCCGGCAAAACAACTGCGGCTCGCTTCAGATGGAAGTACATGAAAAACAGCAAGGCCGTTTATGGCATCCAGAAGAACAGTCCTATTTTTGCAGGAAAGGTGCCAGAGACTTAAAGTCGTACGCATCCCAGGCAGTGCGCCACGTTAGATTTTGCCATACAAATTGCTCAGCGGTCGGCCTCTTCAGTGTACAGCCTCCGACCTGTTCCCTTGCCTCTTTACCATATTTATCAATGGTATCCCCATGTAGAAAAACAATTACACTCTCCAGACCTAGCGGCGGCTGTGCGGTCCACAGCGCCTTCTGCATTCTAAAACAATCCATCTTGACCGAATCGCGAGCTGAGTTGTTATCCCACTGTGCTCCGATATATGTTGTGACCTGAACCGTTTTCTGATCAGGAAAATAAAGCACCTCAGCATCTTTCTTCACGCTGGTCGCAGTCGCTTTCACTCGCTCTTCTAGAGTGAGATTCCTGGTAGGCGTGGGGGTTGGCGCAGCTTGTTGCTGTTTCTGCTGGGTGGGCTGAGTTGTCGCCTGGGCTTGTGTTTGCGCCGTTTTGCTACCAGAGTTAGCAAAAGATCCAAATCCGCTACAGGTACAAAGCAAGGCAGCACAGGCAACAATGAATAGTACCTTTCCTCGAACCGACAAACGCTTGAACCAGGCAATAAAGGGATTGGGCTTCTTCTGGGGGTAAAGTGGTTGATAATTTGGTGGTTGTTGCATTCATATCCTCCACAAGATATAATTCAAAGAATCAATAAAAAAAGGATCTGATATGCTAAACGTAGCCCCACCGAAATTTTATAGCATTGTTTACAACTTACTATGATATAAAGAATTTTGTAATTTTTATACGCTTTTTGATTATTGATCCATTGCGATCTACAGACAGCTTTTTTTGTTTAAGGATCTGATCCCTCCTCTCTAAAAATGCATCATGTCGTTCATACAAATATTTCCTCTAATACGATATATAGTATGATGAAATTCTTGTATTTATAGCATCGTGTTATACTCCCTATGCTTACGATATAAGATGTTATATAGCCTTATATGGATATCCTGTATTAATCTCCCTGCAAGGTTTTTTTACTGAAGGCAGTTCACAGGAGGCTCTTTAGCTTCTGGAGTCCTTTGGTTCTGTACCTCTGTCTGGAAACTAGATGCATTCATTGTGAAGAGTGGCTTTAAAAGCTTCTAAGTGGCAAAATAAATAAAGGCAGATGGCATAAAACATGACAGAACATAGTATTATAAATTTGATCTGAGCACTTATACTCAAGGGATAGAGCAACGAGCTTCAGTAACGATTTTTTAAAAGACACAGTGGAGGTTTTATGAAGCGGATTTTTCAGGAATATGGCAAGAGCACAAAAAAAAGAGAAACGGCTTAACAAGCCATCTCTCTTACAAACGCGCCCAGCAGGATTCGAACCTGCGACACACGGTTTAGAAGACCGTTGCTCTATCCACTGAGCTATGGGCGCTTACATCCGGGAAACCGTTGAAACACTGGATAAACAACGGCAAACCCTTTATCATAATAGCAATGCCTGCCCCATTCTGTCAAGCATCTGCTGACTTTTTGCCCCGGTCGACAGATTCAGCAATACAGACCCGGCTCGCTACCAGAGGATGAGCAGCCACCAGCCCGGCCACCGGACACACCTTGACAAGCAACGCTCAAAGACTTATAATACACCTGAAATCCGAGTAAAGAACTAAGGATTAGGGGAAGCAATCCTTTTCCCATTTTTGATAGAGAAGATTTAAGCCAGCAAGTGGAGAAATCTATGAGTCAGGCATTTGAACTGGAACAGGATACGTATAGTGCTGGTTTCCATGTACCAGAAAACTATGCGTTTAAGTCCGAAAAGGGCCTCAACGAGCGCATCGTTGCACAAATATCTGAGATGAAAGGCGAACCCAGTTGGATGCGGGATTTCCGTCTGAAGAGCCTGAAACTCTTTGAGAGACGGCCGATGCCAACCTGGGGCGCTGACCTGTCCGGTATTAATTTTGACGATATCTATTACTACATTAAGCCTGTGCCCCAGCAGGGTAAGTCCTGGGATGACGTGCCATCCGAAATCAAAGAGACATTCGACCGTCTTGGTATTCCTCAGGCAGAACAGAAATACCTTGCTGGCGTGACCGCACAGTACGAAAGTGAAGCAGTCTATCACAAGGTTCGTGAGGATCTGGAAAAGCTTGGCGTGATCTTCACCGATATGGACACCGCCCTGCGCGAGTATCCTGATCTGGTGAAAGAGCACTTCGGCACTATTGTTCCGCCTTCCGACAACAAATTCGCCTCGCTGAACAGCGCCGTCTGGAGTGGTGGTAGCTTTGTCTACGTGCCCGCCAACGTTCGCGTTGAGATTCCGCTACAGGCGTACTTCCGTATCAACGCCCGCAACATGGGCCAGTTCGAGCGCACACTGATTATCGCCGAACCCGGTTCTTATGTCCACTATGTGGAGGGTTGTACGGCTCCTAACTATACCGATGATAGCCTGCACAGTGCTGTTGTTGAGATCAAGGTGAAAGAGGGCGCACGCGTTCGCTATACCACCATTCAGAACTGGTCGAAGAACGTCTACAACCTCGTGACCAAGCGTGCCGCCGCATACCGTGACGCAACGATGGAATGGGTTGACGGTAACCTCGGCTCAAAAGTTACCATGAAGTATCCTGCTGTCCTGCTGATGGAGCCAGGCGCGCGTGGTGACGTGCTTTCTGTCGCCTTCGCAGGCGATGGGCAGCATCAGGACGCAGGCGCGAAGATCACGCACCTTGCACCGCACACCACTTCGCAGATTCTGTCGAAGTCGGTCTCGAAGGGCTCTGGTCGCTCCTCCTATCGCGGCCTGATCCGCATCAATCCGGGCGCCCATCACACGAAGTCGAGCGTCCGCTGTGATGCGCTGCTGCTTGATGAGCAAGCCCGCACCGACACGTACCCGACCATCCGCGTCGAAGAGAACATGACCGAGATCGGCCACGAGGCCACTGTCTCGAAGGTCGGTGAAGATCAGCTCTTCTATCTGATGAGCCGCGGTCTTGATGAGTCCGAGGCATACTCGCTGATCGTCAACGGTTTCATCGAGCCGATCACCAAAGAGCTGCCGATGGAATACGCCGTTGAGCTGAACCGTCTGATCCAGCTTGAGATGTCCGGTAGTGTGGGCTAGTCCGCAACCAGAACAATCATTCAAAGGGGACCTCTTCACCGAAGTCCCCTTTTTTTGTTGCTCCTTGCAGCCCGCAGCCGTCATCCTGTATGCTAAAAGAAACAGGTCTTGCAGTTGGAGATGGCATATGTCAGCGATATACTACATGAAGGGCGATCTCTTTACCTCAACAGCGCAGACGCTTGTTAACCCGGTGAATTGTAAAGGGGTCATGGGGGCAGGGCTTGCTCTCGCCTTCAAACAACGCTACCCGAAGATGTTTCAAGCCTATCAGCAGGATTGTGCGGCGGGCAGGTTGCGTATCGGGCGCCCGGTCCTCTATACCGAAAGCACGCCCTGGATTCTGAATTTTCCGACAAAAAATCACTGGCGCCAACCCTCAACTCTCTCGATCATTGAACAGGGTCTTGCCCACTTCGTCGCCCACTATCGCAAGCAAGGCATCACCAGTATCGCGTTTCCCAAACTCGGCACCCTGCACGGGCGACTCTCCTGGGATACGGTTGGCCCGTTGATGGCCCGCTATTTACGCGCACTTGATATTGATGTTTTTCTCTATATTACTGATGAGGACACACCGTACTCCTGATCAGAGACAAAGCGCGTAACCCGAGTGCCGACCAACCGTAGTAAGATGTAGAGGGAAGGAATCTGACCCCGACCATATCGAAAGCAATCATAGAAGTGGGAGACAATTCTTTGGCCTACTGCCTCAATCCACGCGGGGGACACGAGAACCCGGATACAGCTATCAGTTGCTCACGTTGTGGTTTCCTGGTCCACGGCGCTCATATCGGCACCTATCAGGTGCTCTCATTTATTGGGGCCGGGAGCTATGGCTATGTCTATAAGATCCGCGAGTCGGCTCCACTCAGCCGTGTACTGGCCCTGAAAGTCCTGCGTCTGGATCAGTTTACAGCCAAATCCAGAGCGAACTTCTTTCAGGAGGCTCGACGGATTGCGGCCATGCATCATCCAAATATTCTACCGGTCTATAACTTTGGCCAGCTAGAGGATAGCGAACAACCCTATCTTGTCACTGACTATGCCCCCCGAACCATTCTGGACCTGTTCCGTAACAGTAATGGCGCTCCCCGTCTTGCTTTCGCCGAAGAGCTTGTTCCCTATGTGCAGCAAACCGCAGACGCGCTTCAATATGTACATAATAGCGGAATGGTGCATCAGGACGTCAAACCGGGTAATCTGCTAATCGGGCGCAATGGACAGGTACTCCTCTCCGATTTCGGCACAACGCTCCATCTCGGCACTCAGACACATGCCTCCCTGGGCGAAGTCACTGGAACCGCCGCGTATATGCCCCCGGAACAGTGGCAGGGCACGCCACGACGCGACTCGGATCAATACGCTCTCGCAATCTGCTGCTATGAGCTCCTGACGGGGCGAACGCCATTTGTCCATAAAGGGATTGAAGAAATGTGGCTGGCCCACGTCCATACCGCGCCTCCCCCACCACAGCAATGGAATCCGCGCATTCCGGTTGAGGTCTCTGCTGTGTTGCAGCGAGCGATGGCAAAAGACTACCGCCAGCGCTATAGCAGCGTCAGTTTGTTCGCTCGCGCCTATACCGAGGCAGTTGAAACAGCGCTGCTCCGCTATGTTTGTCGTCATTGTGGGCAACAGAATCGCAGTGGCGCTCAACGCTGCGCCTTCTGCGGCACCGAATATGATAACCGCCGCTGTCCCTACTGTGAGACGCCGGTTCGCTTCGGTCAGCGCTGCTGCTCCACCTGTGGCCGCCTGACTATTCCTTCAGCACTGGCACTCTATAGCCCACTGGCAGGGGTCAGCCTGAACCAGGGCCGCTATATCATCAAACACATGCTCAGGCGCTCGGAAGAATCACGCTCAATGGTGGCAATTGCTTTTGATGAGCGAACGCGGCAGAAAGTCATCCTCAAACGGTGGGAGTGCGCCGACACCCCCTTAGCACAACGGGCCAAAGATGTCGCGCATTTCGATAGAGTGACCGAACCCCTCACACGCCTGCAACATCCGTTGGTACCTCGGGTCCTACACCGCTTTGCCGAGGGCCAGCACTACTATCTGGTGATGAACTATATTGATGGGGAAAGCATTGAGGAACGCCTGCTGAAATTGCTGCGTCCGATCCCTGAACAGGACGCCATTCAGTATATGTTCTCGATCTTAAATATTCTGATCGCACTGGAAAAGCAGACACCTCCTCTGCGGCACTATGATATCTCGCCTTCTAACATCATTATCGAGAAACAGCGCAATCGAGCCATGCTCACAGGCTTTCAGGTGCCACTTCCGCCCTCGATTCTGGCAGCTCATCCCGGAGGAGGCCCCCGCCGCACCACGCGCAAACTGGCTATCTCCCCCTATCTGCCAATTCAGGACAAGCCATTCGATCAACGAACCTGCATCTTTGCTCTGGCCGCGACTATGCATCATGCAGTAACCAACATCGCGCCGCCACACTACCCGACCTACCCACCGGCGCGCATCCTGAATAAAGCAATCTCGCCAGCGTTTGAAGCAATTCTCAGTAAGGCGCTGGCCGAAGACCCGGGCGTGCGCTATCAGACCTATGAGCAACTCAAGACCAGTCTGCAAGCCCTGTTAACCAAAAGGTAAAGAAGAAGAGACTGCGCGGTCTCTTCTTCTCGCTCAATTTCGTCTGCACTAGCCACGCTGTTCCAGCGGGACATACTCCGTCACTTTTGGTCCGACATAGTCGGCGCGTGGCCGGATCAGGCGGTTGTTTGCATACTGTTCCAGGATATGAGCCGTCCAGCCTGCTACGCGGCTCGAAGCAAAAATGGGGGTATCCAGATCCACAGGAATGCCCATTGTGTAGTACACCGAGGCAGAATAGAAGTCAACATTGGCATTCAGCCCTTTATGCTCCTTCATATATGCCTCAATCTTACGCGATATCTCGAACCAGCGAGTTTCGCCCTTGCGCTCACCCAATTCCTTCGACATCTCACGCAGATGCGTTGCTCGGGGGTCCTCCGTCCGATATACACGATGCCCAAAGCCCATAATGCGCTCTTTGCGGGCCAGCGCCTCCTGAATATAGGCCTCTGCCTTTTCAGGCTCGCCGATCTTCAGTAAGGTGCGCATGACCTGCTCGTTCGCGCCACCATGCAGTGGGCCAGAAAGCGCGCTGATAGCCGCAGTGATTGAAGCATACATATCGGCTTTTGTTCCGGCAGTGACACGAGCGGCAAATGTCGAGGCGTTCAACTCATGGTCAGCATGCAAAATCAGGGCAACATCCAGAACCCGAGCGCTATACTCGTCGGGCTTCTCGCCATTCAACATATACAGGAAGTTAGCGGCATGGGAGCCATCGGACAATGGCGCAATCGGTTCACGTCCGTTCCGAATATGGTGCCAGGCCGCGATAATGGTAGGGAAGGCGGCAGTCAGGCGAATCGCCCGTTGCTCGTTGGCATGTGTCGATGTATCATTCAAGCTCGTGTCGAATGCAGCAAGGGCGGAAATGGCCGTGCGCAAGGCGTTCATCGGGGCGGTCTCGGCAGGAAGCAGTTTCATCAGCGCAATAATCTGCTCCGGGATAACACGATGAGCACAAAGCTGCGCTTTTACTTCCTCTAGCTGCGCTTTCGTTGGGAGCGTACCATGCCAGAGAAGATATGCGGTCTCTTCAAAGGTCGAATAGCGTGCGAGATCGTGGATATCCACCCCAAAATAGGTGAGTTTGCCAAGTTTACCATCAAGATCACAAATAGAAGACGTCGTGGCGACGACATCCTCGAGACCTGCTGTAGCAGTGGTCATTCTCAGTCCTCCACAGGATATCGCTTCGTCTCAGGGGAATATATGCGGCATACTTGCTCATCAATGAGCCAGTCTTTCCGCTTCCACAGCGAAGCAGAAACTTTTGTAGACAGTGTGCGATAGTTCTAGTGTTATTGTGTACAGGTATTATGACACCAGAGCTTGCAGGTGTCAACGAAGCTAGCTAACACGCTTATCTATCTACATATATCACCTTATATCCCTCTTTTTCAAGTCGTTGTAACTTGGAGATAGCCTTTCATGCCAAAAGCAATAGTCACCGCACGTAAAATATGCTACACTAGCACAAACGGCTTCAAAGTCTGGGGTAATTTGTGTGATGAGCAGGTCAGCAACAGAAGACGAGCGACTCCTGATCGCTCGGAGCCAACGAGGAGACGTACAGGCATTTAACCAGCTTGTGCTGCGCTATCAGCAGTTGATGTATAGCGCAGTTTTTCGCATGCTCGGGAACGCCGAGGTTGCCGCCGATGTCACGCAGGAAGCCTTTCTTTCCGCTTTTCGCGCGATCTCGACCTTTCGGCCCGGCTCCTCTTTTCGGGCATGGCTGTTGCGCATTGGCTCCAACCTGGCCTGCGACCACTGGCGTCGGGTTCAACGCCACCCCACGACCTCACTGGACGAACTGACCGAAGAAGATGCGCCCCATGCCCCCGAACAACTAGGCTCTCTCATCACCTCCCGGCAAGAGGAGAACCCGGAAGCGCACGTACTCTCACGCGAGCTTCAAGAACTGATTCAACAGGGGCTGGCGCAGCTTCCGCTTGATCAGCGCGTCGCGGTGATTCTCTGTGATATTCAGGGCCTTTCCTATGATGAGATTGCTGAGGCCACACAGGCCACGCTCGGTACCGTTCGTTCCCGCATTGCGCGTGGTCGGAGCAAACTGCGCAGTTATCTTTCGCAACACCGGGAACTTTTACCCGGCACCTATCGTCTAAGCAACGAGTAAATCTTTTCCTGGAGCTTTTGTGTGACACACGATACCCGGCATCTGACAACTGAAGAACTTTCGGCCTACCTTGATGGAGAACTCACCTCCCCCGAACAGGACGAGGCAGAACGCCATATACAATCCTGTGAGGACTGTAGGCAATCGTTGGAGTCGCTCCGGCAAACGGTCGCCTTGCTCCATGACCTTCCGCCGCTGCCCCTGCCACGCTCCTTTACGCTGCCAGTAGAAGAGGGCAGCACTGTCACACCTGTCAGCAAGCACAAGCGGCATTTACCCGGCCCGCTTCGCAGATCGCTACGCCTGATCAGTGGTCTGGCAGCGGTGATCGGCATCTTCTTCCTGCTTTCCGGCTTCCTGACGTTCACACAGCAACATAATAGCGTGATGCTTTCGTCAGGTGAACGGCCTGCGAGTCAGTCCGATTCAAGCCAATCAGCAGAAGCGAACACACCACAGCCGGTCACCACCAATAACAAGCCAACAACGCCAAGCCTGAAGAAAACGCAGGAAACAACGCATCCACCTCAAACACAGGAGCCAGCGCCCGGCTTCTCGCTGCTCTCCTTCTTGAACCTGAACACGCCCGGCATTCGGCTCGGGGTAGGCATTCTTCTTGCGATCCTCGGCGGTATGGGAGTAACCCTCTTCAAACCTCGGACCCGGGGCAGTCCTTAACTTTCGCTCCGGCTCAAACACAGAGGTCTTCCTGCTCCGATTCGATAAGCATTGTCCTGACAGGCCTTTTTGCATTTCCCCTATCGTTTTTTGTATATTTTGAGAGAATCTTTGAGAAAATCTCAGAGCACTTCTGGAGATTTTGAGATTGTACGCTAACACATAAGGGCTTGTCATGAATACACTCTTGATCTATCTGCCACCTATCATTAACGTGGTAGTGACCGCAATCTTTGCAGGAACCGTCATCAAACAATATCTACAGAAACACCGAGCCAATCAATTGTACTGGTCGATCGGTCTCAGCATGGCAGTGGTTGCGACGCTTGCCTATATTTGTATGCTGCTGGTACAACCGACCAGCGCCACCGGAATGCTACTGTATCGCATCTACTATATCTTTGGTGCAGCAATCATGCCAGCCTGGCTGGGCCTGGGAAGCATTGCGCTGGTCAGCGGTCCACGCGTTACTCGAACCTGCCTTTTGATTCTCTCGTTCCTGAGCCTGATCTGCATCGCGTTTATTCTGGATGCTACCATCGATGTTACGCATCTGGCAGCAATTGCCGGAACCCCTGGAAGCGGCGTTCTACGCCCCGGTCCCTGGCTTGTTATGATTATTCTCCTCAATTCACTGGGTGTTGTTGCCGTCGTCGGGGTTGCGATCTACTCCGGCTGGAAACTGATTCGCCACCAAACCAATATTAAAGGGATGCGTACAGCAAATCTGCTCTGGGCGAATCTCCTGATCCTGCTTGGAGACCTGCTAAACGCGGCAGCAGGCAGCCTCGCGCGTTTCGGCATCCAGAGTACCTTCTGGCTGATTATGGCAGTTGGTTGGATTGTCTTCTTCTCTGGCGTCGTGCTTGCCAGTCGGCGTCCTCGCCCGGCCCCAACCGCGCAGGTTTCCCATACCTCCTAAAGCGCAAAAAAGAAGAGAGGATAGGAGCCAGGATTCTCCGTCCCCTCTTCTTCGTTCGGAGAAGAAGCACAGTTAGAACGCACATGCGAGAAATGGTATCTTCAAGTCAAACGCAATGCATGAGCGCTTCTTATTGCGCCTTCAATTCGTCCAGCGTTACCTTGACCGTCAACTGCTGATTACCGCGATAGAGCCCGATCGTCACCTGATCACCTGGTTTCTTGTTCAACAGGTAATTGGTGAGATCTGAGCGACTCTTTACATCTGTATCATCGATCTTCACAATCACATCCCCGTTCCGAATTCCAGCCTTTGCAGCCGCACCGCCCTGCGTGACCTCGGCCACCAGCACGCCACGGTCCACCGGAAGGTTATACTGTGCCGCGACAAACGGATCAACGTCAGCAGCCTGAATGTTAAGCGCAGCGCGTCCGCTATTGGTGACCTTTCCGGTCTCAATAATCTGCTTGACGACCTGTTGCACCCGGTTTGAGGGAATCGCGAACCCGACACCATTCGCCGGAGTACCAAACTGTGGATCAATCGCCGTCAACGTTGGAATACCAACCACATTCCCCTGAAGATCAGCCAGCGCGCCGCCGCTGTTGCCAGGATTAATAGGAGCATCGGTCTGGATCGCGTTCAGGATCGCACCCGAACCATTATCCTCAGAAACCGTTCGGTTGAGTGCGCTCACGATACCTTTGGTTACGGTCTGCTCATTGCCCAGAGGATTACCAATTGCCAACACCTCCTGACCTACTCTGAGCTTTGATGAGTCACCCAGTGTTGCGGGAATAAGCGTCTTCTTGGTCTCCACCTTCAGCACGGCCAGATCGTCAAGTGAATCGGTGCCTACCACCTGCGCGTTCAGCTTGGTACCATCGTTGATCGTTACCTGATAATTGCGTCCACCCTCAATGACATGGTTATTGGTGACAATATAGCCTCGTTTATCCACAATGACCCCTGAGCCAAGACTGGTCCCTTTACTGGTCTCAGCCGTAATCAGAACCACAGATGGGCGAACCTTCTCAACAGCCGCCTCACGCACCTGTTCGATGTTGGTACCTGTTAGAGGCGGTATGGTCGGCTGAGGAGTCACCTGTTCGTTTGCCACCCCCCCACGGGCAACCTGCAAACCGGCAAACAGGCCACCACCAAAGACGAGCGCCAGAAGCAAAAGGGTCAGAAGCGCGAGGCCCCATTTCCGCTTGCGTTTTGGCGGAGGCGCACCATATGCCTGTGGGGCAGTGTACATATTGTATGGGGCTTCCGCGGTCGTCTGTTGCGCGTTTTCCATCGGACTTATCTTTTGATCCATGTGGCTCCCCTGGCTTGCATACAGTCCATAGTCGCCCTGTGGAGTGCTCCCCGCTTCCTGCGGAGCAGAAGAAGGTGTCTTTTCTGCTGATTGCGTATTGGGAACAGCATTATATGATTGCAATTCATCCTTGTCCGGTTCAAAAGTAGACATTGGCAGTCTCCTCTTCCCTTTTACAAGTCCAGATATCCTCACTCTCATACCACGTCTATCCCTATCCCCTCTGTAAACTTTCTATACTTACTATACAGGGACCTCATCAGGAAACCTTGTGAAAATTGTAAAGAATCTGTATAGTCATGGCATGTAAAGAAAGGCTTGCTCATACCCGGTATACATGCGATAATGAGTGTTACTATTGTTGAGGGGGGATAGCTTCCCTGATATTCTCGGAAGGGGTTATCTGGAACGGTGAACGAACAGCAGCGCCACACAATGACAGCCCAGGAGTTTGAAGATCTTTCTGCCCAACTTCTCCAACATATCACAGAAGAAGATTGGCAGCTCGCACAAAATTGCCTGGTCAGAATGCTGGAGCAGAACTTTCATGATTATAGAACACAAAGCTATTATACCTATTTCGCGAAAGTTCTGGAGCAGGCAGAACAGTTCGAGCAGCTCTTAGAGCTCTCTCAGCAGTATCTTCGTCTGAAACCGGCATCTCCTGAGGGTCTGGCCTTTAAAGCACGGGCACTGCAAAAACTCGGACGACTTTCTGAAGCCACCGTTGCAAATGATCAGGCGCTGCTGCTTGATAATACTCTTCCGCTAGCATGGATTAACCGGAGTGGCCTGCAACTGCTTCAGCAAAAATATCCAGAGGCCCTGCGCAGCGCACAACGCGCCGTTGAAGTTGGCAAAAATGACCCACGAGCGTGGGCCAATCTGGGCGTTGCCCTGATGAACTTTCAGCGACTGAACGAGGCCCTGAGCGCCTTCAATCAGAGCATTGCGCTTGACCCTGAATATATCTTCCCGCTTCAATTGAAAGGCGAGATTCTCTACAAGCTCGGACGCATGACGGAAGCAGCAGAGGTAGCGCAGGCCATTCTCGCGCTGGAACCGCTCAACACCATTGCCCTGATGAATCTGGCTCAAGCCCTTCGCTCATTGGAGCGCTATCCCGAGTTGCTGGAAATCTCCGGACAGTTGCTTCAGATCATCCCCGATCACGTGTTCGCCTGGGAACATTTTATCCGGGCACTGCGTGGCATGGGCAGCTATGCACAGGCAAGCCAGGTAATTGATAACCTTATCCAGCTTGATCCTACCAATGTGCGCTACTGGACCCTGAAAGCGGATACCCATTACCGCCTTGAACAATATCAGCAGGCCCTCACGGCCTCTGAGCAGGCGCTTGAGATCGATATGCAATATCCGCCTGCGCAGCGGCTTCATGATAAGGCACTGAAAAAGCTTCGCTTGCAGGATCGAGAACCAGCCAGCATTCGCCCGATGCGCCCCGTTTAATCCCGTCCTCTATCACGAAGCGCCCGGCGAATGCGCCTCAGCCAGTGCTCCGGCACATAGAGGTCCTCTCGTCTGTTCTGCTTGTCCAGGAGTTCCAGCGCCTTTTCTTCGGAAACGCGGAGCTCCCCGTACCGGCCCTTGCGCTTCGCCAGCCAGTCCAGCAACAACCCGAGCGAGGCAAAGAGCCACCAGAGCAGCCCGAATCCCAAAGAGCCAAGCCCTAGCGGCCAGCGATTCACCGAATAGCCATCGGGGTGCTGGCGCAGCGTAGCGCTCGTAAAGGTTTCGTTCGGGCTCAGCGTCAACTGCACCACCCGGTAGCTCTTCCCGCGTAAACGGCGACCATCTGGTAGCCAGAGCTCAAAATGCTCCGCCCGATCTTCAATCAGCAAGGACACAATCGGCGGCTTGTCCCATTGCTCCGCCTGAATGTGCGGCATAGGCTGAAAATCTCCCACCGCCACACGATAGTAGACGTTCTGTTCGGACTCAGTAGAGAGATAATAGGAGTCACCCGAGACAAGGAGATGATAGGGACCGGACGGACCAGCCTGATAGTGCACTGTATATGATGAGAAGCCATACGCCAGCCCACTTACGACATAGATGATACCCACCACAACCCGTCCGGGTGTGGTTACCACCAGAAAGTGCAGCCAGCGAAAGAGAAGCGCCATGCATCCTGGCCGTCGCTGTTCCTGTCTGTCTGCTGCATTCATGGTCCGACTCCTTTGCTGCTTTCTGCAACAATTACGTCCTATCACTGCCAATCTTCACCAGCAACAAAAAAGCGAGAGCTCCCGGAACCGGACTCTCGCTTTGCGGAAAGCGCTTTAATGGACAGAAGCAACCAGTTGCTCCAACAACGGAAGCACGATATCATCCTTGCGCGCCTGAATCTTCTCGCGCAGATGCGCGGCTACCAGGACGCGAATACGCCGCTGATGCTGCTCATAGCGCGCCAGATCATCCGGTTGCAGACCGGTCACCTCGACCCAGGACATAAGCGGCTTCATCCCGACGGGGGGATGCTCAAAAGAGATATAGAGATCCATTTCCCACTTCTCGGGGCGGGGAATATCGAAGAGGATTTCATAATCGGCGATCTTCATATCCAGCTTCTCAGTGAGCGCAGCAGCCAGTTCCCGTTCAATCCGGCGACGGCGTTCCGCGTCCCAGTAGAGGGCATCCAGCCGATTAAAGAAGCGGCCCGCCTTCCGACTGACTTCCAGCACCACTTTATACGGGCGGCGCTTGTCCAGATCCACGGCTAGCGCCCTTGTACTCTCTGGCATAGTCTCAGCTTGCAGCAGTTCAAGCAGAGAGGCATCATGAAGGCCAACCAGTTCTTCAGCCGTCAGGCACTCCGCCGATAGTGCATCCTGTACCGCCCTGACCAGCATCATCTGGAATGAGCGGCTCGTATGGTGCCAGTAGATATTATCATACATCTCCTGACGCGCATGGAGCAGTGAATGCATCGGGCTAATACCCTTATTCGTTACGACAATGCGCCGCATACCATCGATGGTATGAACGCGCAACGCACTGATCAGCCTGGCAACATCAACGCCTCCGTAGGGAACATTACAGGCTCGCGCATCTCGGGGAAGATAGTCCAGCTTATCAACGTCCAGCGGCCCACTCAGGAGCGCACTCAACAGCTCATCATCCGGATGGCGCTCTCGATTGCGCGGCGGGTCAACAAAGTCAGCGACACGCTCGGGCGATAGATGATAATCGCGTTCGATGATCGTTGCGATTTCGCTCTTCTCAATAATCGAGCGCCCCACCTTTTCATGCAAGAGGATCGGGTGACCCAGTTCCTCAATCGTATGTGAATAGGGATAATGGCCAATATCGTGTAACAATGTCGCCACAACCAGCGCCCGAATGCTGCTGACAGAGATACCATCCAGGCCACCATGCTCCCCCCGATACAACAGCGAGCGCAGCGCCCGCACGACCAGATGATAGCATCCCAGACTATGTTCATAGCGCGTATGCGTCGCACCGGGCCAGACACGATAGACAAAGCCAAGCTGTTTCACCTGCTGCAAACGCAAAAATGGAGTTGTCCCGATCAGTTTTCTTTCACGGGGTCCAAGCGGGATCAAATCGTAGAGGCTATCACGTACCGTGCTAACAGGCTCCATATCGGGAAGAAGCGGACAGCCTTCCGCATCCCGCCAGAAAGAGCGCATCTCGGGGCGGATCACTTCCTCCTGCTTCTGCGCAAGCGGCTGTTCAGTATCGTCACTCATATTTACTGTTTGTTCTTCTCTCGTTCTCATTGTCATCCCTTCAGGGGTTGCTTGAAAAATGCGTGGCGGCCCGAACGATCGTGCTCACAAGCGCGGGCAGCCAGTACTTGTAGGCTTTCTATTGGCCCTCTTCCGGCAGTCCTGCTTATAATGAGAGTAGCTTTCTCATTGTTTTGTTTGTAGAAAAGGGTCTCTGTACATTCGCCCATGAATATGCTACCACAAGATATCCGACTGATAGCAATTGATATTGACGGAACACTCCTCAACCCCCAGAAACAGATCTCCCCACGCACACGCGCTGCGATTCGTGCCGCCCGAGAAGCCGGTATTATCGTCACACTGGCTACGGCACGCCGCTATCTCAGCACGGGAAGCATCGCGACTGAACTCGGGCTTGACATCCCGATTGTGCTCTATGATGGTGCTCTGATTCTGGACCATCCGGATGGTCATGTGCTCCATACCAATCTGCTACAGGCCGAGATCGCACAGCAGGTTGTTGATGTGCTGGTTGAGTACAACGTGCAACCGGTCATTCATCATTTTACCAATCAGGTTGAGGAAACCTGGACCGGACCAGAGGACTTCGATAACGAAGATGTCGCAAAATACTTTGCATACCTTCCCGAAATCAACATCATTCGTCGCTTCCAGCATGCGACCTGTTGCATGGGGCAACCGGACCCCCTGCGCATTGTGGCCTTCACCACAGAAGACCGGGTGATGAAGCTGGTTCCAGCAATCTCATCCCTGCACTGTGCCTGGAACATCACGCCACTGGGTAGCTACCAGACGGCAGAGCTGGCAATTATGCATAAGACCTGCTCGAAAGCCAGCGGCGTTGAAGCGCTGGCCCGCCATCTGGGAATCACCATGCAACAGGTTATGGCTATCGGCGACAACAATAACGATATCGAGATGCTTCAGGCAGCCGGTTGGGGTGTGGCAATGGGGCAGGCCCCGGAAGCGGTAAAGGCGGTTGCCCATGCGGTTACTGCCAGTAACGCCGAGGATGGGGTTGCACTCGCGATTGAGCGCTATGTTCTGGAACGGCAGGCGACCTCAAATTCACGCAGTCGCTGAACCTGCCGATGGTTTGGCGAGGCCTGCCAGCGTTTTCGCTGCACCAGACTGAGCGCTTCAAATGCGTTCATCCCGCGATAGACCAGCACGGCACAGGTCAGCAAGACGCTGCGTCCGACGCCATGTTCGCAGTGGATCAGCACGCGTCCTCCCTGTTCAAGGCGCTCGCTGACCCACCGTGCCCCTTCCATCAACTGATCTATACTGAGCGGATAGGTATCGGGGGCAGGCAAATGCAGCAGTTCGATATCGACTGCCCGCATAGCCTCTTTATCGTCACAATATTCGGAACGGGTATCTACCACATAATTCACGCCAGCCCGCGCTAACGTCTGAATGTCCTGCGGATGCACGCGTCCACCCACGGAAAGCTGATCCGTGACCCAACTCATGTTCAAGCTGTCAGGCAGAGGAACATGCAGGGCGCGGGCGACTCGCTCGCCCGGTGAGTTCTCCGGAAACAGACGAACCGCCAGCCGTGTCCAGAGCCGATAGAGTACGCGAATCATGCCCGTTGTTCCCCAACGCACAAACGAGAAACGAAGCTTCTGCGGCTCCCGCAACCCCGCAAGCATGGTTTCGCTCTCTACAGGCTCAGGTAAATCATATGGTACAGCAGTATTTTCCTCAGATGTTTGTTTTGGCGCTTGTTCAGATTGCATCGTTCTTAGCTTATCCTTTTCCATCACTTCTCAGTTACGACCCGACGATCATTGACCGGCACCTCATCGTGAGCCGATTCCGCTTCTTTGTCTCTCTGTAATACACGTTCGAGCGCGGCAATTGCGCACTCAATCATACCATCGTCAGGCTCACGCGTCGTTAAGCCTTGCAAGGCCAGAGCAGGCGTCAACAGCCAGCGCACCAGAGGTACATGATAGAAGTTCGCTCCCAGACGCATCACCTCATAGGCGATCCCTGCCACAACAGGAACGAGTAGAATACGCGATAGTATTTTAATCGGCCAGATCGGTGAACCAACCAGTGCGAAGACAAAAATGGAGATTACCGCGACTATCAGGATAAAGCCGGTGCCACAACGAGTATGCAAGCGGGTCGCCTGCCGCACATGCGCAACGTCGAGCGGCTGCCCATGCTCCATTGCATTGATTGCCTTATGTTCGGCTCCATGATAGCCAAACACACGCTGAATATCGGGTATTCGTCCGATGAAATACAGATAGCCAAGCAACAACAACAGGCGAATGCCTCCCTCAACCAGCAAGTTGAGCCAGCCGCCACCAATCAATGGCTGAAGGAGATTCGCTACCAGCATCGGTCCGACAAAGAAGACCGCAACAGCAATCGAGAGAGAGACCAGCAAGGAACCGACCATACCAGCACCGCCAATCATTTCCGGCTTCTCGCCTTTTTCGGTGGTCTCCTCCGGTGCATCAGGGTCCAGCGCGCCCGTCGCAACATTGGCGGAAAGGGTCAGGATCCGAGATCCCAGGCCCAGAACCTCCCACATCAGGATCATGCCACGTAAAAAGGGCAGACGGAAGAGCTTATTCTGATAGATCTTTGGTGTCAGCTTCTCCTCGTAGACATAAATGTTCTGATCCGGTTTTCGAATAGCGACAGCGAGCGAGTTCTGCCCGCGCATCATGACACCTTCAATAACTGCCTGCCCACCATAATAGAATTTAGCCATGCGTTAAAAGCTCCTTCACCCGGCATTGCTCCCTTTTCAAATTGTATCAGGCGCGATGGAAAAGGATAGAGATGCTCTCTCAACAAGCGCCTTTACTTGCGCTTATTTGTTTCCCAGACATCACTGATATCCGATAAATCATGTGTCTGTGTAGAACGGCGTGTCGCAGGGTTCTTTAGAAGAGTGTGAGGGAAACGCGCAGACAAAGGACGCAGGCGCACAGCCGAACGCAAGCGCTCCGTCAGATGCCGCTGCCGTCGTAACCACTGCGGGGACTCCCAGGGGTCCATCTCCTGATTCGCAGGAATATAACTCAGGATGCACCGTGCAATATCAAATGACGCTTCTGGACGGCTCAGGGCCTTCGCGTTCTCCAGGCGCTGCTGTAGCACTTTTGAGCCGGGCTTAATCAACTTGCGCAGTTCATTCACCAGCGTGCGCGGATCAAGCGCCAGGACACCAACCCCATTCTGTACCACAAAATCAACATTCCCCTCTTCCTGCCCGGGCACATAGCCGCTGAGGATCAGGGGCAGATTACAGGCCAGCGCTTCACAGATCGTTCCCGGTCCAGCCTTCGTAATCAGGACATCGGCAGCGTGCATCAGCTCAGGCATATTATCAACAAAGCCAAAGATCTGCGCCGGAACGTGCAAACGCGTGCGCGTGCGCTGTAAATTGGCATACAGACGCTTATTTCGTCCAGTCACGACCAGTAATTGCACGGGAAGACGAGCCTGAGAAATTGCCTTGACCGCAGTTTGCAGTCCTCCCGCACCATCACCACCACCAACAAGCAGAATCACAGGTAACCCCGGCGTCAGGCCAAACTTCTGACGCAGCTCTTCTTTACTTGCAATCGGGCGCGAAAATTTCGGGTCAATAGGCATGCCTAACACATGCATTCGCTTCGGATCAAGCCCACGTTCCAGATAGAGCTTTTTTGCCTCTTCCGTTGGCAGAATATAGCCGTCAGCGCCCTCAGCCAGCCAGAAATGGTGTACAGAAACCAGATCCGTGACCACAGTTAAAAACGGGATCTTCAAGCCAAGCGAACGCAAGGCACGAATTGTCACATGATTAATCATCGGATGGATAGAAACAATGATATCAGGCTGTACACTGATGATAAGCCGCTTCAAGCCGTTCAGCAGTAAGGGCGTCGTCATGGTATTGACTGCGGTTACCGTTCCAACGCGATTGCTTAAATGAAATACATCGCCGTACAGTTTGGGATTATAACGAATCGCAGGCCCATAGAGTTTGACAAACTCACGCAGCGGGAAACGGCTGTATTCCTCAAACACATCAACGATTTCGACGTTGTAATGTGGTGGTGGCGCCTGCTTCTCCTCACTCCCGGCCTCCGCATCAGAGCGTTGCAGCCACTCGTCCTGCTCTTGCTGAGAGATGAGGTGTAAGGCATTTCTGATCGCGTTCGCCGCGCTACGATGTCCCGCGCCCGTATCAGCAATCAGGAATAAGATAGTGCGCTGCTTTGCATTCACCAGAATATTCACCCCCTGTAGTCCCTTATGTATCTCATGGATCTCTCATATCTATCCATTGGGCTCAAACTGAAAAAAGGGATAAAGGAGTGCCTGAGCCATCCTTTATCCCGTTGCATACGCTCAAAAGCCTATTTCTCGTCTTCAAGATTGAAGCGCTTGCGGAAACGCTCAACGCGCCCTGCCGAGTCAAGAATACGCTGCTGCCCGGTGAAGAACGGGTGACAAGCAGAGCAAACATCAACTTTCAGGACGGGCTTAATGCTCATCGTCTTAAAGCTATTTCCACAGGCACAGCTCACTGTGGCTTCAACGTAGTTCGGATGAATTCCCTGTTTCATAGTGATTGGTCTCTCCCAATTTCTAATCAATGATTACTAGGTGTCCGGGAAGGCTGTGCTTTCCGGCAGGTTCCCCCCACACACAACACAGTGACAAGATTGTACATGCATGGTCTTGCTTCGTCAAGATGTGCTTGCGGTTTCCTTTAGGGGGGATTGCCCTGACCCGCCGCTCCGGCCTTCCATATCTACATACAGAGGGACCCGCAATTGACGGGTCCCATCCTTTTTTCATTTCTTAGCAGCCCGTCATATTCTATCATAAATAACACGCGACGACACTGTTTTATGCCGACATTACTAACCCACCTGCCTCAGCGCACTATTTCTCACTTCCTGCGGCATACGAGAGCAGTGGTAAGGCAGCAAGGTCCTGCGTCTGTACATATATCTCTACGAAGCCGGGCTGCTTCTGGTTGTTTTTTTCCTCCACACAACCCGTATAGGCATACGAGCCATAGCGGGCAATATCCACAAAGACGCCGGTTGAAGTGAGCTGCTTATCACTCATCTTGACCGCCTGCTTGGCATCATTAAGTATCTGCATCAGCCACTGACGCTGGACCTTCACCTCTTGCCTCAGCGTTGATAGCTTTTCCTGATGTTCCTGAAGCAGGTTAGGTGACTGCCTCATATTCTCAAGATGCTGCTCAAGCAGGCCCAGATAATTCTTTGAACCACTCACCAAACCCAGTTGTGTCGCCTGCTTTTCACTCTCCGAAAGCGTTACCGAGATGGGTGATGCATCCTTTGTTCCCTGCTCATAGCCTTCCAGATAGATCAGCAGCTTTGCCAGTTCCTGGCGCAGAGACGTTGGATCCCAGGATGTTGCCTGAGTGCCATCAAGCTGTACACTATAGATGTGAGTCGAAAGGGCAAAGAGGTTCTGCATATTCTGAAGCATCTGGCCGCTCAGGCCTGCCTCAATGCCATATGTCTTCAATTCAGGTGATTGCACCAGCAGCGCCCGCATCTGTTGGAGCAGCGTTTTATCGTTGCCCACGCTCTGTGGCATCTCAGCATAATAACGCCACTTGCTGGTATCCGTTGTCAGCTTCTGTGGAGGGCTCGGATCCGGTTCCTCAGTCACAACCAGCCGACTCATGCGCAAGAACAGGTTTGTCTGCTGCTTATCCTGATAGAAGAGCGTCGCCTTGCCGTCATCTCCAAGCTGAAGTTTGCCCAGGAGCAGAGCAGATGCCAGGCTCATCCCTTTATCTGGAAGTAACCATGCATAGAAGCTAGAGCCAGCCGCGGGCTGCTTTTCCAGATTAGAGAGCGTGACTGTCATCTGATCATTATTGCCGCGCCCATCCTTTTTCACCTCAAACAGGTGGCTGCTACTAAAGGAAGCGTAGCCGAGCACCTTCGGCTCGGAGCGCATTGAGAGAGTCAGGGTCAGAGTCAACACAATGCCAAGCACCAGTGTCAAAGCCAGCAGAGCGCTCACGGTCACGATCAATTTTTGCTGCCGGCGCTGTCGTTCCTGCCGGGAGGCCAGCATCTCCGAAAGCGCTTGCACCTGATCGCTTTTCTGTGAAACATTCTCGTTACGCCTATGGTCTGCCGGTAGCCCTGATTGACTCCGCACGTCAGATGCTACTGTACGAGCAGGCTGCTGTTCCGGCCTTTTGGGAGCGGGAGTAGCATCGATCACCCGAGGAACGCTTTGAAGCCAACCAGATGTCTGCTTGCCACTCAGCGACGGCGTTGTGTTCTCTGGTAGCGGAACCTGTAGCGCATCTGCCAGCGCCGAGACCAGTTCTGGTGCACTCTGAAAGCGCCTGGAAGCATCTTTTTCCAGACAGTTCATAATCACTGCTTCCAGCCTCTCAGAGATATGCGGATTGATCGCCCGAAGCGGAACCGGGGCTTTATTGGCATGCTGCATCAAGAGCGCGACCGGTCGATTGCCCTGAAATGGCACCGTTCCAGCACAAATCTCATAGAGAATCACACCGAGCGCGTAAATATCACTGCTTGGTCGGCCCGGATTTCCCCATGCCTGCTCTGGCGAGATATACGTCATTGCGGTCAAAGAGAGGCGATGCTGCGCGTTTGCGGGATTGCCGAGTAGTTGCCATGCCCCGAAGTCGGTTACAACCACCTCACCCGAGTAACTTCCGCCGCGTCCGTCAGGCTGACGAAGAAAAATATTAGATGGCTTTAAACCTCCATGAATGATCCGGCTTCGATGTGCATACTCAACAGCCTGAGCGACAGGATAAAAAATCTCGACGATTTCCTGCGCCGAAAAGGTCTCTCTGGCTTGCCGTTTCTGTTGCAGGATGTGCGCCAACGTCTTTCCGGTCACAAACTCTCTGACCATATACGCCCCGGCGTTTTCAAGGATCCCCTCACGCAGCGGGATCACGTTCGGATGGTATAAGGCCTTGAGTACGTCGGTTGTCTGCACAAAAGCAGTCGGATTATCAACCTCAGCCTGTAGCTGTTTGACAATGACATGCTGTCTTTTTTGCCCATCGAATGCCTTCCAGGTCTCGCTTTTCCCCCCTTTCCCCAGACTTTCCAATAGCCTGTATTTGCCAATTTGCTGCACATTTGAGCTCACGCTTTACACCTCTTTCATGCTCCCTGAGGCGCTACTGAAACAATATTCAGGTCTCACTTCCCTGCACATCCCATGAGCCATCGATAGAGAGACACGTATCTCTCTTTCACCCCGAAAGAAACACGATTTTTAGAGAAAAAGTGTAAGGATATCTGGCCTCATAGATAAAGCGAGAATATCACAAGGAAGTATGTAACACAAGAATTCTAGGAAGTAGAGGAACGAATAACCAGAGAAACAGGACAAATTGCCTATACCATCCCGGCCAGCGAGGCCCGACCCCCTCGCAGAATCGCGCCCCTCCACG
>Ga0164243_10004033_pt1 | contig 23154 bp, 14 predicted proteins | sample OricompcompostOP_FD_108781 | JGI IMG/M metagenome (GOLD analysis project Ga0164243, IMG submission 108781) | Organic Plus compost microbial communities from Emeryville, California, USA - Original compost - Organic plus compost (OP) | ecosystem: Engineered > Solid waste > Mixed feedstock >...
GTGAATGTGCAGATAACAAAGGCGTATGATTATGATTTGGAAGGAGAGGTGGTGAAGGAGTGATTGGGAGGGAGTGAATCCGGAGCACAGGTGGTGAGAAAGGAATAAAAAAAGATATGACAGGGAGTGATAAATAGTGAGCCCGAAGGAAAGTGGTAAGGCAGTGAAAAATGAAATGATGATACAGGAATAGTGATAAGAAATCGATCTGCCAGAAGGGTAATATCACTTGCATACCGGACCGGGAACCAGGAGCGATGATTGAGTGATACAGGCCCGCAAGCCGGAAAATCTAAGAACTGAGCAGAAATTGGGGCAAATCAAGAAAAAAAAATCCCCAAAATGGATTTTTGTTTCCTCTTTCTTTGATAAATTCGTACCCACTGCTCTTTTTGCTAAATCGTTCAAGCTAAACTCTGCATATTGTTCTTTTTTTAATATCAAAGAGCTTTTGCATCGGTTGGTTTAGGTTCTGAACTAATCCGTGCACCTGCGTAAGTTTTCAGTGGCGAGATAGAATCACCCTCTGTTGCCCATGCTTTCTTTGCTGAAAACTACACGATGTTTATTTTTTCTGAGGATCAAGATGGCAACTCTCCTGACGGCCGGGTAAAACCGGCCGCAGGAATTTTATTGGGGTAGGGGAAAGGGAATCAGCGGAAAGATGAAAAAATGGATAACAGCAATAGGGGATGGCTAAAGGAAGAAGTTGAAATGGGAGGGTCGGGTAAAGAAAAAAGATTGAATTTAAACGGAAGGGAAACAAATCAGGAATAACGAAAAAAGGGATGTAGAATGAGAAATCCGGAATGGAACAGATAGGATAAAAAAATAAGAGTAGAATAAAGGTTAGAACGGAACATAGATGCAAGAAGGTAAGGCAGGGCGCGAAAACCAGGAACTGCAAGAAAGCAGCCCATACGAATCAGGATTAAAAACAGGAAATAGAGAAAAATGACAAAGAATGAGTAAGGAATGAACAATTTTGAAGAAGTGAAATACAGTACCTTTAGCCCCCTCCCTTTGAAACCCTTTATTCAAAATGCTTAATTCATACGGACTATGTTTAAAGACGCCAGTACAACCGAAATCAACAACGTGATGCAAGCAGCCTGGAAAGCATTTCATGAGTATAGAAAATTACCATTGACGGAGCGGGCGCGTTTTATGAAAGCGATCGCATCCGCGCTGGAAAACAGCGGCGATGCCCTCATCAAAACCGCCATGGAAGAAACAAACCTGCCGGAAGCGCGTTTGCGCAATGAGCGTGCCCGTACGGTATTCCAGCTCAACAGTTATGCCGTGGCCTGCGAACGCGGCGACTGGCTCGAAGCAAGAATAGACACTGCCATACCAGATAAAAATCCTCCCAAACCCGATATACGCAAGATGCTCGTTCCCCTGGGACCGGTAGTGGTTTTTGGCGCCAGCAATTTCCCCTTCGCTTATTCTACTGCCGGAGGTGATACGGCCAGCGCCTTTGCCGCCGGTTGCCCCGTAGTGGTAAAAGCGCATCCTGCCCATGCACGCACATCAGAAGCGGTGGCCCAACTGATCCTGCAGGCAGCTGCTGCCTGCAATATGCCTGCCGGGGTATTTGCGCATGTGCATGGCGCTTCTGTAGAAGTGGGGAAGGCGCTGGTAACGCACGAGTATACCAGGGCAGTTGGTTTTACCGGGTCTTACCAGGGCGGCAAAGCTTTGTTCGACTGGGGTAACCAGCGTAAAGTGCCCATCCCGGTATTTGCAGAAATGGGAAGCATCAATCCCGTCTTCCTGCTGCCTGGCAAGTTGCGCGAAGCCGCCGCCGATGTAGCGAAACTATATGCCGGTTCCATCACGCTTGGTGTAGGACAATTCTGCACCAACCCCGGACTGATCATCGGCATAGAGGGAGACGACCTGCAAACGTTTATGGACACACTGGGCGCCGAAATCAGAAAGATAGCCCCCGGAACAATGTTGCATCCCGGCATTGCACGCAGTTATGCGGAGAACCGCTCGAAGGCGCTGGCGCAACAGGATGTAGCTACCGTAGCAGTATCAGAAAAAGAGCCTGCGCAACACCAGGGTGTGCCCACCGTGGCCTCTGCAACCGGACAGGCATTTCTCAATAATCCCGTATTGCACCAGGAAGTATTTGGTCCCTATTCCCTGGTGATCCGCTGCAGGGATATGGCAGAAATGGTGCAGGTGGCAACGCATCTCGAAGGACAACTGACTGCTACCTTAATGGCTACGGAAAAAGACCTGCAGGAACATGAAGCACTGGCCGAAGTGGTAAGGAATATCTGCGGACGATTCATCATCAATGGCGTTCCTACCGGCGTGGAGGTTTGTCTCAGTATGCATCATGGCGGACCTTTCCCTGCCACTACCGATGCCCGTTTTACTTCTGTAGGCGCTGATGCCATCAAACGATTCGCGCGGCCGCTTTCCTTCCAGAACTGGCCCGAATCACAGTTGCCTGAAGAACTGAAAAACAGCAACCCGCTCGGCATCTGGCGCACCGTGAACAATGTACTTACCAAAGATCCCGTGAAGTGAAAGTAAATGGTGCACTGCTCCGCTATTCAAAAAAGTGTTATTTTGACAAATAATCCCTGCATCGCTATTAATTCGCTCAACATATGAACAAAAAAAGCATCTTTGTTAAAACCCTTTCTATAGCTATGGCTGCTTCCACCGTGTTATCGTGCAACGACAACGCCAATAGTGAGGCAGCCCAGACAGAATCGCTTATGAAAAGATCATCGTTTGTACAGCAGGAATATGGCCAGGTAGATGGTAAAACAGTTACACAATTCACCATTCAGAATGCCAATGGCATGGTGCTGAAGCTGATCAACTATGGCGGCACCGTAACTGATTTGCTGGTGCCTGATAAAAACGGACAAACAGGCAACGTAGTACTGGGATATGATTCACTCGGCGGCTTTCTGCAAAACGGCAACCCCTACTTCGGATGCCTGGTAGGCAGATACGCCAACCGCATTGCCAATGCCAGATTCACACTCGACGGTAAAACCTATACACTGGCCGCCAACAACAACGGCAACTCGCTGCATGGCGGCATCAAAGGTTTTGATAAAGTGATCTGGGATGCTGAACCGCTCGGCGACAGCAGCGTAAAACTGACCTACCTCAGCAAAGACGGTGAAGAAGGATATCCCGGCAACCTGCAGGCCGAAGTGATCTATACATTAACAGCAGACAATGCGTTAAAGATCGAATACACGGCTACTACCGATAAAGCCACGCCGGTAAATCTTACCAACCACTGTTATTTCAATTTATCAGGCGGCACTGATACCACCATCCTCGATCATGAACTCATGCTGAAAGCTGACAAGTATACTGCAGTAAATGATAAACTCATTCCCACCGGCGAAAATCCTGCAGTGAGCGGAACGCCGATGGATTTTACCACCGCCAAAAAAGTGGGTCGTGATATTGCACAAGTGCCCGGCGGCTATGACCACAACTGGGTGCTGAGCAAAAGCGGTAATGACCTGGAACTGGCAGCTACTTTGTATCATGCAGCCAGCGGCCGCTTTATGGAAGTGTATACCACGGAACCCGGCGTACAGTTCTACTCCGGCAATTTCCTCGATGGCACGCTGAAAGGAAGAGATGGCAGGAACTATGTAAAACATGCGGGACTTTGCCTGGAAGCGCAGCACTTCCCGGATTCACCCAATCAACCCTCGTTCCCGAATACCATTCTTAAACCCGGAGAAAAATATCACCAGGTTACTATTTATAAATTTTCGGTGAAATAGGGTAAATGAATTTGCCATACCGGCGCTTACATTTGAAAAAACACAGAGCATATCTGTGTTTTTTTGTTTTGCAACACGAAGCATTAGTAAAGCATACACCAGCTACATTTGTACGTATAACCATACCACATGAGCAACCAGGTGACCATCATTGGGGGAGGCATTATTGGATTGTGCAGCGCCTATTACCTGCACAAGGCAGGCTATTCCGTAACCGTGATTGACAAAGGCGACATCAGCGATGGAACTTCATTTGGCAATGCCGGTTATGTTTCGCCCAGTCATTTTATGCCCCTGGCTTCTCCCGGTATTGTTGCACAGGGCCTGCGGTGGATGCTTAGCGCCAGCAGTCCGTTTTATATCAAACCCTCCCTGAACCCCGATCTCATCCGCTGGTGTTTCACTTTCTGGAGGCAGTGCAAGGCAAAGACCGTAGAGAAAAATATTCCGCCTTTACATGCCATCCTGCAACTAAGCCGTGCACTCACCATTGAAATCAAAAATGAACTGGGCAACCAGTTCTATATGCAGGAACTGGGCTGTTTCATGTTGTACAAAAGCGCTACGGTAGAAAAGCATGAACTGGAACTGGCCGAACAGGCAGCAGCACTGGGTATTGAAACACGCGTGTACAATGCAAAGCAGGTGCAGGATATGGAACCAGCGGTGGAAGTAAAAGTGCGGGGCGGAATTTTATATCCCACCGATTGTCATCTGCACCCCGGTAAATTCATGCGCACGTTGAAAGAATACTTGCAGCAGAACGGGGTACGGTTTATGCTGCAATGCACGGTAACAGGATTTGAAAAAAACGGAGACAAGGTAACTGCCGTCCTCACCGACCAGGGGCGCTTTGCCTGTAAAGAACTGGTGCTGGCCAATGGTTCCTGGCTACCGGTGCTCGGTAAAAAATTGGGTATAACGTTGACATTGCAGGCCGGCAAAGGGTATAGCATCACTTATCAGCAAATTGACCGCAATCTTCGTTACCCGGCCATACTGGTTGACCGTCGCGTGGCGATGACGCCTCTGGGAACAGCCCTTCGAATGGGCGGTACCATGGAGATCAGCGGGCTGGATTCGCCCCTGTTGATCAAAAGGGCCCGTGCAATATTTGATGCGGCTAAGGAATATTATCCCGATCTGCCGGTTGATTTCGTGTCTCCTGAAAAAATATGGTCGGGGTTGCGTCCGTTGACGCCTGATGGATTGCCGTACATTGGTCGTCATAATAAATACGCGAATCTTACCATTGCCGGCGGACATGCGATGCTGGGAATATCACTGGCGGCTGGTACCGGGAAGCTGGTGGAAGAGATCATTGGGCATAAACAACCATCTATTGATTTGGCAGCGTTTAGTCCGGAGAGATTTTGATTGGTGCGCCTTTCTCTCATTACTCCATCTTCCGCAAAACCCAATCTTTTCGCAGCATCTCATAACGCGGAAACCCGCAACCTGCCCGTTTCCGTCAATCACATAAATCCAATTCTTCCTTCCCCGATTATTCCATTTGCCACAAAGCCTGATCTTCCCATCCGCGCCTCATAACCTTAAATACCCGCCCATTTCCGCTAACCACATTATGAGCAAATTTTCCCAACCTGGTACCTGCAAGTGTTTGTATATTTAGCGCTATTAAATGATACCTGTTATGAAACAATTCCTGTTTTTCCTCCTGGTATGTTCCGCAACGATTGCCAACGCCCAACACAAACTTGAAAAACTATGGGAAACCGATTCCTTACTCAAGGTTCCTGAATCGGTGTTGTATGACGCAAAGGAAAAGGTATTATACGTGACCAATATTGACGGCCAGCCCTGGGAAAACGATGGCAAAGGTTCTGTAGGCAAAGTAGGGCTCGACGGAAAGATCATCGAGGCAGAATGGGTAACAGGTTTAACCTGTCCCAAAGGAATGGGTCTGTACAAAGGCAAATTGTACGTGGCCGACCTGAACAATGTGGTGGTGATTGATGTTAAAAAAGGCGCCATATCGGAACGTATTGCAGTGGAAGGCGCGGAAGGGCTGAATGATCTGTCGGTGGATGAAAAAGGCGTACTGTATGTTACAGACAGCAGGGGCAAAAAATTATACCGCATAGCGAATGGCAGGCCGGAGTTGATAGTGGATAACCTGAAAGGCCCCAATGGCGTATTGTGGCACAAAAAACAATTGTATGTGCTCGACAATGGCGGACTATACAGGGTAGAAAAAGATAAATCCCTCACTCAACTGGCTGATGGCATGGAAGGCGGTACCGATGGTGTGGAAAATGTACAGGGCAATGAATTCATCGTTTCCTGCTGGGCCGGTTCCATTTACTATGTAAAAGGCGATGGCACCAAAGAACACCTGCTCGATACGCGCGAACAAAAAATGAATACGGCCGATATTGGCTATGATGCCAGGAACCGGATTGTGTATGTGCCCACGTTCTGGAAAAACACCATTATTGCTTATGAACTAAAGTAAGCAACAGAACGTTAAATTTGACGATGAAATCAGGCCGGTTACCGGAAGGTTTTATTTTTATGGCCGCATTTGCGAACTATGGATTGTACTTCTACCAGTTTAGACTACGCAGCAACCGGTTATTTTTCGAAGATAATCATTGATTATCTCCAGCAGGCGCCCGCTTTGAAACCGTTTTACCGGCATGAGGTATCAGTGCCGGGTATGCGCAATGCCATTGCCGGCCGCAAAGCTTTCCACACGCCCCGCAAGCTGCTGGTAGAAGCACTGAATCACCAGTATGCAGGAACAGCTACCACCGAAGCAGTGCAGCACAATATTCAGAAGCTGCTCAGTGAAAACACCTTTACCATTGTTACCGCACACCAGCCGGCCATATTCACCGGGCATCTGTATTTTATCTACAAGATCCTGCACACTATAAAAATTGCGGAACATTTAAAAAAGGAATTCCCGGAAAATGATTTTGTACCGGTGTTCTGGATGGGCAGCGAAGATGCTGATCTTGATGAACTGGGACAAATCCATCTCAACGGGGAAAAGCTGGTGTGGCATACCACCCAAACGGGCGCCGTGGGCCGCATGCACACAAAAGGACTGGAAGCCATCGTGCAGCGCATTGCAGGCGAACTGTCGGTACTGCCCTTTGGTAAACAGCTTGTACAGCTCATCACGCAATGCTACGTGGAATCGCCCGATATTCAAACGTCCACTTTCCGGCTTATCAATGCACTGTTTGCCCGCTTTGGCCTGGTAGTGATCATACCGGATACCGCACCGCTCAAACGTGTCATGCAGCAGGTGTTTGAAGACGATCTGTTCAACCAGACGCCTTCACGCATCGTGCAACAAACCATCGACCGGCTTGCTGCACAACAGTATAAAGTGCAGGCACAACCGAGACCGGTGAATTTATTTTACCTGAAAGACCAGGTGCGCGAGTTGATAGAGGTAAGGAACAATCAATACGAGGTGCGCAATACCCATATCCGTTTTACACCGGAACAAATCAGGGCAGAACTGGAAGCGCATCCGGAGCGGTTTAGTCCCAATGTGATCCTGCGCGGCTTGTACCAGGAAACGATTCTGCCCAATATTGCCTTTGTAGGGGGCGGCGGCGAAACAGCCTACTGGCTGGAATTGAAAGCGCTGTTTGATCATTATCAGACGCCGTTCCCGGTATTGGTGCTCCGCAATTCATTCCTGCTGGTGGAAGAAAAATGGCGCGAAAAAATGGAGAAGCTGGGCTTTACCCCGGCAGATTTCTTTCAATCAGAACAGCAATTGCTCACCCGTATTGTAAGCCGCAACAAGAACGGTGAATTGAAATTGAAGCATGAACTGGAAGCCGCCACGCAACTTTACCATGCATTGAAAAACAAGACGGCAGCCATTGACAAATCCCTGCTGCAACACGTGGAAGCATTGCAGGCCAGAACGCTGAAGCCTTTGCAGGAACTGGAAAAGAAATTGCTGCGCGCAGAAAAGAAAAAATACGAAACCGAACAACGCCATATCCATCTCATCAAAGAAGCATTATTCCCCAACAACAGCCTGCAGGAGCGCGTGGAGAATTTTATGCCGTATTATGCGCAGTACGGGGAAGCTTTTATAGATGCGTTGTACAAACATTCAAAGAGCCTGGAGCAGCAATTCACCATTCTCTCCGCGGCTTCATCCCTTTAGTCGTACACGGAACAAAAAACTTTCTCCTGCATCGTTGTCTGCTACCAGGTGAAGCCGCACACGGCCATTCTTTTCCGACACGATGCATACAGACTCCGGTTGGTGACCTTTGAAATCATCATCTACTTTGGAGAGATTGATCAGCGCGTTTACTTTCATTTTATGCCGCGTGATCTTCCGGGAGGCATTCTCTACAATGGCTAGGTAACTGTCGCCGCTATCGCCATTATCAATAGCGTCAGGTGAATCTTCTGATGTAAGTGTGCAGATGAGCCAGTCGTTCACGTGCGAGTAGGTCATACCGGAAATGCCGAGGAACCTGGGGCTTTTTTCCGGGAGATCAAATTCTATCTGCGTGATTTCGGCTTCCCCGGGATGCTTCCAGAAATCAGTATCGGTAACGAGGATGGTATTGTCTGGTGAAGATTGGTGACCGCGGTTGCCCAGCACGAGTTTGCCCAGGATCACGGCGGCGCCCTTTACCTTCACATGGTCGAGCTGTGCTGTGAGCTGTTCGTAAAATTCGTTGATCTCAATTTCTTCTTTGAAGTAGTCATCCAAATTGAAGAGGATGGCTTTGTTGCGCAGGTCCGTGGTGCCGGAATGAAGTACCAGCAGGCGGGGAATCTTGTTGATCTCTATCACCGTGGTGGCTTCAAGATCAGGCTGTAGTTTTTTCGGAATACGGGGCTCGGCATATTCGCATAACGGGATATGTTCCGGTTTTTTCCATTTCTTGTTCACCACAAAAATCTCTTTGGCATCATTACCTACCAGGTACACTTTGTCGTTGTAAAACTCTATTCCGGATCCGGATGGAAAGTCCCGCAATTCTTTAAACCCGAGTAATTTTACTTTCATACCGGCCTGCAAATTACGCTCATGAGCGGCACGAACCTAATCAAAATTGTTTTGCCAGCCTTGTTCTTTTAATTTTTCCACTTTGGTCAACACTTCCTTTTCGAGTTTTTGCTTGTATTCGGCCATCTTTTTACCGGTGGTCTCATCAAAGGCGCCGATGATGGAAGCGGCGAGGATGCCGGCATTTTTTGCTGCATTTAAAGCTACGGTAGCTACGGGTATGCCATTGGGCATCTGCAATATAGACAATACAGAATCCCAGCCGTCAATGGAGTTGGAAGACTTGATGGGCACGCCGATAACGGGCAAAGGCGTCAGCGAGGCCACCATGCCCGGCAGATGTGCTGCGCCACCGGCGCCGGCAATGATTACTTTGAGCCCTCTTTCACGGGCCTTTGAAGCGTATTCTACCATGCGTTTCGGGGTGCGGTGTGCCGATACTACCGTAAGTTCATAGGCAATGTTCATTTCTTTCAATACATCCGCAGCCGCCTGCATAACCGGCAGGTCGCTGTCGCTGCCCATAATGATGCCAACCAGTGGAGACATAAGTAAAAGTTTACGCTTTGCGCAAATAAACGCAAAGCAGACTACGCCGCAAATAAAAGCAAATAATAGGTTGAATGGAGAAGATTTATTAAAAAATTACGGACTTACTACCGGCAACCTTTACCAAATAAGCGGAATGTTACGCGCCGGTCCGCTTACCATCAGCATAAGGCTCATTACTTTACCAGGTCACCCTTCAACCGCAACAACTCCGTCTCCGCCAGCTTCGTGTTATACCGGGCGGCAATCAACCTGTTATACGCCGCTTCGAGGCTGATCTGCGCTTCGCGCAATTCAAGGTTGGTAGATACACCCTGGCGGAAACGTTCCAGTGCAATGGCTACGTTTTCTTTGGCGAGATTGATATTTTCTTCCTCCAGCTGCAGAAGCTGTTTCTGCAGCTCATAGTCCTTATACGCATTGCTGATGCTAACGTCAATGAGTGACCGCTGGTTGTCGTAAAATAACTGCTGATAGCGGATGTCCAGTTGGGCCTGGCGGATGAGGCGGCGGGTATTGAATCCGTTGAAAATGGGAACCGACAAGCCAAATCCGTAATTGAACCCCTTGTTCTGCGTAAAGAAAGGCTGGAACAGATTCACCACCGTACTGTTGTCGTTCTGGTTGAAATTATAGGTGGAATTGAACGTCAGGGCAGGAAAGAGTTCGGCCTTGCGTTCGCGCAGGGTGATTTGGGCAATGTCAATATTCTTGCGTGCGATGAGCAATGTTGGATTGGTATCTTCAATCTTTTGCACCAGTTCACCGAATTGCAGCGAGGTATTGAGCGGTATGCTGTCGGTTACTTCATATACGGAGCCGGTACGAAACCCGATCAGCTGGTTCAACTGGTCGCGCACCTGCGCAATGAGCGCCAGTTGCTGCAGGCGGGCGGCCGCCTGTGCATTCAGGTCAACTTTTGCCTGTAACAATTCGGGTTTGCTGCCCAGTCCAACAGACAAACGGCGGTCTGCCAACTGCACCCGTTCTTCATTGATGCTCATCTGCTCTTCAATGGCGCGCAATTGCTGTTTCTGCCGTACAATATTGTAATAGGTGGTAATGACGGTGGCCACGGTGTTCACCACCTGGTTCTTTACGCCCAGTTCGCCGAGCACCTGGAATTCGGCCAGTTTGTCGCGCGTGGCGAACATCTTAAAACCGTCAAACAGCGTCCAGTTCAGGTTCACGGCATAGTTGAGGTTATTGCTTTTCACGGCATCGCGCGTCACGGAGCTGTCGCCGCCGGTGCCGTCGCGTTTCATGAACGTTACATTCTGGTTATTGCGGTTCCAGGTGGTATTGGCCGATGCATTCAGTCGCGGCAGAAAGGCTGCCCATGCATAGGAATAGTCCAGGGCAAAGGAAGCGGAATCATTGCGCGACATCAGGATATCATAGTTGCTCTTCAGGGCCGCCGCGATGGCTTCCTCCAGGGTAAGGACTTGCTGCGCTTTTGTATTGACCAGTAAAAAAATGCAAACAACCGATAAACTCAGTTTTCTCATAATTACATTCAGTTTATGCCCGCTGACCTTCCGTTTCAAGCAGGTCCAGTTCGCTTTTCTTCTTTTTGCGCGACAGGTAAGAGTACATGGCGGGGATAACGTACAAGGTTAGTATCAATGAGAACATAATACCTCCCACAATCACGATACCCAATGCAATACGGCTGGTAGCTGCAGCACCTAGAGACAAGGCAATGGGCAATGCGCCGAGCGACATCGCCAGGCTTGTCATCAATATCGGGCGCAAACGCGCACTGGCCGCTTCCACCACGGCGTCCATCTTTTTCATGCCTGCCATTCTTTTCTGGTTGGCAAATTCCACAATCAATATACCGTTCTTTGTTACCAGACCGATCAGCATGATCATGCCGATCTGGGAGAAGATATTGATGGTTTGATTGAATATCCACAGCGACAGTACCGCACCGGCAATGGCCAGCAATACCGTAAGCATGATCACCAGCGGATCAATCCAGCTTTCAAACTGCGCGGCCAGCACCAGGAAGATGAGCCCCAGGGCCAGGAAAAAGGCAAACATGGTATTGCCCGCACTTTCAGCAAAGTCGCGGGACGTACCGGCCAGTTCTGTGTCGAAGGTTTCATCCAGCAACTGCGCCGCTATGCGTTCCATTTCCGCTATACCATCACCAATAGCCATACCCTGCGCCAGACCGGCGGTGATGGTGGCCGATTTATACCGGTTGAAATGGTACAGGGTAGGAGGCGTGATCTCTTCCTGTATGGTGACGAGGTTATCCAGTGAAATGATCTCATCGCGGTTATTCCGCACGTAGATATTCTTCAGATCGGTGGGATCATCGCGGTCATTGCGCGCCACCTGTCCGATCACTTCATATTGTTTGCCCAGCCTGTAGAAATAACCTAACCGCAGGTTACTCAGTGCCAGTTGCAGCGTTTGCGAAACATCAGCCACGCTTACGCCCAGCTGGCTTGCCTTGATGCGGTCAATGTTTATCTTCAGTTCGGGTTTGTTGAATTTGAGGTCCACGTCGGCATTCGTCAGTACCTGGCTCTTGCTTACTTCTTCCATAAACTTTGGCAATACTTCTGTAAGCTTCTGAAAGTTGTTATTGAGCAGCACAAACTGGATGGGTTGTCCGCCGCGCCGGTTTACAGAGATGGTTTGTTCCTGCAGGGCGAAGGCGCGTCCTTCAGAAAAACGCGGCAGATTCCTGTTCACCATATTCACAATTTCTTCCTGCGAGCGTTCGCGTTCGTCCGGGTCAACCAGCGTTACGCGCACAAAACCGGTGTTGGCCGCGCCGGTACCGGAAAAACCGGGCGAGGTAACGGAGAGCACTATGCGCCGTTCGGGTATGGAGTCAATCATGAACTGCGACAGGCGGTCAATATACTTGTCCATATAATCGAAGCTGGTGCCTTCGGGGGCGGTCACGGACAAGCGGAACTGGCTGCGGTCTTCCAGCGGCGCCAGTTCTGATTTCAACTGGCTGCCAATGCCTACGATAATCCCTACGCAGGCAGCCATAATGACAAAGGCCAGCCAGCGCACCTTCATAAAGCGGCGCAATGAGTTGTAATATCCTGTTTCCATCCACCGGAAGAACGGTTCGGTTTTGCGGTAGAACCATCCGTGCGAATGCTTCTTGCGCGTCATGGTAACGTTCAGCACCGGCGTAAGGGTAAGCGATACGAAGGCAGAGATCAATACGGCGCCCGCCACCACGATGCCGAATTCACGGAACAAGCGGCCGGTGAAACCCTGCAAAAACACGATGGGTAAGAAGATGATGGCCAGCGTAACAGAAGTAGCAATTACCGCGAAATATATTTCTTTGGAACCTTCCTTCGCCGCCTGGAATTTGTTCATACCCCGCTCGATGCGTTTATAGATATTTTCCGTTACCACAATACCGTCGTCCACCACCAGGCCCGTTGCCAGTACAATACCCAGCAGCGTCAGCACATTGATGGTAAATCCGCACAGGTACATAATGAAGAACGCGCCGATCAGACACACGGGGATGTCAATCAGCGGCCGCAGGGCGATGAGCCAGTCGCGGAAGAAGAAGTAAATGATCAGCACCACCAGCACCAGCGCAATGATCAGCGTTTCTTCCACCTCGGCAATGGATTGCTTGATGAAGCGCGTCTGGTCCATCGCAATATCGAGCTGGATATCTTTGGGTACTTCAGCTTTTAACTGTTCAAAGCGTTTGTAAAATTCATCGGCAATGGCCACATAATTGCTGCCGGGTTGCGGCACCACGGCCAGGCCGATCATGGGAATGCGGCTCTCTTTCAATACCGTTTCTTCATTTTCCGGTCCCAGCACGGCTTCCGCCACATCTTTCAACCGGATATCATTGCCATTGACGCTTTTGATAATTACATTGTTGAAATCTTCTTCGGTAGTGAGGCGGCCAAAAGTTCGTATAGACAGCTCCGTGGCATTACCCGAAATTTTTCCTGAAGGCAGTTCAACATTCTCGCGCGCCAGTGCGGCACGTACATCAGAAGGAGTAAGCCCATAGGCGCTCAGTCTGGCCGGGTTGAACCAGATGCGCATGGCATACCGCTTTTCGCCCCATATCTGAATACCACTCACACCGGGTATGGTCTGCAGGCGTTCTACCAGTACGTTGCTGGCATATTCAGTTACTTCCAGCTGGTTGCGGGTATTGCTTTGTACCGTCATGGCCACAATGGCGTCTGCACTGGCGTCGGCCTTGGTCACTACGGGCGGGGCGGGAAGATCATCGGGTAAGGAGCGTTGCGCCTGCGATACTTTATCACGTACATCATTAGCCGCAGTTTCGAGGTCTATGCCCAGGTCAAACTCCACGTTGATGCGGCAACTGCCCTGGCTGCTGCTGGAAGTAATGTTGCGTATGCCGGCAATACCATTGATGGCTTTTTCGAGTGGTTCTGTGATCTGCGATTCAATGATATCGGCATTGGCGCCCGGGTAGTTTACGCGCACGTTCACGATCGGCGGATCAATGGCGGGGTAGTCGCGCACGCCCAGGAAGGTAAAGCCGATCACACCGAACAATACGATCAGTATGTTCATTACCGTTGCCAGTACCGGTCGCCTCAAACTCAGCTCAGAAATATTCATCTGTCAGCTTTATATAAATGGTTAGTTGGAATCTCTTATTGCAATTGTGCTATCGGACCTATTCTACTTTAATCAATTGGATTTTGCTGTCTGGTTGTATCGCCAGCAATGCAGTGGTCACTACGGTATCGCCCGGTTTTACACCATCCATGATCTGTACATAGGAAGAGTCGCGTATGCCCGTAGCTACCGTTTCAAAAGCAGCCGTTCCATTTCTGTATACAACTACCTTTTTGCTTCTTGCCTGGGGTATGATGGCCTGGGTGGGGACTATGATCGCCTGATCGTTACTGCCTAACTGTAAAGAAACTTTTGCAAATGCACCGGGCACCAGCAGGGGATTCCGGTCTTTTATTACCGTAAGCACCTGCAAGGTACGTGTATTTTGTTCTACCGTGGTGGCCGTGGCCAGGATGGTTGAACGGAACCGCTTGTCGCTGCCGGCAACAGTAAAGGGGATTTCGCGGCCCTTTGTCATTTCCGGCGTATATTTCTCGGGTACCGAGAATTGCATTTTCAACTGGTCGGTCTGGCTGATGGTGGTAATGAGGGTGGCGGGACTGATATACGCGCCCGGACTGATGCTGCGCAACCCCAGGCGGCCATCAAAGGGCGCCCTGATCTCCGTTTTGCTGATATTTACTTTTACCAGTTCAATATCGGCCTTGAGATTGTTTACCTGTAATTCGCTGAGGTCTACTTCCTGCTGACTGATGCCGCTGATTTTCAACAGTTCACGATAGCGTTCCGCTGTTTTTTCTGCAATTTCCAGTTGCACTTTCAGTTTCTGCAACTGGGCCTGCAGGTCTTCATCGAACAGCTTCACCAGCAAAGTGCCTTTTTTGACATAACTGCCTTCGGGAAGGTGGAGGCTTACCACGCGGCCTGATATTTCGGGTCTGATCTCGGTGACCTCAAAGGGCAGGAGCGTTCCGGGTACTTCAATGTTTTCGCTAAGAGAGGTGGTTCTTACAACAAAGCCTTCTGCCTGGATGGGCATATTACCTCGTCGCGCCTGGCGGTTGTCGGGTTGTTTTTTTTCCTCTTTACACGCCTGACCAGCCATCAGCATCAGCAGCGCCGCAATCAGCCAGTGTTTTCGTCTCATGTGCATGGGCCTGTAATTCATTTAATTTAGGGGGCAATCAGTATAATGTCTGCAAAGAGACGGTGTAAAAGGAAAAAGGTTGTACGGTGTTATAATTTTTTTTCAGACAATGCAACCTTCCTTAACGCACACTTTCTCCTTTGATCCTGAAAGCCTGTATCATTCCAAATTAAAAATTTCCGGTAACATCATTTTCTTAAAAGGGTATGAACGGTAACCGGCTGAATGCGTCAACTGATTATCCTGATCAGGTTCTTTATACGGTGTGCTTTGTATACCAGGTCTTGTTTGTCCTTACTGACGATAGTAACATGTCCCATCTTGCGGCCGGGCTTGGTCGTTTTCTTTCCGTAGAGGTGTACAAAAGCGTTGTCTATCTGTAATACTTCTTCCAGTCCTTCGTATTTCGCTTCGCCCGAATATCCATCGGCGCCCAGCAGGTTTACAATGGCGGCCGGCAGAATATGATCGGTATTGCCCAGCGGATAACCCAGCATGATGCGCCACAGCATATCAAACTGCGAGCTGTAATTGGCCTCAATAGTATGGTGACCGCTATTGTGTACGCGGGGGGCGGTTTCATTGACCAGTACTTCTCCGTTCTTGTCAACAAACAATTCCACGGCAAATAAACCGGCGCTTTTCAATCCTTTTACCACGTTCAGCGCAATGGCTTCGGCTTTCCATAATACTTCATCGCTCAGTTCGGCCGGACTGATCTGGTAATCGAGCAGGTTCAGCCGCGGATCGAATACCATATCAACGGGCGGATAAAAGGCCGTTTCGCCCTGGTCGTTCATGGCTACGATAATGGCAATTTCCTGGCGGATGGGAATCATCCTTTCCAGTACGCCCGGCGCATCGAAGGCCTTCGCCAGGTCATCTTTGGTCTTTATTACCTGTACGCCGCGCCCGTCGTATCCCCCGGTGCCCACTTTATGTACGGCCGGGATGAAATGTTCGTGGGCTTTCACATCTTCCAGGTGCTGTGTAATCACAAAGGGGGCAGTGGGCAACTGCAGCGATTGATAAAATTCTTTTTGCGTGATCTTGTTCTTGATGGTACGCAATGCCTGGGGCCGCGGATATATTTTTACTCCTTCCTGCTCCAGTTTTTCCAGTGCGTCTTCATTCACGGATTCAATTTCGATGGTAAGGGCATCGAGACCTTTACCAAACCAGTATACATCATCATAATTGCGGATATCACCTTGTACGAAATGATGGCATAGATGAGCAGCAGGACATTCGGGGTCATTTTCCATCACATACGTTTCCACAAGGTAATTTGCCGCCGCCTGCAATAACATTCTTCCTAACTGGCCGCCGCCCAGTATACCGACTTTTAGCATCGCACTCCTAAGTTTAATTTTGCACTGGAAAGTTAAATAAGGCGGCAAAGATAATAGTTTCGGGTTTGTGGCCGGGTGGTTTCCTCCATCCTGCATGCCAAAACTTTTCTATCTTTACGTTCTCTTATGCAACCGGATTATCCCCATAAAATCTTTGCAGACAAACGCGCTGTCTATTGTCTGCTTATGGAGACCTTAGCCATAGATAATCAGCCGTTGTGCTGATGCGCTCATGTGCTAATGATTCCACAATTTCCCATTTTTACATTTCTGAAGGTTCTCATTATTTCATTAGCCCGTCAGCGCATGTCATCGGCACCGGTGCACCTGGTATGGTGCCCGTCAGCCCCTTTCATCTATTCGCTCATTAAAAAGATTGTATACGCTCAAATTGTTTGTCATGTCAACGCAAACCATTGCTGATAAGAAAACAGCTACGCAAACAGACTTTCTTCCGCTGGAAGGAACAGACTATGTAGAATTTTATGTAGGCAACGCCAGGCAGGCGGCGCATTTTTACAAGACGGCCTTCGGTTTTCAATCGCTGGCCTATGCCGGCCCGGAAACAGGCGTGAAAGACCGGGCGAGTTATGCGGTGCGCCAGAACAAACTCACTTTTGTGTTTACTACCCCTTTGCGCGCCAACAATGAAATAGCCGATCACATCTACAAACACGGCGATGGCGTAAAAGTGCTGGCGCTGCGTGTGCCCGATGCTGCCAAAGCATGGGAAGAAACCACCAAACGCGGCGGGGTAAGTTGCATGGAACCGCAAAAACTTACCGACGACAAGGGAGAAGTGGTGATGAGCGGTATCAAAACCTATGGCGATACCGTACATCTGTTCATTGAACGTAAGAATTACCAGGGCGCCTTTATGCCGGGTTATAAAGAATGGAAAACAACCTACAATCCGCCGCCAACCGGCCTGTTGTATGTGGACCACTGCGTGGGCAATGTAGGCTGGGGACAAATGAACAAATGGGTGCAATTCTATGAAGAGGTGATGGGCTTTCGCAATATCCTCAGCTTTGATGACAATGACATCTCCACTGAATACTCGGCACTGATGAGTAAGGTGATGAGCAATGGAAACGGGTTTGTTAAATTTCCCATTAATGAACCTGCGGAAGGAAAGAAAAAATCGCAGGTGGAAGAATATCTTGAATTCTATGATGGCGAAGGTTGTCAGCACGTAGCCCTCGCTACTGAGAATATTGTAGAAACCTTGACCGCTTTGCAGAACCGTGGTGTGGAATTTTTAACAGTTCCTACCACCTATTATGATGACCTGCAACAAAGGGTAGGGAAGATTGATGAAGACATTGACTCCCTGAAGCGGCTGGGAATACTGGTAGATCGCGATGATGAAGGCTACCTGTTGCAGATCTTCACCAAACCGGTGGAAGACAGGCCCACACTTTTCTTCGAGATCATTCAGCGCAAAGGAGCGAAGAGTTTTGGAAAGGGAAATTTCAAAGCGCTCTTCGAAGCCATTGAACGCGAACAGGCTTTAAGAGGGAACTTATAATTTTTTCATAAAGAAAAGGGCTGCCTCAGAAGAAATTCCGGGGCAGCTTTTTTATTTACTGCAGCAGGGGCAATGCTAACAATCATTAGCATCTTATCCTTTTTGCCGGTTTACTTATCAGCAATATGATCCGTTTCCTCTCAACTTTGCTGTTTCCCGCATCCAGACAACGGCACATTTTTCGCTCCTTTCTCCCTATCTGCACCACCACTTCATCGCAGTAGCATAGTAGCACATTCCACACGCTTTACCGTGTTTTCCACATCTGTGTATAATCCGGTGTGGTTTTTGTTTTCTGTTATGTCCTAATTTTAACGTTCGATACCCGTTTGCCGGGAAATAATAGTGCCATAAATTCGTTGTATTCTGTACCATTCCCAACGTAATGAAATACCTGATCACCGCGATATTGTTTTTGTGGATGGGAGATTCCCTGTGTGCGCAAACAGCCTCATCCAGCTTCAATTTTATTGAATACCAAAAGTCGTTTCCGCGCATTTCGGATGCGTTAAAACGTAAGGAAGATACGCTTCGCAAACAGTTTGAAGAAAAAGGCCTGCCCTGGCCCGCCAAATATGTATACCTGCGTTCGTTCAAATACGACAGTCAACTGGAAGTGTGGGTGAAGTATGATCTGAAAGAGAAATTCAGGCTGTTTAAAACCTACAAGGTGTGTGCGCTGGCCGGGACCCTGGGGCCCAAACGCATGCAGGGCGATTACCAGGTGCCCGAAGGCTTTTATTACATCAATGAATTCAATCCCCGCAGTGTTTACCATCTGTCACTCGGACTGAATTACCCGAATGCATCCGATCGCATCCTGAGCGATTCGCAGATGCCCGGAGGTGATATTTATATTCACGGCAGTTGCGTAACCACGGGCTGTATACCCATCCAGGACAAGCAGATTGAAGAACTGTATATCCTGGCGGCACATGCAAAGAACAAGGGACAGGACTTCATTCCCGTTCATATCTTTCCTATCCGTTTTTCCAATCAAAAGAGCGTTGATTACCTCACGCGCTATGTACGCGACTTTCCGGAATATGCGGAAATGGCGAACCAGCTGAAACACGCCTATGAATATTTTGAAAGAACCCGGGAATTGCCTGTGGTAATGGTGAATAAGAAAGGCGGATACATTGTAGATGGTGAAATTCCTCCGCGCGAACAGAAGGCCGTGAAGAAAGTGGAAAGAAGACCGGCAAAAGAATACGACGAATCGACCATTGCCAAAGTGGTGGACAAACTGCCGGTATTTCCCGGCGGCAGTGAGGCCTTCCAGGAATTCATTGACCGTACCAGTCGCGAGATGGTGCATTACCTCGAAGAGGACCAGCACAAGACCTATGTGATGATCGAATTTGTGCTGAACAAGGAAGGTAAACCCGTGTATGCCCGCGTGATCAGGGGCGGTAACAATAACCTCAACAATCACCTTGAGGAACGATTTGAAAATATGCCTGCCTGGCAACCGGCCATCCGCGGCGAGCAGCCGGTAGCGGTCAAACTGAAACAAACATTGTCCATCGAAAAACCAGAGCCGCTGGTGATGAAGGAACAATAAGAGCGTGTAACTACCCGTAAATAATAATGCCACCCATCAACCATGGGTGGCATTCGTTTTTATAATGATTTGATCAGATAATATCCATGGCCAGCACAAAGAAAGTGCACACAAACGGAAGGATGAGTGTAAGATATTCCCAGCGGGCAAAGATGGCGAATATGAAAAGGGCTGTAGAAAGCAGGAAGAGTAACCAGTAAAGGGCACGCTGTTTCCGCGGTTTGGTAGTCATAAGCAAAAATTTTCGCAAAAATAGGACGAAACGGATATTATCAAAACGTTTGCGACGGGTAATTTTTGTTAAGTATAAAAGATTTTATTCCTTTGAAAGAGAACGCTGTCTGAACCCCGGTTTAAGCGGATGGCACCGGTTGTGAGGAAATCCGGCCGTTAACAAGGTTTCCGCCCGATGCCGTAATCTGACGAACCCCGGTCCGGACAGTCCGGCTTGCCGGCTAAATGATGATGCATAATGAAGATTCATTTTTATGTGCGTTTTTACACCCGGGCAGGACAGTCGCTGGCGGTAACCGGCAATATTCCGGCATTAGGCAACGATACTACCGAACATGCCTTTCCGCTTACCTGGCTGAACAATGACTTCTGGCATGGCACGCTGGAGCTGAGAGATAAAAAGAGCAAGATCCGCTATAAGTACATACTGCGTTATGAAGATGGATTTACGGTAACGGAATGGGGCAACGACCGGCTGATTGATCTGTCGCTCCCTTTTGATGAGATACAGGTGGTGGATACCTGGAACCATGCCGGCGAATACGAAAATGCTTTCTATACCGATCCGTTTCAAAAAGTGTTGTTACGGGCAAATGAAACCCGCATCAAAGCCAAACCGGTAAAAGGCTATTCCCATATCTTCAAGGTGAAGGCGCCCCTGACAAAGAAAAACGAAGTGGTATGCCTGCTGGGTAGTAGTCGCGAACTGGGCGAATGGGACACCACCCAACCGCTGCTGCTGCACCGGGAAAATGGCTGGTGGAGCATCAAACTAAAACTGCCCAAGGAATCCACACCACTGCAATACAAATACGGCATATACAATATCCGCACAAAGAAATTTGTGCAATATGAAAACGAAGGCAACCGCATCCTGTACGGTGACGCACGCAAGAACCAGTTGACTGTAGTACACGATGGTTTTATCCGTTTGCCCAACAATACCTGGCGTGGCGCCGGTGTAGCCATTCCGGTGTTTAGTCTGCGCAGCAAAAATTCCTTCGGCACCGGCGAATTCACCGATCTGAAACTGCTGGTTGACTGGGCTGTAAAAACAGGTTTGCAGCTGATACAGATTTTGCCGGTGAACGATACTACGGCTACGCATACCTGGCAGGACAGTTATCCTTATGCAGCCATCTCCGCTTTTGCGCTGCATCCATTATACCTGAACCTATCACAAATGGCAGGCGAAAAACATGCCGCCATAATAAAACCATTAAAGAAAAAGCAGAAAGAACTCAATGCCCTGGCCGACCTGGACTATGAATCGGTGATGCAATTGAAACTGGCGGCCATAAAAGAATTGTACATTGTACAGAAAGAAGCTTTTCTGCAAGACAAAGGCTGGCAGGATTTCTTCCGCAAGAATAAACACTGGCTGGCGCCCTATGCAGCCTTCTGTTGTTTGCGCGATCATTACGGCACTTCCGACTTTACCGCCTGGGAAACGTACAGTGAATACAACAAGGAAGCCATTGACAAATTTGTATCGCCCCGGGGCAAACACTACGATGATATTGCACTGCACTATTTCATTCAATACCACCTGCACCTGCAATTGCAGGAAGCAGCCGCCTATGCGCACGAAAAAGGGGTTATACTGAAAGGGGATATCGCGATCGGCGTATCCCGTTATGGTTGCGACACCTGGGTGGAACCAGATCTGTTTCATCTTGATATGCAGGCCGGCGCACCGCCGGATGATTTTGCCGTAAAGGGACAGAACTGGGGCTTTCCTACCTATAACTGGGAAAAAATGGCGGCCGATGGATTTGAATGGTGGCACCAGCGCTTCATCCAGATGAGCAACTATTTCGATGCATTCCGCATAGACCATATTCTCGGGTTCTTCCGCATCTGGAGCATTCCCACGGATGCGGTGGAAGGCATCATGGGGCATTTTGTGCCTGCTATTCCCGTGCGGTTGCAGGAGTTTCATGATTGGGGAATCTGGTTCAATTACCAGCGCTATTGCAAACCTTATATCAACGACGCGATACTGTGGGAACTGTTTGGTCCGAACAAAGACAAATTCCAACCATACCTGGTAGCAACCGGTGACGGGCATTATCACCTCAAGGCGGATTTTGCTACGCAACGCCAGGTAGAAAACTATTTTGCCGCGCAGGAACAAACGGAAGAAAACCTGAACATCAAACAGGGATTGTTTGACCTGATCAGCAATGTAATTCTCTTTGAACACGCTGACTCCAATGGCGAAGCGTTTCACTTCCGCATTGCGATGGACACCACGCCTTCGTTTCGTCATCTTGAATATGGCACACAGCAACGATTGAAAGAATTATACATTGATTATTTCTATCGCCGGCAGGATGATTTCTGGATGCGCGAGGCGATGAAAAAATTACCGGCGCTGAAGCGCAGCACCAATATGCTCATCTGCGGTGAAGACCTGGGGATGGTGCCGCACTGTGTGCCGGAAGTAATGAAACTGCTGGGCATACTGAGTCTCGAAATCCAGCGCATGCCGAAAGACCCGAACCGTGAATTCTTTCATCCGAATGATGCGCCCTATCTTTCTGTAGTAACACCGTCCACACACGATATGAGCACTATTCGCGGCTGGTGGGAAGAAGACAGGGAACGCACGCAACGTTTTTTCAACTTCGGACTGGGACAATGGGGCGATGCGCCTTTTTACTGTGAGCCCTGGATAAACAAAGCGATTATTATGCAACACCTGCATGCTCCTGCCATGTGGGTGATCTGCCAGTTGCAGGACTGGCTCGGCATCAGCGAAAAACTGCGCCGCGAAAAACCACAGGAAGAGCGCATCAATGTGCCCGCGAATCCCAGGAACTACTGGAAATACAGAATGCATCTTACGCTGGAGCAGCTGAAAAAAGAAAAAGAATTCAATACGGAAATCAAAGAGTGTATTGTTTCTTCAGGACGGGCCGGCATAAAGTAAGAAAAAGGCACGCTATCTTCGCCCCATGAAAGTTTATTACCACACGCACAACCTACCTTTCAAATATCCTTTTACCATTTCCAAAGGAACCAAAACACATCAGCCAACCTTTGTAGTAGCCCTGGAGCATATGGGACTGGTGGGTTATGGAGAAGCGCCTGCAATCACCTATTACAACATACCTGTTGAGAAAATGATTGCAGACCTCGAAGCAAAAAAAATGTTTGTGGAGAAATTCGCTTTCACGGAACCGGAACGCTACTGGCATTACCTGCATCATCTTTTCCCTGATAATAATTTTCTCGTATGTGCGCTGGATATAGCTGCCTGGGATTTGTTTGGCAAAATGCGCGGACAACCATTGCACGCTTTGTGGTCGCTGGATACCAGTAAACAACCGTTAACAGATTACACCATCGGGATTGATACCATTGATAAAATGGTGGCAAAGATGAAAGAAAA
>Ga0164243_10004034_pt1 | contig 23154 bp, 18 predicted proteins | sample OricompcompostOP_FD_108781 | JGI IMG/M metagenome (GOLD analysis project Ga0164243, IMG submission 108781) | Organic Plus compost microbial communities from Emeryville, California, USA - Original compost - Organic plus compost (OP) | ecosystem: Engineered > Solid waste > Mixed feedstock >...
CGCGACAGGGCGATGAAGAATTCGGCCCATTCGGTCGCGCGGCCGGCATCGGTGATGTCGCCGGTGATGAGGATATGATCGAGTGGCTGCTTGTCGTGAATGGCGGCGAGTTCGTCGAAAAGCCGCGCCAGCCTGTCGTTACCGCACGGACCGGACCGCCCGCTCTCGATGCGGAAGCCGTAACGCTCGCCGACGATATGCACGTCGGACAGATGCGCGACACGCCATGATATTTTCAGTTGCGACGGATCGGCAAAGTCGTGGAAATCGCGCGGCTGATCCATGGCCGCATCGGCGATGCCCCAGACCAGCGCCATGGCCGCGCAATAGGCGCACAAGAGCACGACCGCATTGGCCAGCATCGGCACGACGAAACGCAGCGGTTCGATCAGATCGGATAGTTCGCCCTGCCAGCGCGTCCATGGCCAGACGAGCGCCATGACAAGAAGCGCAAGTACACAGAGAACGACCCCAGCGGCAGCCGCGCAGACGGCGCGCAACATTGCGCGACGGTCCTCGTCGAGCCAGCGATCCAGAGACAATTCCGACAGGTGGCGCAGGCCCTCGCGGCACAGCGCATAAGCCGGCTGGACGGCAATCGAATTGAGCGACCAGAAGCCCTGCTCGGCGACGCGGAATAGCCGCCGCCCTCCGACCCAGCCAATGGCTAGAACGATCGCAAGCACGACGAAGGGGCCGATGCCGGTATAGGAGGCAGCGAGGCTTTCCGAGAGCGTCCTGAGCCAGGCCGTGACGACGAGCGGCGCGAGCCCCAGCAATAGGGCCGGCAACAGGATGAGAAGAACCCAGGATGCAATCAGCTTCGGCAGACTGATTTCGGTCAGAAGGCTCCCGGCAATAGCAAGAAGCGAACGACGCTTTGTGCTGGAAGCGTCATCCTCGACATCGCCAAGCCGCGGATCCATCAGTGGAAGCATGGTCGCGAAGCCCTTCCACACTCATCCTAAAGGCAAACAGGATAAGCGTCAGGCCCTTATCGGGCCGGCAGATCAACTGTCGGCCCGATCCGTTTAGGAAGCGTTCAATGCGGCGCGGATGGCAAGCTCGACAGGCGAATAGCCGCCATCGACACGATCGAGGCTGAATGGCTCGCGCGGCAGCAGTGGCGGTTGAGCCAGAAAGCGCGGCTGCGTTCCGCGATGCGGCTGCGCTGCATGGACGAGGAAGGGATGGCAAAGATAGACCGTACCAGCCTCGCCGGTCGCCAAAACCTCGGCGCACCCCTTTGTCTCATCGATATGCCGCAGCAACTCCTGCAAGGTCAGCCCTCGATCCCCCGCAGGCGCCAGTGCGCGGGCGATAGCATGATGCGAACCAACGCGAATGCGTGTCGGCGCATCGTGCTCGCCGATGTCAGAGAACAGAAACAGCATCAGCAAGGCACGGCCCTTCGAAGTGACATTCGCGCGCCAATCCATGAAATCCGGCCGGTCGTGGCCGAAGCTCACATCGATATGCCAACCGGTATCGCCCGGATCGTCGGGCGATGGAAAACGGACAGGGAATGTCCCCATCGCAGCGCATGGCAGCCAGCGGGCCGTGCCGACAAGCTGGTCGAATGCCGCGTGAAGAACGGGTGTGTTCGCAGCGTCGAAGAATATCCTTTGGCTGTACATCCCGAGCCGTATCACCGGCCGCGTCCACGACTTGCGATCGTGCGGATCGCAGCCGAGATCGCGCCACAGGATCGCCCGCGCCGCTTCCGCAACGTCGCGGGAGAAAGCACGATCAATCCTCACGTATCCATCGTCGATGAATTGCCGGATTTGCGCGGCGCTCAGCACGCGCATCGTCTTGCCGTTGTCAGGCATCAGATTGTCTCTTCAATATCGGCCAGCCGAAGAGCTCCGCATCTTCGGGAGCGGACTGGCGATTGACCGTGCGGGCCTTGACCCGCGCTCCTGCTCGCGTGAGCGAGCGTTGCCCGGATCAGGCGAGGAAGAAGGTCGACGCGATATTGAGAGCGAACATTTTCATGATAGGCCTCTGATAGCCTATCGCAGTTCTTGCGTCGAGACGAAGCAACGCGTCAAACGGTCACCTGCGTACCGACTTCGACCACGCGGCCGGTCGGAATCTGGAAGAAGTCTGTCGCGTCGCTGGCGCTCTTGGCAAGGCCGATGAACAACCGGTCCTGCCACATCGGCATGCCCGAATGCGGCGACGGCTTGAGCGCGCGGCGCGACAGGAAGAACGACGTCGACATGATGTCGAAGGTCCAGCCCTGCTTGCGCGCAATCGCCAGGGCCTTCGGCACATTCGGCTGCTCCATGAAGCCGAAATTCAGCGTCACGGCGCTGAAATGCGGGCTCACCGGCGTCATGATGACCCGTTCCTCGTCCGGCACGCGCGGCGTGTCGGCGGTGACGATGGTCAGGATGACGTTATGCTCATGCAGGATCTTGTTGTGCTTGAGATTATGCATAAGCGCGGTCGGCGCCGATTCCGGATCGCTGGTGAGGAAGACGGCGGTGCCAGGAACGCGATGGGGCGGCTTCTTCTCAAGATTACGGAGCAGCGAATCGAGCGGCACTTCGGTGCGGCGGGTCTTGTTGGCGAGGATGCGCGTGCCGCGCCGCCACGTCCACATCATCAGGATCATCAGGCCGGCAAACAACAGCGGCACCCAGGCGCCTTCCAGAAGCTTGAGCAGGTTTGCAGCAAGGAAGGTGGTGTCGATGGCGATCAGCGGCACGATCAGCAACGCGGCCTGCCACCATTTCCACTTCCACAATTTCCAGATGACGATGAAGCCGAGCACACCATCGACGATCATTGTGGTGGCAACGGCGATGCCATAGGCCGAGGCCAGAGCGCTGGACGTGCGGAACATCAGAACCAGCAGCACGACGCCGATCAGCAAAATGAAATTGACCCGCGGAATGTAAATCTGGCCGTATTGGTCTTCGGAGGTGTGCACGATGGCAACGCGCGGCAGGAAGCCAAGCTGGATCGCCTGCTGGACCAGCGAATAGGCGCCGGTGATCACAGCCTGGCTTGCAATGACGGTTGCGACCGTCGCCAATACGACCATCGGGATCAAGAGGCTGTCAGGCACCAGACGGTAGAATGAATTCTCGATCGCTGAGGGATGGGAGAGAACGAGCGCGCCCTGCCCGAAATAATTGATCAGCAGCGACGGCAGGACGAGGCCAAACCATGCCATACGGATTGGCTTGCCGCCGAAATGGCCGAGGTCGGCATAAAGCGCCTCACCGCCGGTCACGGCGAGGAAGACGAGGCCCATTGTCACCAGGGCCACCGTGCCGTTGGTCAGCAGGAAGTTGACCGCGTAATACGGATTGAGAGCATGCAGCACACCCGGATCGTCGAAGATGTGCAGCGCGCCCATGACCGCAATCGCAACAAACCAGGTCGCAGTGATCGGACCGAAAAAGGATGCGACACGGCCGGTCCCGATGCTCTGGACAGAGAACAGGGCGACGAGAATGAGAACGGTGATCGGAATGACGTAATGCTCAAGCGCCGGTGTGGCGAGCTTGAGACCTTCGACAGCAGAAAGCACCGAGATAGCCGGTGTGATAAACGAATCGCCGAGGAACATCGCCGCCCCAAGCATGCCGAGCACGAACACGAGCGTCGTCCGGCGCCCCAAGACCCGCATTGCCAAGGCCGTCAGCGAGAGCGTGCCGCCTTCTCCGTTATTGTCCGCCCGCAACAGGATCAGGACATATTTGACGGTGACCACGAGGATCAGCGACCACACGATCATCGACAGCACGCCGAGCACGATCTCGCGCGTCAGCGGCCCCCCATGCTGGGCGGCGTGGACGGCCTCGCGAAAGGCATAAAGCGGGCTCGTACCGATGTCGCCGAAGACAACACCGATACTTCCCAGCGTCAGGGCCAGGATATTGGCGTTTAAGGCCGGTCCAGCTTGAGCGGCCTGGTCAGCTCCGACGGCAAGAGCTTCACCGAGAGGTTTTTTCATGGAACCGGGTCTTGGGCGCCTTGGCCCGTGACTGTCTAAAAAACGCCGCGCGGCTTAGCTCACCCCGCTCGCGGCTGCAATAGCCGTGGCCGGTGACCCAGAGATGTCGTAGAGGTGCTCTTAAACTTACGGTTTAAGACCGGGCGGAACGGGTGGCGCTTCCCGCATCAGGGTAATGGTCACACGGCGGTTGGCCGCCATATAGGGATCATCTGGAAAAAGTGGCTGGGTGTCGGCCCGGCCTGCCACCATATAAAAATGCCCGAAGGGAACGCCACCCTCGTCCAGGATCTGGCGGACTACAGCAGCCCGGTCGGCCGACAGGTCCCATGGACCATAGCCCGGCTTCGCCGGCGTGCGCGACACGGCGGTATGACCAGCGATCGACAGACGGTATGGCATGGCGCGCAATTGCGGCGCCAGCTTCTGAATCAGGCGGCGCGTGCGCTCGTAGGGCATTTTCGAGCCCTGAGGAAACATCGAGCGTCCGTCCTGATCGACGATCTCGATATTGAGCCCCTCTTCGGTCTCGATCATCATGATATTCTTGGAGATCTCGGTGATCTCCGGCATTTCCTGCAAGGCCTGCCGCAACGAGGCGGATGCCAGCGCAAAGTCACTGTTCCGTTTCAGACGCACGCCATATTCGTTGGTGAAGTCGCTGTCGTTCGGCGATGGCGTCGCCGAGGCTTCGCTCGGATTGGTCTTGGCGACATTCTTCACCTTGGGACGGGTCGGAATGCCATCGACCTCGATCACGCCCGAATAGCGCGCATTGGTCTGCACGCCGAAGGCATCGCGCATCGAGCCCGCGACCACCTGCATCTTGTTGTTGTCGGGCGACGAGAACGCCACAAGCATCACGAAGAAAGCGACGAGCAGCGCCATCAGGTCGGCGAAGGTCACGAACCAGCCGTGACCGCCATGGGCTTCTTCGCGTTTTTTCTTGGCCATCGGATCAGTTCCGCGCGGACATTATGCCGCAGCCAGTTCTTCGGATTCGTGGCGATGCTTTTCAGGCAGATAAGCCAGCAGCATTTCACGCACCAAGGCCGGACTCTTCGACTCGCGCATCATCAGAACGCCGTCGATGATCAGCGTGCGGTTGATCTCTTCGTCGACCAGCTTCACGTGCAGCTTGTCGGCGATCGGCAGACAGAAAAGGTTCGCCACCGTCGCGCCGTAGAAGGTCGCAAGCAACGCCACCGCCATATAGGGACCAAGCTTCGAGGGATCGGTCATATTGGCGAACATCTGCACCATTCCGATCAGCGTCCCGACCATGCCGAAGGCCGGCGTACAATCGCCGATCGCACGATACACCTTCGAGCCTTCGTTCAGATGCGTGAGGAAGTTATCGCGATCGCGTTCCATGTTGTCGCGAATGAAGTCGGCATCATAGCCGTCGGCGACATAGCGCACACCCTTGGCAAGGAATGGATCGGAAATCTCGGCCTTTTCCAGTCCGATCGGTCCCTGTTTGCGGGCAATCTCGGCAAGAGCCGCGATCTCATCAACGAGATCACGCTGGGTGATGCGGCGAACCGTGAAAGCGAATTTCATTCCGAGTGGCAGCCCGTGAAAGATCGAGCTGAGTGGAAAGCGGATCAAGGTCGCGGCGAAAGCGCCGCCGAAGATGACGATGAATGCATGAACGTCGAGGAACATGCCAAGCTCGCCACCCATCAGGATCAATGTGACGAGAACAATAGCGCCGGCGATCAGCCCCAAGCCGGTTGCGATATCCATGAAACGCTACCCCAAACGCAAATGCTACAAACACGCGAGGTCCACACCCCGATGCCTCAGATTAGGCGGAGCGCCATTAAGGAGCGGTAAAGGCTAACGCTTCCTGCATGGATCTTTCCGCAACTGCGAAGCGGAATGAGGAAGCAAGCCAGCTGAACCATTCAGAAAAATTGGTCCAAGCCTGACCACTCTGTCGGCGAGCCATTTTGACGTGTTGAGACGCTCTTCATCGCATTTATTGGGCCTCCATATTCATTGATATGGCGGCTTACGATGGCAAAGCTTTGCGCTCGCCTGATCCCTGCGCTATCTGAACCACCAGAGACCGGACCGAACCACGGGAAGTTACGGCCGGGACAAAAACTCAAAATTTTCAGGAGACGGGTATGCGCGAAGTTGGCCATTTCATCGGCGGGAAAAAGGTCAGCGGGACCTCAGGCCGGTTCGGCGACGTCTTCAATCCGAGCACCGGCGAGGTACAGGCCAAGGTGGCACTGGCAACCAAGGCCGAGGTCGAAGCCGCCATCGCCAATGCCGAGGCGGCTCAGCCAGGCTGGGCGGCCGTCAACCCGCAGCGCCGCGCGCGGGTGATGTTCAAATTCCTGGAACTGATCCAGAAGGAAATGGATTCACTTGCCGCCCTGCTTGCCTCCGAGCACGGCAAAGTGCTGTCCGACGCCAAGGGCGATATCCAGCGCGGCATCGAGGTGGTCGAATTCGCCTGTGGCGTGCCGCATCTGATCAAGGGCGAGTTCAATGACGCTGCCGGTCCGGGCATCGACCTCTATTCGATGCGCCAGCCGCTCGGTGTTGTCGCCGGCATCACGCCATTCAACTTCCCGGCCATGATCCCGATGTGGAAATTCGCACCGGCCATCGCTTGCGGCAACACGTTCATCCTGAAGCCGTCGGAGCGCAATCCCTCGGTGCCGATCCGCCTCGCCGAACTGATGATCGAAGCCGGACTGCCTGCCGGCGTGCTTAACGTCGTCAATGGCGACAAGGAAGCGGTCGATGCACTGCTTGTCGATCCGCGCATCAAGGCGATCGGCTTTGTCGGCTCGACGCCGATTGCCGAATACATCTATGCGACCGGCTGCGCGCACGGAAAGCGCGTGCAATGCTTTGGCGGCGCCAAGAACCACATGATCATTATGCCTGACGCGGACATGGATCAGGCTGTCGATGCACTGGTCGGCGCTGGCTATGGTGCGGCGGGTGAACGCTGCATGGCGATTTCGGTCGCGGTGCCGGTCGGCCAGAAGACGGCCGACCTGCTGGTCGAGAAGCTGATCCCGCGGGTGGAAAGCCTCAAAGTCGGCCCCTCCACCGATCCGCAGGCCGATTACGGGCCGCTGGTGACCAGGGCTCATCTCAACAAGGTGAAGGCCTATGTCGACACCGGCGTGAAGGAAGGTGCCAAGCTCCTGGTCGATGGCCGTAACTTCAAGCTGCAGGGCTACGAAAACGGCAACTTCCTCGGTGGCTGCCTGTTCGACCACGTCACGCCGGACATGACGATCTACAAGGAAGAGATCTTCGGTCCTGTGCTCTCTGTCGTGCGTGCGAAGGATTATGCGGAAGCGCTGCGCCTGCCGTCCGAACACGAGTACGGCAACGGCGTTTCGATCTTCACCCGTGATGGCGACACCGCGCGCGACTTCACCAGCAAGGTGAATGTCGGCATGGTCGGCGTGAATTTCGCCATACCGGTGCCGCTCGCCTATCACACCTTCGGCGGCTGGAAGCGTTCGGGCTTCGGCGACCTCAATCAGCACGGCCCGGACTCGATCCGCTTCTACACCAAGACCAAGACGGTGACGGCGCGCTGGCCATCCGGCACCAAGGAAGGCGCCGAGTTCAGCATCCCGACGATGCGGTAGTGGCGCGCGCGAGCGATTTTCGGCTCACATCGCGCGTCGAAACAAGTATGATCCCGCCCCGGAATGAACGGGGACGGGATCATGGCCGAATACACGCTTCATTGTTTCGCACAGTCGGGCAACGCCTATCGCGTTGCCCTGATGCTGAACCTGATCGGCGCGGACTGGCAGCCTGAGTTTGTCGACATGTTCGGCAAAGGTGTGCCGCGCTCGCCGGAATGGCGTGAAGACGTGAACGAGATGGGTGAAGTGCCGGTGCTGGACCATCAGGGCAAGCGCCTCACCCAGTCGGGCGTGATCCTCACCTATCTCGCTGAGCACACCGGCAAATTCCATCCGCTGACCGAAGACGAGCGGCTGGAGGCATTGCGCTGGATCATCTTCGACAACCAGAAGCTCAACGGTTATCTCGGCCCCTATCGCTTCCTGCGCAACTTCGCCAAGCCTGCGGGCGATCCCGGTGCGATGGCGTTCCTGAAAGGCCGCATCGACAACTCACTCGGCATTCTCGACAAGCGATTGGCACGCATGCCATTCGTCGTCGGCGACCATCCGACCATCGCCGACATCTCGCTCACCGGCTACCTTTATTATCCTGCCGAGGAGTTCGGCTTCGATATCCCTGCGACGCACAAGAACATCGCTGGCTGGCTTGAGCGCATCAAGGCCCTGCCCGGATGGGCTCATCCTTACGACCTGATGCCGGGGCATCCGATCACGGTCTGATCGCCGCTCGGGCCGACAACGCCTGCAACGATCTTAGAGGCAATCCAAACTATTGGATTTGCAAGACAATTTACGTTCCATTAAGGGTTTCGCAGGTGAGCATGTGAGGCTTGGCAAGCGGCCAGGCGAGCGTAATGAATGTGCACGTCGTCGATCTGGCCGGCCTTTATGCTTCCGAACAGGGGCGTTTGAAGCAGCTTGTCCGGCGCCTGATCGGAAACAGGATCACCGCTGAAGATCTGGTTCAGCAGACTTTTCTGAAGTTCGCGGCGCTCGCCACAGATGGCAACAACATAGAGAATTGTCCGGCCTATTTGACGTGCATGGCCCGCAACCTTGCGCTCAATCATTTGCGCGACACGGCGCGCAAGGCTGAGGTGGGGCTTCCCGAGGACGACTTCCACGCCATTGCCGATGCCCGTCCAACGCCGGAAATGACGGCGCTGTATCGCTGCGAATTACGGCGTGTCCTGCAGGCCGTGGCGGCACTTCCTCCGCGTCGCCGGGAGGCATTTGTGCTCCACAAGTTCGACGACCTGACTTACGACGAGATTGCCACGCGCCAGGGTGTGTCGCGCAATACGGTCATTTCCCAGATCCTGGCGGCCCTCGCCGAACTCCACCGCCGTCTCGAACAAAAATAATTTGCGTCGACGGTCATTACCTGCGTCGTCTCAAGTGTCATAGCCAGCAAGGACGTTGCAAGGGCCGGGCGTTATCCGTTGGGCCTGCAGGAAATCCATGCCGGACGAGACCACCGATCCGAAGATACGCGAAGCCCTGGAATGGTTCGTCCGGATGCGGGACGACAAGGCCAGCCCTGCCGATCGCCAGGCGTTTGAGGCCTGGCTGAACGAAGACGAGCAGAATCCTGCTGCGCTGGCGCAGGCTGAAGCCCTCTGGAAACGCTTCGATATCGTTCAACCGGAGATCGAGCAATTCCGGCGATCACGGACCCAACGCACGCGGCGCGGCGTTTTGCTGGGCTGTGCCGGGATGCTCGTCGGGGCGAGCGGCCTGTACCTGATGAATCGTCCGGATCTGTTCGCCGATCACATCACGGATGTGGGTGAGCGCCGCACCGTCACACTCGCAGATGGCAGCATGATCGAACTCGGAAGCTACTCGGCCCTGTCGGTGAACTTTTCCATGGCCGCCAGGCAGATTGTGGTTCACCGCGGCGAGGCGCTTTTTGACGTCGCCACCGATGCTGCGCGCCCATTCGTCGTCGAAGCGGGAGATGGCACCGCACAGGCGCTGGGTACACGGTTCGACCTGAAATACGTCGACGATCTGGTTACGGTCGCAGTCGACAAACATGCCGTTCTGGTGCGCACCGGCGCACGCCCCTCAACCCGGATCGATGAAGGATGGCAGGCCAGCTATATTCGTGGCGGCGCGCTGAGCCCCATCACGCAGGCCGATCTCGAAACGACGCTCGCCTGGCGGCAGGATCGCATCATATTTCAGGATGTACCGTTGCGGCGCGTATTGTCGGAGCTTGAGCGATACCGCCGCGGAAGGATCGTGCTCATGGACAGTAAAACTGGAGACATTCCAGTCACCGCGATCTTTAGTACCAGACAAATCGATAACGCCTTGCAGACAATCGAGAGCACGATGCCGGTCCGCATATTGCGGGCAACGCCGTTCGTGACTGTCGTCTATCCGGGCTGAACGCCCGCCGGACAAAAAATATCCCGATCTGAATCATTATCCGCGCCATCTCGGGTGTCAGAAACAACGAGGGACAAGCAATTCCTCGAAAGTTTCAGTGACGTCGAGAAAGTGCAAGCGGGCTATGCAAGACTGCCATTTTATCAAGAACGATTCCAGAAATAGCGTGTTGCGTTTCGGGCGTTGTCGCAAGCTGATGATCGCGACACTGATGGCAACCACCGCCTTCTCATTCATTTCATCGGACTGGCTGTTTTCGGCGGCGCATGCGCAAAGCCCCAACGCAAGCAAGACGAATTTCAATATTCGCGCCCAATCTCTTTCGCAGGCACTGGTGCAATTTTCCAGCACGACAGGTATCCAGCTTTTCTTCAATGCCAGCCTCGTGCGCGGGCTCAACTCTCCCGGCGCTCATGGGCAATTGAACAGCTCAGAAGCGCTGGGACTGCTCCTTGCAGGCTCCGGATTGACCTATCGTTTCACGAACGGAACAACCGTCACGATCGAACGCCCGGGCACCGCCGTTGATCAGCGCGGAGTGAATATCGAAGGCGCGATACCGCTCGACACCATCGATGTCTCGGGAGGGCGTGCGTCAGCGTCCTTGCAGAACCAGCCGTTTGTGACGCCGGGCTCTTCAGCATTCATATCGCAGGAACAAATCAATCGCGTTCCGCCGGTCAGCACCGGCGACATGTTCAAGGATGCACCGGGCGTTCTGTCGGCGGGAAACCGAAACGGGGCCTCGGTCGACGTGAACATCCGCGGCCTTCAGGGCATGAACCGCGTGAATGTCATGGTCGACGGCACGCAGCAGAGCACGTCCACCTACCGCGGCTATGGCGGCCACGACAGCCGAACGTATGTCGATCCCGAATTGATCGGCGGCATCAGCATCGAGAAGGGACCGAGCGGAGGCCCCTATGGGGCCGGCGCGATGGGCGGTGTCGTGAACATGCGCACGATCGAAGCGCGCGATGTCGTCAAGAACGGGCAACCGATCGGAGCGAGATTGCGCGGATCGTGGGGAAGCAATTCCCTTCCTGTACCAGCGCCCATGACGGCAATACCTCGCACCGAGAATACCGAAATCCTCGGGGGAGAGAATTTTATCGGCAGCTTTGCCGGAGGTCTCGTTACGGAAAATATCGATATCGTCGCCGCATTCGCCGCGCGCAAGAACGGGAATTATGTCGCGGGCAATCACGGCGCCACGACTGTCCGATTTGATAACCGGACCGAGAGGCTGTCTCCATACGGCTACGGGCAGGAAGTGTTCAACACATCGAACGATGTCGCTTCGACTCTGGTGAAAGGGACGGTTCGCTTTCTCGACGGACATTCACTCGAGCTTGGTTACATCAAGTACAAGAGTCGATTTGGCGAAATCGGTCCGACTACAACCCAGTTCTGGCTCCGTCAGCAGGAAAAACTGGCCGAAACGGAGACCGACACCTATACCTCCAAGTACCGTTACAAGCCGGGCAGCGATTGGATCGACTTCCGCGCCAATGTTTGGAAGGCCGATACGGCTTCGAACTTGCCGGCATCGAATCTGTGGCACGACACCAAGAGTCGAAACTGGGGAACCGAGATCTGGAACGACGCGAAAACCGACACACCCATCGGCGCGTTCAAACTGAGAACCGGATTTTCGTACGCCGATGAATTCAGTTCGTCTGTACAGCAAACGGTCGGCTATGTCTTGGAAGGCTTTGAAGGCAACCGCAGGATTTCGAGCGGATTTGCCGAGGCCGATTGGGATGTGACGGATTGGCTGGGGCTCTCCACATCCTATCGTTACGATGCTTTTCAGCTTGAGGGGCCGATCAACAATGTGACGCGCGTACCCATTCCAGGCGGACTGTTCTCATCCACCTTCACCCAGATTGGAACGAAAGAAGCCGAAGGACATCGCTGGAATCCATCTTACGCGGTCAAGCTGACGCCATGGGAAGGCGTTCAGTTTTTCGGAAAATACAGCGAAGGCTTCCGCCCCCCAAGCGTACGCGAGACATTCCTCGGTCTTGGCAATGCAAACGGCATCGACATTCTGCCAAATCCAAATCTGAAGCCGGAAGTTGCCAAGAACTATGAGTATGGCGTCAACGTCTTGCAGAAGGGATTGCTGGCGGACAAGGACAGTCTGAAAATCAAGGTTGCCTATTTCGACAACAACTACGACAATTTCATCGTGCGCATGAACGGTGCACTTGTCGGCGTTCCGGCAACAGACACATGGGGCAATATCAATTCGGCCCATTTCAAGGGATACGAAACGACGCTACACTACGATGTCGGTTATCTGTTCACCGACCTCACCACCAACTATTATACCGACATCACTTACTGCTATCCACAAACCCGGCTAGCGGCTCTTCCTTCCGGCTGCATGTCCAAGACCTATGGACGCGACTATGGCCAAGACTACGTTCCGCCCCAATATATGGTCAGATTGACTGCCGGCTTGCGTCTTTTCGATGAGAAGCTGACGATCGGTGGCCGGATGACCAGTTTCGGCGAACGAACGATCAGCGCCGCAGCCGGCGGCTCGACTATCTCGCCAACGCTGTGGGCAGCCACGAAGGTGTATGACATCTTCGGCGAATACAAGGTCACCGACGATATCGCCATGAACTTCAGCATCGAAAACGTGCTGGACACCTACTATGTCGACCCGTTGGGCGTGGGACGCAACCCATCGCCCGGATTGACGGCGCGTGTCGGCGCTACGGCAAAGTTCTGAGTTTGAAAAGATGCTTCCTTCTCAGCTCAGCTCCTCTCACTGACGCACGATCAAAGGCAGAACCGATGCTCCGCCTCTTATTGACCGCGCTAGGCCTTGTCGTATTTCACGAGCAGCGCCTTCGCCTCGGCGAGTAGCTTGTCGCCGTTGATCGCCTTTGAGGATTTCAGCCACGCGTCGATGACTGGCTGCGTGGCCTTCTGCCAGCGGGCAGCCTCCGCCTTTTCGATCTGTGTGACGGTGTTGCCGCGCTTCACGACCATCTCCTCGACGGCGACGGCCTGCTCGTCCCACATCTTGCCGGCCATCAATGCCGCGGCCTGTCCTGAATTCTGGTCGATAATCCTTTTCAGGTCGGCCGGCATCGCTTCGTATCTGCGCTTGTTCATCGCAAGGATGAATGTCGCGGTGTAGAAGGTCGGCGAGGCGACGAAGTCGGCATGGAATTTCACGGCTTCCTGCACCTTGATCGCCGGCACGGCCTCCCACGGCGCAATACAGCCATCGATCGCCTTCTGGCTCAGCGCATTGGTAACCAGCGTGACCGGCATCTGAACGCCGTTGGCGCCGAGCGCCTTCAAGGCTTCGCCGGCCAGACGTGTCGGCGAGTGCAGCTTGAGGCCTTTCATGTCCTCGAGCGATTTGACCTCCTTCCTCGAGTGGATGACTCCATGGTCATGCGCCCACAGACAGATCGGCTGCACGTCCTTGAACTCGTCGTGCAATTGAGCCTCGTAAAAGGCCTGCACCGCCTGCGCATTGGCGGCGCCGCGCTTGTTGGCAACGAAAGGCAGCTCGAACACTTCGATCTTCGGAAACCGGCCGGGCGTCGCACCGGGTAAAGTCCAGACAATATCAGCAGCACCGTCACGCGCCTGATCGTAGAGCTGCGCCGGCGCGCCGCCGAGCTGCATCGACGGGAAGATGTTGATCTTGATCCGGTTGTCGGACTCCTTCTCCACCTTGCGAACCCATGGCACCAGCAGACGGGTATGGGCGTTGGCGACCGGCGACAGGAAGTGATGCAGCTTGAGCGTGACCTGCGGGGTTTGCGCGAATGCATCGCGGATGATGGCGGGCGACGCCACCGCAGCACCGGCGAATGCGAGAAAACGGCGACGTCCCATCGTCATAAGGCCTTCCCCTTCTCCGTCCGCTTGTCGCCCCTATTTGCGGCACCCTTTTGTCAGGCCAGCCCGCTTATTGCCGCACGACTCGTCATCGACACACAGGCGCGTTATCGCGACCACTCATTATGGATGCTCATGCCCCTCATAGGCCCCGCCTTCAGGCTCGAACGGCGCTTCGATGTCGATCAGTCTTGCTCCGAAAGGCTGCAACAAGGTGCGCGCCATGTCGGAGCGGCGCAGCCGCAAACGCCGTTCGTGAATTTCGACCGGGATATGATGATCGCCGAGCAGCCAGGCGAGGCGCGCCAGTGCCGACGGATCGGCCGCGCGGACTTCGACGAGCGGCTCCGGCTTGGCGACAATCTCAATCAGGCTGCCGTCATCGAGTTGCAGGATGTCGTCGGCGCGCAGCCTTTGCCCCTGCGGCAAGCTGATCTCGACAAGCGTTCCACGCAGGGCCTTGAGGCTGCCGCGTGGAGTACGACGCTGCTCATGATCCAGGAGAAGCGTGTCGCTGACCGTGCGGCCATCCACACGATCCGATGCAATGACCGAGACAACCCGCGCCACGGCTCAACTCACGAGACCGCGTCAATTGAGCCGGCTCGGCCGCTCTTCGTCGTCAACATGCGACAGGTCGACATGCGTCGTCGCCCCTTCCATCCGCGCCGATGCCGTCCCTGAATCCTGTTTGGCCACGGCGGCCTCGGCATCCTTGCGGCGGAATTCACGCGCCGACAGCCATCCGAATGGCAGCGAAGCAAGATAGGCAAGCGTGCCGATGGTGAGAACCGGCCATGGGTAGCTGACAAGCAAGGCCACAAACAGCACAATGGCCACGAAGATCGGCAGCACGAGATCGGGCCGCACCCGATTGCCGAGCTTCTTGCCGGAGAAGACCGGCAGCGTCGACACGAGGAGGAAAGCGACGACGAGCGTGTAGATGCAGGCGAGCGCATTGAGGCGCGGCATACCGAGCAGATTCACATAGATTGGCAGCAGCACGATGATCGCGCCAGCCGGCGCCGGTACGCCGGTGAAGAAATTCGCCATCCAGGCAGGGCGGTTCGGATCGTCCGCCATGACGTTGAAACGGGCGAGACGCAGGCTCATGCAGATCGCAAAGACGAGCGCCGCAATCCAGCCGATGGCCCCGAGTTCGTTCAGGCCCCAGAAATAAAGGATGAGGCCCGGTACCACACCGAAATTGACAAAGTCGGCAAGGCTGTCGAGCTCGGCCCCAAAGCGCGACTGACCTTTCAGCATGCGCGCCACGCGGCCATCGACGCCGTCCAGCGCCGCGGCAAACACGATCGCACCCAGCGCCCATTCGATCCGGCCTTCGATCGCCAGCCGGATCGCCGTCAGTCCCGCGCAGAGCGAGAGCAGCGTGATCATGTTCGGCAGCAGAAGGCGGACCGGAATGGTGCGGAAACGCCGGCGACGCGGACCGGAGCGGTCAGGATCAATCGGAGAGAATGTCATATTCACACCATAACAAATGATCCGGCGCACTGCCATCACCGGGATGGCGGTGACGGTTAACCCATCTTGAAATTGCGCGGACCTTCCGACCCTTTGAGATCGGCCAAAACGGTTTCGCCGGCAATCGCTGTCTGGCCTTCGGCGACCAAAGGACGCGCCCCCTCCGGCAGATAGACATCGAGCCGCGAACCAAAGCGGATCATGCCGAAACGGTCACCAGCGCCAAGCGACTCTCCTTCCCGCACAAAACAGAGAATGCGGCGCGCGACGAGGCCGGCGATCTGCACCACGCCAATGCGGCCACTGGGCGTCGCGATCACCAGCGCATTGCGCTCGTTGTCCTCGCTCGCCTTGTCGAGATCGGCATTCAGGAAGGTGCCGGCGCGATAGACGATCCGCTCGACGCGACCCGCGACCGGGCTGCGATTCACATGGCAGTCGAACACGCTCATGAAGACAGAGATGCGCAGGATCGGACGATCGCCGAGATCAAGCTCTTTCGGCGGCACCACATTGGCGACAAGGCTGACACGGCCATCGGCCGGCGACACCACAATGCCATCGCGCACCGGCGTGACGCGCGGCGGATCGCGGAAGAAGTAAGCACACCACGCAGTCAGCAGCGTGCCAATCCAGCCGAGCGGCGTCCAGATCCAGAACAGGATCAGGCTTGCGAGCGCAAAGGCGCCGATAAACGGCAGCCCTTGCGGATGGATCGGCACCAGCTGCGACTGGATCGATTTCACGACAGACATGGATTATCCCCCCAAAGCATCCGCGGGCGTTCGCGGCGCAATCTCGTCTTCGTCCGAAATATCCTCCGCCACCTTTGGCGGATTGCGGTTCGGAGCCAGATCATCTTCCCCAGCCTGCGCAAGCTTTTCGCGTGCCGCTTCGGCTTCGCGCTGGCGATTCCACATGCTGGCATAGAGGCCGTCGCGAGCCAGCAACTGATAATGCGTGCCGCGCTCGGCAATGCGACCGGCTTCGAGCACAATGATCTCGTCAGCATGCACGATCGTCGAGAGCCGGTGCGCGATGACAAGGGTCGTGCGACCCTTGGAGACGCGATCGAGCGCGTCCTGGATTTCTTTCTCCGTATGGCTGTCGAGCGCCGAAGTCGCCTCATCAAGCACGAGGATCGGCGGCGCTTTCAGGATCGTGCGCGCGATGGCAACGCGCTGCTTCTCGCCACCGGACAATTTCAGGCCGCGCTCGCCCACTTCGGTCTCGTAGCCCTTTGGGCTCAGGCGAATGAACGCGTCGATCTGCGCCAGCCGCGCCGCCTCCTCGACCTCGGTATCGGTCGCATCCCAGCGGCCATAGCGGATGTTGTAGCGCAGCGTGTCGTTGAACAGCACGGTGTCCTGCGGCACCATGCCGATGGCTGAACGGAGTGAGGTCTGCGTCACATCGCGAATATCCTGATTATCGATCAGGATGCGTCCGCTGGTGACGTCATAGAAGCGGAACAGCAACCGCGAGAGGGTCGATTTTCCAGCCCCCGAAGGGCCGACAATCGCGACCGTATGGCCGGCCGGCACCTCGAAGCTGATACCCTTGAGGATCGGACGAATGGGCTCGTACGAAAAAGTCACATTCTCGAAGCGCAGCGCGCCCTTGTTCACCTGCAAGGCCGGCGCATTGGGCTCGTCCCTGATTTCCGGATCGCGCTGCAGGATCGAGAACATCATCTCGATGTCGATCACCGCCTGCTTGATCTCGCGATAGACCATGCCCATGAAGTTCAGCGGCTGATAGAGCTGAATCATCATGGCATTGATCATGACGAAATCGCCGACCGTGTTGGTGCCGTTTTTTATCCCAAAGGCACACAACACCATCGCAAGACCGAGACCCGCCGTGAAAATCACCGCCTGTCCGGTGTTGAGCACCGCCAGCGACGTATAGGTCTTGATGCTTGCTTCTTCGTAGCGAGCCATCGAGCGGTCATAGCGCTGGGCTTCGCGTTTCTCGGCGACGAAATATTTGACCGTCTCGTAGTTCAAAAGAGAGTCGATAGCCTTTGTATTGGCCTCGGTATCGCTCTCATTCATCTTACGGCGGATGGAGATCCGCCATTCGGTCGCGTAGTAGGTATACAGCATATAGGCCGTGACGGTGCCCAGGACCACGACCACGTAGCGCCAATCGAATTGCCAGAACAGCACGCCCACGATGAGGGCAAGTTCGATGATCGTCGGGATGAGCTGCAGGATCACCATCCGCACGATGGTTTCGATGCCGTTGCGCCCGCGTTCCAGCACACGCGTCAAACCACCGGTCTTGCGCTCCAGATGAAAGCGCAACGACAGTTGGTGCATGTGCTCGAAGGTGAGGATGGCGAGGCGCCGCACCGCATGCATCGCCACCTTGGCGAAGATGCCGTCGCGCATCTGCGTGAGCACCGCCATCAGGATCCGCATGCCGCCATAGGCGACGGTCATCAGGATCGGCGCCGCGACCACCCAGCCGAGCCAGGATGACGCGAAGAACGGTGCACTGGGCTGCCCCGACAAGGCGTCGGTCGCCCATTTGAAGGTGAAGGGCACAACGATGGTGACCAGCTTGGCCGCCAGCAACAGGACCATTGCCCAAGCCACCCGCCATTTCAGATCGGCCCGGTCTCCCGGCCAGATATATGGCCAGAGACCGATCAGGGTTCGCACAAGCGCGCCTTGCTCGGCGGAGACCCGCGGATTGGTCTGGTCGCGGGTCGTGGCGGCTGTGTCGGTCATGAGGTCTGAATGGCGTCCGGTCGTTGAGCTTTATTCTGGGCCGGATATAGGGTTTCTTGAGCCAATTGTTACCGTCCGGGAGACCCGAGACGGCTTCGCGGCGCCTTGGAATAGGCCGATCAGTGGCATACATCAATTGGGTTCGCCCGCCTTTACGGCCTTTCCCCGCCAATGCGACAGTGAATGGATGAGCACGATTCGTAATATTTGCGTCTATTGCGGTTCCGGCCCAGGGACCGACCCCGCCTTCGTCAAGGCGGCTCATGTCTTTGGCGGTATCCTGGCGGAGAACGATATCGGCCTTGTCTATGGCGGCGGCTCGGTGGGCCTCATGGGCGCGGTGGCGGCGTCGACCATGGCCGGCGGCGGTCGCGTGACCGGCATTATCCCCGAATTTCTGACCAATCGGGAGCGCCCCTATTCCGACGCACAGGAACTGATCGTCACCCGCGACATGCATGAGCGCAAACGCATCATGTTCGAGCGCTCGGATGCTTTCGTGGCGCTGCCGGGGGGCATCGGAACACTGGAAGAACTGGTGGAGCAGCTCACCTGGGCGCAGCTCGGCCGGCACAAGAAGCCGATTCTCGTCGCCAATATCGGCGGCTTCTGGGACCCGCTTTGCGCCCTGCTCGATCATATGCAGAAGCTGGCCTTCATCCGCGCCGGCTTTTCGGTCAACCTCTTGGTGGCCGACAAGGTCGACGAGATCCTGCCCAGGCTGCTGGAGGCGGCAGCGCCGGTGTCGGAATCCGAGAAGCTGATGGAATCGGGAACGGCGGAGCGGCTTTAAAGATTCCCCCGCTACTTACCAATAAGTCGTCATGGCCGGGCTTGTCCCGGCCATCTACGTTTTGGCTGTCAAGGAAATCGTGGATGCCCGGCACAAGGCCGGGCATAACGAACTTCAAGCCGTCGCGCCCGACTTCACGAGTTTGAACACAATCGAATCCATCAACGCCTGGAACGAAGATTCGATGACGTTCGGCGACACGCCGACCGTGGTCCAGCGATCGCCCTGCTCGTCCTCACTTTCGATCAGCACGCGTGTCACCGCCCCCGTGCCGGCATTCAGGATCCGCACGCGGTAATCCGTCAGCTTCAGGCCGTCGATATATTTCTGATACTTGCCGAGGTCCTTGCGCAAGGCGACGTCGAGCGCATTGACCGGTCCGTTGCCTTCGCCGGCCGAGATCAGCGTTTCGCCATCGACTTTCACCTTCACCACCGCCATGGCGACCGTGACGCGATTGCCGAGCGCATTGTAACGCTGCTCGACGTTCACATCGAACTGCTCGACATCGAAATAGTCCGGTACCTTGCCGAGGATACGCCGTGCCAGCAATTCGAATGATGCATCGGCGCCTTCATAAGCGTAGCCGAGCGCCTCGCGCTCCTTCACCTCTTCCAGCAATCGGGCAATGCGCGGGTCGTTTTTGTCCACGCTCATGCCGATCCGTTCAAGCTCCGACAGCAGGTTCGAACGCCCGCCCTGATCCGACACCAGCACGCGCCGGCGATTGCCGACCGCCTCCGGCGCGACATGCTCATAGGTCGCGGGATCCTTCAGGATCGCAGAGGCATGAATGCCGGCTTTGGTCGCAAACGCGCTGTCGCCGACATAGGGCGCATGGCGATTGGGCGCGCGATTTAGCATGTCATCGAGCTTGTGCGAGGCGGCCGCAAGGCCTTTTAGCTGCTCGTTCGACACATTGATATCGAAGCGATCGGAGAACTCAGCTTTCAGCTTCAGCGTCGGAATGATCGAGACGAGATTGGCATTGCCGCAGCGCTCGCCCAGACCATTCAGCGTGCCCTGGATCTGCCGCGCGCCGGCGCGCACCGCCGCGAGCGAATTGGCGACGGCCTGCTCAGTGTCATTATGCGCATGGATGCCGACGTGATCGCCAGGAATGACTTTCGTCACGGCACCGACGATCTGTTCGACTTCATGGGGCATCGTGCCGCCATTGGTGTCGCACAGCACCACCCAGCGCGCACCGGACTCATAGGCCGCCTTGGCGCATGAGAGCGCGTAATCGGGATTGGCCTTGTAGCCGTCGAAGAAATGCTCGCAATCGACCAGCACTTCGCGGCCCTTGGCCTTCGCGGCGGAGACGCTGTCGCGGATCGAGGCGAGGTTCTCATCGAGCGTCGTCTCGAGCGCCACGCGAACCTGATAGTCCGACGACTTGGCAACGAAGCAGATCGCGTCCGCCTTGGCATCGAGCAAGGTCGCAAGCCCGGGATCGTTGGATGTCGAACGGCCCGGACGGCGCGTCATGCCGAAGGCGGTGAAGGTCGTGTTCAGGCCGCGGTCTTGCGCGAACAGATCGGTGTCGGTCGGATTGGCACCGGGGTAGCCGCCTTCGACATAGTCGATGCCGAGACCGGCCAGCATTTCGGCCAGCACGATCTTGTCGTTCAGAGTGAAGTCGACACCATTGGTCTGCGCACCATCGCGCAGCGTCGTATCGAAGAGATAGAGCCGTTCTTTAGTCATGGATGGACGCTCTCTCCGCCATCTCCCCCTTTGCGGGGGAGGTCGACCGTCAAAGCGTCAGCGAAGACGGTCGGGAGGGGGGGCAAATCACAAGCATCGAATGTGTCGCTTACCCCCCTCCCCAACCCTCTCCCACAAGGGGAAAGGGAGAAGAAGAGAGCGCGACCATGACGAGGACTATAAAGCCGTTCGCGCGCCATGGCTCACCAAAGATAGTAATTACTGGCGAGCGCGACGGCGACCACGATGGCGACGATGGCAACGATGATGTGATGCCGCTGCAGATTCATTGGAGTGTTTCCCTTTCGCCGGGTTTTCCGTCGCCGAGCGGCTTTTCCATCATGGTATTGGCGAGCCATTCGTCGCCGCGCGTAATTGTATTTCGGCTTTTGGGCACGTAGCCGCGCCGCTTGAAAAAGTCATGCGCCGTGTCGCTGGCGTTGACGACAAGCTTTGTGGCTCCGCGCGCCGTGGCGAGCCGCTCCAGCGCATCGACCAGCATCGTGGCAGCGCCCTGCCCGACGACCGCAGGATGCACATAGAGCATCTCGATCAATTCATTGTTCTTCAGCGAGGCGAAGCCGACCGGCGCGCCTTCGATCGTGGCAATCAACGTGAGCTGTTCGCCGAGAGATTTCCCGAACGCCGTTTCGTCATCGGCCGCCGACATCCAGGCTTCGATCTGGTTATCGGAATAATCTTCACCGGTGAGTTCTTCCACACTGGCGCGGAAGATTTCCGCCAGCAGCGGCACATCCTCCGGCAGCATAGGGCGCATCGAGAGTGACGGGTTTGGCCCGCTCATCGCGCGACCTCCCAGGTGGTGCCGTCCTTGGAATCCTTCAGCACGATACCAAGACCTGCGAGTTCATCGCGGATGCGATCGGACTCAGCCCAGTTCTTTGCTGCGCGTGCGGCGTTGCGGGCGGAGATGCGGCTTTCGATTTCCTCGGCTGCCAGCGCCGGTGCCGGCGCGTTCGATTGCTGCCACGCCTTCAGTTCATCCTCGCGGAAGCCGAAGAATGCCAGCGTGCCGGCCAGCGCCTTGCGGCCTGCAGGATTCTTCAGCGCGTGCATTTCCGCAATCGCCTTCGGCGTATTAAGGTCATCGGCCAGTGCCTCCAGCACGCCAGGTGCCGGACGCGGGTCGGCCTCCGCCGAGGCTGCGTCAAAGAAGCTCGACAGCGCCTTCTCGGCTTCCTGCAATCCCTTCACGGTCCAGTTGATCGGCTGACGATATTGCGTCGACAGCATTGCCAGACGCACGACATCCCCCGGCCAATCCTTCAGCACCTCACGGATGGTGATGAAGTTGCCGAGACTCTTCGACATCTTCTCGCCTTCGACCTGCAGGAAGCCGTTGTGCATCCACACATTCGCCATCACCTGCGTATGGAAGGCGCAGCGCGATTGCGCGATTTCGTTCTCGTGATGCGGGAAGACGAGATCGATGCCGCCACCATGGATGTCGAAGGTCTCGCCGAGATGCTTCCACGACATCGCCGAACATTCGATATGCCAGCCGGGGCGGCCCGGCACGGCGATGCCGGATGGTGACGGCCAGCCGGGCTCGTTCTCCTCGCTCGGCTTCCACAAGACGAAGTCCTGATCGTGCCGCTTGTAGGGGGCGACATCGACGCGGGCACCGGCGATCATTTCGTCGAGTGGCCGCTTCGACAGCTTGCCGTAATCGGGCATCGACGGCACCGAGAACAGCACGTGATCCTCGGCCACATAGGCATGGCCCGAGGCGACAAGACGCTCGATCAGCGTCTTCATCTCCTCGATATGCTCGGTGGCGCGCGGCTCGACATCCGGCGGCAGGCAGCCGAGTGCGGTCACATCGGCCTTGAAATTCGCGTAAGTCGTCTCTGTCAGTTCGCGGATCGAAATGCCCTGCTCCGTCGCCCGCGCATTGATCTTGTCGTCCACGTCGGTGATGTTGCGAACGTAGGTGACATGGTCCGCGCCGTAGACATGGCGCAGCAGCCGGTAGAGCACGTCGAAGACGATAACCGGGCGCGCATTGCCGATATGAGCGAAGTCATAGACCGTCGGCCCGCACACATACATCCGCACGCGCGTGGGATCGATCGGCTGGAAGACCCGCTTCTCGCGCGTCAGAGTGTCGTAAAGTCGAAGTTCCATCGAAAAAGGCTTTCCCGGCCTCGCTGGCCCGGGCGTTCTCTTTATCGCGATGGACAAAAGACAGCCGCAGCCAGCGTGAGGCGCTAGCGAATAATCTCCGGGCAAATGCCGAAAATTGCGTTGCGGTCGGTCATATCGCCAAAATGTGAAAAATCGTCCGTTCCGTCAAGCGGATAGTGGCAGGGGCGGCCAAGGTTAACAAAGTCTTAGGAAATTCAGCGCAGATTCGGCTGGTATCACCCTCCTACCGTGCGAGCGATCCCATGCGATCCCTGTGTGCCGCGTTCACCGCTGCATTCTGCCTGCTCGCCGGAGCTGCCCTGGCGCAGGCGGAAAAACGCACCTTCATCATTGCCAACAGCCCGGACGCTTATGGCGTCGATCGCTGCCTGGCCG
>Ga0164243_10004036_pt1 | contig 23151 bp, 16 predicted proteins | sample OricompcompostOP_FD_108781 | JGI IMG/M metagenome (GOLD analysis project Ga0164243, IMG submission 108781) | Organic Plus compost microbial communities from Emeryville, California, USA - Original compost - Organic plus compost (OP) | ecosystem: Engineered > Solid waste > Mixed feedstock >...
CATTTGTGCCGCGGCAATTTCCGCTCGGCGTGGGCCGCATCGGGCGGTTACGACCATGTCGCGGAAGCGCTCTTCAACGAGCTCGACGTCGACGGCTATTTCCTGGAATACGACGACGAGCGCTCGGGCGGGTTCGAGCCGCTGCGGTTCGTGCCGAAGGGCAAGTTCATCGTGCTCGGGCTCGTGACGACGAAGCGCGGCGAGCTCGAGCGCAAGGACGATCTCAAGCGCCGCATCGACGCCGCCGCGAAGTTCGTGCCGCTCGAGCAGCTGTGCTTGAGCCCGCAATGCGGCTTCTCGTCGACGGAAGAAGGCAACGCGCTCACGCGCGAGGAACAGATCGCGAAGCTCAGGCTGGTCGTGGAGACGGCTCGCGAAGTGTGGGGCTGATATAAAACCCCCCGTCGTCCCGACGCAAGTCGGGACCGCAAATCGGCACGATGCCAGATGGCGGTCCCGACTTGCGTCGGGACGACGGGTACGCGGAAAACGTAGGGGGAATCGAATGTCACGAACCATCGCGGCGGCGCCCGTCGTGCAGACGAATGCCGCACTGACGATCGCGCTGTGTTTCGCCGTCGCCATCATCGAAGGCTTCGATATTCAGGCGGTCGGCGTCGCGGCGCCGAAGCTGGCGCCGGAGCTCGGGCTCGCGGCCGACCAGCTGAAATGGATCTTCACGATCAGCAACGTTGGCCTCGTGATCGGCGCCGCGTTCGGCGGGCGCCTCGCCGACCGCTTTGGCCGCAAGCCCGTGTTCATGGGATCCGTCGCGGCGTTCGGATTGTTCACCGTGCTGACGCCGTTCGCCGCGAATTTCGAGATGCTTTTCGCCGCGCGCCTGCTCACCGGCCTCGGCTTCGGTGCGGCGCTGCCGAACTTGATGGCGGTCGCGGCCGAGATCAGCCCGCCGAACAAGCGCGCTGCAACGGCATCGACGATGTTCTGCGGCATGCCGCTCGGCGGCGGCACCGTCGCGCTGTTCACGCAGTTGCTGCCGACGGATTTCGACTGGCGCACCTTGTTCTACGTCGGCGGCCTGCTGCCGCTCGTGCTCGTGCCTGCGATGTATCTGTTCATGCCCGAGACGCTGAGCAAGACGACCGCGTCCGGAGTCCCGCATGAGCGCGTTCCGGTCATGCGCGCATTGTTCGGCGAAGGGCGTGCATCGCCCTCGTTGCTGCTGTGGATCGCATTCTTTCCGACGCTGCTGATTCTGTACCTGATCCTCAACTGGCTGCCGCTGCTCGCGACGGCGAAGGGCCTGGACGCCGCGACGGCTCCACAAGCGTCGCTCGCATTCAATTTCGCGAGCGTCGCGGGTGCGTTGCTGCTGGGACGCGTCGTCGACCGCTTCGGCGCCAAGTGGCCGCTCACGCTCTCGTACATCGCATTGATCGGCTCGCTCGTCGCGCTCGGCGCGGCCCATGAGCGCAGCACGATTCTCTTGTACAGCGCAGCCGCTGGATTCTTTCTGATGGGTGCGAACTACGCGCTCTACGGCGTCGCCGCTTCGTACTACCCGAGCGCGATGCGCGGCACCGGCTCAGGCGCGAGCATCGCGGTCGGGCGCGTCGGCTCGATCGTCGGACCTTATCTGGCAGGCGTGCTGCTGGCGGGCGGCACGACGGCGGCGAACGTCGTGCTGTACATGGCGCCGGTGGCGGCCGTTGCGGGGATTGCAGTATTTGCGCTCGGCTTCGTGCGACAAGCCGAAGAAACGTAAGTCGAGCGTTCGAGGATCGACAACCACAAAAGACAAGGAGCAACCATGGGCGGATCAAGTGTGTCTCACGAGTTTGCCCGCGCCGTCGCGGCAGGCAGTCTGAGAGTGTCGCTGGCGGTAGCCATCGCGCTCACAGGGGGAAAGACAGTGATCGCTGCCGACGCGCCGGCGGCCTCACTCGAAGAGATCGTCGTCACGGCTCGCAAGCGCGAAGAGTCGTTGCAGGAAACGCCGATCGCGGTGTCTGCATTCACCGCGGCCGCGCTCGAGCGTCAGCAGATCTCCAGCACCGAAGACCTCGACGCCGTCACGCCGAACCTGCAGTTCGCCGCCTACGGTCCGCTGACCGGCAACAACTCCGCGGCACAGGTATTCATTCGCGGCATCGGACAGACCGACGGCTCCTCCGGCGTGGATCCAGGCGTCGGCTTGTATATCGATGAGGTGTACATGGGCCGCGCCGTCGGCGGCGTCATGGACTTCCGTGACATCGCGGGCGTGCAAGTTCTGCGCGGCCCGCAGGGCACGCTGTTCGGCCGCAACACGATCGGCGGCGCCGTGCTCATGACGACGACGCTGCCCGGCACTGAGCTCGGCGGTACCGCGCGCGTCGGTTTCGGCGATGACAATCTGCGCGAAGGGTTCGCCGCGGTCGATCTGCCCATCACGGAAGGCCTCGGGGCTCGCTTGTCGGTCGGTGCGCGCCAACGCGACGGTTACGTGCGCCGCATCTACGACGGCATGGATCTCGGCGACGAGGACACCTACACGATCCAATCGACGCTGCGTTGGTCGACGGATGCGCTCACGCTGACGTTCCGCGGCGATTACACGAAGGAAGACGAGAACGGCTCGCCGTTCGTGTTCGCCGCGATCAACGAATCGCAGGTGTTTCCGATCTTCGCGAGCGTCGCCGCAGGCTGCACGAACGGCGCGACGCCGCCCGCGCCGCGCTTTCCGCCGCCGACGCCGGTGCCGCAGAACCTCGTCGATCCGCGCTGCGCGAACGACGCGAGTTGGAATCTCGGCAAGTACACGAACGGCGGTACGGCGCCCGCATCGAGCACGCTCGAGAACTGGGGCCTGTCGGCGGTCGCCGAATTCGGCGTGAGCGATGCGCTCAAGTTCAAATCGATCACGGCGTATCGCGAGCTCGAATGGTCCGGCCAGCGCGATGCCGACAACACGCCGCTCACGATTCTGCACACGGACTACGTCAGCGACGGCCACCAGATCAGCGAGGAGCTGCAGGCGCTCGTGACCGCCGGGCCGGTCAAGGGCGTCGTCGGCGCGTTCTACTTCGACGAGAGCGTGCTCGACCTGCTGCAGGTGCCGATTGCCGCGGGCGTCGGCAATCCCGCGCAGACGTTGGCGGGCTCGCGCGATTATCAGCGCGCGCAGATCGACAACGACAACTGGGCGTTGTTCACGCAGTGGACCTACGACATCACCGATGCATTGAGCCTCACCGGCGGTGTGCGTTACACGGAAGAAACCAAAGGCGTGCAGATCGTCGGCTTCACCACCGCGCCGCTCAGCGCGCAGACGATGATTCCGACGTATCTGCGCCCGTACACGATCGATCCCGCGACCGGCCTCATCACGCAGAGCAATGTGATTCCCGCCGGCCAGACCTCGCCCGGCTTGCACGTGCGTCCGGATCCGTTCGAGAACGATTACAGCTCGACGACGGGCTCGGCGAGCATCCAGTATCGCTGGACCGACGCCGTGATGACGTACGCGAGCTGGTCGCAGGGCTTCAAGAGCGGCGGCTTCAACCAGCGCTTCAACAGCGTCACGCCGAACTACGTTCCGCTGTCGTTCGACGAAGAGACGGCGGAGACGATCGAGATCGGCGTGAAGAGCGAGTTCGGCGGCGTGCTGCGCGTGAACGCCGCGCTGTTCCAGACCGACTACGACGACATGCAGCTGATCTATCGCGTGGGCGTCGTGCCGATCCTGTTCAACGCGGGCAAGGCGACGATCAAGGGCGGGGAGGTTGAATTCACCTACGCGCCTGGCGCGCTGATCGTGGAGGGCAGCGTCGGGTATCTCGACGATTCTTTCGATTCGATCACGCCGATCGTCGTGCCCGGCTCGCCCGTGACGGCGACCGTCACGCCGAACAACAGTCTGCCGTTCACTCCGGAATGGCAGGGGAGTCTCGGCATCGGCTATGACATCGGGCTCGGCGCGGGAACGCTCACGCCGCGCGTCAATCTGTCCTACACGGATGCGCAGTTCTTCGATGCCGCGAATTCTCCTGAAGTCGCGCAACTCGAGGACGTGACGCTGGTCAATGCATCACTGACGTTCGCGATGAACGCGTGGAAGATTCGCGCGGGCGTCAACAATGTCACGGACGAGGAATATCGGGTCGCGGGCAATTCGTCGTTCAGCACCTCGGCCGGTTATGCGGAGGCGATCTATTCGCGGCCGCGCAACTGGTTCGTGTCGGCGCAGCTCGATTTCTGAGGGTTCCGTCATCCTGGCTCCGAAGACTCCGTCATCCCGGCGCAAGCCGGGATCTCAGGTTGGCAGGGTGCCGAATGCGGTCCCGGCGTACGCCGGGACGACGGAGAGTCCGTCATCCCGGCGCAAGCCGGGATCTCAAGTTGGCAGGGTGCCGAATGCGGTCCCGGCGTACGCCGGGACGACGGAGAGTCCGTCATCCCGGCGCAAGCCGAGATCTCAAGTTGGCAGGGTGCCGAATGCGGTCCCGGCGTACGCCGGGACGACGGAGAGTCCGTCATCCCGGCGAAGCCGCGATCTCAGGTTGACAGAGTGCCGAATGCGGTCCCGGCGTACGCCGGGGCGACGGAGATTCCGTCATCCCGGCGCAAGCCGGGATCTCAGGTTGGCAGGGTGCCGAATGCGGTCCCGGCGTACGCCGGGACGACGGCACGGTTACATAGATAGGTATCAATGAGTCCAACGAGCACTGAACATTCCGTCGTCGCCAAGTTCCGCTGGCGCGTGCTCGTGCCGATCGTGATCCTGATCGTGCTGAGCTCGCTCGACCGCGTGAACATCAGCTTCGCGGCCTTGCAGATGAATGCCGATCTCGGCATCACACAGACGATGTACGGCTACGCCGTCTCCGCGTTCTTCGTTGCGTATCTGCTGTTTCAATTTCCGAGCACGACGCTCTTGCGGCGGATCGGCGCGCGCAGATGGATTGCTGCCTGCGTGATCCTCTGGGGCATCGCTGCAACCGCGACGGCCTTCGTGCGCACGCCATTCGAGCTGTACGCGCTGCGATTCCTCCTGGGCGTCGCGGAAGCCGGCTTCGCGCCGGGCGTCGTGTATTACTGCAGCGGCTGGATGCCGCAGCGCCATCGCGCGAACACGATCGCGATCACGATGCTCGCCATCCCGATCTCCGTCGTATTCGGCGGGCCGTTGTGCGGCTGGCTCATGAGCGTCGTCAATCCGCTCGATGTTCCCGGTTGGCGCTGGATGCTGTTCATGGAAGGCATTGCGACGATCACGTGCGGCTGCGTTGCGTACTTCTTGTTCGTCGACGGGCCCGCGCAGGCGCGCTGGCTCACGCATGACGAGCGCGATTGGATCGAGACGCAGATGAAGGCCGAGCAGCGCGCGACGCCCGCGCCGGAATCATCGCCGCTCGTCTCGGTGCTGCGCGATGCGCGTTGCTGGCTCGCGGCGGGCATCTGGTGCACGACGCTGATCGGCTCGAACGGCTTCATGTTCTGGCTGCCGCAGGTCGTGAAAGATGTTTCCTCCGATCTCGGCAACGTCACGATCGGCGTGATCGCCGCCGTGCCATGGCTCGGGCTGGGCCTCGGCATGTGGTTCAACTCGCGCCATTCGGACGCGACCGGTGAGCGATACAAGCATGTCGGCATTCCGCTTGGCGTCGGCGCGCTCGCGCTGTTGGCTGCAGCGAGCGTTCCGCCCGGCGTGCTGTCGCTCGCATTGTTGTTCATCAGCGGCTTTGGTCTGGGCGGTGCGCAAGGCGTGTTCTGGTCGATCCCGACGACGTTCCTGCATCGCAGCGCCGCTGCAGCAGGCATTACGTTGATCAATCTCGTCGGCAACATCGGCAGTCTCATCGGGCCCGTGGCGATCGGCTGGATTCGACAACACAGTGAAATCTTCGCGGCGCCGATCTGGATGGTCGCGGGCGTCATGGCACTCGGTACGATTTTGTTGGTGAGTTTGAATGCGCGTCGCAGTTAAACGCTCGCTGGTCGCGGCCATGGTCATCGCCGTCGGCGCCGTGTCGATCGCGGTGACGACGGGTGAGCCCGTCGCGGATGCTTCGTGGTGGTCGCCGAACGAGCCGCGCACGTTCGAGGCGCGTCACGACTATGCGGATGACGCAGGCGTCGTGACGACGTTGAACACGAACGGGCCGACGCCGGTCGCGGGCCATCCGTTCTTTTCATCCTTCAGCGCGAACGGCCGTGCCTGCGTGAGCTGCCATCAACCGGCCGATGGCATGAGCTTGTCGGTGGATTCGATTCGCAAACGCTGGCGCGAAACCGGCGGCAAGGATCCGATCTTCGCCGCGGTCGATGGCTCCGACTGCCCGAGCCTGCCGCAGGATAAGGAAAGCTCGCATTCTCTCTTGTTGAAGCGCGGGCTGTTTCGGATCGCGCGTCCCTGGCCGCCGCGCGACCTGGACGGCAAGCGCATCGAGCCCGAGTTCACGATCGAAGTCGTGCGCGATCCGACCCGCTGCAATCGCGATCCGCAATATGGCCTGACGAGCGCGCAGCCGATGGTTTCCGTGTATCGCCGGCCGCGTCCGACGGCGAACCTCAAGTACGTCACGTCGGTCGGATTTCCGTTCGAGCCCAAGCAAGGGCTGCCGCTGCCGACCGACGCCGAAACGGGTCAGCTGATCAGCGGCAATCTGCTCGCCGACGGGCGGATGCCGACCGTGCGCGCGCAGATTCGCGATGCGATGCGCGTGCATCTGGGCGTGACGGGCGCGGTCCCCGCGTCGACGGTCGATTCGATCGAAGCATTCTTGAACGGCGTCTATTCCGCGCAGAGCGTGCATCGCGTCGGCGGCTTGTTGACCGACGGCGGCGCCGAAGGCGGACCGGAAGTGCTGCGCGACGCACGCGAAGGCGATCTGCAATATGGCGGCGCGCCGATCTGGAAGGAGTTCCTGCCGTGGGCGAACGCGGCGAAAGACGCCTCACTGACGGCGGAGCAGCGCGCCTTTCGCGAATCCGTCGCGCGCGGCGCCGAGATCTTCGCGAAGCGCACGTTCCTGATCGACAACTCCGCAGGCATCACGAACATGGGCTTCGGCAATCCCGTGCGCAACTCATGCGCCTTCTGCCACAACATGCAGCGCACCGGCATGGACGTCGCGCCCGGCCAAGTCGATCTCGGCACGACGAATGCGCCGACGGCGAATTCATCGCCGGAGCTGCCGTTGTTCAAGCTCACGTGCCGCGAAGGCGCGCGGCCGCATCCGCATCTCGGCCGCGTCGTGTACACGCAGGATCCGGGCTTCGCGTTGACGACCGGGAAGTGCATCGACATCGGCAAGATCACGATTCAACAGATGCGCGGGCTCGCCGCGCGGCCGCCGTATTTCTCGAACGGCTCGGCGCAGACGATTCGCGATATCGTCGACTACTACGAGCGGCGTTATCGCATCGGGCTCACCGAGCAAGAGAAGCAGGACCTGACGAATCTGATGAGCGTGCTGTGATGAGCCCGATGCGCTGCGTGAGTGTTGCCGCCTTGTTCGTCGCGTCGCTCGCCGCGGCCGACGCGCCGGATTCGCGCGTCGTGACGTTCGTGGGTTGTCCGATCTATCGCGATACCGATCTTGGCCGCAAGTCGGGCTGCTGGCTCGCCGAAGATCCCGCGACGGGCATTCGTTACGACGTGACGGATGGGCCGACGAAGCCGCAGGTCGGACGCATGAGCTTGTTCGAAGGCGTGCTCACGAGCGATCCCGACACCTGCGGCGGAGTCGTGCTGCGGCCGGTACGCTCGGCTGTGCTCGAGGAAACGTGCCCGACCGCCATCATCCCTGCCGAGCAATTTCCCGGGCGTCGATTCGTGCTGCCGGCGGAAACGTTGAAGCCGACATGGGAGCCGCGCGAGCTGCCGAAGCCGCCGTATGCCACGCGCGAGTTTCATATCGTCTTCGATTACGGCAACGACTTCCTCATCTATCAATACGCCGAGCTCATCATCGAAAAGATCGCGCTGTATGCGAAGGCGAGTCAGCCGCAGGCCGTCGTGATCACCGGCTTTGCGGCGACGGATCCGATCGAAGTTTCCGGCCGCAAGCTCGCGGAGCCTGCGGCGCTCGCGAAAGCTCGCGCGGACATGGTCGCGCTCGCGTTGTCGCGGGTGGGGATCGATCGCAGGCGCATGCGCATCGAGACGAACACGCATCCGCAGCCGCTCGCGGAGCTCGGCACGCCGGGGCTCGAAGCCTCGAAGCGCCGCGTCACGATCAGGGTCGAAGTCACCTCTCCCGAAGGGAGAGGTCGCGCGAAGCGCGGGTGAGGGAGCTCCCACCTCTCCCTCCGGGAGAGGTTGCGCGTTAGCGCGCGTGAGGGGGCGCCGCGCAGCCGCGCGCTCTTGACACCGCGCTACCGCGCGCGATCTCTCACCCCAACCCTCTGCTTTCGGGAGAGGGAGTTACTCGCTCACTCGCCGCATCACGAATTGAATCCCGTCGAGCAGATGCGCGAGAAACAGCGGCTCCGAATAGCTTTCATCCGTATGCCCGAGCCCCGTATAGAACGCGCGTCCGGTGCCGACTTCGTGATACCACGCGATCGGATGATTGCCGGGATGCTTGCTGCCGTGAAATGACTTGGTGTCGAGCTTCAGGACCACCTGCACGTGCTGCGGCAGGTGCTTGAAGTTGTACCACTCGTCGCGGCGGATCCATGGCGTCGGCAACGGGGCCTCGCCGAACGGCTCGGCGGGGAGCACGGCGGCCTTCTGAACCGCGCCGTGACTATCGAACCACGCACCGACGAGCTTGCCGTACCACGGCCAGTCGTATTCCGTATCCGCGGCGGCATGCACGCCGACATACCCGCCGCCATCTTCGATGTACGTTTCGAACGCGCGTTGTTGCTCCGCGTCGAGCACATCGCCCGTCGTGCACAAGAACACGACGGCCGCATAGCGCTGCAGATTCGTCGGCGTGAACGCGCGCGCATCTTCCGTGGCCATGACGCGAAAGCCGTGTTGCTCGCCGAGCTTGATGATCGCCCGGATGCCCGGCTCGATCGACGAATGGCGATAACCGGCGGTCTTGGAGAACACGAGGATCGTCGGCGACTCGGCGCGCGCGAGCACCGGCCCGAGCAGGAGGACGGCTGCAAGCGCAAGCCATCGCACGGAGGCTCGCGCGGTGCTGGCACGGAAGAACGCTGCAAACAGTCGATGGCTGCGCATGAGGTGCCTGAAGCGAAGGTTCGAGGATTATGTGCACATCGGCCGCGGGGAAGTCATTCGATGACGCAACCTTCAGCTGCGGCCGCGCGGCGGTTGTCGGCGTTCCTCTCTCGTGTTATCGCCGTTGGCGTCTCCTGTTACAGTCGTGCACACACCTTGCGAGAGCGCTTGCATGTTTCGAAGCCCTTTCCGAAGCCCTTGTCGAAGCCTCGTCGTCCTGGCTCTGCTCGTCACGAGCCTGCCCGCGAATGCGCTGAAGAACGCCGCACCTGCCGGCGTCTCGCTCGAGGGGCATTGGCAGGTGAACACGGCGCAGAGCGATGACGGCGAGGCGATGCTCGCGCAACGCCGGGAAGAGCAGATGAAGCGCATGCGCAAAGAAGAAGAGCGGCATCGGCGCCGGATGCGGAACGATCCCTTCGCCTGGGAGCCCGAGTTCACGCAGCCCGAGCGCACGCCGCAGCGCATTGCCGCGATGGAAGAGCGCGAGCGGCGCACGCGCCAGATGTTGGGGATGACGAAGTTTCTGAACATCGAGCAGGACGAGCGCGGGACCAAGCTCACGATCACATCCGAATACGAAACGCGACGGCTGGAGGCGGGCTCGCGCAGCCAGGTGTCACTGCCGCAAGGTCAGCTCGCGGATTCGCAAACGGGGTGGGATGGCGAGTGGTTCGTGATCGATCGCGACGCGGACGACGGGCCGCGAATCACGGAGAAATATCGTCTGCTCAAGAAGTCGGACCAGCTCGAGACCCTGGTGACGATCAGAGGCGAGTCGATGCTGGCGGGGATGAAGCTGCGCCGGGTGTTCGATCGCGCGCCCGCGGAAGCGCGGGCGTCGACGAGCGCGGAGATTGTGGGGCCGGTGAGATAGGGGTCGGGCTGGCGAGAAGAGAGAGGGGCGCGCCGGATCGCGCTTCGCGCGAGGCCCCTCACCCCGGCCCTCTCCCTGCGGCAGACGGAGTTATGCGGTGGCGTAGCCCATCACGGCTTTCGTCTCCAGGAATTCCTTGAGTCCTTCGCGGCCCCATTCGCGGCCGTTGCCCGATTGCTTGTAGCCGCCGAACGGCGCATTCACGTCCGTCGGCGCACCGTTCAGATGAACCATGCCCGTGCGCAGCTTGGCTGCGACGCGGCGGGCATTCTCGATCTTGCCCGAGTACACGTAACCCGAGAGGCCGTACACCGTGTCGTTCGCGATGCGAATCGCTTCCGCTTCGTCCTTGTACGGAATCATCACGAGCACCGGTCCGAAGATCTCCTCGCGCGCGATCGTCATGTCGTTGTTCACGTTCGCGAACACCGTCGGCTTCACGAAGTAGCCCTTCTCCAGGCCGGGCGGCTTGCCCGGGCCGCCGACGATGACGGTCGCGCCTTCTTCGATGCCCTTCTTGATCAGCGCCTGAATCTTCTCGAACTGGTTCTTGTTCGCGACCGGTCCCATCGTGACGCCGTCCGCCTTCGGATCGCCGACGACCGGCTTCTCCGCGACCGCCTTCGCGATCTTCACGGCCTCGTCATAGAGCTTCTGCGGCACGAGCATTCGCGACGGCGCGTTACACGATTGCCCGGTGTTCGACATCATCGACAACACGCCGGACTTCACCGCCGCATTCAGATCGGCGTCTTCGAGAATGATGTTCGCGGACTTGCCGCCCAATTCCTGCGAGACGCGCTTCACCGTATCGGCCGCGGCCTTCGCGACGAGCACGCCGGCGCGCGTCGAGCCGGTGAACGACACCATGTCGATCTCGGGATGGCGCGCGATTGCCTCGCCAACGGTCGGGCCGTCGCCATCGACGAGATTGAACACGCCCTTCGGCACGCCCGCTTCGGCGAGAATCTCTGCGAATACATGCGCGCTCAACGGCGCGACTTCGCTCGGCTTCAGGACGATCGTGCAGCCCGCGGCGAGCGCCGGCGCGACCTTGCAGCTGATCTGATTGATCGGCCAATTCCACGGCGTGATCATGCCGCACACGCCGACCGGCTCGCGTCGAATCTGGGTCCCGCCGAGCATTTCCTCGAACTCGAAATCTTTCAGCGCCGCGAGCGTCGCATTGAAATGTCCGAGCCCGCTGCCGGCTTGCGCATTCAACGCAAGCTTCATCGGCGCGCCCATCTCATCGGAGATGGCCTGCGCGAGGCGCGGCAGGTGCGTCTTGAAGACTTCGAGAATTCGTTGCAGGACCGCGATGCGTTCCTCGCGCGAGGTTTGTGAGAACGTTTCGAACGCGGCGCGGGCGGCTTTCACCGCGGCGTCCACGTCGTCGGCCGTGCCGAGCAGAATCCTGCCGACGACGGCTTCCGTCGCGGGATTGATCACTTCGTGTTCGCGCCGCCCCTTGGGCTCGACCCAAGCGCCGTCGATGAAGAATTTGCGGAAGTCGTACATGGAGGTCTCCGGAACAGAGCGGAGGGCCATGATACAGCGTTGGGAAATGTGGCGAGGGTGCGGGAGTCGATTGAAGGGCTGTCGGGCGCTGGGCTGCTGGCCAGAAAAGTCACGACATCCACTTCTGTTCTGGCCAGCAGCCCAGCGCCCAGCAGCCCTTCACTCAAACCACGCACGTCCCTTTCCGCTCACCTGCGCACATCGGTCTGCACTTCGGAAAGCAGCAGCTCGACGTCGGCCGTCACGATCAGATTGAAATCCCCCGGAACGGAATGCTTGAGCACCGCGGCCGCGGCGCCGAACTCCACCGTGCGCTGCGGTGACATGCCGTTCAACAAGCCGTGAAGAATGCCGGCGGCGTACGCATCGCCGGCGCCGATGCGATCGACGATGCCCTGCAATGCATAAGGCCGCGTCGTGTAGACGCGCTGACGATCGTGCAGCGTGCCGATGAGTTGCTGCACGTCGGCGGCGTGGCGAGTGCGCTCGGTGTATGCGATCCATTGCAGGCTCGGGATCGCCGTGAACGCTTCCTTCGCGGCGAGATGCCGCCGCTCTTCCGCGCTCGCATTCGCCGGGTTGAATCCGAACATGAAGGCGATGTCGCGATCATCGCCGAAGATCAGCGTCGCGTAGGAGCACAGCTCGCGCAGCAGCGCGGGCGCTTGCGCGGTTCGATCGCCCCAGAGGCGCGCGCGGAAATTGCAGTCGTAAGAAACTTTCACGCCCGCGGCGCGAGCTGCTTGGACTGCAGTAAGCGCGGCCTTCGCACCTGCCTCGCTCACGGCAGGTGTGATGCCGGAGACGTGCAGCCATTCGGCCTCGTGCAATGCACGAGGCCAGTCGATCAAATCTGCAGGGGCCGAGGCGAAGGCGGAGCCGCCGCGATCGTAGAGTACTTCGGCAGGCCGGTACCCGGCGCCGTGGGTCAGGAAATACAGCCCCATGCGTCCGTCGCGATGAACGATGTTGCTCGTGTCGACGCCATGCCGCCGCAGTTCGCCGGCGCACGCCTGGCCTAGCGGATTCGTGGGCAGCACCGTCACGATCGCCGAGCGGTCGCCGAGCTTCGCAAGTCCCACCGCGACATTGGCTTCCGCGCCGCCGACGTGGGCCGCGAGCTGATGCGTCTGCAACAGCAGCTCCTTTCCCGGTGCCGACAGCCGCAGCAGAACTTCGCCGAAGCAAACCACTTTGCCCATAGTCGATCGATTCATGGTCTCGAGGTTGGATATGCGGCGATGCGCCGCCCGCGGCAGGTTCGAACGAGCGTACCAGCCGCACCTTGCTGCCGACTATCGTGCTCTGTTAGCCTCCGATTGTCACCGGTGTCATTTTCGTCCGCGGCGAATTTGCTACCGGTGTCAGCGATGCACAGACGTCGTTCAGGGGGGCCGGCAAGCGGCCATTGTCCGAGCGCCGGCTTCGCAGGCGAAGCCGCCTCGAGTTTGTCTTTCGGGGGGATGCATGTTGGGTTGTAACTATGCCGTTCGTATCGCAGTGCGGGCGACGCTCGCTGCTGCCTGTGCCATGGCCACGTCAACGGTGTTCGCGCAGCAGTCGTCCGCGGACATCGAGGAAGTCGTCGTCACCGGCTTTCGCCAGAGCTTGAACGTCGCGCTCGACGTCAAGCGCGAAGAGGCTGCCGCCGTAGATGCGATCGTCGCCGAAGACATCGCCGACTTTCCCGATCTGAATCTCGCCGAATCCATCCAGCGCATTCCGGGCGTCGCGATCGCACGCGATGCGGGCGAGGGCCGCCAGATTTCCGTGCGCGGCTTGTCCCCGGAGTTCACGCGCGTGCGCCTGAACGGCATCGAAGCGATGTCCGCGAACGGCGGCACCGACGCAGCGGGCGGTACGAACCGTACGCGCGGCTTCGACTTCAATACCTTTGCCTCGGAGCTGTTCAACAGCATCACCGTGCGCAAGTCGTCCTCGGCGGAAGTCGAGGAGGGCTCGCTCGGCGCCACGGTCGATCTGCGCACCGGCCGACCGTTCGACTATGACGGCCTCACGTTCGTCGTCTCCGGCCAAGGCCAGTACAACGATCTCGCCGAGGACATCGATCCTCGCGCTGCGCTCTTGCTCAGCAACACGTGGGGCGACAAGAGGTTCGGCGCGCTGCTCTCGGTCGCGTATACCGATCGCGGCCTCATCGACGAAGGCTCGAGCACGGTGCGCTGGGGCACGCCCGGCAGCAACGGCGGCTTCGCGGGACTGCCCGCGAGCGATCCGCTCAACAGGACGTTCGTGCCGCGCATTCCGCGCTACGACTACTACGAGCACCAGCAGGAACGCCTCGGCATCACCGCCTCGCTGCAGTGGGCGCCGACGGATGCGGTCGCGATCAACTTCGACGCGGCATATGCGAAGTTCGACGCCGAGCGCACCGAGATCTTCCTCGAGATTCCGAACTTCAGCGCGGCCGTGAACGGCATGTCGGTGCAAGACGCGATCGTCGACGCGAACAACACGCTCGTCTACGGCGTGTTCAACAACGTCGACATCCGCTCCGAGCAGCGCTTCGATGAGCTGTCGACGGAGTTCAAGCACTTCACGCTCGACGGCTCGATCGATTTCACCGACCGGTTGCGCGGCACTGCGCTCGTCGGTCATTCGGAAGCGAATCACGAGAATCCGAAGCAGACGACGCTCCTGTTCGACTGGCTCGGCGTGCCGCAGGTCACGTACGACTTCCGCGGCGACAGCCGCTTCCCGCTGATCAGCTACGGCGCAACGAATCTCACGTCCACGGCCCAGGGCGTGCGTCCGCCGAGCGGTGCCCCGACGACTTATGCCTCGAACGGCTGGTACTTGTCGCAGATTCGCCTGCGCCCGCAGACGACGGACAACGAGTTCCAGGTCGGCGAGCTGAATCTCGAATACGAGTTCTCCGATGCGTTCAAGCTCAAGGGCGGCGCGCAGTACAAGAAGTTCGAGTTCGCGACGACCGAGCTGCGCCGCTCCAACGGCACGACGAGCAACCAGGAAACCGTGATCCCGGCGAGCGTCGCGGCGCTGCCGATTTCGAGCTATTCGCGCGTGTTCTCGCTGGCGCGCGGCTTCAACGTGCCGGCCGGGACGAACACGTCGTTCCTGATCCCGGACATGGACGTCGCCGCCGACCTGCTCGATCTCTACAACACGTCGGTCTGGCGGATGGGCACAGAGCCTGCGCTCAACAACAACCGCGGCGTCGAGGAAGAGGACACGGGCGTGTTCGTGCAGCTGGACTGGAACCTGCCGGTGGGCGCGCATTCGCTGCGCGGCAACGTCGGCGTGCGCTACGTCGAAACCGATCAGACCTCCAACGGCTACACCTTCATCGCCGGCGCGCCCACGTTCGTCGAAGCGAATCGCGACTACAGCAACACGCTGCCGTCGCTGAACATGACGTACGACATCACGCCCGACCTGCTCGTGCGCTTCGCGGCGGCGAAGGTCATGGCGCGCCCGGGCCTGAACGGCATCAATCCGGGCGGCACCGTGAGCGTGTCGGGCTCGGCGCGCAGCGCGACGCTCGGCAATCCGAACCTCGATCCGACGAAGGCGACCTCGTACGACCTCGCGTTCGAATGGTATTTCGCGCCGGAGTCGCTGCTCTCGCTCGCGCTGTTCTACAAGGACATCGAGAGCCGTCCGACGAACGCGAGCACGAGCGGGCCGTTCACCGGCAATCCGTTCGGCATTCCGGACAGCGTGGCGATCGCGGCTTGCGGCACGACGCTCGGCTGCTCGCCCTCGGCGGAGTGGACGTTCAACACGACGGTCAACGGCAAGGGCGGCGATCTCAAGGGCCTGGAGGTGAGCTATCAGCAGCCGTTCGTGTTCCTGCCCGGCCCGTTGTCCAACTTCGGCGCGATCTTGAACTTCACGTATGTCGATTCGGAGGTCGAATACCCGGGCGGCATCATGGAAGACCTCGAAGGCCTGTCGAAGCAATCGTGGAACGCGACGCTGTATTACGAAGCCGCAGGCTTCAGCGCGCGCGTGTCCGCGGCCTTCCGCGACGGCTTCCTGACGCGCGTGCCCGGCCAGAACGGCAATTCGGTCGAAGGCAACAACGAGACACTGACGATCGATGCGTCGGCGCGCTACGCGGTGACCGAGAACATCGATGTCACGTTGGAGATGCTGAATCTCACGGACGAATATCAGGACCAGTACGTCGATGCTTCGAACCGCCCGAACTTCTATCACCACACCGGGCGGAACTACATCGTCGGAGCACGCGTGAAGTTCTAGGAGAGCGAGCGAATCGAGAGCCAGCCACAAGGGCGCTGCACGCAGGTGCGGCGCCCTTGTGCTTTCAACAACGAGCAAATTACGCGGGGGATGCCATGTCGACACGCTTCAGCGGCGCCGCAGGACGGCGCGCAGTTTTGGCCGCTCTGCTGTTGAGCGCGGGGGTCAGCGCCCAGAGTCACGATCTCGGCAGCTCCGTGCTGCATCCGAACGATGGGTGGGCTGCGTTCGGCAGCGGCGTGACCGGCGGCTCGGCCGCGGCCCCCGAGCAGATCTATACGGTCACCAATCGGGCCGAGTTGATCGCGGCGCTCAACAACGGCGTGCCGTCATCGACCTCGCCTTCGAATCCATCGAACGAGCCGAAGATCATCTATGTGCGCGGCACGATCGATGCGAACGTCGACGACGCGAATCAGCCGCTCGCCTGCACCGATTACTATCGCAACGGCTATACGCTAGAAGCATTCCTCGCCGCTTACGATCCGGCGGTGTGGGGCCGCGTCGCGCCGAGCGGTCCGCTCGAAACCGCGCGGCTCGCTTCTCAGGCCGCGCAACAAGCGCGCGTGCGGATCCGCATCGGCTCGAACACGACGATCGTCGGGGTCGGCAACCATGCGACGATCAAGGGCGCGTGGTTCGACATCCGCGGCACGGCGGGGGTCGCGAACAGCCGCACGAACATCATCATCCGCAACCTCACGCTCCTCGATACCTACGACTGCTTCCCGCAGTGGGCGCCGACCGACGGCGCGCTCGGCAGCTGGAACGCGCAATACGACTCGATCTCGCTGCGGGACTCGAACAACGTCTGGATCGATCACAACCGCTTCGAAGATCGCGCCACTGCGGATGAGCTCCAGCCGCAGCACTTCGGCGTGCTCTATCAGGTGCACGACGGCCTCATCGACATCACGAATGCGTCGGATCTCGTGACCGTTTCATGGAATCGCCTCAAGAATCATGACAAGGCGATGCTGATCGGCTCCTCTGACAGTGCTGCCGCCGATCGCGGCAAGCTGCGCGTGACGCTGCATCACAACGTGTTCGAAGGCATCGGCCAGCGCGCCCCGCGCGTGCGGTTCGGCCAGGTACATCTCTACAACAATCACTACGACCTGCGTGATACGCCGCACTACCAATACAGCTGGGGTGTCGGCATCGAGTCCGCGATCTATGCGGAAGAGAACTTCTTCCTCGCGCCGCGCACGACGACGCCCGACCAGCTCATCGACCGGTTCAACGGCACTGCACTATCCGCATCCGGCACGCTGCTGATCGGCCCGCGCGTGCGCAACCCGGTGGACGTAATCGCGGCGTGGAATGCGGTGAACGATCCGGATCTCGGCTTCGATGCGGGATGGGTCCCGACCTTGAACCATCAGTTGCTGCCCGCGTGGACGACGCCGCTCCTCGTCCCGCTGCTGGCGGGTCCGATTCTCGATTGAGGAATGCCGATGAAGGATGCGCTTTCCTGGTCCTACGCCGCGACGATCGCTGCCGTCGTCGCGGCGACGACCTATGTGGTGGCCGCTGAGCCCGCTCGTCATGTGCGCAATCGCTTCTTCATGAAGCGTGATGCGGAAGTCGCGCATGTGGAGCCTGGCCCGCACGAAGGCACCGGCAAGACGACGGCGTATCGGTACTTCGATGATGTTGCGGATGCCCGCGTCATCTTTCGCAAGCGGGCGCTGCACAAGGGCGCGTCGATCGGCATGCATGTGCTTTCTCACGACGAGGTGTATTACATCGTGAGCGGCCGTGGCGTGCTCACCGTCGATGACACGCGGCGCGAGGTCGGTCCCGACACCGCGATCTTCATGCACGAAGGCGCCGACGTCGGCATCCAGCAAACGGGCGAGCAAGATCTGGTGTTGATCGTGAGTTATCCGCCAGCATCGCCCGTGCCGAGGTGAACGATGTGAAGACGTTCATGCCGTTGTTCTCAAGCGCCATCCTGCTCGCAGCCCATGCCGCGTCAGCCCAACAGGCGCTGCCGCTCTATGCAGGCGAGATTCCGAATGCGGTGCAGGCGGCGGATGAGGAAAGGCTGCGCGATCCGCAGGATCCGTATCCGTTCCATCAGGACATTTCGCGTCCGCAGCTCTACCCCTATCCGCTCCTGAAGGCGGGCAGCCCGCGCGCCGCGGTCGTCGTCCTGCCGGGCGGCAGTTATCGCGGCGTCTCGATCGTGAAAGAAGGCTTCGATGTCGCCAAGCAGCTGAATGCATACGGCGTCGCGGCGTTCGTCGTGAAGTATCGAACGCCGAGCGACAAGCACATGCGCGACAAGACGACGGGTCCGCTGCAGGACGCGCAGCGCGCGTTGCAGCTCGTGCACGAGCGCGCCCACGAGTGGAACGTGGACCCGACGCGCATCGGGCTGTTGGGTTTCTCGGCGGGCGGGCATCTTGCATCGACGGCAGCGACGCAGTTCTCGAGGCCGGTGTTGCGAGGACTTTCACCCGATGAAGCGCGGCCTGATTTCCTGATGCTCGGCTATCCCGTGATCAGCTTCGATGAGGCGATCGCGCACAAGGGCTCGCGCGAGATGCTGTTGGGCGTGCATCCGACGCGCGAGCAGATCCGCGAATATTCGAGCGAGCTCAATGTCACCGCGCAGACGCCGCCGACGTTCATCTTTCACGCGGCCGATGATGCGACAGTACCGGTCGCGAACAGTCTGCGGTTCTTCGAGGCGCTGCATGCGGCAGGCGTACCGAGTGAGTTGATCGTGTTTCCGGCGGGCGGCCACGGCTTCGGCCTGAACAACTCGACGACATCGGATCGTTGGATCGAGCGCCTGCGCGATTGGCTGTTGAGTTGCGGGTACCTGCGCGCGGAGGAGTACGCGCAGGCCCGATCGAAGCAGGACGAATAGGGTGCCATGACAGTCGAGAAACAACGGCCGTACTCACCGGAGCGCCGCGAGCTCCTGCGCAATGCAGCCCGATTGGGTGGGCTCGTGCTCGCGAATCAATGGCTGGCGTCGAGTGCGTACGCCGTCGCATCGAATCATGTCACTGCGAAGAGTAGAACCGGCACGCTGGGCGGCATCAAGAAAGAGGGCGTGCATGTGTTCAAGGGCGTGCCGTATGGCGCCGACACATCGAAGCGTCGCTTCAGACCGGCGCTCGCGCCCGAGTCATGGCGCGGTGTGCGTGACGCGCTCGAGTACGGCTCGACCTGCCCGCAGCCCGGCACGACGGAGCGAGTCGGTGAGGATTGTCTCGTTCTGAACGTGTGGACGCCGGGCCTGCGCGACGGCGGCAAGCGGCCGATCATGGTGTATTTCCATGGCGGCGAATTCAGCAGCGGCAGCGGATCGAGCCCGCTCTACGACGGCACGCGCTTGTGTCATCGCGGCGATGTGGTCGTCGTCACGGTCAATCATCGGCTCAACATCTTCGGGCATTTGTATCTTGCGCGGCTGCGCGGGCGCGACTACGCGAGCTCGGGCAACGTCGGCATTCTCGATCTCGTCAAGGCGCTCGAATGGGTGCGCGATCATGCGGAGGAATTCGGCGGCGACGCGCAGCGCGTGATGGTGTGCGGACAATCGGGCGGCGGCGCGAAGATCGCGACCTTGATGGCGACCCCGGCGGCGCAGGGGTTGTTTCAGCGCCGCGACGATGAGCGGCCAGCAGATCACGGCACAGGGCCCGCGCAGCGCGACGCTGCGTGCTCGCGCGTGCATCGAGGCGCTGAAGATTCCGGTCGAGCAGATCGAGCGCATCGACGCCGTTACGCTCGCGCAACTTGTCGACGCAACGCGCGCGCCGGATGCGACGATGGTAGGGCGCTCGGTGTATTTCGGGCCGGTGTTGGATCAGTCAACGCTGCATCGGCATCCTTTCTATCCGGATGCACCGGCGCAGTCGGCGCGGATTCCGATGATCATCGGCAACACGCGCGACGAGACGATTGCGTTTCTCGGCAACGAGCCCGGCGTGCGCGAGCTCACGTGGGAGCAGCTGCCGGAGCGCTTGCTGGCGCAGCTGCATGTCGACATCGACCCCGAGTACGTCATTGCGACGTATCGCAAGCTGTATCCGAGCTATTCGCCGACGGAGGTGTTCTTCGCTGCAACGACGGCGGGGCGGTCGTGGCGAGGGGCGATCATTGAAGCGGAATTGCGCGCGCAGCAGGGTTCGCCGGTATTCGCGTATCAACTCAACTATCGCTCGCCGCTCGAGAACGGCCGCTATGGGGCGCAGCATGCGATGGACATTCCGCTCGTGTTCGACAATGTCGCCGCGCCGCATTCGTTGACGGGCAACACGCCGCAGGCGCAGAAGACCGCGGATCAGATGAGCGATGCGTTCATCGTGTTCGCGAAGACGGGCAATCCGAATCACGGCGGCATTCCCGAATGGAAGCCGTATGAGCTCGCGACGCGCTCGACGATGGTGTTCGACGCGACATCGCAGCTCGTCGACGACCCGCGGGGTGAGGAGCGGAAGTTGTTCGCGGCGGTGCCGTACATTCAACGCGGGACGTACTGACTTTCGTCTCCGTCGGCGGCAGCTTCGCTCAACTGCACGAAGACGCGTCCCCTCTCCCGAAAGGGAGAGGGACAGGGTGAGGAGTCCCGCGCGCGAGCGCGCGCAAGAGAGACGCGCTCCGCGCGCCGCCGCCCCCTCACCCGCGCGGTCAGAGTTCGCCGGCACCTAACCTGTAAAGAAAGCATCGTGCCAATGGCGGTCCCGACTTGCGTCGGGATGACGGGCGCGCTGTCGCTGGCCCGTCACTTGCGTCGGGACGACGGCGCGCTGTCGCGCCGCCCCTCACCCCGGCCCTCTTCCTGCGGGAGAGGGAGCCTATCGCGGCACGTTCTGCTTCGCCGGCGCCACCCGCGGCACCATCGTCGCCAGATCCCAGTCCTTCGGATCGAACGTCTGCCGCGTCTCTTTGTACTGCGGATAACCCCCGACCTCATCCTCGTGATCGATGATCTCCCCGCGCCCCTCCACCGTATCCGCAACGATGCGCGAATCGATCGGATCACGATCCCACGGCCGCGCCCCCGCGTTCTTGATCACCGCCTCCTCTACCTTGAGCGCCGGAATCGGCGCAACGCCCGTCGGCAGCGCAGGCTTCGCGATCGGAATGATCTTCGCGGCCGACGTCGTGTAGCGCCCCACCTTCGGCAGCGGCTGCCCCGTCCAATCCACCGCGATGTTGTCCGCTTCGAACATCTCGACATCGCCCGACCCGCCGAGCATGAACAGCGGCAATCCCGGCGGCGTCGACGGACCGCCGCGCAACACGTTGCCGATCAGCACGATCCGCCCGACTTGATATTCGCGCCCGTACCACTCTTCCGGAATCAAGTTGTAATGCACCGCGCGCGGACCCGGATCGTAGATCAGGTTGTTGATCACCATGCCGCGCACGCCGCCCTTGAACAGCGGATTGCGCTCGTAGTTGTGCGCATACAGGTTGCCGATGATCAGGATGTCGCTCACGTTGTCGTGAATCAGCGAGCCCTTCGAATGCTCGAACTTCGGATGCGTCGCATGCGAGAGGCCTTCGGCGATGATGTTGTTGCTGTAGGTGATCCGATGCGAGACCGCGCGCCGCCAGTCATCGGGCGTCTTGCCCGTGAAGCGCGGACCGGAGGCCGAAAGGTTCTCGTCGATGGCCCACGTGAACGTGCAGTGATCGACGATGAGATTGGACGCATTGACCGTCGACATCGCATCGGGCGACCAGCCGCGCTGCTTCTCGCCCGCCGTGCCCGTGCGCACGCGAATGTGCTGAATGATGACGTCGTGCGTCATCACGTCGATGCCCGTCTTGATGAGCGTGATGCCGGGCGAGGGCGCCGTCTGGCCCGCGATCGTGAGAAACGGCTTCGTGATCTTGATTTCCTGTTTCGCCATGTCGATCACGCCGCCGACCTCGAACACGACGATGCGCGGCCCGTCCGTCTCGAGCGCTTCGAGCAGCGAGCCAGGCCCCGACGGCGCGAGCGTCGTCACGCGGATGATCTTGCCGCCGCGCCCGCCCACCGTATCCGCGGCCCATCCCATCGCACCCGGGAAGGCGAGCTGAACGTCCGCGCGTGCCGCGGCCGCGAACGTCAGCGCCGCTACACATAAGAACGCGGCGCGAAGCAGCGCGCCCGATCGCGACTGCGCATGCGAACGAGCACTGAAAGGCGGCACTGAATGCATTGGAAATCCCCCGAAGCTTGCGATGCTGTCATTGCCGATCCTCCCCGCCGTAGCGCACGGTGAGGAGTCGTCGGCGAGTGCGTCTGGATTGTAAATGACACCGGTTTCCTATATACAGCCCTGCGAGCGTTTTTGACTATGTTTTAAGGCAAACACGGGCTTTGGCGCCTCACGGCGTCGAGGGCACGTGGATTGTCCGCAAAACGCGGCCACCGATAATGCCGCGGCGACCGTTGTCGCGACGAGATGGGGGATGAGAGTTGACCGCGACCCGACCAGTTTCAGACACCGACCCGAGCGCCATCGCTGAAGGCTTCACCTCGGCGCGCGCGCAAGGCCGCTCGATCGATCACTACCCGGGCATCGTCCCGCCCGATCTTGCGACGGCGTATCGCGTGCAAGCCGCGGCGATCGCGCGCTGGCCCGATCGCATTCGCGGCTGGAAAGTCGCGCGCGTGCCGCCCGCATTCGCGGCCCAGTATCCGGAAGAGCGCCTCATCGGCCCGGCGTTCGCGCGCAACGTGCATTGGGTCGGCGCCGGCGAGGTTGCGCAATGTCCGGCGTTCGACGGCGGCTTCGCGGCGGTCGAATCGGAGATCATCATCATCGTCGCGAGCGATGCGCCCGCGGGAAAGCGCGATTGGACCGCTGACAGCGTCGCAAGTCTCGTGCGCTCGATGCATATCGGAGTGGAAGTTGCGAGCAGCCCGCTTGCGACGCTGAACGATTTCGGACCTGGCGCCGTGATCTCCGATTTCGGCAACAACTGGGGCGTCGTCGTCGGACCCGAGATCCCGAACTGGCGCGACATCGAAAGCATCGACGTCGAAACTTTCATCGACGCGGCCTCCGTCGGGCGCGGCAAGGTCATGAAGCGGCAGGGTCCGCTCGGCGCGCTCGCGTTCACGCTCAACAAGCGCGCCGAGCACGGCACGATCCTGCATGCGGGCGATGTGATCTCCACCGGCATGATCACGGGCGTTCACGACATCCGCATCGGCCAGGAATCCCGACATGTGTTCGCGGGCTATGGCGAGGTGCGCGTTCGCATCACGCGCGCAGCGCCGCTCGATCTGAGGGCCTGAGCATGCGCCGTCGCGACGTCGTACTTGCTCTGGGCGCGGCTTGCGTCGCGCCATCTGCGCTCGCGCGTGCCACTGCTCCGGGGCTCATGACCGCTGCCG
>Ga0164243_10004037_pt1 | contig 23146 bp, 24 predicted proteins | sample OricompcompostOP_FD_108781 | JGI IMG/M metagenome (GOLD analysis project Ga0164243, IMG submission 108781) | Organic Plus compost microbial communities from Emeryville, California, USA - Original compost - Organic plus compost (OP) | ecosystem: Engineered > Solid waste > Mixed feedstock >...
CTTGAGGTAACCGACCGAATCCGGGTCTGTCTAAGCAACATTCCCGACATCGCTACCGCTGCTCAGGGTAATTTATCTTATATTCGCACCGAGATATTGGCAGACTCTTTGATATTTGAGGATAGCCTCGCTATGGGAGACACAATAGAGATCGCTGAAAAGGAGATGAATGTTTTAATTGAAAAAGTGTAAAATTATGTCAAATAACAACGAAAAAACACGGTATAGTGATGCTGAGCTACAGGAATTCAAGGAAATCATCCTGGAGAAACTCCGCGTAGCGAAAGAAGAATTGTCATCCCTGACCAAATCACTGAATAGCAGCAATGCCAATGGAACTGACGATACGGCAGGCACGTTTAAGACGCTGGAAGACGGATCAGCCACATTGGAAAAAGAGCAGACCAATCAATTGGCAGCTCGTCAGAAAAAATTCATTGATAACCTGGAAGCTGCTTTGGTACGCATTGAAAACAAGACCTACGGTATCTGCCGCGAGACAGGCAAGCTCATCCAAAAAGAACGGCTCCGTGCTGTGCCCCACACCACATTAAGCATGGAAGCCAAGTTGAAACAGTATTAATCAGGCCGTCAGCAATCAGTAATCGGAAATCAGCTTTTGAACCTGCTGGCAAACCGATAGCTGATCGCTGATAGCCGATAGCTATAAACCATGAAAGGCTATACCAAACCCGTCATACTGATCGTGTCAGTACTCCTTATTGATCAAATTTTCAAGTTATGGATTAAGCTTAACATGACGCTTGGTCAGGAGTATAAAATTCTGGGTGATTGGTTCATCATCCATTTTACCGAAAACAATGGAATGGCTTTCGGCCTTGAATTCGGAGGTGAAGCCGGCAAACTGGCCCTGTCTTTATTTCGTATCGCAGCAGTAATCGGGATTGGCTATGGGCTTCATTACATGATCAAACGCAAGTACCACAGGGGCTTTATTCTCAATGTTGCGCTTATTTTTGCGGGAGCCATGGGCAATATTATCGACTCCACTTTCTATGGCTTGATATTCAGCGAAAGTACGTGGTTCGAGAAAGCAGAACTTTTCCCGGCCGGAGGAGGATATGCTGGTTTGCTTCATGGAAAAGTTGTGGATATGCTCTATTTCCCGTTGGTTCAGGGTCATTTTCCCTCATGGTTTCCGATATGGGGCGGAGAAGATTTTCTTTTCTTCAGGCCCGTATTCAACATCGCTGACTCCGCCATTACCGTTGGAGTTGCATTAATACTTTTATACCAAAAGCGATATTTCAAAGAAGAGGTCATAGAACCTGAAAGTTACAACAGTGAAGTCATAGAAGACTGATTATTAAACGCTAAGATTATGTTACCCCGTATCGATTTTACCAAAACAGCAGCCTACAAATACCTCAGCAACCACTACATTGATATCGCCCCAAAACACCTCCGCGATTTGTTTCGTGAAGATCCGGATCGGTTTGAAAAGTTTTCCGTTACATTTGGTGACATTTTTTTCGATTATTCGAAAAATCGTATCGACGATACGACGAAAGCACTACTTCTGCAACTTGCCCGCGAATGCAAGGTGGAGGATGCAATCAGGGCGATGTTTGCTGGGGAGGCCATTAATGAAACGGAGAACCGTGCTGTCCTCCACACAGCGCTCCGTAATCAAGGTAGCGAACCGGTTTTAGTGAACGGGCAAGACGTCATGCCGGAGATACGTGCAGTGCTGGATAAAATGCACGATTTTTCGGAGAAAATTATCAACGGTGACTGGAAAGGCCATACAGGCAAAGCCATCACCGATGTGGTCAACATCGGTATCGGCGGTTCGGATTTGGGGCCTGTCATGGTTACCGAGGCACTCCGGCCGTATAAAAATCACCTCAACATACATTTTGTTTCCAATGTGGATGGCACACACATTGCGGAAACTTTGAAAAGGGTCGACCCTGAATCTACGTTATTTTTGATCGCTTCTAAGACTTTTACCACACAGGAAACCATGGCGAATGCACACACGGCACGGCAATGGTTGTTAGATAGCGGTGCGGACCATTCGGCAATTGCTAAGCATTTTGTGGCTTTATCCACCAATGGAAAAGCCGTGGCCGACTTTGGTATCGATACACAAAATATGTTTGAGTTTTGGGATTGGGTGGGCGGACGTTACTCCCTATGGAGTGCGATAGGCCTGTCCATTGTGTTGAGCATCGGTTACGATAATTTTTCGCAATTGCTTCAAGGGGCCTATGCATCCGATGAGCATTTCCGCAATACTCCTTTTGAAGATAATATCCCGGTACTCATGGCCCTAATGGGGCTGTGGTATAACAATTTCTTTGATGCCGAAACCCAGGCCATTCTTCCGTATGACCAATACCTGCACCGCTTTGCTGCCTACTTCCAACAGGGCGATATGGAAAGTAATGGCAAGTATGTGGATCGGAACGGCAATCCGGTAGACTATCAGACAGGTCCCATCATTTGGGGCGAACCGGGCACCAACGGACAGCATGCGTTCTATCAGCTCATTCACCAGGGTACCAAGTTAATCCCCTGCGATTTTATTGCACCGGCCCAAACACACAATCCCCTGGGTGAGCACCATACACTGTTGTTATCCAACTTTTTTGCCCAAACCGAAGCATTGATGAATGGTAAGGACGGGGCTGAGGTAGTGGCTGAACTGAAAGCATCCGGTAAATCCGATGCTGAAATTGAACGGCTGAAAACATTTAAAGTATTTGAGGGCAATCGCCCTAGCAATTCTTTCCTGATTAAAAAAATCACTCCATATACACTGGGTTCACTGATTGCCCTGTATGAACATAAAATATTTGTACAGGGTATTATCTGGAACATTTTCAGTTTTGACCAATGGGGCGTGGAACTCGGCAAGCAATTGGCTGGAAAAATCCTGCCGGAATTACGGCACGGGGAATCGGTCGACTCACACGATGCCTCGACCAACGGGTTAATTAATCAATACAAACAATGGCGCGTTAACTAACCTCAGGGGCTTATCGGCTCCGGTGAACGGCTCTTTCTTTGTTGTATGGTATATCCCATTGTCCACTCCACAAAGTCAGCTTTTCCCGCGTGGGCTTTGATGGATACACCCGCATAAGCATTTTTCCAGACTTTATAACGTGTGCCTATACGCAGAAAAACGGGCTTGATTTCGCCGTTGAAATGGTTGCGATGCACATAGACACCAATGTTACCGTTGAGGTACAACCGCTTTGTCAGCACATGATCGATATAGAATGCGGGGCCTCCTGAAAGCATGGATCCGATCTTATTGAGCGCATCGCCAGCAATTTCGGGTTGGTTACCCGAATCGGAATAAAACAGGTCTCCACCTACACCGAGGCGCCATTTGTAACCCACGGCGTAACTCCAATACATACCAACCGTAGACTTGAAATACCGTTTCCTGTTCTGCGGTTCAAATTGCTTAATACCGAAAGCGTAATGCAAATGAATCTGTCCTTTTTCATCAAGCTCGGGTAATTCGTGCTTGGTAAAATCGGGTGTCTGCCTGTAGGGAACGTAGGTCATTGTTACACTCAGGGGCAGTAGGTTAATACCCTTATTGGGCTGCCTGATTGAACCGTTGGAAAAGTGGTGGAATGATAATCCAGCTCCCAATTGGAGGTGATTGTTCAGCCGGTAATTTGCCTGTGCACCCAAGTCAATGAAGACATTCCGGTGTGTACCCAATAGGATATTCAACGGGTTATTTTCTTCATCATACGGCTCAAAATTGCTGGCCAATCCCAGCGAAATCCGATAATTAAAATCCCATCGCTTAAATCGGCCTACTTTTATAGGTGCAGCAAAGAACCCGTAAAGGGCTGTAGGCGTGCCTATCTCAGGTTTCCGAAACGTGCTGGCATAAAGCCCGATTCCATAGATCGGATAGTTGTATAGCTGATGATAGTTATCGCCTTCGGTGTCTGTCTGCCATCCAACCCGGAGGTTTATCCCGTTATAATAAATGTTTCCGAAGGATTCACGAACCTGTTTATTATTACTGATCATCCCCCCGTTTTCAATGTCCAACTGCACCAGCAGTTGCTTCCGCTTAGGGATGTTCAAATAAGGGGTATCTAGCTGGCCGCGTGGCCAGATTTGGGCTTGCAGATTGTGTAAACAACTAGCTAAAAAGCCAGCAATGATACCCCATCGGTAGAAATGAGTTATTGCTTTGATCTTATTCTGCTTTTTGTACAGGATTAAGAAATTGCCGCGAGGGCTGCGTCATAGTTGGGTTCATTGGCAATTTCCGGAACCTGTTCCGTGTAGACCACCTTTCCATTTTCGTCGATGACCACAACGGCACGACTCAACAGTCCGGCTAACGGGCCGTCGGCAATCTTCAGTTGGTAGGCATCGGAAAAATTGCTGTCCTTATACTCAGAAAGCGTCACTACATCGCTGATCCCCTCAGCAGCACAAAAACGCCCTTGAGCAAACGGCAGGTCTTTCGAGATACAAAGCACGACGGTATTGTCCAGTCCCGCAGCCTTCTGATTGAATGCTCTCACAGAAGCCGCGCAGGTTCCCGTATCGATGCTTGGGAAGATATTAAGAACAATTTTTTTACCCCGGTAATCAGTCAATGTCTTATCAGACAAGTTGCCGTCAGTCAATTTGAAATCAGGTGCCTGGTTTCCCACCGCGGGAAGCGTTCCAGTCGTATGCACTTCGGAACCTTTGAATGTGATAGTTGCCATAGTTCACTAATTTTCGGGTAATATTAGCAAATTACGATGGCATGTAAAAAGATTAATGCATTTGATTACAACCGAATGATATTACAAGAGCTGCGCAGCCATAAACTAGTTAATTTACTAAATATTCACCTATCTTTGCGCCAAAACACCGACGGCATTCATGAAGCTACCTTCGTTACCCGGTTTTGATGCGCAGGCCTTTGACAAGTACCTGAAAAATACCGGCTGGTTGCTGATGGCCCGTGTGGGATCCCTGTTCATCAAGATGCTGATCACAGCCATTGCGATCCCCAATTACCTAGGCGATGCCCAAACCGGCATTCTCAATTACCCCCTTGCGTTAATATCCTTTTTTGCAGCCGCAAGTGCATTGGGAACCGATAGCCTGGTAACCCGGCAGCTGCTGTTGCATCCGCAGCAGCACCACACCATCCTGGGTTCTGCATTTCGTCTGCGGCTACTTGCGGGACTTGCCGCCATCCCCTTGATTTATTTGGCTTACCTACTTATCAGCCACTTCGCGCCCGAACCCCCAGCAGCACCGTTGAACTATGTAACCATCGTATCGTTCATGTGCGTAGCTCAATCTGTCAACATCATCGACTGCTATTTCCAGTCCATTGCCAAAGGCAAGTATATCATGTATGTGCAGGTCGGAGCCAATCTGTTGTCGGCGCTGGTGAAACTTACCCTCATCCTCTGTAAGGCGCCCTTAGACGCTTTCATCTGGATGCTACTCGGAGACGCCGTGTTGCTATCGGTTGGATACCTCTATGTTTATCGTGCGCAGCACCACAACCCCTTCCATTGGAAGTTTGATCTGACGGTAGCCAAGAACCTTCTTAAGCATGCGTGGCCCCTAGCCCTGTCTTCGGTATTTGTAACCCTCTATATGAAGATTGACCAACTCATGTTGGACGCTTTTTGGGGGAAAGCGTCTCTGGGTGTGTATACCACGGTGGTGACCCTTAGCGAAGGCTGGTATTTTTTCCCCATGGCACTGGTGGCGGCACTGTTCCCGGCGCTTATGCACGCCCGGCGTGATGACCCGGCACGCTATCAGAAGCGGCTACAGCAACTTTACGAGCTCATGGTATTGATCAGCGGGAGTATTGCGCTGATTATCACTTTCGCAGCACCCACGATTTACCAACTACTTTATTCCAACAGGCCCGAATTCCATTCCGGTGCCCCTGCCCTTGCTATCCATATCTGGGCGGGTGTATTCGTATTTCTGGGCACCGCAAGCGGCCAATACTTGATTGCTGAAAACCTTACACGCATATCATTTCTGCGTACAGCCGTCGGTGCCGTTGCGAATATTCTACTCAACCTTTGGCTATTGCCTCGCTATGGCATGAACGGTGCCGCATTAGCTACTCTCTTAGCTTATTTTATTTCCACTTTTTCAGTACTACTCCTTCCCAAAACCCGGCAGCATGGCTTTTCCATGCTCAAAGCGCTTATATTGTGGAATACATTGAGTACTTTAGCACGCAAATCCATCAAAAAATGAAGTTTATTTATCCGATAAGCAGTTTGTTCAGCTTGCGCAAGGTCAGGTCGCTCCTTTCATTCGGTGTGAAAGGCTATTTAGCGGAGATCGGCTGGATGGAAGCCTATCGGGCACGCGTACCGCTGGATAAAAACAGGCAACCTTTGCCTTGGTTTACCTACTCGTTCATCGATTTTATGGAACCACGATTATCCGATACTTTACACGTGTTCGAATACGGTTCGGGTTATTCCACCCGTTATTTTTCGAAACGGGTAGCTTCCGTCACTTCGGCTGAGCATGACCGCGAATGGTTGGCTGCAGGGATGAAAGACAAAGCTGAAAACGTCACACTGATCCACTATGAAGGTGCCGTGGATGGCGATTATTGCCGTGCGGCAACATTACAGGGAAAAAAATTCGACGTGATATTGATCGATGGATTCGACCGCAATAATTGCTGCAAACATGCCGTTGATGCCCTCAGTGAACAAGGGTTGATTATTTTCGACGACACGGAATTGGATAAATTCCAAGAAGGAATCTCCTATCTCAAACAAGCTGGTTTCAGGATGCTACCCTTCAGCGGGATTTCCCCGGGACTTTTCTATCGGAAAGAAACCAGTGTTTTCTATCGGTCCACCAACTGCTTTTCAATATGAGTCATGTACCGGTATTGTTGATTACATTTAACCGATTGGACACCACCCGGCGGGTATTTGAACAAGTGGCCCGATACCGCCCTGCCAGGCTTTACCTTGCCTCGGATGGCCCCCGGCCACAGGTGCAGGGCGAAAAAGAGAAAGTAGACCATGTACGTCAGTTTCTGATCGATCGCATTGATTGGGAGTGCGAGGTAAAAACGTTGTTCAGACCTGTAAACCTAGGTTGCAAGATCGCGGTGAGCGAGGCGATATCCTGGTTTTTTGAACACGAGGAGCACGGCATTATTTTGGAAGACGACTGCCTTCCCCACCTGTCTTTCTTCCCTTTTTGTGCGCAGATGCTGGATGTTTACCGGGATGACACCCGCATCATGCAGATTTCGGGCACCAATTTCATCGGCCATTATACACCCGACCCGCAGTACCCTTATTTTTTTTCAAAATACGGTGGCATATGGGGGTGGGCCAGTTGGCGCAGGGCCTGGAAGCATTTTGATCTGTCGCCCGGAAAATACCGCCAAGCCAAAGCCACCGGGATACTCAAGGGATTCTTAGGTAGTACCTATGCCTGGCGGATGTACCTCTATGAACAGGTCTTTGAAAAGAGCTTAGACACCTGGGACTACCAATGGAGCTTTTCCCGCGCAATCAATTCGGGTCTGAGCATTGTACCTGCCGTGAATCTGATCAAAAACATCGGTTTCGGAACGGACGCCTCCCACACCCACAAGGCAATAGCCGATATAGCCGATATGCAGACCGATGAACTCGATATACAGGACTTTCAATTAAACCCTTTTGTGGTAGCGGATCAGCGGTATGACGAACGGCTCATCCGCAAACTTTCCGATGGACTCTATCGCATAAAACCCTTCATCCGTAAAGCAAAAGATTTCCTGTCTTAACTCTTAACTGACTTTTCATCACACAGGGTATCGGGGCAGGACAGTACAGTGCAGTTGTTTCAAAAATGTGTATTATCTTTGTATCATCATAATTTAGGTTTATAATTGGTTAGTAAAGGTTTCCATTCTCCCCGTTTGGAAACCTTTCGTTTTTTAAACACGCTGGTAACGCAGACGTTGCCGAAAGCGGTTCACCAATAACAATCCGGCAATGAAGCCACCGATATGTGCCGCATAAGCTACACCACCTGCCTGTTCACCACCCAATGCACCGAGCCCATTGCTCACCTGAAACAGGAACCATAGACCAATTGCGATGACAGCCGGGATCGAAACAACGAAGAAAAACAACAGGAAGGTAATGCGCTTATGTGGAAAAAGCACCAAATAACCCGCCAATACTGCCGAAATAGCCCCTGATGCACCCAAACACGGCGTTAAAAGATCCTGTCCGAAAAACCACACACTCAATACGTGGGTTAAACCACTCAACACACCGCATAGCAAATAGAAAACAAGGTAACGAAAATGCCCCAAACGATCTTCTACATTGTCTCCGCATATCCACAAATAGAGCATGTTCCCTGCCAAATGCCCTACCCCACCGTGCATGAACATGGAGGTAATGAGCGTTAAAAACACAGGAATGCCTGTTGGCTGTAATCCGGGCATTTCAAAAGACTTACCCGAAATCGGATCAACAATGAGCTGATTATCGGTGACGATATCACTACCTGTCAAGATTTCTGCGGGAATGGTGGCATATGAAAATGTGAATTGGATGTTATACCCGAAACCCTGAAAAAATATAAAAACAAAGATGTTTAATCCGATTAACAAATAGTTGACAAATGGAAATGATTTCCGGTCGTGATTCTCGTCTCCAATAGGCAATAACATAGTATCTATTTTATCCGATGAAAGAGCCTCATTGAACGGCCTGTTTCAACAACGCATAGCGCGTCCGCATCTGCTTCAATTGCTTTGTATAGGCCTCATCCTCTGCAACATTATTCAGCTCGTAAGGATCTCGTTTGAGATCAAACAGCTCTTCGTAGCCATACTCCGCATACACCATATATTTGTATCTGTTGCCGATAACACCTTCCACTTTCGGGATACCGGGGCTTCCCATAAAGGTATGTTCGTAAAAGAAATCCGTTCGGGGAGGCCGCCCCTTTAACGCCGTTTGTCTGAGATCCGCTCCTTGCATTGCTACTGGAACAGGCACACCGGCATATCCGAGGATGGTCGGTGCAATATCGATATTCAGCACCATATGCGAAATGTTACCTTGGTCACCAACCAATTTGCGAGGGTCATAAATAATAAGCGGTATGCGCACCGATTCTTCATACCCAAACCATTTTCCCTGCAGGCCGTGATTACCCAAACAGAAACCGTTGTCGCCCATGAAAATGATGACTGTACGGTCATCAATGCCCAATGAAGCCAATTTTTCCCGCAGTTTACCCACTACTTCATCCACTCCGGTAATGAGCCGGTAATAATTCTTTACATTCGTTTGGTATTGTTCCTCGGTACCAAATAAACCCTCCCAACGCTTGCGGGCAATATTGCCATCGTTATGAAAAAAAGGAGGAGTCCGTTTCCAGGATTCGGTCCCTCCATTTGGCTGGGGAGGAATCGTATCCTGTTCATAGCGGCTTTTGAAGCGTTCCTGAACCTGGTATATAGGTGGATCGCCATCAAGTTCGTGAGGAGCTTTGAAACTGACAGACAAGCAAAAAGGTTTCTTTTGCACCCCATACGCATCCAAAAACCGTATTATATCCCGAGCTATGCTGTCGGTTTGATGCACATCATTTCCTGTACCGTCTTTCAACCAATAGGGTGGCTGACCGTGTTCCCAGCAAGACCAAAAATCAAAACGATCGCCAGGCGGCTGGTTGCCTACGCCATACTTACCAATAAACCCGATGTGATAACCGGCTTTCTGCAACAGCATCGGATACGTGTTTGCAAGGGCTGAATCGGAAAAATCGGTACTAAAATCATCGATTTTATGCCTGGACATATACTGCCCGCTAAGCAAGCTGGCGCGGCTTACCGCACAGATCGAAGTGGTCACATAGGCATTGCGGAAAAGGTAGCCAGCCTTAGCCATGGCATCCAGGTAGGGAGTTTGGATGATGGGATTCCCCATAGCTCCCAATGCATCTGCCCGGTGATCGTCTGTTAGCAAGAAGATAATGTTTGGCCGGTTATCCAAAACGGTCCGATCGGTTTGTGCATACACCGACACAGTTGTCAGTATGCTGAACAGCAAGAATGGCAATGGGCTATTCATGGCTTTACTTCTGATAGCGCGCCACTGCTATCTTTTTTCCAATGCTACATAATCAGCCATGATGGATAAACTTTCTTCTTGGATAAAATCGAGGCCCTCATTCACATCAGGCGCAACTACCCCTCCCAACGAGGTGGTCATATTCATCTGTTGAAGCGCGTCTGTACGGCTTTTACTCTTCAATCGGCTATCCTCTCGTTCTTTCTTCAATTTATCTTCTTGAAGTGTTACACTGGTTTCCGATTCCTGTTTCTGCATGGTATCAATGTCTTCCAGCAAAAATTTGTAGGCCTGCGAACTATCCATCCGGGCCTGGTGCATTTTGCTGAGTTGGGTGATGATCGGCTTCAAATCGGCAACCGGCGCAAAATCTGTGGCTTTGATCTGATCCCAGGGCAACGCAGACGGCTCGGAACTCTCACCGTATTTCTCAGCGGAATACAACGATGGAAATACAATATCAGGCTCTACCCCCTTGTGTTGGGTGCTGCTACCCGTAATCCGATAAAATTTAGCTAAGGTAATGTTAATCTGTCCGAACTGGGGTGCACCGGCCGGCAGACCGTCATCGCCGTCAGCCTGTGCCTTCAGCAATAGCCGATCGGTAGGACTGATCACGCGGCTCATGTCAATAGCGGACTGTACGGTCCCCTTTCCATAAGACTGTGATCCTAAAATAACGCCTCTGCCATAATCCTGGATGGCTGCTGCGAAAATTTCAGACGCGGAGGCACTGAAGCGATTGATGATAACCCCTAACGGGCCATCCCATACCACGCCATTTTCGCGGTCGCTGTTTACCTCGACTTGGTTCCGGGTATCACGTACCTGTACTACGGGTCCGTTGTCAATAAACAGCCCTGTCAATTCTATGGATTCCTGCAGCGAGCCCCCTCCGTTAAACCGTAGGTCCATCACCACAGCATCTACATTTTTCTGTTTCAGTGAATCAAGTAACAGCCGGACATCGCGGGTAGTACTCTTGTAATTGGGATCATTTTTACGGTAGGCCTCAAAATCAATATAGAACTTGGGTAGGCTGATAATGCCGACACGATACGTCTTTCCATCGTCTCCCTTTACTTCCTTGATTTCGCTCTTGGCCGATTCGTCTTCAATCACTACCCGATCCCGGGTGAGTGATACGATTTTGGGTTCCGCAGTAAGCTCTTCACCGGCAGGAATTACCTTTAACCGCACTATGGTACCCTTGGGGCCCTTAATCTTTGACACCGCATGATCCAGTTTCCAGCCGATAATGTCTTCAAACTCCCCATCTTTTCCCTGTGCAACAGCAATGATACGGTCATCGATTTTCAAGGCCTTTTCTTTGTATACAGGCCCGCCCACGATGATATCGGCCACCTTCACCATTTCGTTTTCCATGGACAGCCGGGCACCGATGCCTTCAAATGTATTGGCCATATCTTCGTTAAACCGCTGTGCGAAATAAGGATTGAAATAGCTCGTATGCGGGTCGATTGCATCCGTAAGTGCCGTCATAATAACCTGAAACGCCTCGTTGTTATCGGTCTTTTTGGCCATCGAAATGAGATTCTTATACCGATTTGTCAACGTTTCCTTTTGTTTAGCTGTAGCTGAGTCGGTACTACCACCGCTAAGCCGTAAATTCAACAAGTCATATTTTACCCGCTTGCGCCATTGGTCGTTTGCCTCTGCTTCCGACGCAAACCACGCTTCTTTCTCTCGATTGTAAATATACTGTTCGTCTACGGAAAAATCGTGCGGTGCGTTGACCTGTGTCAAGGCATAATCCAACCGTTCCAGGTAACGCTTCATATACACGTTAAACACGTGATAAGCCGCGCTCAGATCGCCATTCCGGAAATCTTCTCCCAATGAATTCCTATACTGCTCAAATCCGTCAATATCCGACTGCATCAGGTAGTTCTTTCCTTGGTCTACCGCTTTGATCAGATTGTCAAAAATCACAGACGAAATAGAATCACTAAAAGGTACCTTCTTATAACTTATCGATTCAAATAGCCCCACGACATCCTTTGCAATAACGGCATGCTGTGCCGTTGGTTTCAAGGCTCCGGTTTCTGCATCGAGGTTCACTCTCGGCTTGGACCCACAGGCTGCTATCGCCACCACAAACAGTGCAAAAAGCACTTTCTTCAACATATTCTCCATCTTCTTAATTAAGCCGCTAAATTTAATCAAAAAACTGCTAATCTATAGTACACCCTTGCCTCTCATTTTGTTTCCCGGTGGTGTCAGTTATCCACAGGTTTCTCCCCTTTGAACAGGATATTTTTGAGTGTGTCATATCGGTTGAGTGCCGAGGCTGCCCCATTGTAGTCGCCCGCTTGATGGTACAAGCTTCCCAGTGCATCCTGAATGGCCAGCTGCATTCCCATGATATGATCTTTTTTTGCCAGGTCGTCTGCTACTTTGTACTCTTCAATGGCCACCCGCGGATTGCCCGAATGCTTCTTTGTTTCCGCCAGGTTGAAGATGATTTCGGGGAGCTGATCCATGATACCCTCTTTGTCAACGATCGTCTTGGCCTGCACCAAAAACCATTGGGCTTCAGGGTATTTGTGTTGGAGGGTATAGATATCGGCCAACGTGCGATAAGCAGAAGCACGGCCAGCTTCATCTTTTGCCCTGCGGAACAACGGCACTACTTTGCGAATAATATCCCGCTCCGCTTCGGGTGAAAACCCCATTTTAGCCTTTACGAGCGCCAGCTCCATGAGCGCTTCAGCCTGCCGTGCAGTGCTCCCGCTCTTGACCGCCCGGTCGTACAATTGCTGACGTAAGGCATGTGCTTTATCCAGTTGTCCCAAATACTCGTATGTTACGGCAAGATTATGTGCTATCGTTTCCCAATCGAATTGGTTACCGGCCGCCTGTTTGGCTTTCATTGCCTTTTCGAAAAACTCAACAGCCAAATCAAATGCCCCCAATGCAACGTATTCCATGGCCAAACGATTTTCCGTATCAGCCTGTATTCCCGCCCGTTCGACCGCACCTGTACGATCTATTTCCATCAATAGTTTGCCTTCGATACTGGAAGTCTGGGTTTCGGCAACGGGTATGTATTTTGCCAACACACGACCGTTTCCGGTCATGTCTAATCGGTGGTAATATTTCATTCTACTGACATATTCTTCCACCATCGCTGAATCAATTTCCTTTTCGGCGTAGCGATCATCCAGCAATTCCTCCGCTGACTTCGGCGGTGGGAGAAAATAGACCGGGGGGCCTATTCCCCGAAATGTACTGTCATATTTGGATACCACGCCGGAGAAATCCGCGTGCTGCTGGGCAAAACCGCAATTCAATACACCGCACAAAAAGAAACAAAAGCATATAACGTGGGTAAACAGCCCTTGTTTTAACTTCATATAAAATTCCAATCTGCGCACTAAGATAAGAATTCTTCCTCACTTTTCTACATAACCTCACAATCCTGTTACGTTTCCGTCCGCCGTTATGGAGGCTCAATCGACTTTTTTGACTTGCGTACACCGAGCAATTTAATTATTTTTGCTAAAAAATATGGCAACACGGATTCCCTTGGCGGAGCGTATGCGCCCCACGACGATTGAAGACTACGTAGGACAACAGCACATCATCGGTGAAGGGGCTGTGTTGCGCAACGCTATTCAGCAAAACAACATTCCCTCCATGATTCTTTGGGGGCCACCGGGTGTTGGCAAAACCACATTGGCTTTTATCATCTCCAAGCAGCTAAAGCGAACCTTTTTCAGCCTCAGCGCCATCAACTCGGGCGTAAAAGATGTACGGGAAGTAATTGACAAGGCTGAACAGCTCCAAAATTTTCAACAGGAGCAACCCATCCTGTTCATCGACGAGATACACCGCTTTTCGAAATCGCAACAGGATTCCTTGTTGGGTGCCGTGGAAAGAGGATTGGTTACGCTGATCGGAGCAACGACCGAAAATCCTTCCTTTGAAGTCATCTCCGCCTTGCTCTCCCGCTGCCAGGTGTACGTACTGGAACATTTAACGGAAGACGAACTGGTGGGCATCATTGACAAGGCATTATCGGAGGATCAATACCTCAGCAAACTGTCCGTTACCGTAAAAGAATACGGAGCCTTACTGCGGCTCTCAGGCGGCGATGCCCGCAAGCTGCTGAATGTACTTGAATTGGTGGTGAATGCTGCGGGAGAACAACCCCTGGAAATCACCAATGACTTTGTGCTCAAGCAGGTACAGCAAAACATGGCTATCTATGATAAGACGGGTGAACAGCATTACGACATCATTTCGGCCTTTATCAAATCCATCCGGGGTAGCGATCCGAATGCGGCGGTGTATTGGCTGGCCCGTATGATTGAAGGTGGGGAAGACCCGCTCTTTATCGCCCGTAGGTTACTTATTCTTGCCTCGGAGGATATCGGCAACGCCAATCCGAATGCACTGCTGCTTGCCAATAATTGCTTTCAGGCGGTGAATGTGATCGGCTGGCCCGAATCCCGCATTATCCTTTCGCAGACCGTTACGTACCTGGCATCATCCGCCAAAAGCAATGCTGCTTACCAAGCCATTAACAAGGCACAGGCCCTGGTTAAGCAGACGGGCGATTTGTCTGTTCCATTGCACATCCGCAATGCCCCAACTAAACTGATGAAACAGTTGAATTACGGAAAAGATTATCAGTATGCCCACGATTACGAAGGAAATTTTGTAAGTCAGGAGTTTATGCCTGACAGTCTGAGCGGCACGAAACTTTATGATCCGGGAAAAAATCCTGCCGAGGAAAAACTACGCGAAAAATTACGGCAAAACTGGAAAGACAAATATGGATATTAAGTCATTCGTGATCACGGGCGACGGTTCGAAAACCCTGTATCACACCGGAATCGGCGAGCACTACCACTCCCGGCATGGTGCAGTACAAGAAAGCAAGCATGTTTTTGTCGGCATGGGATTGTCTTATTTTTTGGAGTTGAACCGCCCGAAAACGGTGTCCGTGCTGGAAATCGGACTGGGTACAGGGCTCAATTTCTTGTTGAGTGCCGACTATTGTACGGGAGTCGACGTTCAGCTTGACTATGTAGGCGTTGAAGCCTACCCGCTATCGGCTGAAATGGTTGCACAGACCGGCTATGGACAGTATATATCATCCAGCTTATGGTATTCTTTTCTTGCGCAGTATACGGATAGCTGGCACAACACACAAACGTTAGCCGCGGATTGCCTGCTAACCGGCATACACCAGGAAATATTACAGTTTACTACCGATAAACGGTTTGACATTTTGTATTTCGATGCGTTTGCCGCAGTTCGGCAACCGGAAATGTGGACAGCGGAAACGTTACAGCACGTTGCCGGCTTTTTGAAAGCGGAGGGCGTATTTGTAACTTATGCCATCACAGGACATTTGAAACGAACGCTGAGGGAACTGGGCTTTACGGTCGAAAAAGTGCCCGGAGCACCCGGTAAGAGAGAAATGCTCCGAGCCATTAAAATTTAATAATTAGTGATGATGCGAGCCATCTGGACCATGCGAATGGCCGTGTGCCAATTCATCTGCCGTTGCTTCACGTACGGATAATACTTCAATGGAAAAATGCAGATTTTGACCCGCCATTGGATGATTCAGGTCAACCACTACCACTTCCGGGCTTACCTCGGTCACCTTACCCCGGAATTGATTCCCCTGGTTATCCTGCAAAGGTAGAATCTGCCCCACGGCGGGAACACCACTTTCCTTGAACATATCAATGGGCAGCGTAGCAATTGCCTGCTCATTAATTTCGCCATATGCATCTTCTGCGGCCAGCTCAAAGTCGGTCGTGTCTCCGGCTTCAAGCCCGGCAATATTTTCTTCGAATTTTGGCAGCATCATGCCCACACCGAACAGAAAGTCCAGGGGATTGTCCCGGCCAGCTTCTTCAACGAATGTTCTTTCTCCATTTTCCACGGTGTGGAGTTTGTAGGTCAGCGTAACAACGCTGTTGGGTTCAATAGTCATCTTTGTTTTAAAATTGAGGGACATACAATGCCCCAGTTATCATTGTGTAATTAATTGCAATAATGCGTCGACGTTGTCAACAGGCAGGCTGCATGTTTTACCGTGGCACACATACGCCTGGACCGTATCCCTTACCCTTCCTGTTAACAAAGGAAGGCCTTCATTTGTTCCGCCCAAAATTAATTTATTGGGAATGTAGGCAGTATCCAATTCCCGCCGTATCATCTGCCATCCTGGTCCGGTAATTAGTATTTCATAACAACCGAACACCTCTTCTAGTAACTGAATTGCCCAGTTGGAATATGCCGAGCCATATGCGGCCATCTGCGGAACAACATTGGCCAATACTTGTGAGGCAACATCCGTATACCGCTGCTCGTCAAAAATCAGGCCCAACCTATTCAGTGATCTTACGATACTTGAAGTGGAAGATGGGATGACATTATCCATTACCTCTTGCTTACGGGCGATAAGCTGTTCGGCAAGCGTCGAAGTGTAGTAGAATGAAGTGGTCGGTCTGTCATAAAAATGATCCAGCACGTAATTCAATAAACGTTTTGCTTCGTACAACCAGGTTTCGTCAAACGTCGCTTCATAGAGTGCGACATAGGCTTCTAGGCAAAAAGCATAATCATCCAGAAACCCCCTAAGTAACTTACCATTTGTCGCCGGTTGATGCAACAGCCCTCCGTCATCGGCATAGAGGTATTGACGGATAAATGCTGCGTTGTTCAACGCACAATCTAGGTACTCCGATACATCAAATACGCGAAATGCATCAACAAACCCTTTAAGCATCAATGCATTCCAAGAGGTCAGCTGCTTATTGTCCAGGCCCGGTCGCACCCGTTTGTTTCGGTAATCTAGCAGCCTTTGTTTGCCCGCTGCTAGATAAGTACTCCATTCCTCGGCGGAAAAACCCGCTTCTTGTGCCATTTTGTCTGCATCGACATCGATTTTCAGCACGTTCGTATGTTCCTCTTCCCAGTTTCCGGTTTCGGTAACTCCAAAGTAGCGAATAAATAATTCGGCATCTTCACCCAATACATGCTCAATTTCAGCCCTTTGGAAGGTATAGAACTTTCCTTCTACTCCCTCGCTGTCGGCATCTAGTGCACAGTAAAACCCCCTTTGGGGACTGGTCATTTCGCGCTGCACCCATTCCAGTGTTTCGGTTACCACCCGTTTATACTGTTCAGTAGGCCGGTGCTGCCATGCTTCCGTATACAGGCTGACCAATTGGGCATTGTCATAGAGCATCTTTTCAAAATGCGGGATATGCCACCGGCCATCCACCGAATACCGCGCAAATCCTCCTCCTACATGATCATAAATACCTCCGGAAGCAATCTTCCGTAAGGTAAGATGTACCTGTTCTATGATTTCAGGATCTTTTGTCAACACACCATACCGCAGCAAAAACAACCAATTGTTGGGCATGGGGAATTTAGGTACGCGTCTATGCCCACCTTCCTCCTTGTCAAAAAGGCGCCGCCACGGCGAGACAATGGCTTCCAAATCGGGTAAGCTATAGGTTTCGGGAATCCTGCTTATCGGCAGTTGTTCACTCTGCTGGATGCCCGCGGTGAGCCGTTGCGCATAGTCTATTGCCACCTCCGGTTGTTCCCGCCACATTTCGGCCAGCTGCAGGAGTACGTTTTTCCAGTCGGCCGGCCTGAAATAGGTGCCTCCATAAATCGGTCTACTGTCCGGCAAGCAAATGCAGTTGAGCGGCCATCCTCCTTGGTTGGTCATGAGTTGCACTGCAATCATGTAAAGCTGGTCGATATCCGGCCGCTCTTCGCGATCTACTTTGATGGATACGAAATACCGGTTCATCACCGCAGCGATGTCTTCGTCCTCAAAACTTTCGCGCTCCATCACATGGCACCAGTGACAGGCTGAATAGCCGATGCTGACAATAATTAATTTGTTTTCTGCACGGGCTTTCGCTAATGCTTCCTCTCCCCAGGGATACCACTCAACGGGATTATGCTGATGTTGCAACAGATAGGGGGAGGTTTCGTTATGGAGCCGATTAGCCATGTGGAGGTAAAGGTAAGCTTTTTATTTTTTATGGGATGCGCTATGCTTCCTGCTTCGGGTAGGTAAACCATAGCTGACTGCCTAAGCCGCCGCTAATGGACGCCCAATTGTCAGCGCTATCGAACCGGATATGTACCAATCCACATGCGGGGAGATTATAAATCTGCTCATCGGTAAGGTAGTTGATTAACAACGTAAGCCCCGGATTATGCCCGAAAAGGGCAACACTGTGGTAGCGATCGTCAAACTCACCAATGACCTTCAGCAGGGTTGCGGGCAACGCTTCGTAAATACGGGCATCGGTTTGGATGGCACCAATCGGTATTTCTAATTGGCTTGCAAATAATTGCGCAGTAGTCAAAGCTCGTTTTGCAGGGCTGCTCACCAACAATTCTGGCTTGGTCGCGTATGCCTTCAATCGTTCCGCTATTTTCGGGGCGTCCGTAAATCCGCGCGTGTTAAGGGGCCGATCGAAGTCGCTGACGTCGAAGCTCCAATCTGATTTTGCATGTCTGATCACGAACAAATCCCTAGCCATGAGAAAATGGTTACAATAATCATGCCTGCTGATCGACAATATTCAGTTCAATTTTTAGCTTTTTTTTATTTCGCCTCCTTTGTAATGTCCATTCACCATTTTGGTCAGTATCTCTCGGCTTACACCGATTTTCTCCGCAACCTCTTTGATGGTCCGTCGGGCCTTTACAATTTCAAGCTTAAACTGTATGTTTTCAGGATACTTTGGCTCTTTCATTAAATTTCTCTTATCTGTGCATTTCTGTATTGGTTGAATCCTTTGATTGTACTTCAGCAATGGCCTATAAGTCGTATTGGTTATCGAAGGTAAGCGGTTAAGATTTAATTTCAAAATTCGATGCAGGTAACCCGACCCCATCGCATCACCGCTTTATGACTAACCATTCAAGCCATGGCCACACCCCCCAACATACATGACACCTTCGTGAGGAGCCTACTTGCCGACAAGCAAATGGCCATCGATTATTTCCGGTATACCTTGCCGGAACACATTGCCGATAAGCTGGACTTTAGTACCCGTCAGTCCATTGCTCCGAACGTATGTTTCCAAAGATCTGCAAACCACCATCGCCGATGTGGCCTATATCTGTCTGCGCAAAGACGGCCGGGGTAGTGTGCATATCTGCTTGTTGGTTCCTCTTCCAATAGGTCAATCAATTTCGGGTCTTTGAACAGTTCTATGTAAACGTCCGAACCGTGCGCCTTGTGAAATTTGATGAGCTGCTCCTTTAGTTTATCGGCGGATGGAAACGGTTTGTCGAAGTTGAAGAAGTTGGATAGGGTGAAACCGTAGAAATGTATGAGAAGCAATAGGATTTCTAAACTGGGCGTAGACGCTGATCGCTAGACGAAAATAAAATTTAACTAATAAGAATTAAAAATCGAGTCTAATAGCTTTTCAAACTCAACGAAGCGATTTTACGAACTCAACGAAGCGATTTTTAAAAATGACCGTAGCTAAATAAAAATCGACCACTATCATTTCCGAAAACGACCGTGGTCACTTCGGTCGTTTTTTAACGAAAAAAACCGCCCCGATTAGCTCGGAGCGGCTTGTGTAATGCCAGGAGTGAATCCACTGCGTTACTGATTTTTCTTGAAAGTTAAACCTTCCATTTGCAACGCAACCCGTTTACCGGGGCTGAACAACAAACGCCGACGCTTGATGTTATGTGCCGTCACCTCGTCCGCTGTTTCGCTCCCTTCGCTGCTGCAGCTCAGGCGGAACGAACCCAGGTTGCCGAGACGCACGATGTAACCCTGCGAAATATTGCGTGGGATTTCACGTACCAAGCTCTGCAAAACCGCATAAATATCAGATTCCGTGAGTGATGAAGAGTGAGCGATGTCTGCCGAAAGATCCTCCAATGTGATCTCTCCAGAATGCACGGGCCGTGCATAAAATTTTTTCGGTGCTTCCAGATCTCCTGGTTTACCGATTTCCAGAACGTTAAATTTAATTGCCATTTTTTAAAATTTAAAAGTTAAAACTAAACGTGTACTCGGTGTCTCCGGGCGGTATCTCTCCCGTTGACTATACAAAGATCAGCAGGCTTGAAAAATGTGCTGGCGGAATTGGCGGCTTTGGCGGGATTGACGCTTTTGGCGGGATTGACGGGTGCAAAAAAGCACGGCGACTCTTCGTCGCCGTGTTACATTGTATTTCCCGGAATGTTCTTACTGCTGTCCCGGCAAACCCTTTGCCGGATGTTTGGTTTCGGACCGGTACATGAAATGCGAAATTTCCGCCACCGGAATGCCCAAATACTCTGAGGCCTGATAAACCGTTACGTGCTGGTGCTTATCCAGCCCAAACATATCCCTGATCTTGCTAAGAGTCCGCTGGCAAGTGCGTTCGCTCTGCCCGGTGATCCGCTGCAAGTCTGCGGGGTAAACAGCTAATCTTGGTAAAGACATTACTTTCATATCTGCCAATTGCTTAAGCAAAGTTACGATAATAACAAAATTTCAACAAATAATCGGCTGATAATCTTATTATTTCGATTTATTTTTGCAAATTTCACAATTCTTATCGCAAGAAGATTTTCATATTTTTATCATCGGCAGAACAAGCATTATGAAAATGGCAATTGGATTACCGAAGAAACCTCCTATCGATCAATGCGTATACCCCACTAATTTCTTAAGGCGTCGTTTAAAGGGTTTACGGAAACGCTTAAATTCGGCTTTGAAAATCCGGCGCTTTTCATTGTACTCGTTAATTAATCCGGCTTAAGCAGTGTTCTTGGAGTGAAGGTGTGAATCCCTGTTCCAACTTTACCATCAGTTAAATTTCTTTAAACTTTACAAAAACTATGATTTGCTTTGCTTCGTTTTCTAAATTTTCGTTTTGATAAGAGCGAATATGGTGAAAATAAACGACGACCGAATTAACAAACACGGAATGTTGGCAGTATAATCCCCGATAAATCGATCCCCTCCATCGTTACCCAACGATCAGGTGAGATGACGATTTTGTCCGGTTGGTTATTTAACCATGCCCCCCACCAGCTAAAACTACTATTCGCAATGATGTGATGTTCACACAGGCTCATTAACTGCATGTCCCGGAAACTATTTAACCCAGTGTTCCAATCAACAAATAGCGCATTCCGCATGCCAAACCGCGACCGGCACCACAAAATATCATTGGAGAAAAACACAAATCGGGGAGACCGGATTTGCTGCTCCATGTAATCCAACGCACGCTGATAATAACCTTCATCACAGATCCCTTCTAATACCGGGTCGCCTAAATAGTCGCCCCTTCGCACATGCACGCTAACCACATTTCCAGCCAAAAGTACACCTGCCAGTTCGGTGTTACGTTGATCGGTGAAAGAAGGAAAGACCAGGGTTTCTCTCAATTGGCTTTCAACCGGCTAATATAGTTGATATGTTGCCAATACCCCCAATAATATCGATTTTGGGGGTCTTCAAATAAGAGTGGATTGTATTGAAAAAGTACCGGCTCTTCATAATACCCCTGTTTTGTACCAAAGAGCCTGCGCAGTTTCCGCTGTATCCATCTACGATCCTGCTGATCAAAAAGCTTACGCTCGAAAGCGGATGCCTGTGGCAACGTGATGCCGAAGATGCGTTCCAGTTCGAATCCATTATGCAGTTGATAGGTAGCAAACTCAGAAAGATCGGCTTTTACATTTGAAAATCGCTGCTGCATAGCCAGAAAAGAAGCATATTGAAATAGCTGATTGCCCAGCCCACCAAGGAATTTAACAATTTTCATTCGAATAATTTGTTTCTTTATAGCAATATGGCAACGAATTTATGATGGCTTTTTAAACCAAAAGCAACCACAGGCATAAAATTGTCTGTTCAGTAATTCATCGGGCGGATCAGCCACCAATCCGCCATCCTTTCCGCTTTCGGGAATAAGGGTAAAATCCATCAGCTCCATATCCGAAAACAGATCTAACACTTGATCTTTATCGTAAATCCGATGCGCATTAAAACAAATGACACTTTCCCTGCCAAGTGGGACGACGAATAGCAAGGAACCACCGGGCGCTAAAACCCTTTTAAGCTCAGCAATTGCTTTACGGTCACCATCATAATCCAATGGGTCTCCGTACCTTCCTAATCCCACGTGTTCGACAGTATGCATACATGAAAGTGACGAAACACTGCCATCGGCAAAAAATAAATCGGTCAGGTCAGCAAACGAGGACGTCAAATTATCCAAAACCAGATCCGCAGGTCTATAATCATAAAAAGCCGTAGGGACGACCGCCGATAACATGGAGCAGAAATGAAGCGTAGACGAAATATCAACGTGCAGGGGTGGATTCAGCCTCGCAACAATCCGCATAGCCCAAGCCGGATGATATACATAATGCCGATCATATCCCGTTTCCTGCGTTGCTTCATCCAAACAGGGATAGAACAATTCAGGTGATAAATGGAAGCGTGAGAGCGTCAATTGCTGTTGTTTCAGGAGCGACTCATATTGAGTAAGAAAAATATTTGGCAAGTTTATCTTACCGGCTTTCTTCTTTTTCCATAGCTGTTTAAACATATGCGTATTACCGTTATGTTAGAAAAGTGATCGTACCCAGAACTTAACTATACGCCTAGCTTGTTTAAAAGTCAAATAGGACATATTAAAAAGCCCTTTTTTCAGCAAATAAGGGGCTGCTTGCTTCTTTGGTATCGTCGCTAACACTAAATTGTACCAGCGCATATAGAGTAGATGCTCAGTCATATTATGACGTTTTCTTTTTCTCTAAGGACAATAATCATGCCCTTTACTGGCCAACCGTAGTCCGCAATTTACCACTAAAATGTTTCACGCAAGCGTTTGAAACGTTTTTTTAAAATCGGACACCTTTTGTACTCCGTTACAAAAAACTCCACATATCACACCGCATCGTTTAATCTTGAAGAGATCAACAGTGTACAGCTATCAGCCTCCAAGCGCAATCCAACCGATAGACCGTCGATACCTATTGTTTGATATAACTTGCAC
>Ga0164243_10004038_pt1 | contig 23146 bp, 15 predicted proteins | sample OricompcompostOP_FD_108781 | JGI IMG/M metagenome (GOLD analysis project Ga0164243, IMG submission 108781) | Organic Plus compost microbial communities from Emeryville, California, USA - Original compost - Organic plus compost (OP) | ecosystem: Engineered > Solid waste > Mixed feedstock >...
CCCAAGGAGCGGCAGGCGCATGCGAGGGCCCCGGTCCTGCCCGACTTCCCGCTGGATTCATCCCACCCGATTGGCCGGTGACGCGAAGCGAGCAGCCCTGTCCCCCACTTCACGGCTCCTCGCGGCGGGTCGTCCATCCGCCAGCCTGCACCGTCCGATACCGGCTCCGCCTCCCCTCCCGAGGCGGAGCCGGTCCCCTTTTCGGCTGGGCGCCTCGTCTGGCACGCCGCTTGCGAAGCCGGCGCGACGCGAGGAGGCGAGCATGCATCTCAGCCGCATTTCCGATCAGCTCGGGGCCCAGATCCGGGGCCGGCTCGAAGGGCTCAAGATCAACGCCGCGTTGACCGGCGATACGGTCTTCCAGGCCGCGCAGGCGCGGATCTTCGGCAAGGTCGATGGCGACGGCGACGGCGCGCTGTCGGCGGCCGAGCTCGGCGGCTTGGCCCAGAGCGGCGCCATCGACCCGGCGTATTTTGCCGCCTTCGACAAGGATGCCGACGGCAAGCTGCGCCTGGACGAGCTGCAGCCCTCGAAGCTGTTCAGCATGAACACCCTCGACGCCTTGCTGGGCGCCCAGGCGGAAGCCGCCGGCGAGGTCGGCCACAGATTCGAGGCATCGAACATCGCCGCCTGGATGGTCGGCGAAGGCGATCAGGACGGCGACGGCATGCTCTCGGCCGAGGAATTCGCCGCCGTCGGCCCGGAAGGCGAATGGAAGCCCCTTTCCGGGGCGACGCCCGACCCGGCGCTCGGCCAGGATATCCTCTCCAAGGCCGGACGGGCTTTCTTCCAGGCGGACAAGGACAAGGACGGGGTGCTGACGTCCGAGGAGCTGGCCGCGTTGATGGAGGGCGGACTGCACCGGGTCTACATCGGCCAGGACGTCTCGGGCATGGCTCCGAACCTGATGGACCGGGCCGACTCCGACGGCGACCGGGCCCTGTCGCTCGCCGAAGCCAGGGCGACGGGGACGAATCCCGCCGGCCTCGACACCCTGTTCCAGGAAGCCGATGCGGACGCCGACGGCAAGCTGAGCGCCGACGAGATCGCCGCCCAAGTCGACCGCCGCGCCGCCTATTACCGCAGCGGCTTGGCCCGGCTCGGTCCGGACATGCCCTCCGAAGGCGAGAACGCGCTCTACCGGATGCTGCGGGCCTCGCTCGACCAACTGGGGGCGCAGATCGCCGCCGACCTGCGCTCGCCCCTGTTCGACCGCTCCGCCTAAGCGGCCCCGGTCGTCCGTCACGTCGGTCCCCACGCCGCCAAGGTCTCGGCGACGCGAGGAAAGATGCGCCGGCGGCATGCGGGATGGCGGTTGGACCGCCGCTGTTCGTCTCCCCCTTCGGCGCCTCGTGCGCGGGACGGAAACAAAAGGGGAGGGCGATGAGGTCCATCGCATTGAAGGGCGCGCTCATGAGCGGCGCGGCGCTGGCGCTCCTGGCGGGCCAAGCCCAGGCGCAGGAGGGCAGACAGCTCGAGGAAGTGGTGGTCACCGCCACCCGCCAGGCCGACACGGTCAACCGCGTGCCGCTGTCGATCACGGCCCAGACCCAGAGAACTCTGGACCAGCAGGGCATCCGCAACATCGCCGACCTGCAGGGCGCGGCGCCGGCGCTGGCGATCACCAGCCAGACCAACCCTTCCGTGGCCAATATCGCCGTGCGCGGGATCAGCGACCTCGGCCAGGGGGCCCCGACCACCGGCTTCTACCTGGACGACACGCCGATCCAGAAGCGCAACGTCGGCGGCGCCTTCAGCGGCAACGGGACGCCCCTGCCGCCGCTGTTCGACCTGGACCGGGTGGAGGTGCTGCGTGGGCCGCAGGGCACCTTGTTCGGCGGCTCGTCCGAAGGCGGCACCGTCCGCTACATCACTCCCGCCCCCAGCCTGACGCGCTATTCCGCCTATGTCCGTGGCGAGGTCTCGAAGCAGAAGTACGCGGGCGATCCGTCCTACGAACTGGGCGTGGCCGTCGGCGGGCCGATCGTGCAGGACAAGCTCGGCTTCCGGATCAGCGTCTTCGACCGCGAACTGGCCGGCTACACCGACCACGTCGACCGCATCAGCCGGCAGGTCCGCTTCGAGGACGCCAACGACTCCTCCACCCGGGTGCTGCGCGCGGCCCTGACCTGGGCGCCGACCGACCGGATGCGCGCGACGCTGGCCTATTTCACTTCGCGCGACCAGTACGACAGCGGCGTGACCAACTACACGCCCCCGATCGCCAACGCCCTCGTCGCCCAGCCGGTCTGCTTCAACACCACCGGCGTCACGCCCGAGCGCAAGGCGAACAACCCGGCGATCATCCCGTGCAATTCGCCGGTCGTGACCTACCAGCGTCCCGGCTTCACCTATGGCCCCTATCCCGACCTCGGCCCGGGCAAGACGGTGGCGGCCCAGGCGATGCTGCCTTCGAAGACGCTGCTGACCATCCCGTCGCTGACGCTCGACTACGACTTCGGCACGATGACGGTGAAGTCGATCACCTCCTACATCGCCGACATCAACAAGCAGCGCTCGATCGACGGCCCGGTCTCCCAGGTCCGGGATTCCAACACCCTCATCAACTTCGGCGACCTCGTGATCCGGCGCCAGTTCACTTCGCTCGGCCAGATGCCGGAGCTGAACTACCGCAACGGGATCGTCGACACCCGCAACCAGCGCTACGGCATGACCCAGGAGGTGCGCTTCGCCTCGGCTGGCGACGCCCGGCCGCTGAGTTGGGTGGCGGGCGTGTTCTATTCGAACTTCCGCGGAACCCAGATCTTCGACAACAACTACTTCGACCTCGACCTGATCGCGCGAACCCTCTACGGCATCTCGGCCGAGCAGCGCTACGGCGTGCCGGGCTACACCATCAACGGCATGCCCAACGGCTTCGACGCCAAGCGCCAGAAGCTGAAGGACGTGGAGGTCGCCGGCTTCGGCGAGGTGAACTACTGGGTCACCGACAAGCTGCGCCTGACCGCCGGCCTGCGGGTTTCGCGCGTCTCCTTCGAATACGAAGAGATCCACTTCGGTCCTGCTTCGGGCTTCAACGTCCCGACGCTGGCCAACGGCGGCGGCCCGAACCGGGGCAGCGTGGCGGAGAGCCCCGTCACCCCGCGCTTCACCGCCCAGTACCAGTTCACCGAAAACGACATGGCCTACGTCACCGCGTCCAAGGGCTACCGGGCCGGCGGCGTGAACGGCAACCTGCCCGAGGCCATCTGCGGTCCGGGCTTCGCCCAGTACGGCCTCACGACCGCGTCCCTGCCGCCGACCTATAGTTCGGATTCGGTGTGGAACTACGAAGCGGGCGGGAAGATCCGTGTACTGAACAACCGCGTCCAGCTTAACGGCTCGGTCTACCGGATCGACTGGAAGAACCCGCAGCTGACGGTGAACGTCGGCCTAGCCTGCCCGGCCTTCCTGGCCAACGCCGGCGCCGCGCGCAGCGAAGGCTTCGAACTGGAGGCCCAGGCCCGCCTGTTCGAAGGGTTCACCGGCAACTTCGCCGTCGGCTACACCAACGCCCGCTACACCGAGGACGCCTCGGCCCTGCCCAACGGGCGGCCGGTGCTGAACTCGGCGTTCAAGGGCCAGAAGCTCGCCGTCTCGCCCCTGACCATCCAGGTGGGCGGACGCTACGATCTGGAGCTGGCGCCGGACACCCGTCTCTACGTACGGGCGGACTATCGCTACATCCAGAAGTACAAGGACACCCTGGCCCAGGTGTTCAGCTTCGGCGGCTTCGCCAACGCCAGCTATGCGCCGGACAACCTCTACCCGAACACCGACCGCGTGAACGCGCGCATCGGCATCGAGCGGGGGGCGTTCGACATCAACATCTTCGCCAACAATCTCTTCAACTCGACGAAGGGAATCTACACCGGCGGGCGGGGCGGGTGCGCGACGCCCGCGGCCGGCGGCACGGCGGCCTGCAGCACCTTCTCCACCTATAATCCGTACGGAAACGTCCAGCCGGCGACGCCGCCCAGACAGATCGGCATCCAGGTGGCGTACCGGCACTGACTCCCCCAAGGCCCCGGGTCTGTCGGCCCGGCGCCGCTTTTCACACGTATCGAGATGCAGCACCGGATTTCCATTCTCGCGCTTCTGGCCTCGCTGGCCGCGGCGCCGGCCTGCGCGGCCGCAGAAGCGCCGGGATTCACCGCCGAACAGGCCGCACGCGGAGCGGCCGCCTATGCGGGGACCTGCGCCCTGTGCCACGGCGACAGCCTGGACGACGGCGAGTTCGCGCCGCCCCTGAAGGGCCCCGCCCATGCCGCCTACTGGAAGGGCCGGTCCGCTCAGGACCTTCTGGCCTACATCGACACCATGATGCCTCCGAACCAGCCGGGCGCGCTCGGCCCGGAAGGCGGGGCCGAGGTCTACGCCTTCCTGCTGAAGTCGGCAGGCGCCGCGCCGGGCGACAAGCCGTTGCCGGCCGATCCTACGGCGCTGGCGGGGCTGGCCCCGACCCGGTGACCGGTCAGCGGCGATAGGTGACCTGTATCCCGGCCTGCCGCGGCGGGACGGCCGGCGCGCCGCTGAAGAAGGGGTTGTAGGTGGCGTAGGCCGAACAGGCCGCCGTCCCGCCCGCGGCGGGCAGGGCGCAGCCGCTGCGCCCGCCGGTGACGACGCCGTCGGAGGCGTCGAACAGGTTGTTGGCGAAGAGCGCGAGCTCCAGCCCGTTCTTCTCGACCGCCAGCCGCACGTTGACGCTGTCGGCGCTCTGCACCACCGCATCGGGCGCATAGGCGGGCAGGCCATAGGTCTGCTGCGCGGCGTCGTCATAGGCTGCGGTATGGCGCCAGTCGCCGCGGGCGTAGGCGCCGAGGCCGGCGACCGTGAAATCGTAGCGGACGCCGATCCGCAGGGTCCATGGCGGGATCGCCAGCCGCTGGTCCTTCACGGCGATCACCAGGGGAGCCGAGCCTCGGTCGGACGCCACCGCGTCCTCGGTGTAGCGCACGTCGTTGTAGCCGAAGGCGAGCTCGGCGGTGAGCCGCGGCCCGAGCTTGCCCTGGGCCTCGAGCTCGATCCCTTGGCTGCGCGCCGCGCCCGCGTTGCTGATGAAGGGGATGCCGCAGTTGTTGCCCACGTCGACGGTGAGCTGGGCGTCGCGCCAGTCGATGCGATAGGCCGCGCCGTTCACCTGCAGCCGGTCCTGCAGAACCCGGAACTTGCCGCCCGCCTCGTAGCTCCACACCGCGTCGGAGGTGTAGGTCCGGGGCACGTCCTCGGAGCGCAGGCCGTATTGGGCGAGGCCGGGGCCGCAGATCGCCATCGGCAGGTTGGCGTTGACCCCGCCCGCCCGGAAGCCCTTGGCGGCGGTGGCGTAGACCATGTTGCGCTCGTCGATCTGGTAGAGGGCGCCGAACTTGGGCGCGAAAGGCGTCTCGTTGGTCGAGCCGGTGTTCGGCCCGCCTCCGTTGGCCGGCGTCGGCGTGTTGAAGCCGCTGGCCGGGCCGAAATGGTGCTCGGCATAGTCGAAGCGCAGGTGCGAGACGCGGGCGCCCGCCGTGAGCTTCAGCCGCGGGGCGACCCACCAGTTCAGCTCCCCGAAGGCCGCGGTTTCCACGTCCTTGAACCGCTGGTCCTTGTGGTCGAAGCCGCTGAAGACGCCGTTCAGCGGATAGGCGCCGACGCCGTACCGCTGCTCGGCCGAGATGCCGTAGAGCGTGCGCGAAAGCTGCTCCAGCCCCTCGTAGACGTTGTCGTACTGCTGCGAGGTGCGGAAGTTCGAATAGTAGATCCCAGCGACCCAGCTCAGCGGGCGGCTGTCCGGGGCGGAGGAGGCCCGCACCTCCTGCACCAGGCCGAAGCGCCGGTTCAGGCTGTAGAAGTGGCCGTTGGCGCGCCACGCATCGGGATAGTCGCCGGCCACGGTCAGCCCCCGCGGGATGTAGACCGGGCCGTAGGTCGCGTTCGAGCGGCTGTCGCGGATCTGGGACAGGTTGTCGATGCCGGCGTAGCGGGTCTGGTCGGCGACGTACGAGGTGATCGACCGGATCGACAGGCGCGGACCTTCGTACTCGGCGGTCAGCACCGGCGTGAACAGGGTGGTGGTGGACGGCGTGCGGTCGCGGGCGAGCGTCCGGCCCGGCCCCAGGTCTGGATAGGGTCCGTAGGTCAGCCCCTGGCGGCGGAAGGTCGCGCCGGGGCTGTCGCAAGGCGTCGGGCGGGGGTTGTTCTCCGGGGTCTGGGGCGTGATCGAGCGCGTGTCGAAACATTGGGTGGGCGTGACGATCGGAGCCGGCATCGACGGCGTGTAGGCGTTGGTCGCGCTGTCCCAGTGATCGCTCGAAGAATAGACGGTTCCGGTGATCTTCACGTCCGGTGACGGGGCGAAGGCCAGCGCCGCGCGCAGCAGCTTGGCGCGCCCGCGGTTGGCGTCGGCCCAACGGACCTGGCGGGTCAGCGGGTCGACGTAGTCCAGGAAGCCGCCCGTCTCGCGCTGGTGCAGGGTCAGCCGAAACGCCAGCCGGTCGCGCACGATGGGCGCGCCGAACGCGATCCCGGCCGCGAGCCCAGGATCGCCGCCAGCGGTGGCGGAGGCCTCGAACTGGGCGAACAGGCTCGGCCGCGACAGGTCGGGCTGGGCCGAAATGTAGCGCACCGTCCCGCCTTCGGAGCCGGCGCCGAACAGGGTGCCCTGGGGCCCGCGCAGCACCTCGACCCTTTCGATGTCGAACAGCGGCGGCAGGGGCGTGCCGTTGCCCGAGCCGGCGCGCACGCCGCCGGCGTTGCGCTTCTGCAGCGGCGTGTCGTCGAGATAGAAGCCGGTGGTCGCCGCTCCGCTTCCCGTGTCGGTCACGCCGCGGATCGCCACGTTCGCCAGTCCTGGCGTGAGCTGGTTCATGACCAGGGCCGGGACCGCGGCCTGCATGTCGCCGGCCTGTTTCACGCCCTGCTGCTCCAGCATCCGCTGCGTGGCCGCGGTCATGCTGATCGGCACCCGGCTCATCGGCTCGGGCATGCGGGTGGCGGTGACCACCAGCTCCTGCAGCAGCCCTGGCGGAGGCGCCTCTTCGGGCGGTCGCGGCGGGGTGGGGGCGGGGGCCAGTCGCTCCGGCGCGCGGGGCCGCGCAGCCGGCCGTGGGACCGGCGGCGCAGGCTCGAGCGTCAGGGTGCCGGCGTCGGCGCTGCGCACGACCAGGCCGAGCTGGCCGGCCAGGCGCCGGGCCGCGTCCGACGGCCGGTACGCGCCCGACAGGGCGCGGGTGCGGCGCCCGGCGACGCTCTCGTAAGGGAACAGGATCTGCAGCCCGGTCTGCCGGGCGAATTCCCGCAGGGCCGAGGCGGCGTCCTGGGCCGGTATGTCCAGCCGCAGCTTCGCTTCGCCTGCAGCCGCGCCGGCCGCCGAGAAGGCCAAGGCGCCCGCAGCCAGGACCGCCGCTGCTCGCCGTATCCTTCCGCGCCCCGTAGCGCCCCTCATCGTTCTTTTTCGGGCGACCTGGACGGCGGCTTTCCTAGAAGGCCGCGCGGCGAGCGGGGGCCGCGCGCGACAGGTAGATCGCCTTGCCCGTGTCCACGGCCTTCACGCCGAAGCCCGTCTGCAGGGCGCGCGCGAAGCCTTCGACGTCGGCCTGCTTGAAGTAGCCGCCCAGGCGCAGGCCGGCGATCGACGGGTCGGCCACGACGATCGGCTTGACGTTGTAGCGGTTGAACTCGGCCGCCGCCTCCGAAAGGCTCTCGCCCGACAGGATGATCGCTCCGTAACGCCAGGCGAGAGCCCGCTCCGCCTCTCCGCTGCTGGTGTTCCGCGCCGCCGCGCCGGCCGCGCCGAAGGTCCCCAGCGCCCCGGCGGTCAGCCGCGATTCGAAGGGCCGTCCCTCGGGCCCGCTCCGGCCGCGCACTTCGACCTGGCCGTCGACGACCAGGACCTTCACCGTCTGCTGCGCAAGCCGCAGGTTGAAGGCGGCCTTGGCGCCCCCCTTCACCTCCTCGTCTTGCGCGCGGACGATGAAGCTGCGCCGCGGGTCGCTCCGCACCTCGAACAGCGCCTCGCCGCGGACCAGCCTGGCGCGCCGGCCCGTCGGGCTGATCCGGACTTCGAGCCGGGTGTCGGTGTTCATTTCCACTCGGCTGCCGTCGTCGAGCACCACCACCCGCCGCTCGCCCACCGCGGTGGCGTAGGCCTTGGTCGGGCCCCAGGCCCACAGGAGCCCGCCGCCGGCTACGGCTGCGCTGGCCGCCACCGCCGCGGCGATCCGCGCCGGGATCTTCCAGCTGCGCTGGCGCCGCCGCTCCGCTTCGGGGGCGGCCCGGCCGGGTTCGACCGCGGCGAGGGCGCGGAGGCGCTCGGTGCGCTCCCACGCCAGGTTCGCCCGCTCGAACGCGACCTCGTGCGCGGGGTCCGCCGCTAGCCAAGCCTCCAGCGACGCCTTCTGGGCTTCGCTGCAGCCGCCGGTGGCGAGCCGGACCACCCATTCAGCGGCGGTCTTGTCCACGGCGTCGCGCTGCGCTTTGGGGTCGGGTGTCATGGGTCGCGGCGGTGTGGCCGTCCGTGCGTCTGGCCAGCCCCTCGGAGCAGATCCTGAGCGCCTTGACCAGATGTTTCTCCACCGTTGAGACGGACAGCCCCAGGCGTTCCGCTATCTCCCTCGGCGAAAGCCCGTCGATCTTGCGCAAGGTGAACACCCGCCGGCATTGGGGCGGCAGGCCCTCGACCAGGCTGGACAGCAGGCGCAGCTCGTCGCGGCCGATCAGGGCGGTTTCGGCGTCGGCGCCGGGATCGAGGAATTCGACAGACTCCAGGTCCGCGACGAAATCGATCGGCACCACGCGCCGCCGCCGCAAGAGGTCGTAGACGAGGTTCCGGGCCGTGGTGCGGACAAACGCGGCAGGAGAGCCGACCTGCCGCCACCCCGGCGTCGAGATCAGCCGCACCAGTATGTCGTGGGTCAGGTCGTCGACGTCGACGTCCCGCGGCGCTATCCGGCGCAGATAGGCCCGCAGCCGGGGCTCGAGGGGCAGGATCTCGCGGCGGAACCAGGCTCGGCGCTCCTGGTTCTCGCGCACGGTCTCGCTGACGCAATCGTCGCGACCGTCCTCGTCGGTGACCATCGGCCACGTCCTCCCCGGAGCGGCCCGGTCGGGCGGGCCGGTCTTATTGGGGCGCTGTCGAACGCCCGTTCGCCAAGACTATCGCGTCCCGCCGGGAGAGGGTCAACGGCGCGCGCCGACCCTCGGCATCGGCCGGCTCAGCGCTCGGGAAGCTGGAAGACGTAGAGCGTGGTCGCGCCGGCCGGGTTCTCGTTCTCGGGCGTCAGGGCGGGCCAGGTGATGTCGTGCGCCCCGCCCCCGCCGGCCACCACGGCCACGTACTGCTTGCCGTCCACGGCGTAGGTGATCGGGAACGAGCTCGGCGCCGCCGACAGCCGGATCTGCCACAGGGGCTTGCCGGTGGCCTCGTCCAGCGCCCGGAACCAGCGGTCGCGGCTGCCCTCGAACACGATCCCGCCGGCGGTGGCGAGCAGGGCCGAGGATTCCGGCGCCCGCTGCCGGCGCGACCAGACCGTCTTGCGGGTCTCCAGGTTGATCGCTTCCACCCGGCCGATATTGCCGTCGCTGTCCGGGCGCGCCTTCACCACCCAGCCCAGGTCCGAGCCGCCGGCGGCGATGGCGGCGGCGTCGCGTTCGCGGCGGGTGAAGTTCATGCAGGACTCGACCAGCGGCACGTAGACGATCTTGGTCTTCGGATTGTAGGCGGTCGCCGGCCAGCTCCGCGCCCCGCCCGCATGGGGACAGATCTCCTGCGTCTCGCCGGGCCGCGGATCGAACTTGGGATCGATGTGCTTCTCGCCGGTCTTCGGGTCGATCGAGGACACGAGGTTCTGCACGCCGATGTCGCGCGAGAACAGGTACTGGCCGTTGGTGCGGTCCATGGCGTCGAAGATGCCGAGCTTGCCCGCCGTCACCACCGCCTTGCGCGGCTTGCCGTCGACGGTCAGGTCCACCAGCGAGCGCTCGAACACCCAGTCCAGGTCCCATACGTCGCGTTGCATATGCTGGTAGTGCCAGGCGAGCTTGCCCGTGGCCGGGTCGAGGGCGACCGTGCTGTCGGTGTAGAGCGCGTCGTTCTTGCCCACGCCGGTCTCGCCGGATCGGGGAACCAGCAGGGTGCCCGTGTTGTAGGTCTGCCCGAGGCCGTAATAGACGAGGCCAAGCTCCGGGTCGTAGCTGCCCGAGGTCCAGACCGCGCCGCCGAACCGCTCCTCCAGCGGCGCCCCGTTCCAAGTGTCGCCGCCGGGCTCGCCGGGCCGGGCGATGGTGTAGAAGCGCCAGGCCTCGTTCCCGGTGTTGGTGTCCAGGGCGACGATAAAGCAGCCGCCCTTGTAGTTGTTGCAGCTCGAGACCCCGACCATCACCTTGCCTTTGGCCACCACCGGGCCGCCGGTGAGGCGCGGGCCCTGGACGTCGGCGGGGATGATCTCGTGGTCCCAGACCACCTGGCCGGTCTTGGCGTTCAGCGCCACCATGTGCCGGTCGGCGGTGGTGGCGAAGATCTTGTCCTCGAAGATGGCGATGTTCTTGGCGATGGCGTTGACGCCGTTGTTCATCGTCGGCGGCAGCGTCCGCGTGTACTGCCACATCAGGTCGCCGGTCTTGGCGTCGAGCGCCTGCACCCGGTTGGCGCTGGAGACGAACAGCACGCCGTCGTGGACCAGGGGGGTGATCTCGTTGGGGCTGACCGGCAGCGACCAGGCCCAGGCGGTGGCCAGGCTTCCCACGTTGCGCTTGTTGATCTGGGCCAGCGGGCTGTAGCCGGTCCCGTCATAGGTGCGCCGCCAGATCAGCCAGTCGCCCGGCGGGGGATTGTTCAGCCGCTCCTGGGTGACGGGGGAAAGCGCGTTGAGCTTGGACGTGCGGGCGGCGACGGCCGCACGGTAGACCGCGTCCTCGTTGCGCACGCTCGGGAACTGCGCCAGCGCCGCGCCGGCGAAGGCGGACAAGGCGGCGCCCGCCGCGAGGGCGAGGGCGGCGCGGCGGAAGTGGCTGCGGTGGAACACGGCGTCTCTTCTCCCATCGGTCATGCGGCGCAGCTCGCCTGGTCCCGCCGGGACGGAGCGCCCGAGGCAGAGACGAACGGCTGGCGCGATTCCGCCATCGCCGCCGCACTGGCGGGCCGCAGGGCCGGATTCGGCTTGCGTGAGGTCAAGGCGGTCCTCCGGACCGCCGCTTCTTAGGAGGGGCTGGTCCCGGTGGCAATTTGAGGCCGCACCGGCCGCACGGCAACCCGCGGCGCTGCGTTTCGGATAATTGCTCAGTCTGCTTGACAGGCGTTCAATTGCGAGGCATTCGCAATCTCATTCCGGCGCGGCCGGATGCAGCCGTCAGTCCGCCGCCGGAGCAACCTTCCTCCGATCGTCGGTCGATATGCTGCGAACGATTTGCATACGCAGTCGCAGATTCGGGGGTGACGATGATTGTTCGTGACGAAGCCGGAAGGCGCTCGCTGGCTTGGCAGACCCTGGGCCCGGCCGCCGTCGGCTCGGTGGCCCTGGCCGCAGGCATGGGACCGGCCGCGTTGGCCGCCGACGGCGCGACGCAGGTCGCCCGGCTCCAGACCCCGCCGACCGAGATCGTCGGGCTGCACATCGAGACCGGCCGCCGCACCGAAGAGCCGCTGTCGTCCAAGCTCACGGCGCCCCTGCTCGATACCCCGAAATCGGTGGTGGTGATCGAGCCCGAGGTGCTTTCCAAGACCGCGGCCCTGACGCTCGAAGACGCCCTGCGCACCGTGCCCGGCATCACCTTCGGCTCCGGCGAGGGCGGGACCTCGGCCGGCGACCGCCCGATCATCCGCGGCATCGAGTCGACCAACGACATCTTCGTGGACGGGATCCGCGACGCCGGCACCCAGAGCCGCGAGACCTTCGCCGTCGACCATATCGAGATCCTGAAAGGACCGGGCTCGGCCTACACCGGCCGGGGCTCCACCGGCGGCAGCATCAACCTGGTCAGCAAGACGCCGAAGCTCGACGACTTCGCCACCGCCTCGGGCGTGCTCGGCACGGACGAGACGAAGCGGGCGACGGTGGACCTGAACCATCGCGTCACCGAAAGCGTGGCGGTCCGGCTGGCGGCCATGTACCACGACGCCGAGGTCGCGGGCCGGGATGCGGTGACCGACGAGCGCTGGGGCTTCGCGCCCTCGGTCGCGTTCGGACTCGGGACCCGCACGCGCGGGACAGTCAGCTACTACTATGTGCGGACCGACGGCCTGCCCGACTACGGCATCCCCTACGATCCGCGCACCTTGAAGCCGGTCGAGGGTCACGACGACGACTTCTATGGGCTGGTCTCGCGCGACTTCCGCAAGACCAAGGCCGACATCGCCAACTTCCGCTTCGAGCACGACGTCACCGGGAGCCTGCGGTTCCAGAACAACGTCCGCTACGGCCGCACCGGCAACGCCTATGTGGTGACCAACCCGGACGACAGCCGCGGCAACGTCCCCAACGGCTACGTCCTGCGGAACTCGAAGAACCGCAACGTCGTCACCGAGACCTGGTCCGACGTGCCCGAACTGCGCGGCCAGTTCGAGACCGGCGCGATCAAGCACAGCTTCTCGCTGGGGGCCGAGTTCACCCAGGAGAAGACCCACAGCCAGGGCTACTTCGTGAACGGTCCCGGCCTGAACGCCACCGCCGGCTTCGCGCCGGTGGCCCTGGCCAGCCGCGTCGACGGCGCCTTCACCGCCGTCCCGATCGCCACGACGGTCCCGTCATGTACGCCGTTCACGCACCCTGCGGCCAACACCGTCGCCGGCTTCACGACGCTCGGCCCGGCGTTCGGCTACAACTGCACCACGCTCGACAATCCGAACCCGAACGATCCCTGGATCGGCACGGTGACGCGCAGCCCGGCCTATACCGACACCAAGACCACCACCCGGGCCTTCTACCTGTTCGACACCATCGAGTTCTCGCCCAAGCTCTCGCTCAGCCTGGGCGTCCGCCACGACGACTTCGACACCAAGTCGGGCGGGATCACCGCCACCGCTACGACCACCGCGCCCTACGTCAACCTGACGCCCACGCCCGCGGCGGCCAACAAGTCCAAGTTCTGGAACGTGCAGGCGGGCGCGACCTACAAGCCGCGGGAGAACGGCTCGATCTACGTCTCCTACGGCACCTCCTCGAACCCCTCGGGCGAAGGCGGCGGCGACTTCTCCACCGTGGCGCCGACGACCCAGAACCTCGCCCCCGAGGACAACAAGAGCTACGAGCTCGGGACCAAATGGGAGCTGGCCCGCCGCCGTCTGTCGGTGACGGCCGCGATCTTCCGCACGGACAAGACCAACGCCCGCGTGACGGACGCCCTCGGAAACCAGGCCCTGATCGGCAAGACCCGCGTGGACGGGGCCGAGATCGGCTTCTCGGGCATGATCGCCAAGGGTTGGTCCGTGTTCGGCGGCTACACCTACCTGGACAGCGAGATCATCGACGGCGGCTTCGCCAGCGGCGGCACGGCGGGCAAGCCGAGCACGACGCCCAACGCCTCCACGGGCAAGCGGCTGCCGAACACGCCCAAGCACGCCTTCACCCTCTGGACCACCTACGACCTGGCGCCGCAGCTTCAGATCGGCGGCGGCGCCCAGGCCCAGTCCAAGCGCTACGGCGACGCGGCCAACACCCGCCAGGTCGACGGCTACTGGCGCTTCGACGCGATGGCGGCCTATCGGCTGAGCGAGCGGGTGGACCTCCAGCTCAACGTGCAGAACCTCACCGACGAGCGCTACGCGCTGCGGCCCTACACCACCCACATGGTGCAGATCGCGCCCGGCCGGACGGCCTTGCTCACGATCAACTTGCGCTACTGATAAGCATTATAGATTGCAGGAAGGGGCGGGCGGTTCGCCGACCGTCCCTTTTCCTTTTCGGAGCGTCCCATGCTCGTACGCATCGCCGGCCTGCTCGGCCCGCAGGAAGTCGCCTATTTCCGCGAGGCGCTGGAGGCGGCGGCGTGGGTGGACGGCAACGTCACCTCCGGCGAAGTCGCGGCCCTGGCCAAGACCAACCTGCAGGTCCCGGAGGACCATCCGACCGCGCGCGAGCTCGGCCGGCGCGTGCTGGAAGCCTTGAACCGCAGCCCAAGCTTCATCGCCGCGGCCCTGCCGTCGCGGGTCTTCCCGCCGCTGTTCAACCGCTACGACGTGGGCATGGGCTTCAAGGCCCATGTGGACAGCGCCGTGCGCATCGGCGCAGGGGGCGGGCGCATCCGCACCGATATCTCCTCGACCCTGTTCCTGACCCCGCCCGGCGACTACGACGGCGGCGAGCTGGTGATCGAGGACACCTACGGCGAGCAGCGGGTGAAGTTCGACGCCGGCGACCTGGTCGTCTACCCGGCCTCCAGCCTGCATCGCGTCGAGCCCGTCACCCGCGGCAGCCGCTGGGCCTCCTTCTTCTGGACCCAGTCGATGGTGCGCGACGACGGCGAGCGCCGGCTGCTCTACGAACTGGACCGCGCCGTGCAGGAGGCGCGCGCCGCGCTGGGCGACTAGCACCACGCGGCCGTCGCCATGACCGGGGTCTACCACAACCTGCTCCGCCGCTGGACCGACGTCTGAACGTCTGCCGCGAGTGGTTCTCGATCTTATTGAGCTTGAAAATCAGTCGCAGTATGGTGATGCGGACCTGGGCTGTTGAAGGGCTCGCGTCCATGCCGTCGAAGAGGGGTGCGTCGTGAGCCGTTCCAGTCGGATGAGCCTTCGCCAGCTCTGGTTCCAGGTCCACCTGTGGCTAGGCGTGGCCCTGTTCGTCCCGGTGATCGTGGTCTGCGTCACCGGCAGCTACGAAGTCTGGCAGGAGGAGATCGACCGCCTCGCCCATCCGGGCCGCTATGCCGTGAGCGAAGGCCCGCCGCTCGGCCCCGGCGCCTATCTGGCGGCCGCCCAGGCGGCGTTCGGCGACAAGGCGCAGGCGACCGCCATCCGCTTGCCCGAGCGCGCCGGCGATCCGGTCACCGTCACCGGCATGATCGCCGCCCGCGGGCCAGGGGCGGCCGCCGGTCCGCCGCGCAGGCCGATGATGACGGCGTGGATCGATCCGGCCAGCGGGATCGTGCTCGACACCGCCGACATGTCGACCTCGTTCCGCCAGACCATGCACCGGCTGCACGGCAGCCTTTTGATCGCCGGGGTCGGCCGCAAGGTGGTGGGCTGGCTCGGCTGGGCTCTGCTCGCCTCGGCGCTGACCGGCATCTGGCTGTGGTGGCCGCGCAACGGCAAGCTGGCCAAGGCCTTCCGGTTCCGGCGCACGCCCGATCTGCTGCTGAACCTGCACTACATGGCCGGTTTCTGGATCGCCATTCCGCTGGCGGTGCTCGCCTTGACCGGCGCCTTGATCTCCTTCCCGCAGACCGCCCGCGGGATCGTCGGGACGGTCGCGCCGATGGGCGACCAGCCCGTGCGCCGGGGACCGCCCGGTTTCGGCCAGGCGCCGCTGGAGCGGACCGCGCTGACGGCGGACCAGGCGGCGCAGAGCGCGCTCGCCGCCGCCCCCGGCGCGAGCCTGCGCTCGCTGAACCTGCCGACCCGTCCGCCCAGGGGCGAAGCGCCTCGGGGGGAGGGCGCCCGCCAGGGCGCTGAGCGCCAGAGCGCTGGGCGTCAGGGCGCCGGGCCTCAGGGCGCCGGGCCTCAGGGCGGCCGCGAAGGTCGTGGGCCCTCATGGCGGGCGCAGCTCGCCGGGCCGGCCGGCGAGTCCATCGCCGTGACCGTGTCCGACCGGACCGGCGCGGCGCGGGTGGAGCCGGCGCGGGCGGTCCCGGCCGGCGAGAATATCCTGCGCTGGAACCGCCGCCTCCACGACGGCGAGGGCACGGGCCTGGTGTGGAAGCTCGTCATCACCGTGGCCGGGATCGTGCCCCTGCTGCTCGGCGTGACCGGCTTCGTCGTCTGGCTGCAACGCCAGCGCCGCAAGGCCGCCATGCGCCGCCGCCTGGCCGACGACGGGACCGTGCCGGCCCCGGCCTCGGGCGAGTAGGGTTCAACGCCAGAACGGTTTGGCGTCGGTGAAGCGGGCGTAGGCGTCCGCAGCGTCGGCGAGCAGGCGCTTCTCGCCAGCCTGACGGAATCCCGCCTCGAACCCGGCGGCGAAGATGAGCTGCTGGCGCGCCCGCGACCCGCCGTTGCGTTCGGTGAAGCCGTCGGCCAGCCGCTTCGCCGTCGCCTGGGCGGTCTCGATATCGTTGAGCTCGCCCAGGTCGTCCTGCAGCGCCCGCAAGGCCGTCGACATCTCGCGGAAGCGCTTGTGGGCCTTGCGCTCGGGATAGAGCGTCCCGAAGAACTCGACTCCATACCGCAGCTTCTTGGTCAGGATCCGCGCCTGGTGGCGGTCTTCGGGACTGACCCGGTCGAGCCCGCGTCCGCGCCGCTTGAGCTTGTCGCGCAGCTTGTCCAGCACGTCGGCGGCGAACTCCGGCGCGGCCTTGTCACGGGCCCCGCCCGACGGGCCGGCGGTCCACGGCCCGGCTTCCAGCCACATCGACAGGTCGAGCATCAGCCGGCGGGCGTCCGGGCCGGTCATGGCGGCGACCGCCCGATCGTAAGCGGCGTCGATCTCGCAGCGGACCTGGGCGCGCAACGCCGCCACGGCGGGGTCCTCCCGGCCCTCCAGCCCCTTGAAGAAGATGTCCAGGTCGCGCGCCTCGCCGAGCGGGGCGGCGATCGCCTTCAGTCGGTCCTTCAGGGCGTCGCTCTCGGCGTCCCGCACGGCGTCCTTGAACAGGCTGAAGGCCGAGCGCAGCCGCCGCAGCGCCACGCGCGCCTGATGCAGCGCCTCCGGCTCGCGGCCGCGGATGACCAGGGGCTCATTGAGCATGTAATGACGCAGGCAGGCGCGGGCGATCGCCTGGAAGGCCTGGGCCGCGGTCATCTCGGGCGACAGGGCGGGGGGCTCGGCGCTCACCGCCGCCCGGTCGGTCTTCTCCAGCAATTCGTAGCCTCGGTCGCCCTTGCTGCGGACGCCCAGCCGCAGGGCCGCCACGTCGTCCAGGCTCTTGGCCAGCGCCATCAGCCGGGCGGGATCGCCGGCCTTCAGCTCCAGCTCCAGTTCGCAGATCGGCGCGCAGCGGTCCTCGGTGCGGACCACGCCCAGGTCGAGGGCCAGCTCGGCGGCGGCGCCGTCCGCCTGGACGTCCCAGGTCTTCCGTTCGACCACGGTCTGGAAGGCAGGACGCAGGTCCTCCTTCACCTTGGCGTCGTGCAGCAGCCGATCGAGCGGGCCGGGCGCGGAGGACAGGTCGGGGTGGTCGGAGGCCACCGGCTGCTCCCATTCGCCGCGGGCGAAGACGCCGCCATGCCCGCCGGCGCGCGCCTTCAGCGTCTGGACGCGGCCGCCGTCGCTCTGGCGGATCCGCAGGGACAGTCCCGCTTCGCGCAGGGTCAGGTCGGTGGTGTCGAAGTAGGTGGAGACCAGCCGCTGCGACCGCCCGGGCCCGAACCGCTCCTCCAGCCGGCGCCCCAATTGCGAGGACGCCAGCTCGTCGCCCTCGACCTCGAACTTGAGTTCGATTTCCTGGTTCGGCGTCATGCTCCAGCCCGGCGGCGCCCCTGGCCAGGCAGGGGCGATATTTTTCTAGCAGCCGCGAGGGTTTTCGGCGAGAGAGCAGTCGCGGCGGCGCAATAGGCGATAATATTCCGTTGACGGAATATTCATTCCGGCCGGGCGGCGGAAAGCATCCGGCTGCTCCGCTGTTCCGAGCCGCAGGTCATCGCCGTCCGACAGTCACCGAAATGTCGCCGAGTTATCGTGGAACCGACATGCGGGCGATGTAACCCCGACCGCTCGATCTCTCGCAAGGCGGCGGATGGTCAAGTGACGGGCGCAAGCGGCGGAAACAGACGGGCGCGGCATGGCTGACGATCCCTTGCGGCCAGCCGACCCCCAGACGGCCCCGCTGGAGCGCGCCGCCCTGCTCAAGATCTTCTCGGCCCTTTCGCAGCCCAGCCGGCTCGCCGTGTTCCGCGCCATCGTGGCGGCCGGACCCGCCGGGGCCACGGTCCAGGCGCTGGGCGAAACCCTGCACATCACCGGAAGCGCGCTGACCCTGCACCTGAGGGTGCTGGAGGCGGCGGGACTGGCGGCCGTGGACGTCCGCCGCCGCACACAGCAGAGCCCGACGCTGGTCGCGCGGGTCGACGCCTGCACGCGCACGGCCCACTGGTTCCTCGACCAGTGCCGCGTCGCGGGCTGGCCGCTTTCCGATGCGGCCGAGGCGCCCGCCGAGACGGAAGCCGACACCCGGGGCAAGGGGGCGGCTCCGCAACCGCAGCCCAATCCTCCGCCTCCGATCGCAGGTTGAGCCGGCTTCGGGAGCGTCATCGCGTCGCGCTCCGGAACTGTCCCCGACCGCCTCGGCCGCTTCGCGCGGGGCTGTCACATAACTGTCTTGCTCCCGTCACGGACCTGTATAGCGCCACGGCTACCCCTCGCGCCGAGCCCGGCGAGCTCCGTCGCCGAACGCGCCCAGAGCCATCGCGCCCTGGACCTCTGCGCTCAGGGGAAGTCTGTTGCCGTCTCATCCCGCGGACCTGCTCGGCCGGCTCCGGCCCGCCGCCGCTTCCAACGCCAAGCTCGCACTGGAAGCGGTCCTGGCGGCGGCTCTGGGCGTGGCCGTCGCGCGGCTGGCGTGGATCGCCTTGACGCCCCAAGGCCCGTTCGGGACGCCGCAGGGCCCCGCTGCAGCGGCGGGACCGGCCGACCTGTCGATCCTGACCCGCTTCGACCCGTTCTCCCGCGCGGCTCCTGCAGCCCAGCCCAATGCGGCGGCCGGCTTCGGCCTGCGCCTCTTCGGCGTGCGCAGCGGTTCGGCGGGCGCGTCCGCCATCATCGCGGGCCCGGACGGACGCCAGCAGGTCTTCGCCGTCGGCGAGGAGGTCGCTCCGGGGGTCGTCCTGCAGGCCGTGGCGGAGGACCACGTTTCGCTGAAATCCCCCGCCGGGCTCTCCACCCTGACGTTTCCGGCGCCGACGCCCAGCGGGCCGGTCGCCATGCCCCAGCCTGCCCCTCCGCCCGCGCCTGCAGTCGCCAACCCGCCGGCCGAGCCGCCTCCGGGGTCGCAGCCTCCATCGCCGGCCGCGGACGCTGCGCCGCCGGCCGCGCCCGCCACCTGACATCGAGCCGAGCCCTGCCATGATCCTGCCCGCCGCGCCCGCCGAGATCCGTGTGGTCGCCCTGTGAACCAGCCGCCTCCCGTGAAACGGCTCGTTTCCTCCGTTGCGGCCCTGGCGCTTGCGGCAACCTCGCTCGCGTCCTGGCCGGCGCAGGTCCAGGCGCAGGCCCAGGAGCGGCAGGTCCTGAACGTCCAGGACGCGGACATCCGCGCCTTCATCCAGGACGTCTCGCGTACTACGGGGACGACCTTCATCATCGATCCGCGCGTGCGGGGCACGGTGTCGGTGACCTCCAACGGGCCGCTCTCGCGCAACGAGCTGTTCGAGGTCTTTCTGTCGACCCTGCGCGCCAACGGCCTCGTGGCCGTGCCGACGGCCGGGGGCGCCTACCGCATCGCGCCGGCCGAAGGCGTCGCCCAGCAGCCGTCGGGACCCGGCGCCGTTCGGGTGGCCACGGAGATCTTCCGTCTTCGGACGCTCGAGGCTTCCGCGGCCGCCAATCTGGTGAAGCCGCTGGTGGGGCCCCAGGGGCAGGTGATCCCCTCGGCCCAGGGCAATGCGCTCGTGGTGGCCGACTACGCCGACAATCTGGCCCGCGTCCGCACCCTGATCGCCCAGCTCGACCAGGACCGCTCCACGGTGCAGACGGTCACGCTGCGCTTCAGCTCGGCGCGCGAGATCGCCACGGTGCTGAACGAGATGATGGCCACCGCCGGCGACCGCGGCGCGGGCCGCAACAACATCGTCTCGGTGCTGCCGGTGGAGTCCAGCAACTCGGTCGTGCTGCGCGGCCAGCCCGAAGCGGTGCAGCGCCTCTTGCCGATCATCGACGACCTGGACCGCCGGGCCGAGGTCCGCGACGCCGTGCGCGTGATCCGGCTGCAGAACGCGGACGCCGAACAGCTGCTGCCGGTGCTGCAGCAGATCGTCGGCCAGACGGTGACGACCACCGGGGCCAGCCCTGGCCTGTCTCCCAGCTCCAGCTCGAGCCTGGGCGGCATGTCGAACGGAACCGGCTTCAGCCGCACCGCCGCGGCGACCGCTCCGCCGCCGCCGGCGACCACCACGACGGCCCCGCCGTCGAGCAACCAGCCCGGCGCCGCCGACGTCCGTATCGCCCGCTACCCCGGCGCCAACGCCCTGGTGATCAGCGCTCCGCCCGAGATGCAGCGCACCCTGGCCGACGTGATCGCCCAGCTCGACGTGCGCCGCCAGCAGGTGCTGGTCGAGGCCATCGTGGTCGAGGTCTCCGACGAGGCGGCCAAGGAGCTCGGCGTCCAGTTCGTCCTGGGCGGGGGCAACGGCACGGTCCCGTTCACCGCCACCAACTTCTCCAACAACGCCCCGAACCTGCTGGCCCTGACCGGCGCCATCGCCGGCGAGAGCGCGCTGTCGGACTCGACGGTCCAGGCGCTGCGCAACACGGCGGTCCAGTCGCTCGTCGGCACGACCGGCGCCATCACCGGCATCGGCGGCCGGATCAACAAGGACGCCCTGTTCGGCCTGATCCTCAATGCGGTGCAGCGCGACACCGCCTCGAACCTGTTGTCGACCCCCTCGGTGCTCACCCTCGACAGCCAGGAGGCGCGGGTCCTGGTCGGGCAGGAGATCCCGATCACCACCGGCGAGGTGCTGGGCGACGCGAACATCAACCCGTTCCGCACCGTCCAGCGCAAGAACGTCGGCATCCAGCTGGAGGTCCGGCCCCAGATCAACGCCGGCGGCGCGATCACCCTGTTCCTCCGGCAGGAGGTCTCCAGCATCGCCAGCACCGTCTCGACCACCTCGGACGACCTGATCACCAACACCCGCGAGATCGCGACCACCGTGCTGGTGGACAACGGCGACATCGTCGTGCTGGGCGGCCTGCTGCGCCAGGACGAGCAGCTCACCGTCGACAAGGTGCCGGGGCTCGGCGACCTGCCGGCCGTCGGCGGGCTTTTCCGAAGCAAGTCGCGTTCGGCCAAGCGAACCAACCTGATGGTCTTCATCAGGCCCACCATCATCGGCAGTCCGTCCGACGCCCAGGCCGCCACCGCGTCGCGCTTCGCCTACGTCCGCAACGAGGGCGCGCTGACCAACCGCGACGGCAGCAACGATCTGGACGAACTCGTGCGCCGCTACATGGGGGCCGAGCTCCCCGCAGCGCCCGCCACCGGCCCGGCCCCCCCGCCGGTGTCGGCCTCGGCGCCGATCGGCTCCGCGCCCCTGCCGCCGCCGAGCGCACGGCAATGACCGTCCAGCCCCACCTCGCCTACGGCTTCGCCAAGCGGCACGGCGTCATCGTGCTCGAGGCGGGCGAGCGCGTGCGGGTGGGTCTGCGCGAGGGCGCCGACACGCGCGTGCTGATCGAGGCGCGCCGGGCGCTCGGCCGGCCGCTGGATGTGGAGGCGCTGAGCCGCTCCGCCTTCGACCGCCAACTTTCCGAAGCCTATGCGGGCGAGGGGCTCGCCTCCGCGTCCGGGGCCGAGGATCTGCACGGCCTGGACAGCCTGGCCGACGACATCCCCGCCGCCGCGGACCTGCTGGACAGCCAGGACGACGCCCCGATCATCCGCCTTATCAACGGCCTGATCGCCGAGGCCGTGCGCCAGGGCGCTTCGGACATCCACCTGGAGCCCTACGAATCCACCCTGATCGTGCGCCTGCGCGTCGACGGCGTGCTGCGCGAGGTGCTGACCCTGCCGCCGCGCACCGCGCCTCTGATCGTCTCGCGGATCAAGGTGATGGCGCGGCTCGACATCGCCGAGCGCCGCGTGCCCCAGGACGGTCGCATCCCGCTCGCGCTGGGCGGCAAGAGCCTGGACGTGCGCGTCTCGACCCTGCCGTCGCGGGCGGGCGAGCGGGTGGCGCTGCGCATCCTCGACAAGGAGCAGGCGGGTTTCCGGCTGGAGGAGCTCGGCATGGCCCCGGCGGTGCTGCAGGCCTTCCGCACAGCGCTGAAGGAGCCGAACGGCATCGTCCTGGTCACGGGCCCGACCGGCTCGGGCAAGACCACCAGCCTCTATGCGGGCCTGGGAATCCTGAACGATTCCAGCCGCAACATCCTGACCATCGAGGACCCGGTCGAGTACGCCGTCGAGGGCGTCGGCCAGACCCAGGTGAACACCAAGGTCGGCATGACCTTCGCCGCCGGCCTGCGCGCCATCCTGCGCCAGGACCCGGACGTGGTGATGGTCGGCGAGATCCGCGACGTCGAGACCGCCCAGATCGCGGTGCAGGCCAGCCTGACGGGCCACCTGGTGCTCTCGACCGTGCACACCAACGACGCCCTCGGCGCCATCGTGCGGCTGCGCGACATGGGGGTGGAGCCGTTCCTCCTGGCCTCCACCCTGCGGCTGATCATGGCCCAGCGCCTGGTGCGGCGGCTGTGCCCCGATTGCAAGCGGGCCGAGCCGGCCGACGCGGCGACCGCTCGGCTGGTCGGCGCCGAGCCCGGCCGCGTGCTGCACCGGCCGGTCGGCTGTCCGTCCTGCAACCACACCGGCTACGCCGGACGGATCGGCGTCTACGAGACCGTGCGCATCGACGACCGGCTGCGCCGCATGATCACCGAGGGCGCCGACGAGGACGAGATGGGCGCCTACGCCTTCGACGGGGCCGAAAGCCTGTCGGGGGCGGCCCGGGCCTATGTCGTCGCCGGCGTCACCACGGTCGAAGAGGCCGTCCGCGTCACCCGCCAGGAGATGGCCGATGGCGGCGTTTGAGTACTTGGCGCTGGACGTGGGCGGACGGCCGCTGAACGGCGTCGTCTCCGCCCGCGACGAGGCCGACGCCCGGCGGGTGCTTGAACGGCGCAAGCTCGCTCCCGTGCGCCTGTCCCCGACCACGGGCACCGCCCGCCCGCAGGCCGCATCCCGGCCCGCGCGCAAGGGACGGCTCGGGGCCAAGACCCTTGCGCTCGCCACCCGTCAGCTCGCCACCCTGGTCGCGGTCGCCCCGCTGGAAGAGGCGCTGCGCACCATCGCCCTGCAGGCGGAGAAGCCGGCCGTCCGGCGCGTCCTGACCGACACCCACGCGAGCCTGCTGGAAGGC
>Ga0164243_10004039_pt1 | contig 23144 bp, 28 predicted proteins | sample OricompcompostOP_FD_108781 | JGI IMG/M metagenome (GOLD analysis project Ga0164243, IMG submission 108781) | Organic Plus compost microbial communities from Emeryville, California, USA - Original compost - Organic plus compost (OP) | ecosystem: Engineered > Solid waste > Mixed feedstock >...
GGGGGGGGGGGGGGGGGGGGGGGGGGGGGGGGGGGGGGGGGGGGGGGGGGGGGGGGGGGGGGGGCGGGGGGGGGGGGGGGGGGGGGGGGCATTTGACTCATAGAAGGGGGGGGACGACGTCTGCGACGCGCGATCGCTTCGGCCGCCACGGTAGGCCCGATAGCGGGACTCAACGAGCGATAGTCGCGACCAGACCACGCGGCAGTCGGACAATTACCGGGTCTCTTCCTCTACCTCGTGAACTCCATCGGCCAATCCGGTGGAAGCGCAAGCGAGGTGAGCGTTGTCTTTCCGGCCGACACTTTTCGTTCGAGCAGCCCTCGCATCGTCGCTTCGTTGACCCCAACCCGCTTTGCGGTCGAACGGAGGAGTCGCGACAAGGGAAATCCGAAGCGACGGGATTCACGGAGATAGGCGAGTATGCATCGGCGTGCGAGGGCGGGGTTGCCGGCATCGGCATAGATCACCGAAAGGACAGCGACTTCGAAATCGCCCGGGTCACCAAGCTCGAAGCGCTTGACATGGTGCTGCGTCAGCCTGGCTTCGGTCGCGGTTGGATCGAGGCGAGCCCCGTTTAGGTGGTCGACGAGACAGCTCAGCGCAAGGTTCCAGCGACGCGCCTTTAAACCAAGCGCCGTATTCGCCGGTGCCTCGTTCTCGATCGTCGCGGATTTGACAAAATCGATGTCTCCGCGTGAAAGCGCGTGCTCCGTCTCGATCGCCCTCAGCGCCAAGACCTCAGACTGCGTCGGTTGGGCCTGGCTCGCGGACGCGCGTAAATGACCTAGCCATGTCTCGCCCAACGTCGTTTCCCCAACATCCGGCCAACAGCTGGCGAGTAACAGCAGCGTTTCGAATGCAACGACGTGCAGGCCCGCTTTGTTTGCAACCGTGTATGCCTGCTCCGCGATGCAGAGTGCCTCTCTGGCCTCGCCAGACCGGATCAAGCCGTACGCCGCACGCAGAAGCGTGACCGCCGCGAGGTCGGGACGGAGCGACTTTCCGTGCTCAAATAGCAGGCGGCATAGCGGCGGGACCCTCCATTGATCGCCGTACATTGATTCGTAGGCGATCACGGGAGCGAGCCGAACCTCCACCGGCGCGGCAGCCGGAGCAAGGGCGAGCGATCGCAGAGTGTCGCGCTGCGCGATCGCCCGAGCCCATAGTGCTTCGCGATTGCACAATACCATGAGCATGCGGGCCGCCTCTAAACGCTGCGGCAGCGCGATTGTCTCATCTTGCGCGAACGTCTCGATCTCGCCGACGTTTGCGAGAACGTTTTCCTCGAATTGAATTCGAGCGTCCAACACCGCGAGTGCTATGGCGCTATCCTCGGACCGACTCCGCGGACGACTGCCTAGCAGGCTCGCTGCTCGCAATACCGTTGGTGACTCGCGCACGACGCCGGCCACCCGGATTGCCGTCTCGACGAACTCGTCTCGATCAGCCCTGGAAGACAATCCAGCTGCCCGTAAATACAGGTCTGCAGCCTCTGCGGCGCGCCCGATGCGCATCGCTCTCGCCGCGCAGGCCGTCAGCAAGTCCGCTGCGTGCGCGGCTTCCCCGGCTACGACCCATGCCTCGGCGCACGCCCAGAGGAGTCCACCGTCGGGCGCCACGTCCGGTGCGGCCTCTGCGGCTCGCATCACCTCGGCTTCGAGGTGAGACGCGATCTGGCGATAGAGAATCCGCTGCGCGAGCGGCGTCGCATTCCGTTGAACGCACTCGGCGATGAGCCAGTGAAACGGCTGAAGCCTCCCAGCGACGACATCTGTTACGACGATAAACCGGCCCACCTCCAACTCGCGGGCCGCGTTCATGACGGCGATGCCGGAGAGGCTCAGCATTCGTTCGACTCGGTCCACCGTCGCGTACCGGCCCAAACCGACGACAGCTTCGAGCACAGCCCGGGCGTCGCGACTCAGCCCCGCATACCGTCGATCGATCAGGGAGCTCAGTCGTTCCGGGACGGTGAACCGTTCGCCCGTCGTGCGATAGTGGGTCAACAGAATGTCGAGGTAAAACGGATTGCCAGCAGCGGCTTCGACCATCCACGCGATAAGCGTTGGCTCCTCGTCGTCTGCCACATCAAGTTTTCTCTCAATGAGCGACGCGGCCATCGGCGCATCTAGAGGTCCGACGTGACGTGCCACGAAATGATCGCCCCATTGGCCTGATGCGCGGACTCGCACATCGTCATGCGCGGCGAGAAGAAAGACGAGACCGACGGGGCGCCGTCCTCGCGTGATATCTCGCATCAAAGCCAGTGACGCAGTGTCTATCCACTGAACGTCGTCGACCACGAGAACCAAACGTGTCTCGCTTGCGATGGCGCTGAGGACGTCCAGCAATGCCCGTGCGATTTCATTGGCGGTTTCTTCGCTGAGCCTGGCCTCGTCGGCCATTCGCTCGACCTGCTCCACGCGATCGTTCTGGCCGGTTTGCGCGACGCGCGCGACAGGCTCACCTCCGAGTCGCTGAAGCCACTTCATCGACGTCGGAGAGCAGCCGATAGCGCCGCGCTGCTTCAAGAGGGTCGGCACGAGGTCAGCGAATACACCCATTGGCCGTTGCATGTCGTGCGGGTGCGCGTTGCAGCGAAGCACGATTCCGCCCTCGAGCTCCACACGCATCATGGACTCGTCAAGGATCCGGGACTTCCCAATTCCGGGATCGCCCCACAGCAGGACGGTTTGGACCCCGACCGTAGCCGCCGCCTGCAGCGCGGTTGCGACAACGGTCATCTCTGAGGCCCGTCCGACAAATGGGAGAACATCCGGTGCTGGACGCGACGCGACGAGAGTAGCAACGCGCCGCCTTAAGCCGGCGACTTCGGGAGCTAGAAGCGCAGCGTCGGGTCCAAGTTCCGAGACATATGCGTCAAGACAGCGCATCGCCGACGGGCGATCACCATTCAACGCGAGTAATTCAGCACGCGCGAAGGTGGCCTGTTCATTGAGTGGATCTAGAGCGAGGCACGCCCTCGCAATGCGCTCACCGCGCGTCCAATCGCCCGCTGCGGCAGCATGTCCCAACTCCGCGAAAAGCGCTCGAAGGACCGCCCGAATCGAATCCGCTCGATATGCCTCGTACCAGGTCGTGTAACGCTCCGAGGCTATGGGCGCGTACTCCGGTAACCACCCCCCCATCGCCCCGGCAACCTGGGCGTCTGTCATCCGACGCGTCGGGGTGAGTTCTTCGGAATCAACGCGGACGGTCACGTTGCTCCCGAGCGCGATCGTTTGTACGTCGGTCGTGAAGGGGATACCGACCTGTCGCAGCTCGTACACCAACTCGCGAAGTGCGTGACGGGCTTTAGGCTCGCTCAGGTGGGGAAAGAGCAACTCCTGCAGCAGGATGCGGGACGCTGTCCGTCGTTGTTCTGAGCATAGGTATAGGAGTAGCGCGAAGCGCTTTGCGGCGCTCGGGCGGATCGTGGTTGTTCCACCCTCGATCCGTGCCGTACCGAGGGTGTGAACAACGAGCGGGATCGAGGGCACTGACTCCCCGGGGAGGCCATTCAACTGGGGAGTGGGGACGCGGGCGCCGCGGGTGGGTGGCATAGAGTCGTTTGTCCGTGTGTCGGTGAAAGTGCGTCACCGCCGTCAGGAGTGCGTCAGTGCGCCTGAAACGACCCTGCTCTTTGTTGCCGTCCCACCGCGCATTTCCCGTCAGTGCGCGCACGCCAGGCCAAGACTCTACTTCCCTAATCTCGGACGAAGATCGATTGTGAACGGTGCGAAGAGCGAGAAAGTATACCGTCTTCGGTACGCCGGGAGCCGAGCCTGGGCCAAGTGTCGTAGCCTTGGAGATTGCTCATCACAGTCTCCTCGCGCGCCCAATCTTGAGGCTCGGACCTGGGCCGCGCAAGGGAATTTGGCCGCGCAGCTGTGCGCCATCCGTTCTACTGCTCAGCAATGGAATTCAAGTGGGTCGCACGACCCTCAGCCCCCCCCCTCCGTCCCTCAGACCTCGGTACTCTCGAAGACGTAGATCTGCACATCCTCATCGTTGGGCGCCAGAATCCGCCGATCCGCCGCGCACTCTCGTCCAACCGCACTTCCAAACGCCGCCCGCAACGCCTCGAAGCTCTCGAAGTACAGATTGGCCACGAGATACGGCTCCGCGTCGCCGGCCGGCGTTCCAATCGGCCGCCGGCTGATCTCGTAGCGCTGCAAACCCGGCAGCCGCTTCGCCAGCGGAACATGCACATTGAAGTAATGCGCATCGAAGGCCGCGGGATCCGCCGGCGCTCGATAGATCACCACCATACGACCAGTTCCAGTCATGCGATTCATGTCGGGCTACAGTTGTCGCGGCGCGTCACCAATTCGCGCGGCCGCGGAAAGTCAGCCGACCAGCGCGCCGGCCTTCGGATTGATGCGCGCGTAAAGATACTGGTCGAGGATGCGGCCATCCTTGATGGCACTGGCCCGCAGCACGCCTTCGTGTTGATAGCCGGCCTTCTCCAGCACCCGGTGTGACGCGACGTTGTCGGCGAAGGGAACGGCAAAGATCCGCGCGAGACGCAGCTCCCTGAACCCGAAGTCCGTCACCACGCCGACGGCATCCGACACGATCCCGCGCCCCCAGAAAGCCTCGCCGATCCAGTAGCCGAGTTCCGCGCTCAGGCGCTCGATGTCCGTGCCGACGCGCAGACTGATGCCGCCGATGGCGTGATCGTCGACCACAATCGCAAAACTGTCCTGAACCGGACGACTGAGAACGCTCGCGATATATGCCGCTCCATCGCTCTCGCGAAATGGATGCGGGAAACGATCGCGAAGATGAAGCCACACCTTCCGATTGTTGCCATGAGCGGCGAGGCTCGGCGCATCATCGGGACGATACGCCCGCACGGTACAGCGAGCCGTCTTCAGCTCCATCGTTCCCTCATAAACCCGGGTGCTGTCCGCCGCGACGGAGATCGACCCTTTCGGGCGAATCGCTACCGCCCACCCTCGACGCGCGTGAACGAGACGGACATGGCGCTCGCACGGTTGTGACTCCCGCCCGCAAGACGACCATTCAGGCGGTTGCCGCGCGCCGTAGCCGACAGCCAGAATTTGTCGGCGCGATCCTGGAGTTCAATCCTGCCGTTGCGAATGTGGCCGAAGACATCGGTGGGTGGTACCACGGCGGCCGCATCCACGTCGAACTGATACGTGCCGTAAACACTGTCGCCCGCCTGCTGCAGAATGAGATGCAGCACGAAGCGGCCATTCCACCCCGGATCGGAGCCTTTCGCGGTCCACTCGCCGCCGACCGAATCGCTGGCCGCGGCGCTGACCGCGGCGCTGACCGCGGACGAGGTGGAGGCGGTCGAATGACGATGCGGCACCGTGAATGCCGAGGCGACGAGTGTCAGAGCGATGATCGTCGCGACGCGGGGTCCTCTACGAAGCATAATCATGGATCTCACAAGCTCGCAACACGGCTCGCCGGGCGCAAGGGCCAGGAAGTCGCGATACGAGTGTGCTACTGCAAACCGCTACGAGTGAATCGTCTCGTGTCGTTCCAACATGTCGACGAACTGCGCGATCTTCTTCGCGCGCGTCTCGGCGCGCTTCACGGTCTGGATCCGGAACAGGATGGCGTACCGGTTCGTGCTGTTGACGGTCGCGAAGAAGGCCTTCGCTCGCGGACGCGCGTCGAGCGCCCGCTGAAAATCCTCAGGGATAGCCGACGTGCGATGCGAATCATATGCGGCGTCCCACTGGCCGTTCACCTTCGCCCGCTCCACCGCGTCGAGACCAGCGGGCTGCATCCGCCCGCTCTCGATGAGACGCTGCACCTTCTCGCGATTGATCTTCGACCACATGCTCCGCTTGCCGCGCGGCGTGAATTTCTGGAGCCAGGTCGTGTCGTCGAACGACTTCTTCTGACCATCGATCCAGCCGTAGCACAGCGCGACGTCGAGCGCCTCCGCGTACGACACTGATCGTACGCCGGAACCTGCCTTGGCGATGCGAAGCCAGAGCCCCGCCGACGTGGCGTGCTGCTTTGCGAGCCACGTCTCCCACGACGCGTCGTCCTTGAAGAGGCGCACGGGCAGCTCGGCGGATTCGGAGCGGGTCATGGCGCGAAAGCTACGAGACGCGCCCCGCCTGCTCCAAGTCTTCGCTCACGCTTCTCGACGTGTGCGACGTCGCGCACAACGTGGGCACGCCAGGCTGCTGCAGCCAAGCGCTCGTGAGTGGCGGGGGCGCGCCCGTCGAGCGGATCATCAGCGTTCTCGAAAGACCGCGATATGCTTTCTTCCTACACAGGTGGCTCGATGCGTCGAGTCATGCGGACGAAGGGCACATCGATCGCCGTCGGCAACGTCAGGACGACGCGTTCCACGGGCGTGAATCCCAACGCGGCATACAGCGGTTCTCCAGGCAATGTGGCCATGAGCTCGAGTTCGCGAAAGCCGGCGGACGCCGCCGCACGTTGGCACGTGTCGTAGAGCCGACGCGCCAGCCCGCGCCGCGCCCAATCCGGGTGAACGAAGAATGCGCGAATTCGCGCCGCGTCGACGGCGGGATCCAACAGCGGATCCTGGGCCTGCTTCATCTGGTCGCCACCGAACAGCGTTCGCCGAGCACTCCATCCGCCGGCTGCGACGGGGCCGGTCGGTCCATCGATGACGTAGTAGGTCCGATCCGCGATGAGTTGTGTGTCGACGCCGAACACCGCGTCCAGCGCCGCGTCGATCTGCGCGGGGGAGTAGTGAGCGCCGCTGAGACCGCGCACCGAGTGGCGGATCAGCTCCTGGATCGCGGCGACGTCGCGCGTGGTGGCGGCGCGAGGGATCTGCAACATCGATGATAGGCGTGTGAGATCGTGCGATGAGTCGCCGAGTTCCGGCGGTGCCCGCAACGGCATTATCGATGGAACGGCACGTCGACGAACGCGAACACCACCAGCAAAGCCATATCGAGAATGAACGTGAGGAGGCTCTCGCGATTCAACCGCGGCCTGGGTTGTCCCAGACGTTGGTGGTCAGATCATGAGGAGCAGCGGCCATCCGGCGAGTCGTTGCCTTCTATGCGGTCGCCAGGAAGCGGTCGACGATCTGCGGCAGCATGGGTTCGACGGCGAGTGAGTAATGAGTGGTGTTCGGTACGATCGCGAACTGGCTTGCGGGGCGCAGGGAGCCGTCAAGGCCGGCATCGCGCTGACCGCCGCCCAGCGCCTTCCAGAATTCCACCATGTGCTCGGGGCGAATCGCGTCCGCGTCGGCAAAGATCAACAGCGTACGCGCCTTGACGTTGGCGATGTCGGCGCTCCAGTCGAACGGCCGCTTCGTCATGTCGCCGACCTTGCCGAAGAGCCTCACCCAATCGACGTCGGGATAGGCTTCTCCCAATGGCGACGCCTTGACGTTGCTGCCGATCACCGCGGCGTTGGCTTCCAGCTGATTGAACGCGGCCAACACCTCCGGATAGGCGCCGTCGTGCCGCATCCGGGCGGCGAGGAGCACGAGCCGGTCGACGACGTCGGGATGACGAATGGCAGTCTGCTGCGCGACGCTGGCGCCGAGTGAATAGCCCATCACGTCGGCCTTGCCGAGACCCAGATGACGAATCAGCGCGGCGATGTCGTCGCCCATCGTCTCGGTGCGGAGTGGTCGGTCGTTGTCGGGCGTGCGTCCGTGCGCCTGAAGATGCACGGCGATCACCTGCCGTCCTTTCGCGAGTTCGGCCACGTTGTTTCCGAAACAGTCCGGGTTGACGCCGCCATGCAGAAGGACGAGCGGCTTGCCCGTACCATGCACGCTGTAGAAGAGGTGCTGGCCGTTCACGTCGGCATAATTCTCGTTCGACATCGTGATGGATTCCTCGGTTCAGGCGAGTGGCGAAGCTCTGGAACGACGCTATCGCCTCTCCGCCGGCTCGTCCAGCGGCGGAAGCCCAGTCGGCAGTCCGCGGATGTCGCGCGCCACCTCGGACAGATCGTTGTTCAACTGATGGTCGCGACCGGGCAGCCGGCGCACGCGGGCGTTCGGGATCAATGCCGCGTACCGCTCGACGTGTGCCGCCGGCACCTCCTCGTCGGCATCACCGTGGTATAGCAACACCGAGGCACCGGCCGGCAGCCGCGCCGCGAGATCGTCCGGGAATGCGAGCTCTTCGGTCTGCCACCCTCCATCGCCCACGAACGGCGCGGCGATCAGCACGATCCCGGCAAGCGATGGTGTGGGCGTTTCCGCGAGCATGCGTAGCAGCAGCGTGCCGCCGACCGAGTGACCGGCAGCAACGGCGCCGGGCGCAGCGCGGCGAGCTCTCTCGCGATGACCGGTCCCCACGTGCGCACGCCAGGGTCGGCCTCGTCCGGCATCCGCGGATAGCGAACCTCGTAGCTCGGACCGAGCTCTCGGCGGAGGCCCTCGACGAGATGGACGTCCCACGTGTCGTGGACCTCCGGCCCGGCACCCTGAATGAAGAGAATGTCGCGCGCGGCCTGTCCCGACGACTGGATGACGTTCAAGTGTCGCTTCGCCGCGAATGACTGTTCCGCGGATACCACCGCCACAGCGCCATCGCAATGAGGAGTGGAACGGTCGCGCCGACGAAGGGCGCGACCGCGGCGCCCTGCGCGGCGCGGTCAGGATCGAGTACAACCGTGAAGAAGCCGGGTCGTTCCTTTTCGCCCGCGATCCACTGGGCCACGTTGAGCGCCATGTGGACGCCGACAGGCATGGCCAGACCGCCGCTCACGACGGCGGCGACGCCAAAGAGAACGCCGCTCGGAAGGACGCCGAGCAGAACTGCCTGCCAGGGCCAGCCGAACAGGATGTGCGACGCGGCAAAGAGGATCGATACGACGAGCACGCCGATTCTCTCATCGAATACACTGACGAGCGTGCGAAGCGGATAGCCGCGAAAGCCGAGTTCTTCCATACACGACAGTGCGAAGAAGCCGACGATCGTGATGACGCTCGCGACAGGCGTCGGCACGGCGGTCGGCGACACTCGGAGCGGGCCGACGCCGATGCTGATCGCCGCGATAACGAGCGCGTATACCGCGAACCCCAGTGTCGCTCCGGCGAGGAACTGCCTGGCGCTCGCACCTGTGCTGCGCGCCGGTGATTGCGACCGGTCCCTGCGAGTCACCAGGCGAGTGAGGGCAACGATACCCAGCGAGGCGAGGGTTCCCCACGTGAGATCGGCGAACTCCGGAGGCACCATGGCCTTCGGCACCGAGGCGCCGAACAGGATCGCGACGTAGCCCAGCAGGAAGACCGCGACGAGCGCCAACGACGCACGGTTGCCGCGCTCGTTCGGCTGATCTGACGGACGCATCGAACGAACCTCGCCGTGCGTGTCGCCTTCCAGAACTTCGTATGGATTGACCATGGCCGTTCCCTACGACGGGTCTATCCGATCGTTTCACGTGCGGCGCTCCGAGCCGGCCGTCGCGATGCGGGCGATCGCCTTCGAGCGCGCCTTACCGATTCAGCGTGGCCAGTCAGCGGTCATGTTGCTGGTCATCCGTCGCGCCGAGCATTCGTTGAACGCGGCACGGTTGGCCATACGCCAAACAGTCGGACGGAATATCCGTCGTCACGAGGCTACCGGCGCCGATCACCGCGTTGTCGCCGATGGTGACGCCAGGCAGCACGATCGTGCCGGCGCCGATCCACACTCGATCGCCGACGACAATCGGTCGAGCAAACGTGCGATAAGGCGCCTCGTTCGGCTGGCGCGCGGCCGGGGGCACGATACGCTCGGCGGCGTGAAGCGGATGTGAAACGGTGAGGAGTTGAACCCCGGGCCCGACGAGCACCTGCGCGCCGAGTCGAATGGGCGCGGCGTCGAGAAAGACGGAATTGGCGTTGACGAACGAGTCGTCGCCGATGGTGATGTGTCGCCCGTAGTCGCAGAAGAATGGCGGCTCGATCCAGACGCCCTCGCCGACGTGACCGAACAACTCGACGAGGGTCTGGTGACGCGCGGCGGTGTCAGTAGAGGGTAGGGCAGTGAGGGCGGAGATCAGACCGCGAGCGCGATGAGCGAGCGCGAGCAACTCCGGATCGCGAGAATCGTAGGGTTCTCCCGAGAGCATGCGCTCGCGTTGCGTGAAAGGCATGGATGGGACCGAGACGAAGAGAGTAATTCAATTCGGCGGCACGATTCGCGAGGCGTTAGGGAACTTGAAACTCCGTGAACATGCCGTGTTTGTAGTGCGGGCGGTCGTCCGCCGCCGCCGGCACCTGGCAAACGATGAAGTATCGTCCCGGCGTCAGCGTCAATTCCACCCAGGCCTCTTCCCCCGGGTGTAGATCGCCAAAGCCCGCCACCGGAGCCACCGGCGGAAGGCCATGCTCGCCGGCTTCGGCCCACGCCAGGAACTCGGCGAGTCCCGCCGCCGACGTCGCCTTGAAGATGTCCGCCTCGAATCCGTGAATCGAACCAGCAGCGCCTCATGGACATCGTGTCCGGCATTGCGAAGCGTGATGTGGACGACCCCTGCCGATACCGAGTCAGGCATGTGATAGCCGTACTCGTCGGAGACGATGCGGAGCTCCGACGCGACGGTCGATGCCCGGCATGCGGCCAGCCAGAGGAATCCGGGAAGAACTGCCAGTCGTGACAACGACAGGACGCGGGCTCCTATGGACGCGAGAAACATCGCCGTTCCGGGGCGAGGCGGATGATCCGCTTCGGCCGTTGAAACCTTTCGAGCGCCGGCGAGTGTAGTGCGGCCAGGCCCCGCCTGTCCAGCGCCGGAGTCCTGGGGAACGCCGGACGCGACGTCGTCCTTGACCCGCCGAAACCCTCGGCCTACTGTTCTCCTAAACAGGCTAGGAGAAGGTCGTCATGTCGTCTCTGCTGGCGCGGGTGCGCTCGGTTCTGCGTGGCGTTCGCCGAGGCGACGCACTCAACGACGAGATCGAGGCCGAGTTTCGGGCGCATCTGGAGCTTCGCGCCGAGGATCTCGTGCGGGAGGGGGCCACGCCCGCGGAGGCCGCGCGACGGGCCCGCCTCGAGTTCGGCAGCGGTCCTTCATTCAGAGATCGCGGCCGCGAGGCGCGCGGCCTGCGCGCGTTCGACGGTCTTCGCCTCTCGGCGCTCGACTTCAAGCTGGGCGTTCGCATGCTGGTAAAGAATCCGGCGCTCACGATCGTCGCGACGATTGCCGTGGCGTTCGCGATTGCCGTCGGCAGCGTCGGGTTCGAGGTCGCACGACAGGCGCTCTCGCCCACGATTCCCCTCCCCGACGGCGACGCGATCGTGGCATTGAGGAACTGGAATGTCGCTGACAATGCTGCGGTTCCCGCGTCGCGTCGCGATTTCAGGCTGTGGCGCGACGGTCTCTCCGCCGTCACCGATCTCAGTGCCGTCGAGGTCGAAGAGCGCAACATCGCCATCGGCTCCGGCCCCGGTCGGCCGAAAATCGTCGCCAACGTCACCGCGTCGACCTTCGCACTGACGCGCGTCTCAGCGCTGATGGGACGAACGCTGCTCGAGGCCGACGAACGCGCCGACGCGAAGGAAGTCGCGGTGGTCGGCTACGACTTCTGGAAGAGCGAGCTGAATGGCGCCGCGGACGTCGTCGGCCGCGTCATTCGCATCAGTGGAACGCCGGTCACGATCGTCGGCGTAATGCCGAGCGGATACGGATTTCCGAAGCACAACGGCGTGTGGCGACCGCTACATCTCGAGCGCATCTCCGAGGCGTCTCCCAGCCTCTCGTACGTCTTCGGGCGGCTGGCTCGGGACCGGTCGCGCGACGCGGCAAAATCGCAGGTGGCAGCGCTCGGCGACCGTGCGGCGGCGCTGTTCCCGGAGACGCACAGGAACGTGCGCTTGCAAGTCGTCTCTCTCCCCGACGCCGTCAGCTTCTGGGACGAACATGTGCCGTTGCTGCTGGCGTCGATGAACGTGTTTCTCGTGCTCCTGACCGCGCTCCTGTGCGGCAACGTCGGAATGTTGTTGTTCGCCCGCGCCGTGAGTCGAGAGCGAGAGCTCCTGGTTCGCAGCGCGCTGGGCGCCGGTCGCGGACGCCTGATCCTGCAGCTTTTCGCCGAGGCGCTCTTGCTCTGCGCCGTCGGCGCGGGGGTTGGTCTGGCGGCCGCGCGCTTCGTGCTCGCGTCGACCTGGGCGATGATCGAAGCGACCGGCGGGCCGTTGCCGTTCTGGATCGCGACGTCGCTGTCCTCGACGACGATGGTCTATGCGGTCGGGCTCACGCTGGTCGCGGCGGCGATCGCCGGCATCGTCCCCGCGCTCAAAGTCACGTCGGGCGTTGCCGAGCAGAGGCTCCGAGCCGCATCGAACGGCGCGGGCGGGTTGCAGTTCGGCGGCGTGTGGACCGTCGTCATCGTCGCGCAGATCGCGCTCACGACGACGCTCCCGGTGCCGCTGCTCGGCGTGGGCGGGGGCGTCACGCGAACGACGACAGCGGGATTCGCCGCCGACGAATTTCTCACCGCCACACTCGCCATCGATCGTCTGGACGGCGTCGCCGCGAGTGCGGACACGACTCCCGCCATACGGACGATGCGTCTCGAAGCGCGCTTTCGTGCGCTCGCCGACCGGCTTCGCCAGGAACCGGGTGTGCTGGACGTGACGTACGCCGATCAGATGCCGCTGATGCGTCTCAAGTGGAGGGCCATCGAGGCGGAGGGCAGTCCTGTCAACCAGGGCAACGATCACTGCATCCCGAACTACTGCGCGGGGATGGTATCGATCGACCCGCGTTTCTTCGACGTCGTCGGTGCGCCGATGATTCGCGGCCGCGCGCTGACCACGGCCGATGCGGAACAGAACACCCGCGCCGTCGTGGTCAACGAGTTCTTCGTCCAGCGGGTGCTGCAGGGCCGCAACCCGATCGGGCGGCGCATTCGCCTCGCGTCAGGATCCGATCGCAGTGCCGACTCGTGGTATCAGATCGTCGGTGTGGTCCCCAACCTCGGCGTCTCCGATAGCGAGAGCGATTGGGGCCGCGCCGGCGTCTATCAGGCGAAGCTCCCGCGCGAAAGCGGACCGCTTCGAGTCGCCGTTCACGTGCGCGGCGATCCGCAGCGCTTTGCGCCCCGGCTCCGCGAGCTTGCGCAGTCGGTCGACCCCGCGCTGCGCGTGATCGACCCGCAGCCGCTGCCTCGTCTCGCGGAGAGCCCGAGCGCATTCTGGTTGAAGCTCCTGGTCGGGTTGACGGGTGTGACGCTGATGCTGTCGCTCGCCGGCGTGTACGCCGTGACCGCTTTCGCCGTCGCACGGCGGACGCGAGAGATCGGCGTGCGCGTCGCACTCGGCGCGCGGCCGCTGCACATCCTGACGACCGTCTTCAAGCGCCCGCTCGTCCAGGTGGCGCTCGGGATTGGCGTCGGTGCGGTTCTGGCGCTGGGGGTCGCGAACAACGACCTGTCCGACGTTCATCTCGACGACTTCGCGATGACCGCGACATTCGCACTGTCGACGATCCTCTGCTGCGCACTCGCGTGCATCGTTCCGACGCGAAGGGCGCTTCGCATCCAGCCGACGCAGGCATTGAAGGACGAAGCGTGAGTTCCTACCTCAGCTGGGCGATGCGCCGGTGACACCCCGTCGAAGCGCGTCGAGAACGGCCTGCGTCATCAGATCGCGCTGCGTCGTCGCGGCGATCGTCGCTCGTCGATCGCCGGGTTGAAAGCCATACCAACCGAATTGCGAGTGGTTGCCGCCCTCGATCCAGACCCAGCGAGTGTGGGCGGGCGGTTTGCTCCGATTTGCCTCGACTGATGCCGGTGGATCGAGGCACGCGCGCGTCTGTTCGTGCCGCTCCCCCGAATCAACAGAAGCGCTACGGTAAACAGGCGCATCAGGCCGCGAGAAGACGCGGTCGGCATGTCGGCGGTTGCGCGTTGACCAACTGCTCGAGCGCATGTGGAGGCGGCGACGGAGATCGAGCGCCTGCTGCCTCAGCTCAATCTGCGGGCGAGTGGCGACAGTCGCAACGATTCAATACATCGCCGTCAGGTGCCCAGGCGCCATGGCGCTTTCAGCGATCACGTCATGGAACTATGATTGCCAAATGCCCATCGCTCGTCAGCTCAGTCGAGTCATCGCGCCGTGTCTCGCCGCCCTCACCGCTTGCGGCCGGAGCGAGAGTCGCCCTACTGCACCGCCGCCGTTGGCTCTTCCCGGCGTATTCGTCCTAACGTCGATCAGAGGGCAACCCGTTCCGTACGTCCTATTGAACGACGGTCGCATTGAGCTGGACTGGGTGGCAGACACGATTCGCATCGCGGCGGATGGCACATACGCGGAACGGCGATGGCTGCGGTTTTCGGAGACGGGGTCGTTGACGCCTTACGTGGTCGTGCTGGAAGGGACGTGGAAGTCGGGCACTCCTGGCTACTACCGCCTGATTACCAATTCTGGTCAGGGCGACTCATTCGAAGTCGAATTGACGCCGACAGGGTTGAACGTGGCGATCGACAGCCCCGCGCGATTCTATACACGATGTGCGGAGTGCTGACTCTTGGAAGGCGAGCGCTTGGCGGCGCTGAAACGTCGCATCAGCGGGCACCACGCTCGCTCGCTCGCGATGGCCAGACGAGCGTTGAGACGAGGAATGCGCGACGGCGGTAGCAACGCTCGTGACGGCGACGTCATCGAACCCGGGAAGCGAAAGCCGCTGGGAAGCGGCGATTAGAAATCTGGCAGAAACTCATTCGGCAGCAACCCAGGAGATAATGGTTGCATGGCGCCAGTCCCGCTCGTGTCGGTGCGCGCGTTGGGTCACCACCCGGCCGGGCATGCAACGCGCGACGCAACCACCGCAGCGCGCGGGACATTCGGTCCGAACTCATTTGCATCGCTCCCAACGACGGCATGGCCCCGGAGCGAATCGGCGGCGACGACGGCGAGGTAGACAGCGGTGCTCTGATAGCCGCTGGACCAGAGCACCTCGACAGTATCATTTCGCAGAATCCACCGCGGCGTTCCCGGGGCGGGAGTGCCGCGCGGAAAGGCGATGTTGGGCCGGACGACCCGGCCGCCACGAACGGCGGTGGTATCGAGCCGAATCATCGGCGGGATGGCATGATAGGCGGCGTTGACGCCGAGGCTCCGAGACCACGGCCCGACGTTGAGCTGGTAGCACCCGTCGAGACGGACGGGCTCCGGCTGCTGCGCGACCGCACGCGGGGCGACAGCGAGAACGGCGCTGAGGCTGAATAGATGCCAACTGTGTGGGGTCACGGTCTCGTATCCCTCGATGCCAAGGTCATCGATGATGAGCTTCGGAGCGAAGCAACCAATCCGCAACAACGACCAATCTACGAGTTCCTCGTTCGCGCTAAGGGCGAACGTCGAGCTGAATCGGGCGCCGTGGCGTCGGCTGCACGCGCAGTCGTCCCCCTGTCGTCACGCGCGAACGTCGTTGACCACGCCGCCGGTAGGGGTCTCGCTCGCCTCCTTGCTAGACCCGCGGCGTGATCGCCTCGAACAGCGTTAGCGCACCCGTGAAGCCGTAGCGGTCCATGTAGCGGCGCAGTTGCACCAGGCGCTGCTCTCCGGCGGCATCATGACGGCGACAGATGTGCCCGGCCCAATATCCCAGATAGGGCCTGAGGTCGTTCGCCGTCACCAGGCCGGTGGCCATGTACGAATTGAAGCGTTCCACACCGTCGAGGAAATGGTCAAAGCTGGCGCGAATTCTCGCTTCATCACGACTGAAACCGTCGGACCGCTCCTCGTGTGGCCGGAGGGCTGCTCCAATCATCCCGTCGGTCAGCCAGACCGAGCGCGCGTTCTCTTCTGAACGCTCCGGATACAGCACCACGTTGGTTGCCCCCCAGTCGATCATCGTCAGCGCCGCCTGGACGAGGGGATCGGAAAACACGCCCTTCATTTCCTGCGCGACCCACTCGGCGCGTTTCCATTGCTGCGCGCGGCGATACTGAATCAGCCCGATGACGAACGCGACGGCCGCGCCGAGGAGGGTGGCCGCTTTGAGCAGATCGTCGGGCGTCCAGCCAGAGAGAGTGGGCATTGTATCAGGAACGGCAGGACATTCCGATCAAGAGGGTGCGAGGAAGCGACGAAAGGGTGCAACGGTCACCGATCGTTCGCGGGCGCCGGTCCAGGAGCTGAACTGCCGTGACGCGCCGCGCGGAGCTCGAGCCCTCGCGCAACCACGTAGGCTATGAGCAGGAACACGAACACGACCAACAGCATCCACGCGGTACTCTGCAGCGTTGCGATGATCGTGCGGTAGACCTCGAGTACCCAGCGCTCCCGCGTCAGAACAAGAGGCGTGGCCTTCGGGTCCGACGGATTGATGTACTGCTCCAACGACCAGACGCGCACGCCGCCCGATACGCCGACGACGTAGAGCGCGAACAGAACGTACCGGTGCCACGCGCCGGCCAGGTCCGGGGCGACGATGCGGTTGAGAATGCGCTGGAGCGAGCCGCTGAACAGTCGAGCGATGCCCGCGGAGACGATCAGGGCGATCGCGAGCGTGGCGGCGAGAAGCGTCAGGAACATCGGGAGTCCGGTCGAAGAGCTGTGTGGCCACCGAGCGCGGTGGATCCGCGCCGGCAGCAGCGTCGCATCAGGTGGCAGATCGCGAACGTCGTCGGCCACTCGCGACGCGCTCCTGGGACTGCTCCTTCACGCGAAATCGCACGATATCCGCGACGAGCTCGAGTGGGAGCGCCTCGCTGTGCGGAAACTGAACGGAGCCTTTCGCACTCTTGTATGGCGCGAGTGCCTGCCGAAATGCCGCGATGCTCGACGCGCCAGGGTAGAACCCCACATGTCGGTCGAAGGCGGCAAAGTGCACGAGGTTGCCGCCCAGGTAAAACGTCGGCATGCGGTAGCTGATCCGTTCCTCCGCCCCCGGCGCGTTGCGGCGGATCGTCGCCCGCATCGCCGAGAGGCGCGTCCGAATCGCCGGCGGATATCCGGCGATGTAGTCGTCGATGGTCGTCGCCGTCGCGTCAGATCGTTTCATGAGTGCTCCGGACTATCAGCGCGCGTGCCGCGAAGATGTGTTCGACGGGCGCGGGCTGCGCCCGACCCTCCTGGTCGTAAGAGTGTGCCCGAAGCGGTCACAATTCAACAGCATCTTTATGGCGCCGTGACCGTGGCGATGTGCGCTTAGGCTCGTGGGATTGCAGATCTCGGATACTTCTCGAGGGGCGAGCGATCGCCGACGAATCAAAGATGCCCGAATGGCTCGGCGAAACTCCCTGGCGGCGCGGTCCCTAGCCCCTCCCGTCGAAGAAGCTCGGGCGACCTTGCAGCTGTAGCCACGTCTGGGCCACCACCTCGAGGCCGATGAACGCAACGCCCGCCAGCGCAAGGAGCCTCGTTACCGGCGCGTGCGGTGGCCGGAGGCCCGGCAGCACCGCCGCGGTCAGCCACATCCCGGCACCGAGCAGAACGCCCGCGACGAACCACACGACGAGCCGCGCCGCAATCTGCGTCGCGCGGGAGTGGCTCAATCGTGGGCGCACCCAGTTGAGGAACCAGAGCTCGACGTAGTGGCCGCCGAGCGAGGGCCAGAGCATCACGACGCTCGCGGCCGGCCAGCGCGAGAGTTCACCCCGCGCGAGGGCGATGACCCCGCCAGTCACGATGGCGATTCCAACGGTGCGCTTCAGCGTGCGCCGCAACGGTTCGCGAAACGGCTGCCATTCCGCCATTGAAAATCTCCATTCCCCAGGGCCAGCCGAGCTACATAGAAGGGCTGGGCGAAATCAGTAGCAATACAACAAAACGACTGTCACACAGTGGCCGCGCTCGAGGTTTGTCGAATGAATGCATCCGGTCGTCGCCTGCCGGATGTGGGCATCTCGTGCGTCACCGACTGACGACATCGACCCGCGAGACGAGAGGCGAGCGCCGAACCTCCGCGGTGACACTATCGCGTGTCCGATCCCTCGTTCCGCGCCAGAAGGTCGCGACGATTACCGGGCTCGGTCCTTCCCGGCTGTCGCCGCTCACGGAACTCAGGCTCGGCAGAAGACTGTGTTCGTCGCCCCTCCCCGTGCGCCGGCCGAGCACCGTCGTCCAGACGCTGTCGACTTCGGCCGCGGTTGCGTTCGGCCGAGGCACGACGCGGATGGCAGACTCCGGGGGAGGACGATAGTTGTCGACGCGCTGCACGCCGAAGACGACGAGCCCAGTGACGATCGCGGATGCAGGCCACGAGCGCGGTTGAAGCATGGTTGCGGCGGTGGCGGCACCGACCATCCCCCCGGCGACCCAGCAGATGAGAACCGGGAAGCTGAAGGCCGCGATCCATGCGCCCAGGAGAAGCGCAGCCGCGACGCTCCAGAGTCCACCGATCAACCCCCCGGCCGATAGAAGCAGCAAGAACGTGGGGAGCGCGCCGTGTCCCGCTCTGCGTCGCGCGACACGCGCCATCACGACAGACGTGGCGAGAGCCAGCGGCAACGACCAAACGGCCATCGCAACCAGGTCGTCGCGGCCGAACCCCTGATGCGCCGCGACGTAGGAGGCAGCGGCAGCGACGGCCGTGAACTCGGCGACCAGACCAACGAGCCAGCGAGCGCGGACCGAGAGGACGTTCGCGTGGTCGGATGTCATGCGGACCGTGTGGTTATCACCGCGCTAGCCCATGACCGCCAACATGCGGTAGAAGTACACATCGCCTGCACTCCCCGCCTGACCGAAGTGAGGAAAATTCCAAAGTACACCTGCGGTCCGGGTTTGCCGTGTGATGTACTCGTCGGATCGCCCGTGAGATCTCCGAAGGTCGTGGCTCGGACGCGTGCATTACTCACCGCGGACGAGGGATTGATAGCGCTGCAGCAATCCCGGATCGTCGATCGAGCCGTGATGATGTACCTGGCGCCACACCCCTTCGACGCGCCGGAAGACCCGGGTCGTGCGGAAGGCTAGGTCGAGCCGCTGGCCCTCGCGTTCCAGCGTTCCACGCTCGCGCCCTACGGCGTAGAACAGCGCCCCGCCCTCGTGCAGCGTGTAATCGTGGAACGCGACGCGCACGCGCGCCGGCCCGCGGAAGATCCGCTCATAGACCGCCCGGATCGCCGGCCACCCCCGGGCGATCCCGCCCAATGGGTTGTCCATCACTGCCTCCGCCGTCAGCCAGTGCGCCGTCATGAGCTCGAGATCGCCGGCGTTGAACGCACCGTAGAACTCCTCGAGCGCGATCGTCGGCTCGGTCGCCGGTTGGCCGTGGTAGCCGCTGCCGTCTATCGCTTGATGGCTGGGTTCCATGGGAAGAGTGGGTCGGGGGTTCCGTTCGCCCAGCGTTCGACGTCAGTGGAGCGGGCCGGATGAATCCGTTCTGAGTCCCTCGCGGGAGAGCGTCAGGCCTTCCCACGGGTCGGCGGGGTCGCTGTGAATCACGTATTCGTCGGCGACGAGACCGTCGACGGCCTTCGTATCGCCCTGGTTCCATACCAGTTCCATGAAGTCCGCGAGCGTGCGTGCGTGGTCAGTCATCGTGGAGTGGCGTGTCGTCCGGCACGTTGAGCGCGTTGCTCGTCGCGGCGCTCACGTCGTCGGCGCCGCAGCCTGATCGCCGCGCTCCAGGGTGGTCTTCATGATCGCCGCCCCTTGCTCGACCAACGCGGCGATTGGCCCCGCCGCTTCCTCTGGCAGCAGGTCGGTGGTCCACACCAGCCGGCTGCGCCCGGGGCCGTCCGCGAATACCTGCAACGAGGCGTTGTGGTGCGTCGCCCGACCTCCAGTCGCCGCGTACGCGAGGCGCCGCGCGCCGTCATCCACCGTCACGATTTGCTCACGCACGACCATCCCGTTCGCGAACGTCACCGTGCGCACGTCGCCGTCGAGTACCGTCGCGACAACCAGCCCCGGAACGAGCCGTTCATGCACGGCGCCGACGTCTCGGACCGCCGCCCACACGTCGGCCGGCGCGGCCGCGATCGAGATCTCCTTGTGAACCGTCGCCATGGGGTCGATATCGTCGGAGCTGTGGTCGAGAAATCCGCGGGAGACGCCGAACGGTCACGGCAGCCGGGCAAAATATGACCGTTCCGCGCGGCGTACCGCAAATCAACGGACCGTCCATGAGCTGCACCCGAACCTGCTTGGTCCTGCTGAGTTCGGAGCGCATCTGCCGGCCCGCGTCGCCGTCTGCGGCCGTGGTCGCATAACGAAAAGATACAAATTACGGAACTGGGACAACCGGACGCTCTCGGTCAGAGACCGCCCACCAGGTATCGAGTACATCGTCCAGAACCCGAGATCCTTCGGCACCGTCAACCTTCGTTCGCATGCTGGATAGAGCGCCCTGCTGCGGCGGCTGGCTAACGCGTTAGCTCAGTTGCGGGCGAGCCAGGGAAGAGCGCTGGCGTAGCCACCGCAATTCCAGCAGATCGGCTGTGAGATGCAGCGTTCGCTAGCCAGCGGGCTGCGGGAGCTAGCCTGCAGTCGCCTTCGGGAGGAACTGGCCGTCGGGCAAGCCGTCGAAGTCGGCGTCTTGCGTCCAGACGAGCGCACCGGTCAGTCGGGCCGTCGCGCACACGATACTGTCCGCGAGTGGCAGCTTCTGCTCGACGCCGATCTTCGCGGCCGCGACGGCGAGCGAACTATCGAGGTCGACGACCTGGCCTTGGTGCATCAGGGCGATCGCCTGCAGCGCATCGCTTTCGCCTCGTTGCCGGAAGACGCACTCTGAACACTCGTCCACGTGACGAGCGATGACAGCGCACCTCATCGCGACTCGTTCGCGAAGTACGCCGCCACTTGTCTTGAGAACGCTTGCCCTTGCCGCGCGACCGCGAGTTCCGCCGCAGTCGCCGATTCTCTTGCTCCAGGGTCTCCCCCGGCACTCGCACGTCGGCGCTGAACGTCCGTCGTTCACGCCGCTCAATTGTCCTGCTCGATTTCATACGCCACTTCCGCCCCGAACTCAGGGCGAGTCAGGCGTCCACGAAAACGGGTCAATCCCAGGGCGAAGCCCCGTGCAATCGGAAGAGTGGCTTTCAGTTGCTGCGTTCGTTCATGAGCCGCTCATCGATGTCAAGGACAAGGGGTGCGTGATCGTACAAGCCCTTGATGAAACCAGCACAGTGTAGGTCGCCGAGCGTGCTGACATAGGCCGCGCCGGTCAGTGCAATTGCGGGCGATACCACGGCGTAATCGATTCGCGTGCGAGCATTCTTGCGTGCAAAACTCCACTCCCCAGCGGCTTCCGGCACTTGCCAGCCATCGACGCGGAGAGCCGCCAATACCGCGCCGCCCGGCGTGGATGGATCAGATGGGTCTGCGTTCATGTCGCCGATGAAGAGGACGCGGCCAGCGGCGTTCCGGATGATTTGATCCATGCCGCTCCAGAAGGTGCGTCTGTCGCGAATTGCCGTGTAGGCTGGTGCCCGAAAGCCGACGATCTCAATCTGCGCTGCTGCGACGACGACACTGAGGAAGTTGCTTCTCGCGGTGTCATCCAACGCGGCGGCGCTGACCGTACCTGGGCTGAGGGCTGAGCGCGCGGCGATCGGGACTTGATTGTGGCGATCAATGCGCTCCGAACACTCAATCGCATCCAGTCCAGTAAGCCGGAGAGCGTCCTTCATCTGAGCTCGGGATGCGCCATCGACGTACTCGTTGAGCACGATGACATCTGGTGAGAGCGCTTCGATGGTCGGCAGGAACGCGGGTTTGAGCCGACGCTCCCGCGTCTGGTGGCCGATATTCCAGGCGAGAATGCGCATGTCTGGGATAGGTCGACGCGTATGGCGCGAGTGTTCACCGGCGCCGGAGCCTGCTGATCCTGAGCGGAGCCGGCGGCGGGAGCAACCCGCCGGGTGAAGCCCATCATCCGCTCGATGAACTGATCGCGATCCCGACTCGAGCAAATGCGTCCCGTATCCTGGTCGGCATCGGCTGCGGGAGTTCGGGATAGATCCTCAGGAGGTGGGCGGCCGCTTCAGCAGCGATCCCGCCGGCGGCGAGGCTGGTCTGCACATCGTGGTCGATGTGTGCGAACATGATCTCGAGCTCTGACCAGATCGCTAGCCCTTCGGCGATATCTGGAGGCAATGCCTTACGGTCAAGCAGAGGAACGCCGAGGTGTGTCGCACACGCGCGGCAATATTGATGGACCGACGGCGACGGCTGCGGCCGGCCTTCCGGCGCTCGACGTCCAACGGTGACGGTGCCATCGCCGCCGCAGCGCTCACAAGGGACTGAAGACATAGACCTCGCTATCTGACAGTGGTGACGACGGCAGGGTTGCTGGCTAACGTCTTAGGTCAGCTGCAGGCGAGTCATATAGGAATGCTCGCGCAGCGAGCACAATGCAATAAATCGCCTGTCCGTTGCAACGTTCGCTATGCGGCGGGCGCGAGGAAAGGGCGCGTTCGGCGGTCGCGCGGAGCCCCGGTCGGGCAGTGCGGCAACCAGTGTAGCGACGCCCGGGTCAAAGGGCGTGCCGCGGGGTCGGAGCTACGCGCGCAAATCCGAGGTTGGCGAAGGCGGTCGCGTTGGCGTTGATCGGCCGCCCAGATCACCAAGCCGATTCCGGCTGCGGCTAGGATGGCTGCGCCGGTGGCATCACGAGTGAGGAGGCCGAAGTGTATCATCAACGGAACGACGGTCAGTGAGGCCGAAGTCGTCGCGATGAGCCATCGAGCCAGATGCCCGAAGCGTCCGAACCGTTGCCAGCGATAGGTGACGTTCAGCTCAACGCCAACGAGCGCGCCACCAATCGCGAGGCTGATGATGAATGGATCGGCGGTAGTTCGCGGAAGCGCCGCGTCGGACGCCAGGAAAACCCCGACGCCGAAACCGATGGCGAATCCGGCGACGACATAGCTGATCAGCGACGATCGGCGGTCGGCCATGGACATGCGATTGAGTTGGGTCGCCGTATAACGCCAGTAGTTCAGCTGCAGGCGAAGGTATAAGAGTGGCGGCGGAGCCGCCACAAATCCATAGCTCGCCTGTCGGTGGCAACGTTCGTTAGCGCGCGCGGGGCGGACGGTCGCGCGGAGGAACTGGCCACGGGCACGGAGCCGGTCGAGCCGCGGAAGCCGGCGCGCGTGGGCCGGCGGGACGGAGCGGCCCGCGGAGGGGTAGCGGGAGCGCATCGGGACGGCCCGCTGCCATACCGAACGATTCGATCGCGATGCTGGGGCCCTGGCGCGCGTGCCCGCGGTGCGCGGCCTTTGCCCAAGGCAAGTGCGGGCCGGCGCACGAGCGACC
>Ga0164243_10004040_pt1 | contig 23143 bp, 20 predicted proteins | sample OricompcompostOP_FD_108781 | JGI IMG/M metagenome (GOLD analysis project Ga0164243, IMG submission 108781) | Organic Plus compost microbial communities from Emeryville, California, USA - Original compost - Organic plus compost (OP) | ecosystem: Engineered > Solid waste > Mixed feedstock >...
CATCCGGCTCCGTGGGGCCTGCGGCATCGGATCGCGCTGGGCACAAGCTACCCCATACAAGCGGGCGACCTCGTGGACGCGGTCGTCGGTTGGCGCGCCTCGCGCCCCGAACAAGAACCGGTAGAACTCGCGATCAAGGTCCCGGACTCCTCGGTCCTCGTCAGGATCGCCTCCGCCGAGGGATAAGAAGCTCGCCGTCGGGCGCGGTTGCGGATTGTCGCGTCGACGTATCGCGGAGCGTCTGTTCCGGCTGGTGACGGCGGATACAGGTCCTGCCGTGGGTCCAGAGGGCTTTCCAAGGCGAAGGCCGTGACCATCTATGAGGTCGCCCGCCACGCTGGGGTCTCGATCGCCAGAGGGACAGCCTTTCCATGTCAGGCCGCCCGCGGAGGCGAGGTGGCCCGCGGGTGGTCACCACCCGCGGTGAGCAGAGCTTGCGCGTCGAGCACACCGGTGCTGCGGCGGTCCGGAACCTGGGAGACTGCTTACGTGTCCTCCGCGCCGGGTCCTTGGCCGCATCACCGGATGTTGGGATGGCACGCGCCGGCGATCCGGCGGGCGGTCGTGGTGATCCTGCTCTGGGCCGTGGTCGCCGGCGCGCTGGTGCCGGTGATCGACTGGCGGCTGGCGATCCTCGCCGGGTGGGACGCGGCGTCGCTGGTGTTCCTGGGGACGGTGTGGCCGATCGTGCTGACCGCCGACGGCGCGAAGACGGAGCGGCTCGCGAGCCGGGAGGACGAGTCGCACGGCTCCGCGACGGCGCTGCTGGCGGCCGCGAGCCTGGTGAGCCTGCTCGGGGTCGGGTTCGCGCTCGGGCACGCGGCCACCGTGCAGGGCCCGATGCGGGGGCTCCTGGTCGGCATCGCCGTGCTCACCGTCGCCACCGCGTGGACAGCGATGAACACGGTCTACACGCTGCACTACGCCAAGCTCGACTACCTCAGCGACGGCGGCCGGGTCGACTTCGGGGAGCCGGGGTACCGGCCCACGTACCGCGACTTCGCCTATCTCGCGTTCACGATCGGCATGACGTACCAGGTCTCGGACACCACGCTGCGGAGTTCGCCGATCCGGCGGGCCGCGCTGGGGCACGCCCTGCTCTCCTACGTGTTCGGCGTCGCCATCGTGGCCGGCGCGATCAACCTGCTGGCCGGGTTGCTGGGCCGCTGAGCGGCCGCCCGGTCGAGGAGGCGCTGGAGCGCGAGCCCGTGCCGCGCGTCCAGTTCGTGCGGCACGCCGGTGCGGACGGCCCGGGCGAATTCGGCCCGCACGACCGGCCAGCACGCGGCGTGGTCGACCTCGGCGAAGTCGATCTCCACGACGCCGGCGGGGCCGTACAGCTCGACACCGGCCCGGGACCGCGGCAGGCCCACGGCGCCGGAGAGGGAGAGCTGGCTGACGGCACCGCCGCGGTGCACGCAGGTCAGCTCCAGCCAGCCGGTCGGGTCGCCGTGGCTGGCGATCTCGTCGACCGGGCCCAGGGCGGCGGTCACCAGGTCGAGCAGGTGCGGGCCGAGATCGAGCAGCGCTCCGTACGCCAGCCGCCAGCCGTTGGCGAACGGCCCGGTGAGGAACCCGCCGTGCAGGTAGCGGGCCCGCGCGCCGGTCGCCGCGAACTCCGCCGCGGTGGCGAGGAAGGCCCGGGTCGCCGGGTGGTACCGCTTGGTGAGCACGATCTGGCTGACCACGCCGGCCTCGCCGACGGCATCCGCGACCCGCTCAGCGCCGGCGACGGTGACCGCGACGGGCTTCTCCAGCAGGACCGCCTTGCCGGCCCGCGCGGCCCGGACGGCCAGCTCCACCTGCACGTCCGGCGGCACCGCGAACGCCACGGCCTCACACCGGTCGAGCAGCTCGTCGTACGAGCCCGCGGCGGTGGTGCCCAGGTCCGCCGCCAATGCCCGGGCCGCGTCGGGACGGCGGGCCCAGACCCCGACCAGCGCGGTCTCCGGGCCGGCGGCCAGCGTCGGGCCGTGCATCACCGCCGCCCAGTGCCCCGCACCGACGAGACCGACCCGTACCGCGTCCTGCCGCACCCGCCCATTCAACCGAGCACGCCGGCCCGCCGGGAGCCGCCACGCGGAACCCGTTAGGAAGGGGCCCTTCCTTACGCTCAGGCGTTAGGAAGGGGCCCTTCCTTACGCGTCAGCGGTGGGTGGCGAAGGAGGCGTTCAACGCGGCGTCCACGGCCGCCGGGCTGTAGATCTCCTCCACGACCATCGCGTGGGCACCCGTCACCGCGGAGAGCGGGCCGAGGCGGCTCGTGGTGACCTCCAGGTGGCGGGTGGCTCGGGGCAGGGCGTACGTGTAGAGCGTCTCCCGTACCCCCGCCACGAAGTTGGTCTCGGCCAGGTCGCCCGCGATCACCAGGACCTCCGGGTTGACCAGGCAGACGACCGTGGCCAGGACCTCGCCGACCAGGCGGCCGGCCTCGCGGGCCAGGTGGACCGCCTCGCCGTGACCCACGCGGATCCGTTCGACCAGTTCGGGTCCCGACTGGGTGGGTGTGCCGCTCTGGGTCAGCCGCTGGGCCAGCGCCAGGCCGCTCGCCACCGCGGACAGGCACCCGTAGAGGCCGCATTCGCAGCGGGCCTCCGGGTGACCGGGGAGGCGGACGTGGCCGATGTCGCCGGCCCCGCCGTCGATGCCACGGTAGACGCGGCCGTCGACGACGATGCCGGCGCCGATGCCGGTGGCGACCTTGACGAGCAGCAACGCGGGACAGTCGGGGAAGTTCGCGGACTGCTCCCCCAGCGCCATCAGGTTGGCGTCGTTGTCGACGAAGACCGGGCAACCCCACGCGGCCCGGAGGCGGTCGGCGATGGGCACGCCGTCCCAGCCGGGCATGATGGGCGGCTCGGTGACGAGTCCCGCCTCGTATTCCACGGGGCCGGGGACGCCGACGCCGATGCCGCGGACGCGGGACGCCGTCTCGCCGGCGGCGGCCAGCAGCCGGGTGAAGGCGGCGTCGACCCAGCGGAGGACGACGTCCGGGCCGGCGCCGATCTTGATGTGTTCGTGTTCCTCGCCGAGCAGGGTGCCGCCGGCGTCGAGGAGGGCGGCCCGGGCGTGGTTGGCGCCGAGGTCGGCGACGAGCACCAGGCCGTGGTCGGTGTCGAATTCGAGCAGCTCGGCGGGGCGGCCGCCGGTGGATTCCTCGACGCCGGAGCGGCGCAGGTAGCCGGCGCCGCGCAGCGCGTCGATCCGGGAGAACACCGTGGAGCGGGACAGGCCCGTGTAGTTCTGCAACTCGGCGCGGGTGCGGGCCCGGCCGGTGCGGACGAGCCAGAGCAGGTGGCCCGCCGAGTTCTGGGTGCCGGCCGCGGGAGGCCCGGTGCGCAAGGCGGCCGGCGACCCCGGGGGGCCGCCCTGCGCCGGTGGTCTATCCCTTGTCGGCACCGGCGGTCAGTCCCTCCGTCAGCAGGCGTTCGGCCGCGAAGAAGATGATCACGATGGGCAGGGTAAGCACCACCGACCCGGCCATCAAAACCGTCTTGCTCACTTCGATGCCTCCGGAGAGCTGCGCGAGGCCGAGGGAGACCGTCCAGTTCTGACGGTTCTCGACCAGGAACAGGAGGGCGAACAGGAACTCGTTCCACGCGATCATAAAAACGTAGAGTGCGTTCGCCATCACGGCGGGTGCCGCGAGCGGCAAGACTACCTTACGCAGGGTCTGTAACCGTGTGTAACCGTCCACGGCCGCGGCCTCTTCCAGGCTCTCCGGGACCGTGACGAAGTAGTTGCGCAGCATGTAGATCGACACCGGCACCGTCTGCGCGACGTACACGATCGTGAGCCCGGCCAGCGAGCCGCGCAGCCCGAGGCGGGTGAAGAGCACGAACAGCGGGATCGCCAGCAGGATCGACGGGAACAGGTAGACGGCCAGGAACAGGAAGTGCACCTGGCGGCGGCCGACGAAGCGGAGCCGGCTCACCGCGTACGCCCCGGGGATGGCGACCAGCAGCGAGACGACGGTGGCCGCGAGCGACACCAACGCCGAGTTGACCAGGAACCGCACGAAGCCCTGGCCGCCCGAGTCGGTCGAGGACAGCACCTCCCGGTACGTCGCCACCGTCCACTCCGCGGGACCGACGAAGACCCGGCCCGGGTTGGCCAGCAGCTCCTCGATCGGCCGCACGGACAGCAGCACCATGTAGTAGAACGGGAAGAGCGTGACCACGACGAGCACCGTGATCACCACCCAGCGCAGCACGCCGAAGACGCGCGTCTCGACCGTCACCCGGTCCATCACGACTCCCCTTCCACCTTGGGCGAGAAGAACCGCAGGTAGATCGCGAGCAGCACGACCAGCCCGGCCGCCAGCACCAGCGCCTGGGCCGCTGCGGCGCCGATGTCGAAGCGGGCGGTGAGGAACTCGTACACCCGGACGCTGACCACCTCAGTGCCGGCGTCGCCGCCGGTGAGCAGGTAGACGTCGTCGAACTTGTTGAAGGTCATGATGAACCGCAGGACGCACAGCAGCGCGATCACCGACCCGAGCTGCGGCAGCAGGACGTGCCGGAAGGTCTGGCTCGGCGCGGCGCCGTCGACGCGGGCGGCCTCCTCGATGTCGGCGGGCACCGCCTGGAGCCGGGCGAGGATGAACAGGAACGCGAACGGGAAGTACCGCCAGGCCTCGAACGCGATCACGGTGAGCAGCGCGAGCGGGACGTCGACCCCCCAGATGGTGTACTCCCGCTGGCTGAGGAACGCGATCGCCCGGTCCCAGCCCAGGAACCGGGTGCCCCAGTCGTTGACGAGCCCGAACTGCGGCGAGAGCAGGATCTCCCAGACGAACGTCACGGCCACGACCGGCGCGACGTACGGCAGCAGGACGCTGGCCCGCACGAGCGTGCGGCCGGGGAACCGCCCCCGCAGTGCCAGCGCCGCCACCAGCCCGAACAGGATCGAGAGGAACGTGGCGCCGACGGTGTAGACCAGCGTCGTCGCGAGGGACGACCAGAAGCCGGGCGAGGTGAGCACCACCTCCAGGTTGGCCAGCGTGTAGTTGCCGAAGACGCCGGCCCGCCGCACGTTGATCAGCCGGATCCGCTGGAACGCCAGCATGACCGTCCAGAGGATCGGGATGACCACGACGACGAGCACGACCACGAAGGTCGGCGACAGGTACGCGAGCCCGGCCCGGTTCTCCCGCTGCCGCCGGGTCAGCGGCCGGCCGTCGCGGCGGCGCCTCTGCTCGGGAGGCGCCGCCGGGGAGCGGGTCGCGACCATCAGTCGAGCGTCTTCTGGATGGCCCGCACGTCGTCGGCGGCGCGTTTCGCCGCGCCGGCGGCGTCCAGCTCACCGCCGGTCAGGGCAGTCACCGCCTTGGGTACGGGCAGCTCGCCGAGGGTGGCTCCGACCAGCGCACCCTGCTTCTGCGGCAGCCCCCAGCGCTGGAACGTGTCGGGGCTGGACCGCAGCGCGTCGAGCACCTCCGCCGGGTAGACCTCCCCCAGCGGCTTGCGGGTGTCGACACCGGCGGGCAGGCCGTCCCAGGCGGTGGTGAACTTCTCGGGCTCGCCCTGCGTGCCCTTGCGCGCGGGGAACTTGCCCTCCGGCGCGATGCCGAGCCAGCCCGGGTAGCCCTCGTTCATCATGTACGCCACGAACTGCTTGGCGGCGTCGGTCTGCCCCGCGTCCTTCGTGAGGGCCCAGCTGGTGATCTCCCCGTACTGCGCGGGCTGGCCGCCGGGTCCGGCGATCGCCGTGACGATGCCGCTGTTCTTCGCCAGGTACGCCGGGTCGGCCTTGCACTCGGGGCAGGTCGGCAGGGCGTCGTTGCGCAGCCCGGCCATCTCGTCGAGCAGGAACGACGACCAGACGACCATGGCGGCCCGGCCGGAGAAGTACGTGGCCCGGGTGGTGTCCACGTCCTGCGCGCCGGGAACCGAGTAGTTCCTGATCAGGTCGCCGTAGAGCTGGAAGGTCGCCACGCACGCCGGCGAGTCGAGGGTGACGTTCCTCTGGTCGTCGACGAGCTGGCAGCCGTTGCCGAGGGCGAAGTTCTCGAAGGTCTGTGCGGTGAACGCGTCGTTGGGGACCGTGGCCATCGTGATGCCGGCCATGCCGCCGGTGTTCAGCCGCTGCGCGGCCGCCCGGATCGCGTCGAACGTGTCCGGCGCCGCCAGGCCCGCCTTGTCGAAGAGGTCCTTGCGGTAGAAGAGCAGCTGGGCCCAGCCGTCGCTCGGTACCGCGAGCTGGCGGCCGTCCTGGCTGGTCAGCTCCAGCGCGCGGGGCGAGAACGTGCCGGCACCCAGCTCGTCCACGACGGCCTTGGCGGCGTCGGTGTCGAGCAGGTCGTTGGTGGCCATCTGGGCGACGGCGGCCAGCGGCAGCGCGCCGACGACGTCGGGCAGGTCGCCGGCGGCCGCCGCCGACGTGATGAGGCTGCTGAACTGGTTCTCGTCGGTCGCCACGACGGTGACGGGGATGCCGGTCTTCGCGGTGAACTCGTCGGCGATCTTCTGGGTGGCCCGCACCCGGTCGGTCTGGTTCTCCAGGCTCCACACGGTGAGGGCCCCTCCGCTCTCGCCCTCGCCGTCGTCACCGCCGCACGCGGCGAGCGGGATGGTCAGTGCCGCGCAGACGGCCGCGGCCAGCAGGGATCTCGGCTTCACGCGCTCGCTCCTTCGTCCGTTGAATCGACGTCTCCCTTTGTCCACGATCTACGGACGAATCACACCAAGGTCCTATACACGAAGGCAAGACATAAGTCCGTAACGTTCCGGCACCCCGCCCGCGCCAGTCGATCATGCCCGGACCGCGAGATGTCCACATATGACGGACAGATCTCCACAGGGACTTATACTTGATTACCAGACATAAGTGCGTAGCATTCCGGCCGAACCTCGTGCCGTTATGTCGCACACCCCTACTCGATCATGGGCGGAAGGCCGTCGTGCCCCAGACAGTCCAGTTCACCTCCCCTCGGCAGGTGGAGGTCGTCGACCAGCCACACATGGAGCTCCAGCCGGGCCAGGTCCGGGTCAGGACCAGCTACTCCGGGATCTCGGCCGGCACGGAGCTGACCGCGTACCGGGGCACCAACCCGTACCTCAACCGGGACTGGGACCCCGACCTGCGGCTCTTCGTCGAGGGGACGACCGGGCTGCGATATCCGATCGCCGGGCTCGGCTACTCCGAGGTGGGCGAGGTCGTCGAGGTGTGCGTCGCGGAGCCGCACCCCGACGATCCCGCCGTCGGCCAGCAGGTGTGGGGCATCTGGGGGCACCGCGGCGAGGCGGTGATCCCGATCGACAAGCTGCGCGGCCACGTGGTGCCCGCCGGCCTCGACCCGGTCGCCGCCACGTTCGCCCGGGTCGGCGCCGTCGCGCTCAACGGCGTGCTCGCCGCCGACATCCACCTCACCGAGGTGGTCGCGGTCTTCGGGCAGGGCGTGCTGGGCCTGCTCGCCACCCGGCTCGCCCAGCTCTCCGGCGCCACCGTGGTCGCCGTCGACACGCTGCCGTCCCGGCTGGACAAAGCCGTCGAGTACGGCGCCGCCGCCACCGTGAACCCGGCGGAGACCGACGTCGCCGTGGCCCTGCGCGGGCTCACCGGCGGCCGCGGCGCCGACGTGGCCATCGAGATCAGCGGCCACTACACCGCCCTGCACGACGCGATCCGCGCGGTCGCCGTCGACGGCCGGGTCGTGGCGTCCGGCTTCTACCAGGGCGACGGCGTCGGGCTCCGGCTCGGCGACGAGTTCCACCACAACCGGGTCCGGCTCGTCTCCTCCCAGATCGGCGGCGTCCCGCCGGAGCTGTCCGGGCGGTGGAGCCAGGACCGGCTCAACCAGGCGTTCCTGCGCCTCGCCCAGCAACGCGCGGTCGACCCCGTCGGCCTGGTCACGCACGTCATCCCGGTGGAAGAGGCGGCGCAGGCGTACGCCATGCTCGACCACCGCCCCCACGAGGCACTCCAGGTGGTGTTGAAGTTCTCATGATCAAGATTTCCTGCCAGGAGCAGCTGCTCCCCGGCGCCAGCCTGCAGGCGAAGTGGGACTTCGCCGCCCGCGCCGGCTACGACGCGATCGAGCTGCGCGGCAAGGGCGACTTCGCGTTCCGGGACCGGCTGCCGGAGCTGCGCCGCGCGGCCCGCGACGGGGTGCCGATGCCGTCGGTCTGCGTCGACATGCTGCACTTCATCGGCGCCTTCGACGCCGACCTGCGGCGCGACGCGGTCGCCCAGCTCAAGTCGCAGCTGTCGGTGCTCGCCGAGATCGGCGGCACGGTCGCCGCCACCCCGGCGTCGTACGGGATGTTCTCCCGCCGCCTCCCCCCGTTCGAGCCGCCGCGCTCGGAGGCCGAGGACCGGGCCGTGCTCCTCGAGGCCCTGGCCGAGCTCGGCACGCACGCCGCCCGGGAGGGCGTGACGCTGGTGCTGGAGCCGCTCAACCGGTACGAGGACCACATGGTCAACCGGATCGAGCAGGCCGTGGAGCTGGTCGACGCGGTCGGGCTGCCGTCGGTGCGGGTGCTGGCCGACACGTACCACATGAACATCGAGGAGGACGACCCGACCGCGGCCCTGCTCAAGGCCGCCGGCCACATCGGGCACGTGCAGGTCAGCGACTCCAACCGGTTCCAGCCCGGCGCGGGCCACCTCGACTGGGGAGCCCTGCTCGGCACGCTGGACGCGATCGGCTACACCGGCCACCTTGCCGTGGAGTGCCGGCTGCGGGGCGAGCCCGCGGCGGCCGTGGCGGCGATCCCCGGCTTCCTGCGGCGGTGGTCGTGACCCTCACCGCCGCTCCCCCGCAACCCGCCATAGCCCCCTCCGCCTCCCTGGACCGCGCCGCCCGCCGCGTGCTGGTGGCCAACTGGCGGGGCGGCTCCACCGTCCCGGCCGGCGGGCTCTACCCGCACCAGTGGAGCTGGGACTCCGCGTTCATCGCCATCGGCCTGCGGCACTTCTCCCCGGTACGGGCCCAGCGCGAGCTGGAGTCGCTGTTCGGCGCGCAGTGGGCCGACGGACGGGTCCCGCACATCGTCTTCGACCCGCACGTGCCCGCGGACGCGTACTTCCCGGGTCCGGCGTTCTGGCGCTCCGCCGAGTGCCCGGGCACCCCGGCGATGCGGACCTCGGGCATCGTCCAGCCCCCGGCGCACGCGCTGGCGGCGTGGCTGACGTTCCGCGCCGCGCCGTCCGTCGCCCGGGCCCGGCGGTTCCTGCCCCGCCTCTACCCCCGCCTCGTCGCCTGGCACGACTACCTGCTCACGGCCCGGGACCTGGGCGGGCACGGGCTCGTGTCGGTCGTGCATCCGTGGGAGTCCGGCATGGACAACAGCCCGGCCTGGGACGCGCCGCTGGCCCGGGTCGAGCCGCTGCCGCCCACGGAACTGGCCCGGCGCGACCTCGCCCACGCGGCGGCGGGCGAGCGGCCGACCGACGCCGATTACGGCCGCTACATCCGGCTCGCCCGCGACTACCGCGACCAGACCTACCGGGACACGCCGGGCACGCACGGGTTCGCGGTCGAGGACCCGCTCTGCAACGCGCTGCTGGCCGAGGGCGAGCACGCGCTGGCGGCGATCGCGGCCGAGGTCGGCGCCGACCCGGCGCGGCACGAGGCCCGCGCGCACGCGCTGACCGACGCGCTGGTCGCCGAGCTGTGGGATCCGGCGGCCGGCACGTTCTTCGCGTACGACGTCGGCGGCGGGACGCCGCTGCGGTCGTACTCCGTGGCGGGCCTGCTGCCGCTGGTCGTGCGCGACCTGCCGGTGGCGACGGAGCTGGTGAAGACCGCGCTCGGCGACCGGTTCCGGCTGGCCGACGCGTGCCCGCTGCCCAGCTACGACCTCACGGCCGCCGACCACGAGCCGGGCCGGTACTGGCGCGGACCCGGGTGGGTCAACACCAGCTGGCTGTTCTGGTACGGGCTGCGCCGGCACGGCGAGACGGCGCTCGCCGACGACCTCCGGGAACGGCTGCTGGCCCGGGTCCGGGCGTGCGGCTTCCGGGAGTACGTCGACCCGCTGACCGGCGCCGGCCACGGCACCGACGACTTCAGCTGGACGGCCGCGCTCGCCCTGGACCTGCTCCGCACCGCTCCGCGGCGCTGAGTCGTTGGACGTCGTGTGGCACCGATGACCCTCCGCACGCTGGTCGCCGGGTCGACCTGCCTGGTGACCGACGAGCGGGGCGACGTGGCGGATGCCGGCGGCCTCTTCGTCGCCGACACCCGCCACCTGTCCCGCTGGACGCTGACCGTGCCGGGCTGGCCGCTCGACGTGCTCGCGTCCACGGCCGGCGAGGTGGTGCTGGCGCCGCCGGCCCCGCGCGGCGAGAACCCGCCGTTCCTGGTGCGGCGGCGCCAGCGCGTTTCCGGCGGTGCGCTGGACGAAGAGCTGATGCTGACCGGGTTCGCCGCCGCGCCGCTCGCGCTGCGGGTGGCGCTGGCGGCCGGTGCCGACTTCGCCGACCAGATGCAGCTCCGCTCGGCGCGGACGTTCGACAAGGCCGACGCGGTGCGGCACGCGTCGGTCGAGCCGGGCCGGCTGGTGTTCGCGTACGTCCGGCAGGGCTTCCACCGCCGCACGGAGATCACCGCCGACCCGGCCGCCGCGCTGACGGCTGATGGAGCACAGTGGACGGTGACGCTGCCGCCCGGCGGCGAGGTGGTGCTCCGGGCGACGGTGACCCGCGGCGATCCGGTGGTCCCGCGGCCACCGGCGCCGGCTCCCGCGGCCCTTGCGGCGGGCCTGGGCGACGACCTCGCGCGGTGCGTGCGGCGCGGCCTCGGCGACCTGGACAGCCTGGCCATGACGGCCGGCGAGCTGCCGCCGGTGCCCGGGCTCGACCTGCCGCCCGGCGTCGTGGTGCCGGCCGCCGGCGCGCCGTGGTTCCTCACCCTGTTCGGCCGCGACAGCGTGCTCACCTCGCTGTTCGCGCTGCCGTACCGGCCGGAGCTGGCCGAGGGGACGCTGCGGCTGCTGGCGGCGACGCAGGGCACCACCCACGACGCCGTCCGGGCCGAGGAGCCCGGCAAGATCGTGCACGAGCTGCGGCAGGGCGAGCTGGCCGTGCTCGGTGAGGTGCCGTACGCGCGCTACTACGGCACGGTCGACGCGACGCCGCTGTTCCTCGTGCTGCTCGCCGCCCACCACGAGCTGACCGGCGACGACCTCCTCGCCAAGGACCTGGAGCCGGCGGCCCGGGCGGCGGTGCGCTGGATGCTCGACGACGGAGGACTGCGCACCACGGGCTACCTGCGCTACCGGACCGACGGGCCGGGGCTGGTGCACCACTGCTGGAAGGACTCCGCGGACTCGATGGTGTTCGCCGACGGCACGGTCGCGACCGGGCCGATCGCCGTCTGCGAGGCGCAGGGGTACGCGTACCGCGCGCTGCGCGGCGTCGCCGGCCTGGCCCGGCGGGCGTGGGGCGACCCGACCTGGGCGGCCGAGCTGGACCGGCGCGCGGACCGGCTGCGGGCCATGTTCGCCGCGGACTTCCGCCTGCCGAACGGCTTCGTCGCGCTCGCCCTCGACGGCGCCGACCGCCAGGTCGACGCGCTCGCGTCGAACGCCGGCCACCTGCTGTGGTCGGGCATCCTCGACGACCGGTGGGCGGACCGGGTCGCCGAGCGGCTGGTCTCCGACGACTTCTGGTCCGGTTGGGGCATCCGCACGCTCGCCGAGGGGCAGGTGCCCTACCACCCGCTGTCGTACCACCGCGGCGGCGTCTGGCCGCACGACACGGCGATCGCGGTGGCGGGGCTGGCGCGCGCCGGGCACGCGCCGGCGGCGGCGCGGATCGCCGAGGGCCTGGTCGCCGCCGGCGCCGCGGCCGGCGGCCGGCTGCCCGAGGTGCTGACGGGCCTGCGGCGCGGCGCCGGGCCGCCGGTCCCGTACCCGCACTCCTGCTCGCCGCAGGCATGGGCGGCCGCCGCGCCGCTCCTGCTGGCGAGCACCCTAAGCTGATCATGTGGTGAACGTCGGGCTCTACTTCGACCTGCGGTCACCCGACCGCGACTGGGCCCGGGCCTACGCGTTCGCGCTGGAGCTGTGCGAGGAGGCGGACCGGCTCGGGGCGGCTTCGGTCTGGTTCAGCGAGCATCACGGCTTCGACGACGGCTACCTGCCCCAGCCGCTCACGTTCGCCGCGGCGGTGGCGGCCCGGACCTCCCGCGTCCGGATCGGCACCGCCGTGCTGGTCGCGCCGTTCCGCCACGCCGCGCACGTCGCGGAGGAGGCGGCGGTGGTCGACCTGGTCAGCGGCGGCCGGCTCGACCTGGGCCTCGGCGGCGGCTACCGGGCGGCGGAGTTCGCCCTCTTCGGCGCCGACCGGTCGCGGCGGTTGGCGTCCACTGTGGATCTCGCGCGGTCGGTGCGCCGCCTCTGGGCCGGCGGGGAGGTGACCCCGGCGCCGGCGCAGTCGCGGATGCCTTTCTGGCTCGGCTTCGCCGGCCCGCGCGGCGCTCGGGCCGCCGGCACGCTCGGCGAGGGGCTGCTCTCGCTCGATCCCGCGCTGGTGGCGCCGTACCGCGAGGGCCTGGCCGCCGCCGGCCACGACCCGGCCGCGGCCGCGATGGCGGGGCTGCTGCCCGCGTACCCCACCGATGATCCCGAGCGGGACTGGCCGGTCGTGGGCCGGCTGCACGCGGCGCAGTGGGACTCGTACGGCCGCCACGACGTGGCCGGCACCGACCGCCCGGCTCCTCGCCCGGTGGACCCCGAGCGGTCCCGGGCCCGCGGCCTGCGTCCCGGCCCGGCCGGCCTGCTCTTCGACACGCCGGAGAACGTCGCCGCCGCGATCCGCGATCACCTGACCGGCGTGCCGGCGGACACGGTGCTGCTCTGGGCCCGACTGCCCGGCCAGGACGAGGCGATGACGGCCGCCCACGTCCGCACGATCCTCACCCGGCTAGCGCCGCTGCTGGCCTGACCCGCGGTTGGTCAGCGCATCGTCCGCCGCCCGGGAATAATGGGACAAATAGGACCAATGAGGTTCCTCGTTTCTCTTGTCTCATCCGGGGTATACGGCCGCAACCCACGCTAGGAGGATCACGTGTTCAATCCTCTCGACCACAAGGGCATACCCCTGGACAAGCAGGTGCGGTCCTGGCGGGAGCTCGACGTCGAACCGATCGACCCCGAGGCCGTCGACCCGTACACCCGGTGCCGGATCATCACGATGAACGGGATCGAGACCGAGGCGATCCTGTTCTCGCACCAGTTCGCGCGCAACAACGCCGACGTCGACGTCCGGCGGCAGCTCGCCTTCACCCGGTACGCCGAGAGCCAGCAGCAGCGGGTCGTCAACTGGCTGCTGCCCGGCCTGGCCAGCGTCCTGGAGACGACGCTCGGCTACGAGCAGGTCGCCGTCGACCTCACGGCGTGGGTGGCGCGCCACGAGCCCGATCCGTACCTCCGGCAGGCGTACGAGTTCGGGGTGCTCGAAGACTTCGACCACCTCTACCGGTACGCCAACCTCTACGAGATGGTCGAGCGGCGCAAGGCCGAGAAGGTGGTCGACGCGCTGACCGAGGTGATGCCCGGCCGGCCCACGGTGGTCGAGCACCGGCACCCGTTCGACGAGGTCCGCACGCCGTACGACAAGAACGCCGTCGACGCGCAGTCCAAGCTCAACGCGTTGACGATCCTCTCGGCCGAACAGCAGGTGATGATCTACTACATGAACGTCGGCCCGCAGTACATGGAGCCGATCGCCCGGCAGCTCTACCAGGAGATCAGCCTGATCGAGCAGGAGCATGTCACGCACTACGAGTCGCTGCTCGACGCCGGCGAGAACTGGTGGGAGCGGCTGCTGACCCACGAGTACAACGAGTGCTGGCTCTACCACTCGTTCATGGAGCAGGAGAGCGACCCGCGCATCCGGGCCATCTGGGAGCTGCACCTGCAGATGGAGCTGGGCCAGCTCCAGGTCGCCGCCGACCTGCTGCGCCGCTACGACGGCCGGGAACCCGAGCAGATCGTCGGCTCCGCCGGCGTGCCCGAGCCGCTGCGCTTCGAGCCCAACAAGGAGTACCTGCGGCACCTGCTCGCCACGCAGATCGACCTGAACAAGCTCGGCGAGGGGTACGTCCGCGAGGCCCACGAGCGGTTCGAGTGGATGCAGGAACAGCTGCACGCCGGCGAGCAGCCGCCCAGCGAGCGGGTGATCGGGATGCACCGGGACGAGTTCGGTGACGAGTACCGGATCGAGACCGAGGGCCCGCACCCCGTCGAGTCGCTGCGCGCGCGGGAGGGAACCCGCCGTGCCTGACGACACCACCGAGGACGTGGTCGACCTGCTGCTCGACCAGCACGCGCGCATCGAGGAGCTCTTCCTCCTGGCCGCCGGCGCCGGCGGCCGGACACGCGCCGACGCGTTCGCCGAGCTGGTCCGGCTCCTCGCGGTCCACGAGACGGCCGAGGAGGAGATCATCCACCCCCTCAGCCGCACGCTGCCCGGCGACAACGACGCCATGGTCGACGAGCGGCTCCGCGAGGAGCGCGCGGCGAAGGAGACGCTCGCCGCGCTGATCGACGGCGGCGTCGACTCCCCCGGCTTCGAGACCGGAATCATGCTGCTGCGCACGAGCGTGCTCGAACACGCGCGCTACGAGGAACGCTACGAGTTCCCGCGGCTGCGCCGGCACGTGCCGCCCGACCGGTTGCGCCAGCTCGCCGTGGCCGTCCGGGCCGCCGAGGCGGTCGCGCCGACCCGTCCCCATCCCGGCGCCGAGTCGGCCACCGCGAACCTGGCCGCCGGCGTGCCGCTGGCGGTCGTCGACCGCATCCGCGACGCCGTCCGCGGTGCCGCCGGAAGCTGACGGTCAGCCCAGGCGTACCGGCTCCGCGACGACGTCCGGGAAGGAGCCGTCGCCGAACAGGACCCGGGCCGCCAGCGCGCGGCCGGGGCCGGACCGGAGCAGGGCCACCGCCGCCTCGGCCGCGGCCGGCGACCGGATGCCGGCGAACAGGCGGCGCAGCAGGAGGCGGCCGCGGAACCGGGTCCGCAGCGCGCGGCCGTCGTAGCGGCGCAGCACGCGCGGGTCGCCGGTGCGCAGGTAGGCGGCGGTGACCGCGGCGGCCAGCTCCGACATGCGCAGGCACGGGTCGAGGCCGCCGGCCGTCAGCGGCGAGACGGCGCCGGCCGCGTCGCCGACCAGCAGGCCGGCCGGGCAGGCCAGCCGCCGCAGGACGCCGCCGACCGGGATGGGCCCGCCGCGCCGCTCGACCGGCCCGGTCGGCGCGGCCCGCCCCGGCGCGTCCGCGGCGAACGCGTCCAGCAGGTGCCGCACGCCGGCGCGCATCGCCTCCGGATAGCCGGCGACGCCGACGTGCGCGTGCCGTCCGTCGTCGATGACCCACCCGAGGTAGCCCGGCGCGACCCGCGGGTCGAGGACACAGTGGAACGCGGGGACGGTGGTGCCGGACGCGACCGGGTGGACGATCTCGGCGCCGACCAGGAACCGGCGGTTCACGTCCAGGCCGAGGTGGCGGGCCACGGTCGACCGCGCGCCGTCCGCGCCGACCACGAACCGGGCCCGCACCGGCGCCGCGCCGTCGAGCCGCACCGTGCCCGCGGACGCGCCGGCGTACCGCACGCCGAGCAGGACCCGAGCCCCGGCCGACTCGGCCGCGCGGCGCGCGTGCGCGTAGACGGCCGCCATGTCCGCCACCCGGTACTCGTCCCGGTCGCTGCGCAGCCGCACCGGCGGCCGCCGCGACGGCGGGTAGAGCAGCACGTCGCGCACGCCGGGACCGAGCAGGTGGTCGGGCAGGTCGAAGGCGTCCAGCGTGCGCCGCACGAAGATCCCCGTCGTACGGATGCCCGCCGACAGCGACCGGCGCCGGTCCACCACCAGCACGTCGAGCCGCCGCTCCGCGAGCAGGCGGGCGGTGTGCAGCCCGGCCAGGCCCGCACCCACGACCAGCACGTCAACGCTTCCCACCCCGGCGACGCTAGGGCCCGTGCCGCGCCGGCGGGGCCCTCCACACACGACCCGCCAGACATCTCCACAGGGTCGCCACGCCGGCCGTCAGGTGCGGCCGAGGCCCTGGTCGCGGGCCCGGACGATGGCCTGCGCGCGGTCCCTGACCTGGAGCTTGACGAAGATGCTGGACAGGTGGTTGCGCACCGTCTTCGGCTGGAGGGCCAGGCGGTGCGCGATCGTCGCGTTGTCCAGGCCCTGCGCGACCAGGTGGAGGACCTCCCGTTCGCGGTCGGTGAGCTGCGGGAACGGGTCGCGGCTGCCGGCCCGGCCGGTGAGGAGGCGGACCGCGCGGTCGCCGACCGCCGGCCCGAGCAGCACCTCGCCGTTGGCGACCGCGCGGATGCCGCGCTCCACCTCCTCCGGCGACGCGCCTTTGAGCAGGTAGCCCGCCGCGCCGGCGCGCAGCGCGCCGAAGAGCGAGTCGTCGTCGTCCAGCATCGTGATCACGAGGATGGCCACGGCGGGGTGGCGGGCCCGGATCGCGCGGATCGCCGCGATGCCGGAGTCGTCGCCGAGGTGCAGGTCCATCAGGACGACGTCCGGGCGGCTCCGCTCGACCGCGGCGAGCGCCGTCGCCACGTCGACCGCGTCGCCGACGACCTGCATCCCGGCGAGCGTGCCGACGAGCGCGGTCATCCCGAGCCGGAACACCGGATGGTCGTCGACGACCAGGATGCGCACGGTCATGCCGGCACGACCAGCGCGACCCGCGTGCCGGCGCCGGACGGCGGGACGCCGACCGTCAGCCGCCCGCCGATGCCCTCGGCCCGCTCGCGCATCGAGCGGGTGCCGACGCCGGCCGCGCGTCCCGGCGGGAAGCCGACGCCGTGGTCGGTCACGGAGACCTCCAAGCCTTCCGGTCCGGTCACGACATCGATCATGCACCGTTCGACGCCGGCGTGGCGGTGCACGTTGCGCACCGCCTCCGCGACGATGCCGTACGCGGCCGTGGCCACCTCCGCCGGGAGCCGGGTCCGCGGGGCCCGTACCTCGACGGTCAGGCCGGCGGCGGCGTACCGCTCGGCGAGCTGGTCGAGCGCGGGCCGCAGCGCGCCGTCGTCGAGCACCGGCGGCAGCAGGTCGCGGGCGAGGTCGCGGACCGCCGCCGCCCGCCGCTCGGCCTCGGCGGCGAGCGTGCCGACCAGCTCGTCCGCCGCGGCGACAGCGGGGTCGGCGCGCCGGTCGCGGAGCATGTTGCGGACCGCGCCGAGGCCGAGTGCGAGCCCGCTGAGCGCCGGGCCGAGCTCGTCGTGGAGGTCGCGGCGCAGCCGCCGGCGCTCCTCGTCGCGGGCCCGTGCGGTGTGGACGCGGGCCCGGTCCAGCTCGTCCTGCGCGGCCGCCAGCTCCACCAGCGCCGCGACCATCGGCGCCAGGTCGGTCAGCAGCGACGCGGCCCGGCGGCCCAGCCGCTCGCCGGGCCGGGGCCAGGCGCTGAGCACGCCGACGGTCCGGTCGCTGATCAGCGGTACGGCCAGCGGCGCGGGCCCGGTGCCGGGCGGCGCCGGGTGCGCGCCGGTAGTGATCGTGACCGCGGCCAGACGCAGCGACCGGGCGATCCCGTCGCCCACCGCGTCGAGCATCTGCTGGCCCGGCTCGGCGTAGCGCAGCCCGGCCGCCACCTGGCGGATCAGGGGCTGTCCGCTCTCGCCGTGCACGAGCCGGTCGACCCGCCGCTGCACCCACTGCCGCACCGGCTGGAACGCGGCCGCGACGACGGCGGTGACCAGCGCCTCCGGCAGCACGGACGGCGCGGGCAGCACCCGGTCGACGGCGAGGACCCCGAGCGTGTAGGCGCCGACGACGATGGCGGTCATCAACGACCAGACGAGGGTACGCCGGACCGCGAGCCGCAGCCCCCACAGCCGCTGCCGGAGCACCACGACGAGCACCGCCGCCGGGTAGAACGCCTGCGCGGCGAGCATCAGGGCCGGCGCGAGCGGGGTGGCCACGGGGATGTCGAAGACGTCCGCGACGGCGAGCGGCAGGATGGCCAGGGCGAGCAGGAGCACGCCGACCGCGAGCCAGCCGAGCCCGGGCCGCCCGTCCGGCGGTGCGGTCCGGCGGCGGACGAGCACGCCGGCGCCGGCGGCCAGCGTGAGCAGGAACCACAGCACGTCCAGGTACCGCCCCGCCGCCTCGACCGCGGGGAGGTCGTACGGCAGCGTCCGCCACGGCGCGGGGGCGCCCGTCGTCGCGTGGAGCATCGCCACCGGCGCGAGCGCCGCGCCGGCCACCACGGCGGCCCGGTCCAGGCGGCCGGACCGGCGGACCGGCAGGAGCCACGGCAGCACCACCGTCAGCGCGAAGTACCCGGGAATCCAGAGCCAGTACATGCCGCCGGCGACGGGACCGGGCGGCGCCAGCCCCGGCCACCGGAGGCCGAGCGTCGCCCAGGCGGTCAGCGCGCCGGACAGCGCTCCGCCGACCCCGGCCGCGGCCACGATCCAGGCGGCGGCGTGCCCGCCGCGGCGCAGCACGAGCCAGCCGACGACCCCGTACACCGCGCCGACGACGACGTCGACAACCGTGTAGAGGACCCACGGGTCCCACGGCGGCGGGGCCAGCACGGACATCACGACCGTGGCGAGGGTGAGCGCCGCGGTGACGACCAGCACCGTCCACCCGGCGGCCGGAGCCGCCCGGTCGTCCGGGACCGCTGCCCCTGGTGTGCCGGGACGGCTCGCTGGTGTCATGTGTCTTCCCTGCCGCATCTCGCTGGAAAGGAATCTACGTGCGCGAGCGCGCCTCGCCCCATCCGCCGTCCGTCGACGTCCGGGTACTCGGTCCGGTCGCCGCCACCCGGGGCGGCCGGGAGGTGGCGCTGGGCGGCCGCCGCCAGCGGATGGTGCTCGCCGCCCTGGTCGCGGCCCGCGGCCGGGTACTCCCCGCCGACCGGCTGCGCGAACTCGTCTGGGGCGACGGCGACCGGACGGCGAGCCGGGCGACGCTGCACGGCTACGTCGCCGGGCTGCGCCGCGCGCTGGAGCCCGACCGCCCCGCCCGCGCCGGCGGGATCCTGGTGCGGGAGGGGCCCGGGTACGCGCTCCGCCTGCCCGCCGGGCACGTCGACGCCGAGCGGTTCGCGGCCACCGTCGCGCACGCCGGCGCGCTGCTGGAGACGGGACGGGCGGTCCAGGCGGTGTCCACACTGGAGTCCGGGCTGGCGCTGTGGCGCGGGCCCGCGTACGCCGGCCTCGGCTCGGCACCGTTCGCCCTGCCCGAGATCGCCCGCCTCGACGGCCTGCGCGCCACCGCGGTCGAGCTGCGGCTGGCCGCGCTGATCGACCTGGGCCGGCACGACGCCGTCCTCGGCGACCTGTCCGCGCTCGTCATCGCGCATCCGCTCCGCGAGCGGGCCTCGGAGCTGCTGGCCCTGGCCCTGCACCGGGCCGGCCGGCCCGGCGACGCGCTCGCGGTGATCCGGCGGGCCCGGGCCACGCTTTCGGAGCGGCTGGGCATCGACCCGGGGCCGGGGCTGCGGCGGGTGGAGAGCGCCGTCCTCGACGGGACACCGGTCGCCACCCGGCCCGTAGCGGTGCGCACCGTGCCGGCGCCGGCGTCGTCCTTCGTCGGCCGCGCGGCGGAGCTGGCCGGCCTCGGCGCGGCGCTGGCGGCGTACCGGCTGGTGACCCTGACCGGACCCGCCGGCGTGGGCAAGTCCCGGCTGGCGCGGGAGGCGGCCCGCCGCCGCGCCGACCCGGACGGGCCGTGGCTGGTCGAGCTGGCCGGCGCAGGCGACCCGGCCGGGGTGGTCGCGGACGCGCTCGGCCTGCCGCCCGGCACCCCCGACCAGCTCGCGACGCTCCTCGCGCCGCGCGAGACCCTGCTCGTCCTCGACGACGCCGACCACCTGCTCGCCGGCGTGGTCCCGTTGGTCGGGACGCTGCTGTCCCGCTGCCCCCGCCTGCGGATCCTGGTGACCAGCCGGGAGGCGCTGGACGTGCCGGAGGAGCACCTGTTCGGGGTGGCGCCACTGCCGGTGCCGGACGCGGTGGCGCTGCTCGCGGAGCGGATGCGGGCCGTCGCGCCGGCAGCCGTGGCCGACCCCACGCTCGCCGCGCGGGTCTGCGCCGAGCTGGACTGCCTGCCGCTGGCGATCGAGCTGGCCGCCGGCCAGTGCCGGGCACTGTCGCTGGCCGAGGTCGCCGAAGGGCTGGCCGACCGGTTCGGGCTGCTCGCCGCCGGCCCGCACCGCCCGGAACGGCACCGCACGCTGGCCGGCGCGATCGCGCGGAGCTACCGGACCCTCGACGGGCCGGAACGCGCGCTGCTGCACCGCCTCAGCGCGCTGGACCGCGGCTTCGACCTCGACGACGTCCGCCGGCTCGGCGGCACGGCCGCGTTCGCGGGCCTGGTGCGCAAGTCGCTGGTCGCCGACGGCGGCGGCCCGCACCGCTTCCGGCTGCTGCGGACGGTCCGGGAGTATGCGGCCCGGTCCGGGTGCGGGGGTCCACCCGGGCCGGGCCGCGGCGGCTATCCGGTGGTGGAGATGGAGCCGAGCAGCGGCGGGGACACCATGCCCGCCTCCCTGGTGCGGATGTAGAAGCGGTAGAACGTGGTGGACTTCAGCCCCGAGATGTAGTGCTCGACGCGTCCGCCACCGCCCGGGCTCGCCCCCAGCTCCACCGTGCGGGCCTCCGTCGTGGTCACCCAGTGGCCGTCCCGGTCGATGACGCGCTCCATCCAGTCGTACGTGACGGAGAAGCCCTGCTCGGACCAGGACGGGTCGGTGAACCCGACGGTGATGCCGCCGCGGTTCGCGGCCAGCATGAGCCCGGTCGGCGTCGCCGGCAGGTTCGTCCACGGCAGGATGTTGAGGATGCTGGAGTACGGCGCCGCCGGCTGCGTGCCGTCCGGCACGTTGACCAGGGTCACCTCGATCCGGTGCGAACCCGCCGAGGTCGGCGCCGGCACGGTGATGTCGAACCCGGACCAGGCCCCCCGCCCGGCGTGCCAGAGGTTCGCGGTGAAGGTCCCGATGTGCGTCTGGTCCACGTTGATCCAGATCTGGACCGGGCCGCCGTTGACGTCCTCGGCCCACCCGGCGACCCGGTAGGTGCCGGCGTTGTACCCGTGGCTCTCCACTCGCCCGGTCGGCGACTTGTCGCTCCCGACCGGCGGTGGCGGCTCCTCGTCGGGCAGGTCGTCACAGCCGGGCGGCGGCACCGGCCGGTCGCAGTAGGGCTGCGCCGCGGCGGGCCCGCCCACGACCCCGACGATCCCCAGCGCCACCACGAACGCGGCGAGCATGGCAGTTGTCCGTCTCATGCCTTCGAGCCTTCGAGCCGCCTCTGGGATTTCTCTGGGATCTCCCCCGTCTCGTCGGCAACCCGACTCGGGACCCGATCCGGACGACCGATGGCACGGATCCCGCGGGCCGTCGACGATGTCCGTCTGAGTCGGACGGAGTGAGGGTGGGTCGGGTGGTCGGTGTGGTGGCCCGGCGCGGGATCGCCGTCGGGATGGGCCTGCTGGCCGTCGGGCTGACCGGGCTGCGGGTGGCGTACTCGTCGGATCCGTCGTGGCTCGGTCTGGCGGTCTTCCTCCTGCCCCTGATGGTCATGCTCGCGGCCGGGGTCGCGGCCGTGCTGCTGATCCGCCGCCGGCGGTACGGTCCGGCGGAGTTCATCGTGCGCGGTCCCGGGGTCTTCGGGGTCCCGCCCGCGACGCCCGCCCTCCTGACGCCGGTCGCCATGGTGGCGGTGACGCCAACCGGCACGGCCATGGCCGTCGAGACCGTTCACCGGTTCGATCCGGCGAACGACGGCATCGGTCTGCTCGTCCTGTACGCACCGGTCTTCGTCGTGGTGCTGCCGGCGACGGTGGCGGTCCTCGTCACCGCCCTGTTCGGGGTCTGGGCCGGACGGCCGGCCCTCGACCTGACCCCCGCCGGCCTCCGCCTGCGGAACCTGACGGGGACCGTCACGGTGCCGTGGGAGGCGCTGCGACCGGGAACGCCGGTGCGGCCGCGGCCGCGCACGAACCTGGCTCTCGTCGTCGACCGCTTCGACCTCGTGCGCCGGCGCGGGCTCGTGCTCGCCAGCGACGCGATCCCGGTGTGGGCCCTGCACGTCCATCCCTGGTTCCCGGCGGATGTGATCCGGCACTACGCCACGTACCCGGACTACCGTGGCGCGATCGGCACCGCCGCCGAATACCAGCGGCTGCGGCAGATCCTCGGCGTGGAGGCCGGCGCACCGGTGCACGCGGGATGAGCGCCGGCGTGCGGGCCGGGCGGGGCTTCGCCGTCGGCATCGCCGTGGTGGCCATGGCGGCGGCGTGGGCACGGCTGTCGCCGCCGGCCGCCGAGCCGTGGGCCAGCCTGGCGATCCTGCCGACCCCGGTGCTGTTGATCGCCTCGGTGGCACTGGCCGCCTGGCTTCCGCGGCGTCGCCCCGGGCCGGCGTCCTTCGCCGTGGTCGAGCGTGGACCGGCCTTCCACGTGCCACCGTCGCGGCTCGCCCTCGGGATGCCGGCGATCCTGGTGGTGGCGGCGGTCCCGATCGGAGTCTCGCTGATCGCCCGGAGTGACGAGCCCACCTCGCTGCCGTTCGTCGTGCTCTCCATCGTCCTGGCCGTGCTCGGGCCGGTGCTGGTGGGTCTCGGCGCGGCTTTCGTGTACGCCGTCTGGGCCGGCTGGCCGGCGGTCGCGCTGACCCCGGCGGGCCTGCGGCTGTCCGTCTACTTCGGAACCCTCACGGTGCCGTGGGAGGCGCTGCGACCGGGTACTCCGGTCCGTGGTGACCTCAGCGCGCCAAGGGTCGACCTCACCGTGGACCGGCCCGACCTGGTCCTCCGGCGCGGCATCGTCCTGACCGGCCGGGGCGTCCCCCTGTCGTACCTGCGGGTCAACCCCTGGTTCCTGACCGACGCGATCCGCCACTACGCCACCCACCCGGAGCACCGGGCCGCGATCGGCACCGCCGCCGAACACGACCGCCTGGTCCGCGCCTTCACCAGCGGGCCGGACGACCGCGACCGACCCTGAGAGCGAAGGAAGGGCCCCTTGTTAACGCTGGAGCGTTAACAAGGGGCCCTTCCTTCGCTTTCAGCCTGTCGCGGTGTCTCGCCGCTGCTTGGGGACCATGACCTTGCGCTTGAAGACGCAGACCAGCGTGCCGTCCTGGTTGTAGCCGCGGGTCTCGACGGCGACGACGCCGCGGTCGGGCTTGGAGGACGACTCGCGCTTGTCCA
>Ga0164243_10004043_pt1 | contig 23140 bp, 27 predicted proteins | sample OricompcompostOP_FD_108781 | JGI IMG/M metagenome (GOLD analysis project Ga0164243, IMG submission 108781) | Organic Plus compost microbial communities from Emeryville, California, USA - Original compost - Organic plus compost (OP) | ecosystem: Engineered > Solid waste > Mixed feedstock >...
CTCGATCGAGCCGGAGGGGGTCCGCCTCCCGGACGGTTACCTGCACCCGGCGGACGCGATCATCTGGGCGACGGGCTTCCGTCCCGAGCTGCGTCACCTCGCCCCGCTGCGACTGCGTGAGAAGGCCGGCGGGATCACGGTGGGCAACGGCGCGTCGTGGCGCAACTCGCGCGTCTTCTTCGCGGGCTACGGCCCGACCGCCTCGACGGTCGGCGCGAACCGCGCGGGCCGCACGATCGCGCGCCAGGTCGTCGCCACGCTCAGCTCGCTCGGCGTCTGACCCGTTCGCTCTTCCAAAAACTAAGGAGATCGTGCGAGTAGCGCGCGTGTCGCGCCAGAGGTGAGCGGCGCGTCGCCGAAGAACTCCTTAGTTTTCGAGGGGGGCGGGATGAGGGCGTGGCTAGAACGGGAGAGCGTCGGCGAGGTCGTCCGGGAGCACGGCGCGGAACGCCGGCCACAGCTGCGCGATCTCCGCGGCGACGGCCGCGAGCACGAGCAGCAGGAAGACGAGCTCGAGCGGCCAGGCGAGCCCCTCGTCGCGACGCACCTTCCGGCCCCGGGCGACGAGGTAGGCGAGCGGCGGCAGGAGCAGCATCCACGCGATGCTCGGCGGCAGGTAGCTGTTGCGGCGCAGCTGCGCGATGTCGGCTCCCGCGAGCACCCACGCGATCACGAGGGCGACCCCGATCCCGGCGAGCAGCGGCGCGCCTTCGGGCAGCCCGAGCGGGTCGAGGGCGAGCTGCACCCCGACCGCGACGAGCGGGAGCAGCACGGGGGAGAGCGCGAGCAGCCAGCCGCCCACGGTCTGCGCGCTGCCGAGGCCGTTCGAGCGCGCGCGGCCCGTCGCGCCGGCCCGGGCGGGGATCGCCGGCTCGTCGGGCCACGCGGGGGCGGAGACGGGCTGCGGCACGGCGAAGCCGGCGGCTGCGGCGAGGCTCGGCACGGCCGGCTCGGGGGAGGCGAAGGGGGACGCGGCGGGCGCCGCGGCGGCGGGCTGCCAGACGGGCATGCCCGGTTGCCAGGGCGCGCTCGGTGCGCCGGTCGATCCGGGGACGCCCGATCCGGGGATCACGGGCTGCGGCGGCGTCGGAAGAGTCGGCCGCCACGGGGCCGGCTGCGCATCGGTCGACGCACCGGTCCGGGCGACGGTCTGCGGCGCGGCCGAGACGGCGGGCGCGGCGGCGGTCGTGACGGCGGGGGCCGGGCTCGCAGGTGACGGCTGCGGCGCGGAGGGGCGCGGACGGGTGTGCGCGGTCCACTGGGAGCCGTCCCACCAGCGCAGCGCGGAGCCGTCGCCGGGGTCCGTGTGCCACCCCGCCGGCGTCGCCTGCGTCCCGATCGACATGCCCCCGCTCTCCCCGACCTCTCAGGCTAGTCGGCGCTCGCGCACGGCACCCTCCCCCGTCCTGGGGGCCGTCGGGCGCCGCGCGTCCGCTACGGCGTCGCGAGCGCGAAGACGCCGAGGTCGAGGTCGATCGTCACGGTCGCGTCGACCGTGGTCGTCCGCACCGCGTCGCCCTCCGGCACGGCCGCCTCGAAGTGGCAGCCCGGGGTCGTCGCGCCCACGCGCAGCGGCGTCGTGCACTCGAGGCGGGAGAAGCCGGGCTCGAGCCCGAGGTAGGCGGCGATGAGGTCGGCGGTCTGCTGCTCGAGGAGAGCCCGCCCGCCCGCGAGCTCGCCCAGGTATTCGCCGTCCGGGGTCGTGGCCCCCACCGTGAGGCCCGCGTGCGCGTCGTCGCTCGGCGCCGTGGCGGGCGGCACCCGGCCGAGCAGCGCGCCGTTCGCGAGGGACACGGCCCCGAAGGCCAGCGCGACCGCCCCGACGATGCTCACGAGGTAGACCCAGCCGCCCGGTCGGATGCGGTGCCCGGCCGCGCGCAGCGCCCGGCCGCGTACGACGAGGTAGAGGAGCGGCGGTAGGAGCAGCATCCAGGCGATGCTCGCGGTGGGCAGGCCGCGGCGGCCGAGCTGGGCGCGGTCCACGGCGGCGAGCACCCACGCGAGCACGAGGCAGGCGAGCGAGCAGATCCCCTGGACGAGGAGGCTCGAGCCCGGCGCGGCGAGAGCGACGCCGAACGGGATCACGGTGCCGAGCATCGCGGCCCAGAGCGGGGTCAGATGCAGCGCCCAGCCCGCCGGGGTCGCGCTGTCCTCGGTCCGGGTCGGCGCGCTCGGGGCCCACGCCGGCGCCGACGCACCGAAGGACGCACTCGCGGGGGCCGCCGGGGTCGCGGTCGGCGCCTCGGTCTTCACGGGGAACCCGGCCGCGTTGTACTGCACGCCATTCTCGATGTAGTGGCCGATCGGCAGCGCGGGGTCGGCGGCGACCGGGCTCTCGACCGACGGAACCGGCTCGTCGAGCGCGCCCCAGTCGAAGCGCGGCGGGGTCCAGTCGGAGGCGCCTGCGGCCTGCGCGACGGCGACCGGCTCGCGGAGCGGAACGGGCGCGGGGTCGGGCTCCGGCGAGGGCGAAGGCGAGGGCTCCGGCGAGGGCGCGGGGTCGCGCGGCAGCGTGTGCGCGGTCCAGCGGGCGCCGTCCCACCAGCGCCACAGCTCGGCGGCGCGCGGATCGGCGTACCAGCCGGCCGCGGGCGCGGCGGCGTCCGTCACTGCAGCCTCCCCAGGGCGTTCAGTCGGGTCCCAGCATGCCACGCGACAGCCCGGCCGCCCTCGCCCCCGTTCGGGGCGGATCAGCGCCGCGCGGCGCCCAGCACGGTGAGGGCCGCGGCGGCGCTCCACGCCTGCGGGCGGCAGGCCGCGGGGTAGGGCACGACCGCGTCGGAGTCGCCGGAGTGCAGTTCGGGCATCCGGTAGTCGAAGGCGACCGCGGCGCGCAGCAGTCCCTCGGAGAGGGTCGCCGCCTCCTCGGCGAAGCCGTCGGCCGCGAGGCCCGCGATCGCGATCGCGGTGTCGTGGGTCCACACGCTGCCGCCGTGGTACGAGAGCGGCCAGTAGCCGGCCGAGTCGGTCGACATGGTGCGCAGCCCGAAGCCCGAGGCGAGCTCGGGTGAGACGAGCCGCCGTGCGACGAGCGCGCGCTCCTCCGCGTTCAGGAGCCCCGTTCCGAGCAGATGGCCGAGGTTGCTCGTCACGGTGTCCACCGGGCGCTTGTCGGCGTCGAGGGCGATCGCGGGGTAGGCGCCCGCCGGGTCGTCGATCCAGAAGCTCTCCCGGAACCGGGTCGCGAGCCAGTCGGCCCAGGCGCGCCAGCCGGCGGCCTCGTCGGCGGATCCCGCGTCGAGCGCCTCGAGCAGGTCGGCTCCGCGCGTCGCCGCCTCGTAGGCGTAGGCCTGCACCTCGCACAGCGCGATGGGCCCACGGGCGAGGCGGCCGTCGCGCCACTGCACGGAGTCGCCGCTGTCCTTCCAGCCCTGGTTGGAGAGGCCGCGGCCGCTCTCGTCGACGTACTCGAGCAGGCCGTCGCCGTCGCTGTCTCCCCAGTCGCGCATCCAGGCGAGGGCGGCGCGTAGCGCGGGCAGCAGTTCGCGCGCCTCGTCGTCCGGCAGGCCCGCGTCGCGCGCGTCGGCGAGCAGGCAGACCCACAGCGGGGTCGCGTCGACCGTGCCGTAGTAGAGCGGGGGGAGCTGGATGCCGAGGCCGGGCATGTCGAGCGCCCCGCGCCGCAGCTCGTGCATGATCTTGCCCGGCTGCTCGGCCGTCTCGGCCACCCGCTCGGTGCCCTGCAGCGCGGCGAGCACGCGCAGGGTGCCGCGCGCGACGTCCGGGCCGAGCGGGAGGAGCATCCGGGCGGCCCAGATCGCGTCGCGTCCGAAGAGGGTGAAGAACCACGGGGCGCCCGCGGCGAGGAACTCGTCGCCCGGCGAGCGGTCGCTCACGAGCCGCAGCGCGTCGAGGTCGTCGAGGGCGCGCGTCACCCAGCGCGCGAGCCGGTCGTCCGCGCCGACGAGGTCGGGGGTCGCCCAGGGCGCGGGAGTGCCGGGGCTGCGCACGACGGCGCTCGCGTCGACGGCGGTGAGGTCGAAGGCGACGGAGGCGGAGCCGTGCGCGGGCACGTCGAGCGTCCAGGCGAGCCGGAGCGCGCCGCCGCCGAGGTCCTCGATCGTCGCGCCCGGCGCGCTCAGCAGCGCGCTCACCTCGTCGTCCGCCCAGCGCGCCTCGTGCCCCTCGACGGTCACGACGGGCGGCTCGGAGCCTTCGGCGAGGCCCGCCTTGACGAGGTCCATCGGGGTGAGCGCGGCGCGCAGCTCGACGACGAGCTCCGCCGTGACGGGGCGGCCGAGGCGCGAGCGCAGCTCGAAGGAGTGCGCGACACCGTCCGCGCGCACGGAGCGCTCGAGCTCGCCGCGCACGTCGGGATCCGCGCCGCCCGCGTCGTCGAGGCCGCGGTGCAGGGAGGTGAAGCGCACGGCCGAGGCGCTTCGCGGTGTGGTCGCGACGTGCTCGCCGTCCGCGCCGCCGACGCGCAGCACGAGCGCGTCGAGCACCCGCACGTCGGAGACGTACACGCCGTCGATCGCGCCGCGGCCGATCCGCCCGTCCGATCGGGACCACACCTGAGCGGGGGCCCGGAGCGCGACGATCGCGTCGTGGAGGAAGGGCTGGAGCCCCCTGGCGGGAGGCTCCGTGGGGTTCTCGTGCATCCGGGGACGACCTTCGGTAGAGCTGGCGCCGATTGACAGCGCCCGACAGGGAGGTAACATAGCACCGAAGATTTGATCGTTCAAACGATTCGTCCCCCGATCCGCCCGGTTTCGCCGGGCCGAACCGGACCCGGGAGCTTGAACGTTCAAGACGACACCCGAGCGGAGACCAAAGGAGGTCGGCGTGGCCCAGCTGCCCACCGTCGAGGACGTCGCGGCACGCGCCGGCGTCTCGCGGCAGACCGTCTCCAACGTGCTCAACGCCCCCGACATCGTGCGGCCCGCGACGCGCGAGCGCGTGCAGGCGGCGATCGCCGAGCTCGGCTACCGGCCGCACGCCTCCGCCCGGCGGCTCCGCACCCGCACGAGCTCGACCATCGGCATCCGGCTCGACCCGATCAGCAACGGCATCTCCGGCTCGATCCTCGACCGCTACCTGCACGCCCTCACCGAGCAGGCCGCCGAGCGCGGCATGCGCATCACGCTGTTCACGGCGCGCGACGTCGACGACGAGATCGAGCAGTACCGCCGGCTGCGCGACGGCGCCGACGTGGACGCCGTCGTGCTCACTGCGACCCGCTACGAGGATCCCCGCATCGCCTGGCTCGCCGCCGAGCGCATCCCCTTCGTCGCCTTCGGCCGCCCCTGGGGCAGCGAGCAGGATGACGACCCCGGCCGGCTCTGGGTGGACGTCGACGGGCGCGCGGGCGTGCGCGAGGCGACGCGCCACCTCATCGGTCGCGGTCTCCGCCGGATCGGCTACCTCGGCTGGCCGGCCGGCTCCGGCACGGGCGACGACCGGCGCGCCGGCTGGGAGGAGGCGATGGCGGAGGCCTTCGGCCTCGGCTCCGCCGAGCTCGCGCCGCTCGTCACGACGACCGACGAGGGCGTGCCGTACGCGCGTATCGCGATCGAGGAGATCTTCCGCGGCGGCACCGACCTGGAGGGCCTGGTGTGCGCGAGCGACTCGCTCGCCCTCGGCGCCATGATGGCCGTCCGCGAGGCGGGGCATCCGCACTTCCCGGTGATCGGCTTCGACAACACGCCCGTCGCGCAGGCCGTCGGCCTGTCGAGCGTGGACCAGCGGCTCGAGCTCGTCGCGGCGGGCACCCTCGAGCTGCTCATGGGCGCGACCGGGCGCCGGGTGCTGCCGCACGGCAGCGGCTCCGACGACCCGCGTCACCGCCTCATCACCCCCCGACTTGTCGTCCGCCGGTCGAGTCACCTGGCGCCCGTCGAGGAAGAAGCCGGAGGCACCATGTCCGGCAATCACCATCGAAAGGAACAAGGGAAATGAGAATCACACGAGTGGGGGCGGTCGCCGTCGCGGCGGGCGCCGCGCTCAGCCTTGCCGCCTGCGGCTCCGGATTCGACGACGGCTCCGGTGACCAGGACTCGACGGCGCCGCTCACCGTCCTCATCGGGTCGAGCGGAGACGCCGAGACCGCCGCGGTCAAGCAGGCCGTCGCCGACTGGTCGGCCGACTCGGGCACCGACGCCACGGTCACCGTCGCGAGCGACCTCGTCCAGGAGCTCGCCCAGGGCTTCAGCTCCGGCGAGCCGGCCGACGTGTTCTACCTGTCGACGGACCAGCTCGCCAACTACGCGTCCAACGGATCGCTCTACGCCTACGGCGATGATCTGTCCAACAAGGACGACTTCTACCCGAGCCTCGTCAAGTCCTTCACCTACGACGGCACGTTCTACTGCGCGCCGAAGGACTTCTCGACGCTCCAGCTCGTCATCAACACCGACCTGTGGAGCCAGGCGGGCCTCACCGACGCGGACATCCCGACCACCTGGGACGAGCTCTCCGCGGTCGCGACGAAGCTCACCACGGGCGGCGCCACCGGGCTCGTGATGAGCGGCGAGTACGCGCGCGTGGGCGTCTTCATGACGCAGGCGGGCGGCAACCTCATGAACGACGACAGCTCCGAGGCCACCGCGGACAGCGACGCGAACCTCCAGGCGCTCCAGTACGTCAAGGACAACCTCGCGGCGGGCGACTTCGCCTTCGCGGCGGATGTCGGGGCCGGCTGGGGCGGCGAGGCGTTCGGCAAGCAGCTCGGCGCCATGACGATCGAGGGCAACTGGATCACGGGCGCCATGACGAACGACTTCCCGGACGTCAACTACAAGGTCGTCCCGCTCCCGGAGGGCCCCGCGGGCGCCGGCACCCTGCAGTTCACGAACTGCTGGGGCATCGCGGCCGACAGCCCCAACAAGGAGGGTGCGCTCGACCTCGTGCAGAAGCTGACCTCGACGGACGACCAGCTCGCCTTCTCGACGGCGTTCGGCGTCATGCCGTCCATCCAGTCGGCGGCCGACCAGTGGAAGGCCGACAACCCGGCCCTCGTGCCGTTCCTCGACGGCGCGGACTACGCCCACGGCGTGCCCACGGCGAAGGGCTCGGCGGACGTCGTGACCGACTTCAACTCGCAGCTCGGCCAGCTCGCCTCGAGCGACCCGAAGGCGATCCTGGAGTCCACCCAGCAGAACCTCGAGGCGCTGCTCAAGTAGCGGCGTGCGGACGACGAGGACGGGAGAGAGAACGTGACGGCCATCGCGACCCCGGCGCGCCGGCGCCGATCCGGCATCCGGCGCGGGCAGAACCTCGCGGGCTGGCTGTTCACGGCTCCCGTCCTCGTCATCCTCGGGCTCTTCCTGCTCATCCCGGTGCTCATGGCGGCCTGGGTGAGCGTCTCCGACTGGACGGGGCGCGGCAGCCCCTTCTCGTCGAACGTGGGATTCGTGGGCGGCGAGCACTACGCCGAGCTGCTCACGGGCGGTGGGCTCGCCGAACGCGACTTCGGCACGGCCCTCAAGAACAACTTCTGGTACGTCGTGCTCGTCGTGCCGCTGCAGACGATCGTCTCGCTCGGCCTCGCCCTGCTCGTCAACCGGCGGATGCTGCGCGGGCGCGGCTTCTTCCGCACCGCGTTCTACTTCCCCTCGGTCACGAGCTCGGTCGCGATCACCGTGCTCTGGCTCTTCCTGTTCTCCACGACCGGGGCGGTCAACAAGCTGCTCGAGGCGGTCGGGATCGCGGGCCCCAACTGGTTCAACGAGCCGGCCGGCATCTTCCACCTCGGCGCCACGACCGGCCCGGCGTTCCTGACCGATCACACGATCCTCGGGGTGAGCTGGTGGAACTGGCTCGGCGGGCCCTCCGTCGCGATGACCGGCTTCATCCTGCTGGCGATCTTCACGACGAGCGGCACCTTCATGCTGCTGTTCCTCGCGGCGCTGCAGAACCTGAGCGGGGACGTCGAAGAGGCGGCCATGATGGACGGTGCGAACGCCTGGCAGCGGTTCTTCCGGGTCACCCTCCCGCAGCTGCGGCCCACGCTTTTCACGGTCATCACCCTCGGCCTGATCGGCTGCTGGCAGGTGTTCGACCAGATCTACACGGGCACGCACGGCAACCCCGCCAAGACGACCCTGACGCCGGCCTTCCTCTCCTACCAGGCCGCGTTCGGCAGCAACGAGTGGGGGCAGGGCGCGGCGATCGCGTTCATCCTGTTCGCGATCATCATCCTGTTCACCCTCGTGCAGCGCTGGGTGCTCGCCGAGCGCGCGGTCTCGAAGCGCCGCAACCGGTGGTTCACCTCGGTCGCCGCGCGGCTCGCGGCCGGCACGGCCGCCGCGGGGGCGGGCGGCTCGACCGCGGCGTCTCCGGGAGCCCCGCCGGGATCGCCCGGTCCCGACCGGACGGAGGGCGGACGATGAGCGCCGTCGCCTCGCGCCCCGCGACCGAGCGCGTGCCCGGTCGGCACCGATGGACGCCCGGCGCGATCACCGCCCAGGTGCTCGTGTACGCCGTGCTCGTCGTGATCGCGGTCGTCTACATCTTCCCGTTCCTCATCGACATCGCGACCTCGTTCAAGACGGAGGCGGAGGCGGCCAACGACCCGCTCGCGCTCATCCCGCAGACCTGGACGACCGCGGCCTACGAGCGGCTGTTCTTCAACTCGGACTTCCCGACCTGGTTCCGCAACTCGGCGATCGTGACGATCTTCGTGACCGCGGGCCGGGTGTTCTTCGACTCCCTCGCGGGCTACGCCCTCGCGCGCGTGCAGTTCCGGGGCCGGGGTGTCGTGTTCGCGGGCCTCGTCGCGGTCATGGCCGTGCCCAACGTCGTGCTGCTCATCCCGAAGTTCCTCGTCATCAACCAGCTCGGCATCTACAACTCCTTCGCGGGCCTCATCGTCCCGCTGCTCGCGGACGCGGCCGGGGTGTTCATCATGAAGAACTTCTTCGAGTCGATTCCGACGAGCGTCGAGGAGCAGGCCCGGATCGACGGGGCCGGCACCTTCCGGATCTTCTGGTCCGTCGTGCTGCCGATGGCGCGCCCGGCCCTCGTGACGATCATCATCCTGTCCTTCCAGGGGTCGTGGAACGAGCTCGCGCACTTCATCGTCGCCTCCCAGTCGCCGGAGTACACGACCCTCACGAAGGGCGTCGCGCAGCTCTCCAGCGGCGCGCTCAGCGCGGGATCGCAGTACCCCATCAAGCTCGCGGCGGGCGCCATCATGACGGTCCCGGTCGCGATCATGTTCTTCGTGTTCCAGCGCCGCATCATGAACGCGAGCGCGGGGGCGGTGAAGGAGTGACCGCGGAGGCTCGCACGATCCTCGCGACCTGCGGCGGGCTGGAGCCGGGCAGCTGGGCGGATGCCGCCTACGGCCCGCTGCTGCACCACGCGATCGCCCTCGCCCGGGTCTCCGGCCGCGCCCCGCGAGTGCTGCACGTCAACACGGCGGGCGGCGACCAGCGCTCCATCGAGGGCACCGAGCTCGAGGCCGCCCGCGAGGCGGGCGTCGAGGCGCGGCACCTGCGGTTCTTCCCGCGCCGCAACGTGCCCGACCTGCGCGAGGCGGTGCTCGGCAGCGACGTCGTGTGGGTGAGCGGCGGGAGCCTCGTCAACCTGCTCGCGATCTGGCGGCTGCACGGCCTCGACCGCGTGCTCGCCGAGGCGTGGCGGGCCGGGGTCGTGCTCGCGGGCGGCTCCGCGGGGGCGCTGTGCTGGCATTCCGGCGGCACGACCGCCTCCTACGGGCCGGACATCTCGGTCGTGCGGGACGGGCTCGGGATGCTGCCCGGCTCCCTCGCCGTGCACTACGACTCCGACCCGCATCGCCGCCCCGTGCACGAGGCCGCGGTCGCCGCGGGCGACCTGCCGGACGGCTACGCCCTCGAGGAGGGCGCGGGCCTCGTCTACCACGGCGAGGAGCTCGTCGAGGCGGTCGCCGACCGGGAGGGCGCGCGGGTCTGGCGCGTGGAGCGGGACGGCGGTTCCGTGCGCTCGGCCGAGCTGCCCGTGCGGCTGCTTCCGCGACCCGCGGCCTGAGTCGAGCGCCGGGTAGCGTGGAGGCATGCCCTCCCTGCAGCTCTCCGCCGAGGTCGCCTCGGCCCTCGACGCCGGCCGCCCGGTCGTCGCCCTCGAGTCCACGATCATCTCGCACGGCCTGCCGCGGCCCCGCAACCACGAGGCGGCGCTCGAGTTCGAGGCGATCCTGCGGGACCGCGGCGTCACCCCCGCGACGATCGCCGTCCTCGACGGCGTTCCGCAGATCGGGCTCGACGCCGAGGGCGTGCGCCGGATCGCGGAGGAGGAGCTCGCGAAGGCGAGCGTGCGCGACCTGTCGATCCTCGCGGCGCTCGGCGCCTCGGGGGCGACCACGGTCGCGGCGACCGCGCACCTCGCCGACCGAGCCGGCATCCGGGTGTTCGCGACGGGCGGGCTCGGAGGCGTGCACCGCGGGGCGGGCGAGTCCTTCGACGAGTCGGCGGACATCCCGACCCTCGCGGCCACCCCCATCACGGTCGTCTCCGCGGGGGTCAAGAGCGTGCTCGACATCGCCGCGACCCTGGAACGGCTCGAGACGCTCAGCGTGCCCGTCGTCGGCTTCGGAACGCGCGCCTTCCCGGCGTTCTGGCTGCGCGAGTCCGGCCACGAGCTCGACTGGGCGGTCGAGTCGGCCGAGCAGGTCGCGGCGATCATGGCCGCGCGCGACGAGGCGGGCGTGCGGCAGGGCATCGTGGTCGCGAACCCGGTGCCCGCCGACCAGCAGTGGGATCCGGCCGAGCACGATCGCGTGCTCGCGCAGGCCTTCGCCGCCGCGGAGCAGGCGGGCGTACGCGGCAAGGCCGTGACGCCCTTCCTGCTCGGCTGGATCGTGGACGCCTCGGGCGGCCGCAGCCTCGAGGTCAACCTCGACCTCGCGCGCAACAACGTGCGGGTCGCGGGCGAGATCGCGACCGCGTGGGCGGCGCGCGCGCGGTGAGCGGAGCGCCGCGCGTCCTCGTGGTGGGCGACGTCGTCGACGACGTCATCGTGATCCCGCGCGGCCCGGTGCGGCCCGACACCGACACCGACGCGCGCATCGAGCGCCGGCCCGGGGGATCGGGGGCCGGCATCGCGGCCTGGCTCGGCGCCGCGGGAACGGCCGTCGATTTCGTGGGCTGCGTGCACGCGGCCGACGTCGAGCGGCACACGGCGCTGCTCACGGCGCACGGCGTGCGGGCCGTGCTGCAGGCGACCGAGGAGGCGCCGACCTCGACCATCGTGATCCTCGTGGACGGCGACGACCGCACGATGCTCACCGAGCGGGGCGCGAACGCGCTCATCCGCCCGCCGGGCCCCGAGCTCGTCGCGGAGGCGGCCGCGGTCATGGTGAGCGGCTACAGCGTGCTCGGCGGCTTCGGCGCGGCGGGGGCGCGCGAGCTGATCGGCGCGGCGGCCGCGGCGGGCGTCCCGGTCGCCGTGAGCCCGGGCTCGTCGGGATACCTCGCCGAGTTCGGCGCGGAGGCCTTCCTCGACGCGGTGGCCGGCGCGCGGATCCTCTACCCGAACCTCGCGGAGGGGCGCGCCCTCACGGGCCTCGATGAGCCGGAGGAGGTCGCTGCGGCGCTCGCCGAGCGTTTCCCCGCGGTCGTGCTGACCCTCGGGGCGGCCGGCGTGCTCGCCGTCGAGGACGGCCGGTCGCGCCGCGTCCCCGCGCAGCGGGTGACGCGCGTCGATCCGACCGGGGCGGGGGATGCGTTCCTCGCCGGGCACCTCGCGGCGTGGGTCGCGGGCGCGTCGGCCCTGGAGGCACTCGAGTCGGGCGTCTCCCTCGCGGCGCGCGCCGTGCAGCAGGTCGGGGGACGTCCCGCCTGAGAGCGCGGCGCGCTCAGCGCTCGATGCCGCGCAGCTTGTCCGTGATCCGGGCGAGCTCGGTGAGCTCCTCCGGCTCGAGCACGCTCATGCGCTCCGCGATCGCGGCCGCGTGCCGCACGGCGACCCGGCGGAACGCCTCCTGGCCGTGCTCCGTCATCCGGATGATCGTGCCCCGCGCGTCGGTCGGATCGGGGTGCTTCGTCACGAGGTCGCGCGCGACGAGCCGGTCGAGCATCCGGCTCACGGTCGGCTGGGCGAGCAGCAGGTTGCGGTTGAGGTCGCGGATGCGCGCCTGGCGCTCGGGCTGCTGGGAGAGGTTGAGCAGCACGTCGTACTCGTTGAAGGTCATCTCCCCGTCGGGGAAGATCGCGAGCAGGCGGCGCAGCACGTGGACCTGGGCCCGGTAGAGGGATTCCCAGGCCGCCACGGCGAGACGGCGATCGGCCACGGACACCACCCTAGGCAAAGATTGAGGGCCGGCCGCAGAGGCTGGCGGCCGGCCCTCTCCCTTGCACCAAGAGTGTCCTGCAATCACATTCCGCGTCACCCGCCACAGCAAACAGCTGACGCTCTATGAATGTATAACGGAACGGTAACGGTGTCTAGTTACCTGTTCGTTATTTTTCCTGCGGATTTGCTGGGAGCGGCGGAGTAGGCTCCGGTACGATGTAGACAAATATCTACTATGGAGGCGATCATGCCGAACACCATCAGTGTCGGCGAGCTGCGGCAGAATCCGACCCGGATGCTCCGCGAGGTCAAAGCCGGCGCGGTCTACGTCGTCACCGACCACGGTGAGCCGGTGGCCGAGATCGCTCCCCGGCGGGCGACGCGCTGGCTGGCGAGCGCCGAGGTCGACGCTCTGCTGCGCGAACTCGGTGCGGACGACGTGTGGGCGCGAGAGATCGCCGCCGCCCGCGCGGACGAGGGCGCGCGGGATCCGTGGGAGCGGGCGGGGTGAGGGCCGTCCTCGACACGAGCGTGCTGGTCGGGGAGGAGCTGTCCCACCCCGGATACGAGGTGTCCGTCGCGTCGCTCTCCTGGGCGGAGCTGGGCTACGGGGTGCGCAAGGCAACGGATCCCGTCGAACGCGCCCGCCGCGAGGCGCGCGTCTCGCGCCTCCGCGCCGCCCTCGGCCCCGGCCTCCCGTTCGACGACGCAGCCGCCGAAGCCTACGAGACGGTGTGCGGGCTCGTGCTCGCGAGTGGCCGCGAGGTCCGCGGCCGTGCGATCGACCTGCTGATCGCTGCGACAGCGGCGGCTCACGGCGCGGCGGTCATCACGCGCAACGCCGACGACCTCGCGGGGCTCGACGGTCTGCTCCGCGTCGTCGCGCTCTGACGTCGGCGTAGGGCTTCGCACGACCGGCACATGGGCACGTGTCGGCCGTGCACTCGTCGCCCCGCAGTATGAGCCGTCAGGCGAGTCCGCGAGAACCCTCCCCTCATCGCAGGGCAATAGGCTGGAGTGTCAGCGCAACGGGCCGGGGAGCTCGGGTCATAGGGGGAAGTCGATGTCGCGCGCGATCATTCGGAGGACGGCGACCACTCGCCTCGTCGGGAGAGGTGCGCTCGCGCTCGGCCTGGGACTCGGATTCACGGGGCTCGCCGCACTCCCGGCAGCGCACGCCGACGAGACCTTCACGCAGACGTTCGGCCCCGGAGGGCAGTCGAGCTTCGCCGTGCCTGCGGACGCGACCTCGCTGCGAGTCACCGCGGCCGGGCAGCAGGGATCGAGTCGGCTGTTGAACGCACCCGGCGCGGGCGGCGCCGGTGGCACCGTCACCGTCGATCTGGGGACCGCGTACAACGGGCAGACTCTCAACGTCCTGGTCGGGAACGTCGCCTACCGGCAGGGATCGGGGGCGAGCTTCATCGCTACCGACTCTGAGTTCCTCGTTGTCGCGGGAGCGGGCGGATCGGGCGGGATCGCCCAGCATATGGACGGCACGGGAAACGTCCCGCTCCGCGGGGGTGCCGGGGGCTTCGCCTCCGGCGGTCCGGGCGGCGGGGACGGTGAGCAGTACCTCCCGACACTGCATCACAGCGGACTCGGCGCGATCGGGGTGACGCCGGGCGCGTGGGGATACAACACGAACGAGTCCGGTCCGACCGAGACGCCCGGAACAGTGGCGGCCGTCCTGGACGGCACGATCATTCCGGGGCTGCCCACAGAGCAGGAGAGCGGTGGTTACGGCGGACAGGGATACGCTGCTGGCGGCAACTCGTCGGACCAGCTCGTCCCCGCCGAGGGGGTGCTCATCCGCGGCGCGAGCGGGGGAGGCTCGGGCTACGTCGCCCCGGGTCTCGCGGTCCTCTCGACGGCGGCGAACGAGAATGCGCTCGACGAATCGCCGGCCGCCGCGTATGTGTCCTTCACATGGACGGTCGCCGTTGCGGATCCCGCCCCGGAATCCGACGACGATCCGCCGCCAGGCGAGCGCGCGGGGCTCGTCTCCACCGGCTCGGCGCCGTCAGTGGTCTTCGCCGCGGCCGGGGCGTTGCTCGCGGGCGGGGTCGTCTTCGTGGTCCTCGGGGTTCGCGTGCGTCGCACCCGCACGTCGCGCTGATCGCCGCGCCGCGAGGCTCAGAAGATGTCCGGCGAGGGCGTCGAGGCCCAGCGGATCGCGACGTCGGCGTGCCGGTCGAAGCGGTATCCCGCTCCGCGCACGGTGCGGACGATGTCCTCGTAGGCGCCAAGCTTCGCGCGCAGCCGACGCACGTGCACGTCGATCGTGCGCTCGTTCGGAGTCTCGTCGTCGTCCGCGTCGCCCCACAGCGAGGCGATGATCTCCTGCCGGTCGATCGTGCGGCCCTCGCGCAGCACGAGGAACTGCAGGAGCTCGAACTCCTTGTACGTGAGCGGGGCGACCTCGCCGTCCAGGGTCACGCGCTTGCGGGAGATGTCGATCACGACCCCGCCCTTGGGCTCGGGGACCGTCACGGGCGGGGTGACCTGGCGCTGCTTGGCGAGCGCGGCGGGATCCTGCAGGGCGAGCCGCACGACGTCGACGTTGCGCCCGCCGGCGCCCGCGGGCGCGAGGGCGACGGCCGCGTAGGTCTCGGCGCCGGGGGCGACCTCGGCGGTGACCCGCTTGAGCGCCTCCACGAGGGTCGCGAGGCTCACGCCCGCGGCGGCCGCGGAGACCTCGTCGAGGCCGACGTAGAGGGCGAAGCCGCGCGCCTCGGTGCCCTGCGGCACGGCGCGGAGCCGCTGGGCGGGCTGCGGCGGAGCCGCCTGGGGGGCGGCGGAGGGGCGGATGCTGTCGAGAGTCGCAAGAGACATGGTGTCGAATCCTTGGTCGTCCGCGGGCGGCGTGGGCTGCTGGTCATCCACGGTCTGGGCCTCGCGGGGGGAGTGGTGGCGATAGAGGAGGGCGGACGCATCGCGTCCGGGAGCCCGGGCGGGCTCGGCGAGATCGGCCTCTAGGCGCACATTCGACAACACATGGCCGCGCGCGCCGACATCATGTCGACGGTGCCCATCGCCTCGCGGGCGGTCAGGGCGGATGCGCGGTCTGTCACGGAGCAAGTCTCGACCACGGTGACGAATTGTGTCAACCGCATTACACACTGTTGCGCGCCCGGCACCGGCGCGGTCCGACTCAGACCACGCCGTAGAGCCGGTCGCCCGCGTCTCCCAGGCCCGGCACGATGTAGCCGTGCTCGTTGAGCCGCTCGTCGAGGGCTCCGAGCACGATCGTCACGTCGCGGCCCGCGGTCGCCGTCTCGACCGCGGCGAGGCCCTCGGGCGCCCCGATGAGGCAGATCGCCGTGACGTCGACCGCGCCGCGCTCGAACAGGAACTCGATCGCCGCGATGAGCGAGCCGCCCGTGGCGAGCATCGGGTCGAGCACGAACACCTGTCGGCCGGCGAGATCCTCGGGCAGCCGGGTCGCATAGGTCGTGGGCTGCAGGGTCTGCTCGTCGCGCACCATCCCGAGGAAGCCGACCTCCGCGGTCGGGACGAGCTTCACCATGCCGTCGAGCATCCCGAGCCCGGCGCGCAGGATCGGCACGACGAGCGGGCGCGGCTCGCTGATCGCGAGGCCCGTGGTCGGACCGACCGGGGTCGTGATCTCGACCGCCTCGGTGCGCACGTTGCGGGTCGCCTCGTAGGCGAGCAGGGTCACGAGCTCGGAGGCGAGGTTGCGGAAGGTCGGCGAGGGCGTGCGCTCGTCCCGCAGCACGGTGAGCTTGTGGGTCACGAGGGGGTGGTCGGCAACGTGCACGCGCATAGGCTCAGGTTACCGGGGCCGTGTTTCCGGGAGATAGCGAGGACGGATGCGCGCCGAGCATGCCGCGATGGGCGTCGCCCTCGACGAGGCGCGGGCGGCGCTCGCGACCGGCGACGTGCCGGTCGGCGCCGTGCTGCTCGGCCCGGACGGCGCCGTGCTCGCGACCGGCCGGAACGAGCGCGAGGCGCGCTCCGACCCGACCGCGCATGCCGAGGTCGTCGCGATCCGGGCGGCCGCGGCCGTGCGGGGGGAGTGGCGGCTCGACGACGCGACCCTCGTCGTGACGCTGGAGCCGTGCGTGATGTGCGCGGGTGCGATCCTCGCGGCGCGCATCCCGCGACTCGTGTTCGGGGCCTGGGACGAGAAGGCGGGGGCCGCCGGGAGCGTGCACGATCTCGTGCGGGACCGTCGGCTGCAGCACCGCGTCGAGGTGATCCCGGGGGTGCGCGCCGCGGAGGCCGAGGCGCTGCTGCTCGACTTCTTCGCCTCGAGGCGCTGAGGCCCTCGCGCGAGAGGGCCGTATTCGGCACTCCGGGCCCTCGAACGGGTGCGCGCGGTGCCGGATACGACCCTCTCGCGGAGAGAACGGGAGCGGAGCGCCGAGAAGGGGCGCGGTTACTGCCAGAGCACCGCGACGAGCACGTTGACGACCGCGAGACCGCCCGCGGTGTGGAACAGCGGCTTGACCTTCTTGCCGCGCCGCTGGTTCACGACGGCGATGATCGCCGTGACGAGCACGACGAGGGCGATCGCGAGCTTGACCGTGATCTTCGCGTAGTCCGGCGCGTGGCCGAGGCCCGTGTCGACGCCCACCAGGGCGACGCCCGTGACCACCTGGGTGATCGCACCGCCCAGGATGAGGTCGGTGCGGAACCCCGAGTTCGCGCGCATCTGCACCACGAAGGTGCCGATGATCACGGCGAGGCCCAGGATGTGCAGGGCGAGCAGGATGAGGCGGAGGATGTCCACGGGGTGCTCCTAGGTGCGGGTCAGTCGGCGCTCTTGATGACGATCGCGTCGGTGGGCGGGGCGGTCTCGCCGGGCGCGCGGTACACGTCCGGCTCGACGTAGATGACGCGCGCGACGGGCACCGCGGCGCGGATCGACTCCTCGATCTCGTTCGTCGCGTCCGCGATCGCGCCGAGCGTGCTCGTCTTCGGGAAGGCGACCTTCGCGGCGACGAGCAGCTCCTCCGGGCCGAGGTAGAGGGTGCGCATGTGGATGAGGGACTCGACGAGCGGGTGCGCGTTGAAGGCCGCGCGGATCCGCTGCACGTCCGCATCGGAGGCGCCCTCGCCCACGAGCAGGCTCTTCGTCTCGATACCGAGGATGATCGCGACGACGACGAGCAGCGCGCCGATCGCGATCGTGCCGATGCCGTCCCACACCGGATTGCCCGTGAGGATCGTGAGCCCCACGCCGAGCAGCGCGAGCACGAGGCCCGTGATCGCGGCGGTGTCCTCGAGGAGCACGATCGGCAGCTCGGGCTGCTTCGCGCGGCGGATGAAGGCGAACCAGCCGAGCTTGCCGCGGTGCTCGTTCGACTCCCGGATCGCGGTGCGCAGCGAGAAGCCCTCGAGCCCGATCGAGATCACGAGCACGACGAGCGGCAGCCACCAGTTCTCGAGCGGGTGGGGATGCTGGATCTTCTCGATGCCCTCGTAGAGCGAGAACACGCCGCCGACCGAGAACAGGATGATCGAGACCACGAAGGCGTAGACGAACCGTTCGCGGCCGTAGCCGAAGGGATGCTCGGCGTCGGCCGCCTTCATCGAGCGGCGCTTGCCGAGCAGCAGGAGCACCTGGTTGCCGGAGTCCGCGAGGGAGTGCACGCTCTCCGCGAGCATCGAGCTGGACTGCGAGAACAGGAAGGCGATGAACTTCGTGACGGCGATGCCCAGGTTGGCCGAGAGGGCCGCGACGATCGCCTTGGTTCCGCCAGACGCGCTCACCCCGCCAGGCTACACTCCGGAGCGTGAGCGACTCCCCGGAAACCCTGCCCCGCATCGCTGTCCTCGGAGCCGGATCGATGGGAGGCGCGATCCTCGCCGGCATCGTTGCCTCCGGCGCGCCGGTCGCCTCGATCGCGGCGGTCAACCGCACCGAGGCGAAGGCGGCCGCGCTGCGCGCGCCCGGTGTCGAGTCGCTCTCGCTGGAGGCCGATCCGGATGCCGCGGCGCGCGCGCTCGCCGGGGCGCGTCTCGTGCTCGTGGGCGTCAAGCCGGCCGGCGTGCCCGACCTGCTCGCCGAGGTGCGCGACCTGCTCGAGCCCGACGCGGTCGTCGTCTCGCTCGCCGCGGGCGTCACGCTCGCGACGATGGAGGCCCTCGTGCCGAACCCCGTCGTGCGAACCATGCCGAACACTCCCGCGCTCGTGCGGCGGGGCGTCACGGGCGTCGCGGCGGGCGGCCGGGCGACCGCGTCGATCCTCGCCCTCGTCTCGCGGGTCTTCGAGACGGTCGGCGAGGTCGTCGTCGTGCCCGAGGAGCGCATCGACGCGCTCAGCGCGATCTCCGGCTCCGGGCCGGCCTACGTGTTCTTCCTCATCGAGCACCTCACGGCGACCGCGCGCGGCCTCGGCTTCGACGAGGAGCAGGCGCGCGTTCTCGTGGAGCAGACCTTCCGCGGCGCCTCCGAGCTGCTCGCGCACGACCGCGCGACCGAGTCCGCCGGCCCGGCCGAGCTGCGCCGTCGCGTGACGAGCCCGAAGGGCACGACCGAGCGGGCGATCGCCGTGCTCGAGTCGGCCGACCTGACCGACCTGTTCGACCGTGCGGCGGCGGCCGCGATCGCGCGGGCCCGGGAGCTCGCCGCGGGCTGACCGCGCCGACTCAGGACAGCGCCGCGAACCGGTCCAGGTCGCCCGTCTTGCCCGAGACGATGATGAGGTCGTGGTCGGAGACGACCGTGTCCGGTGTCGCGTAGGTGAAGTCCGACCCCGGCGACTTCACGCCGACGACCGTGATGCCGTACTTGCTGCGCACGCCGGACTCGGTGAGCGTCTTGTCGCGGATCGACTTGGGCGGGTAGAGCTTGACGATCGCGAAGTCGTCGTCGAACTCGATGAAGTCGATCATCCGGCCGGAGACGAGGTGGGCGACGCGCGTGCCGGCCTCGGCCTCCGGATAGACGACGTGGTTCGCGCCGATGCGGGAGAGGATCTTGCCGTGCGACTGGCTGATCGCCTTCGCCCAGATCTGCGGGATCCCGAGGTCGACGAGGTTCGCGGTGATGAGCACCGAGGCCTCGAGGTCCGATCCCACCGCGACGACCGCGATCTGGAACTCCTGCGCGCCGAGCTGGCGCAGCGCGTCGATCGAGCGGGCGTCCGCCTGAACGGCGTGCGTCACCCGGTCGGCCCACTTCTGCACGAGGGAGGCGTCGTCGTCGACCGCGAGCACCTCGCGGTTGAGCCGCTGCAGCTGCCCCGCGGTCGCGGCGCCGAACCGGCCGAGGCCGATGACGAGCACGGGGGCGTTGTGGGGGATCCGGTCAGCCAACGATGGGCCTCTCTTCCGCTCGGGTGAACAGCTGGCGCCGCGTGGAGGCGGCGAGGGCGGCGGCGAGGGTCACGGTGCCGACGCGGCCCGCCCACATCGCCGCAGCGAGGATGACCTTCCCCGCGGGCGGCAGGTCGGGGGTGAGCCCCGTGGAGAGGCCGCACGTCGCGAACGCCGAGATGACGTCGAACAGCACGCGGTCGAGCGGCTCCCCGGTGAGCTGCAGGATCGCGACCGTGCACACCGCGACGATCGTCGCCCCCCACAGCACGACGCTCACGCCGAGCCGGAGCACGTCCTGCGGGATGCGCCGTCCGAAGGCCTGCATGTCCGTGTCGCCGCGCGCCTCGGCGAAGGCGGCGAGGAACAGCACGGCGAGGGTCGTGACCTTGATGCCGCCGGCGGTCGACGCGGAGCCGCCGCCCACGAACATGAGCATGTCCATGACGAGCAGGCTCGAGCCGTGCATCTGCCCGACGTCGACCGTCGAGAAGCCGCCCGAGCGCGTCATGAAGGAGAGGAAAGTCGCGGTGAGGGCCTTCTCGCCCGGGCTCTCCGCTCCGATCGTCGCGGCGTTGTTCCACTCCAGGGCGAGCACCGCGAGGGCGCCGAGCACGACGAGGCCGAAGAAGGTGACGAGGGTGAGCTTGACGTGCAGGGTGATCCGGGCGCGCACCCGCGCCCAGCGCAGCAGGCCGAAGATGACCGGGAAGCCGAGGGCGCCCGCGGTGACGCCGAGGGAGAGCACGCCGAGGAACCACGGGTCGTGCTCGAAGGGCTCCATGCCGAACTCGGTGGGCACGAAGCCCGCGTTCGTGAAGGCGGAGACGGCGAAGTAGAAGCCCTTCCAGATCGCGGCCCAGGGATCCAGCCCCTCGATGAGCAGCCGCGGCACGATGAGCACCGTGAGCGCCGCCTCGATCACGAGCACCGAGCCCGCGACGGTCGCGAGCATCCCGCCGATCTCCCCGAGCCGCACGGCCTGCGACTCGGAGATGGGGCCCGCGTGCACGCGCGACGGGTTGGTGTCGCTCGCCGCCATGAGCTTGGAGCGCAGCCCGAGCCGGCGCGACACGACGAGGCCGAGCAGGCTCGCGAGGGTCAGCACGCCGATGCCGCCGACCTCGAGCCCGACGAGGATCGCGACGTTGCCGAACACCGACCAGTGCGTCGACATGTCGACCGTGGAGAGGCCCGTGACGCAGATCGACGAGACGGCCGTGAAGAGGGCGTCGACCGGGTCAGTCGCGCTGCCGTCCGCGCTCGCGAACGGCAGGCACAGCAGGCCCCACAGCACGAGGATGAGCGTCGTGAAGACGAGGATCGCGAAGCGCGCGGGCCAGCGCCGCGCGAACTCGTCGAAGCCGTCCCGCAGCCGCTGGGCGGTGGTCCGGTCGTCGTGGAGACGACGCCGGACGGCCAGGTTGGCGCTCACGCGCCGATGCTACCCCGGCGTCGCCCGTAGTCGTGGAGCGGGTCTCGTGGTTACCCTTGCCAGATGACGGACATCTTCACGTGCCTCTCCGACGGAACGCGACGCGACCTGCTCGAGCGGCTGCGGCAGGCCAGGGACGCGGAGTCCGGATCGGGCGAGGTGAGCGTCGGCGAGCTCGTCGCGGCCCTCGAGCTGAGCCAGCCGACCGTGTCGAAGCACCTCAAGGTGCTGCGCGAGGCGGGCCTCGTCGAGGTGCGCGAGGAGGGCCAGCACCGCTACTACCGGCTCGAGACCGGTCCGCTCGAGGAGCTCGAGGACTGGCTCACGCCCTTCCTCTGGGAGCAGGTGCCCGGCTCGGCCGAGGAGGCCTCGGCCGCCTACGCCGCCTGGGCGGGGGCCGACGTCTCGGGTGCGGGGGAGCGCATCGGACGCGCCGCGGCGGAGACCGCGCACACCGCGCGGGCGGTGCTCGAGGGCGCGCAGGAGAAGGTGCAGGGCGCGCAGGAGCGCATCCACGACGCCCGTCGGCGGGTCTCAGACCGGCTGCCGTGGAGCCGGAACGACTGAGGTCCCCTCGCGTCGGCTCTGGACAGCGCGGCCTCGCGGCCCCTATCCTGGCGACTGCACTTCCGTCACAGCAGTCACACGGCTCACGCGCGAGAGAAGGATCCGATCATGGCAGGCCTCTCCGACGTGCGGTTCCTCACCGTGGCCGAGGTGGCCGAGATGATGCGCGTGTCGAACATGACGGTGTATCGGATGGTGCACGCGGGCGAGCTGCCCGCCGTGCGGTTCGGGCGCAGCTACCGCATCCCCGAGTCGGCCGTCGCGCAGGTCGTCGCGACGCCCGAGCGCCGCGTCGGCTGAACGGATTTCCCGCGATCCGGCCGGGAAAGGTAGACTTCCCCGGTTGATCTTCCGCGGTTCGGGCTCGGACCGGGTGTCCGAGACGACCGTGTACGAATGAGGTGAATCAATGGGCTCCGTCATCAAGAAGCGCCGCAAGCGCATGGCGAAGAAGAAGCACCGCAAGCTGCTTCGCAAGACGCGCCACCAGCGTCGCAACAAGAAGTAGACGTCATCTGCTGACCGACGCTCGAGACGAGCGTCGGCGCTGGCGTCGCGGCGGAGGCCAGAAATGGCCTCCGCTCCCAGCTCCAGCGCGCGCCCTGCCTCCCGTCAGGCGGGGCGCTTCTTCTTTCCCGCGCTCCTTCCCGGGGCACCGAACCGCTTGACGGGCCAGCCCTCCGCGCGCGCGTGGTGCGCGAGGGCCGCGTCCGGGTTGATCGCGACCGGGTGCCCGACGAGCCGCAGCAGGGGCAGGTCGTTGCGGCTGTCCGAGTAGGCCCAGCAGTCCGCGAGGTCGGCGCCCACCCGCTCGGCGAGGTCGCGCGCGACCCTCGCCTTGTGCCCGGCGTGCAACACGGGCCCCTCGAGCCGGCCCGTGTAGACCCCGTCGACCGTTTCGACGCGCGTGCCGAGCGCCCCCGTGAGCCCGAGCCGGCGGGCGATCACGTCGGCGACCTCCCACGGCGTCGCCGTGACGAGCCAGACCTGGTGGCCGCGCGCGAGATGATCGTGCGCGAGGGCGACGGTCTCCGGGTAGAGCCGGCCGTGCAGCCGGTGCTCCCAGATCTCGTCCGTGAGGGCGAGGATCTCCGCCTCGGTCCGCCCCGCGACGAGCCCGAGTGCCCGCTCGCGCGCGCTCGTGAGGTGGGCGTCGTTCTCCCCGACCCGGATGAACCGGGACTGGTGCCAGCCGAACAGCGCGATGTCGCGGGCGCGGATGAGCCCGCGCGAGAACGCCTCGCGGCCGACCGGGAAGATGCTCGTGCCGCGCATGAGCGTGTTGTCGACGTCGAAGAAGGCGATCACGGGCATGGCTGGCCCACGGTACCAGGCGCAGTAGTCTGGCGGGGTGTCGGCCCACCGCGTGACCCTGCTCGGCAAGCCGGGCTGCCACCTGTGCGACGACGCCCGGTCGATCGTCTCCGAGGTGCTCGCCGAGCATCCGGACGCGTCCTTCGAGGAGCTCTCGATCCTCGACGACCCGGAGCTGCTCGACCGCTACGTCGAGGAGATCCCCGTCGTGCTCATCGACGACCGGGTCCACACCATCTGGCGCGTCGACCCCGGTCGGCTGCGCCGCGCACTCGCCGAGGAGGCACCGTGATCCGGCATGTCGTCACCTGGAAGCTCAAGGCC